>Ga0209542_10000672_pt1 | contig 81781 bp, 105 predicted proteins | sample RifCSPhighO2_01_FD_184028 | JGI IMG/M metagenome (GOLD analysis project Ga0209542, IMG submission 184028) | Soil microbial communities from Rifle, Colorado - Rifle CSP2_plank highO2_0.1 (SPAdes) (version 2) | ecosystem: Environmental > Terrestrial > Deep subsurface > Rock core/Sediment ...
TTATTAAAATGCTTTTCAAGTGAAGCTTTTCCAAAATAAAATGTGTCTATTACATGAACTTTGTAATTCTTTTCAAGAAGCATTGGAACTAGAATTGAACCTAAATATCCAGCTCCTCCCGTGACTACTATTTTTTTATGATTTTCAAAATCTTTCATATAATACACCTTAATTATCGGCGAGGAAATATTGTTTATAAATTTATGTGTATTGCTGTAAAAAATTAATTTTCTCTATGTGTAAACGCCATTTCAATAAAATCAACTATATGTCAAAGTGTTTGATAACCACACCATTTATGGCGTGGAACACTTTGAGCACAAGAAATTTGTTCACGTTAACAAATTTCTGTGCAGAAAATTCCATTTTTGAGGAATTTTCTTGCATCCAAAAAACAAGTGCCAGTCAAACCACGCCTTTTAAGGCGTGGTGGCACATTGTTTTTTTGATATGGATGTAATGAATGTTTCATTTTTTTGAATAACTCTTGTGTTAGGATTAAGGGGTTTGAGTGAAGATTGTCTAACTTGATATCTCCCACACCATCTGCTAAATACATAAAATTAACCGCATCTGTTCCTTTGCCGTGCTTGAAGGGGTCTGTTTTCCAGTAGGTTCTGCTGAAATTTAAAAGTCTTAAGTTTTTTAATTCTAAATTACATTCCTCCTTCACTTTAATTCTTACTCCCTCTTCTGTGGAAATCCCTTTTTGAATACGTCCTCCAATTACCCAATATTCTCCAAGCGCCGGAACATTATCTCTTTTAACTAATAAAAATCCATCTTTGTATTTTATTAAAATATCTGCGCAAATAAGAATAGAATCTCTATGAATTTTTACAAAATCTTCTTTAGGGATAAATTCTACTTTCAAGCAATCTAAATTTACTGGTTTTTTATCTTCTATGGCATATTCTTTATAATCCATGTTTACTTTGATAATGCGCTGTTTTTAAACACACCTATAGATTTATAACAATTAGTAAAGCCATATTTTTATGGCATTGGTTAAAATATTGGGCTTAATAGATTTACTTGCATCGGTTGTTCTTTTATCAATAATATTTTCTATAAGTCTGCCTGTTCAAATAACCCTTTTTTTTGGAGCCAGTCTTTTCGTTAAAAGTTTATTTATATTAACAGGAGATTTATTGAGCGTAATTGATTTGATATCGGCCATTTTATTGATAATAAGCATTTTCTTTACTCCCGCTTTATTTTTATTGTGGATATTTAGCCTTCTTTTGATGTCAAAGGGAGCGGTTAGTTTTTTATAAAATAAATGTTCGCAGTTTATTTATAAGAAAGAATTCTCTTGAATTTAAAACATCATGCCTGACCATCCAAATTAAATCTAATATTGAATGTAATGTCATTCCGATAAATATAAAGAAAAATGGTGTGAAAAATATTCCAATTATTCCAATTATAATATGAGATTCTAGTGTGTGAAATATATGAAAGTCTCCTTTTTCACAACTATCTTTTTCTTTTTTTAGTTCAATCATCTGCTCACGATAATCTATATTATGATTTATTGCTTCAATGGGATTCCACTTTTTGTGCTTAAATCCTGCTGATAAGTAGTGATCAAAATCGATAAAGACTGATGCAAACCATATTAGAAAAAGAGATAAATATTCTGTGTCTGGAGAGATAATCTTGAAGATTATGCAAAAAATAAATCCTAAAATTATATGCCAGCGCGGGAGCATTTTATTGCTGACTCCCTAATTGTTTAACTAAATCTGCGAAAGCCGGACGAGTGATTAATACTCCGACAGTTACTCCTATTATTGTAGTGAATGCGAAACCTCTCAATAAACCAGCTCCTGCCCAGAATAGAGGCAACATTGCCGCGATAATTGTAAAGAATGCTCCAAATACTACAAATAAAGCCCGTTTTATTTTTTCTTTCATGCTATAATTATCTTTGGATTCGGATTCATCTATAATCACAATCTGGTCGTTAACACCTGTTCCAATTCCTGCAATTATGCCTGCTATGCCCGCAACATCCAAGTTCCATCTTAATAACGCCGCAATTCCTAAAGTTATGAACATCTCTGAGAACATTGTTAAAATTACTGCTGAAGTTATTTTAATTTTTCTATATCTTATGGATATAACGGTAGAAACTATAATAAAAACTACTAAAGCCAGGTAAATCATACTTTTAGTAAAAGCCTCTCCTAGAGATGGAGATATAATATCTAATTTTATAATTTCTAACTGATACGGAATGCTTCCTGTTAAAAGAAGAGTCTGTAATTTGTGCATTTGCGTGCGCGCTTCTGAAAGCGCTATATCTGGCGTTGAACCAATTCCTGAACCTTGAATAGATATTTGAGAAGCTACTTGTCCTTTAAGACCTGAACTTATTCTTAATTCATCTACTAATTCTCCATCAAGGAAAAGAGTTAAGTTTTCCGAAAGATATTGACCGCCTGAATTTGGGTCAATAGAAAGACGATTAGTGATGTCTGCATGACGCTGAGCAGCTTCTGGACTTAAGGTTATTGTAAAACTAAATCTGCTCAAATAACTGCCGTCTCCCAGCGGTTCTGGAGTATAAACTGCCGACTGAGTTGCGTCACGAAATACATAGGTTATATCTTTGTCTCCCCCTACAAAAGCAGTTACATTTCCTATCTTAGCTTCAAAATTTCCTTGTTTGGCAATTAAAGATTCTAAATCATCTGGAGCCGCACCTGCAACTTCTATCAATAAAAAATTATTTCCTTCTAGATCTTTGGCAGATCTGACTGTTAAATCAGTTAATCCAAAAACGTTTAATCTTTGATTTGTGATATCTATTAAGTCAGACATCTCCAAATCAGTTAGAGAACCATTTACAGGTTTTATTAACGCCCTGACTCCTCCACTTAAGTCTAATCCAGTCTTTATATTAGAGTTTGGTATTTCTGAAACAGTAATTGCAGATAAGTTAGAGTCTAGAAAAATAAATGAATCTTTTTTTGTTATTACAGTTATTCTTTTTTCAGAACTGTCTTTCAGCAAATCAGAGGTAACTTCAAGATATTTATTTAATGAATCTATTTTTATAGAATTTATTTCTAATATTTCCATACCAGGTCTTAGTCCGCTTTCGAAAGCCTTGTAATCTTTGTCTACGCTCTTAATTACAACTCCGTCCTGAAAACGAGGGTAAATCATGAGCAGAGCTAGCATTAATGCAATAATTAATATCCATATTCTGAAAGTTATTTTTACCATTAGTTTATTTTTTTATAGTCTGAATACCATTTAATTATCGAGGCATTTGTAAGCCACGTATTCAATATATCTGCAAATAATCCTACTCCTAAAATTAAGAAAATTTGTCTGAATGAATCTGGCAATCCTGTGACTATAAAAAATGCTGGAATTACTGCTATTAATCCAGTTAAAGTCATAAAAATTCCTGTTTTGAAAGCGCGATGGATTCTTTTATTTACTGTATCTCCTCTCTTTTTTAATACTGCGCTGGTTAGGAGAATGTCTGTATCTACTGAATAACCTATCAACATTAAGAACGCAGCTATGCCTGCCACTGAAAGTCTAATTCCTAAAATATCTACCATTGCCAGAGTCATTACTATATCTGCAAATGCCGCGAATATTACTGCGATACTTGGAATAAATGTTCTGAAAAGAACAAAAATTACAAATGACATGAGAATAAATGAAATTATGACTGCTGTAACTAATTGTTTGTAAAAGTTTTTTCCCAAAGTAGAACCGCTGAATTCTACGCTGGAATTTTCATTTGTTAATTTGTATCCTATAAACTCTTCAACTAAAGGTTTCAAGACAGATGGCTCTGCTGAAGAGTCAATTAATATTGCGATTTGTCTTCCTGTAGACAAGTCTGCAATTTTGCGTATATTTACATTGTCTACATTTTGTTCTAAATAAGATTCTAATTCTTCAATATTTAATTCTGCTTTCAAAGTTATTGTTGTTCCGCCTGAAAGAGATGAATCTTTGTATATTATATCTCCATTCTGCGAATAAAATGAAAAGAGATAAATTAAACATATTATTAACAACACTACTGGAGGAAGTAACATTTTTTTGTGCCATCGGTCATACCAGTGTTTGTTGCCTTCGTGATGTTGTTCTTGGTTATTTTGTTCCATTTTGTTTATGCGTCGACTGGGAATCGAACCCAGATCATCTGGTTGGAAACCAGAGACACTAACCGTTATGCTATCGACGCTTGTTCAAGGTACTGGTTGTACTTTTTTAAATGTTTTGAGTTCGATGGTTCTATCTCCTTAAAGAACTTATTAACATCTTTCTTTCTATATATAAAGACTCTTTGATCACCTTTAGCAGTATTATAGCCTAGATAATTTAGAGCATTTGTTACTTCTAGTAAGAATCTTCTATCTGCACTAGTAATTGAGATCATGGGATCATTTTTCCTCCTTATATGAAAACACCCATCGGTATCATAAAGACCCCTGATATAACATGAGAGAAGATTTTTTGACCTCCATAATCTTGGATAGATTTTTAATTTTCCAATTTTGTTGCCTTTGGGTAAACTGTATATATTTACTAAATAATTAGATAAATCTTTTGAATAAAGTCTAAGTTTAAATGTAGTTTCTTCTTCCCTTAAGGTAAATTTTGTACCAAATTTATTTTCAAAAAGATTTTTAAGATAATTATAATAATCTCTCTCTAAAATACTTCCCACCACACAAATTTCATATTTTGACTTAGATATGTGCCCATCCCCATTAAGAATACCTAAAATCTCCGCTAAATGTCTATCTAATTTAAAAGCATGTATGGTTTTCTTTTTATATCTTGGACACTCAAGAATTTGTTTGTTCATTATATTTGTTTTTGCTAAGATCATAAACTTATTAAATAATTCTTCTGGAATTTTATTTCTCCCAGAAAGATAATTAAAAAAAGAGCTCTTACTTATATTAAATTTAGGATAAAAAACTCTCCAAGGAATATTTATTTCACTTTTCAGATTATTAAATAATTTTATCCTGTCTTCTTCGTTTATCTTAATAAAATTAGGCATATTGTTTTACGTCGACAGGGTTTATATATTTTTCTAATGGTTCTACCATTAAACCAATGGCGCTCTTATATCTTTGTTCATTGGAATTTTTTTGGGTTCGATACCCCACAGCTTGCTGTGGAGTAAAAATTCCAATTAGAAACTTTCGAATCAGAAATCTCCGAATACCGCGGAGCTTGCTCCGATTCGGTAGGAGATTTCAGAAAGTTTCTTTATTAAAGGTGGTTTTAAAGATTGCGTTTGTTTAGCTGAATGAGACATAGAAACAAGAATATCTTAATTTTGATAAAATAAGTTAAATAATACTTAAACAAGGTATTTCTATGAAAAACCAAGAAACTATATGGAATAGATTATATCTAAAAGGGTTATTTTGGAAAAAGAGCACATTAGAACTTAAAAATATTATACTTAAAAAGTCTGTTCTTGAGCTTGGTGTTGGCAATGGGAAAACCCTTAAATCTATTCTTCGACAAGAACCTGGAGAGGTTGTTGCCATAGACATATCTGAAGAGGCAATAAAAATGTCTTCAAATTCTATAAAATCAGATAAAGTTATTTTTTTAAAATTAGATTTCTTAAAGCTTAAAACTAACAAGAAATTTGATGTTATTGTTTGCTATTATTTTCTAAATAACTTTAGACTGAAGCAGAGGATAGATGTCGTTACTAAAATAAAGTCCATTCTCAAGAATAATGGAACAATATTATTTGAAGATTTTGCAATAGGAGATTTTAGAGAAAATGGTCAAAGAGAAATAGAGAAAAATACGATTCAAAAACAAGACTGTCGAATTTGTCATTTTTTTGATAAAGATGAGATATTAGAATTATTCAAAGATTTCAAAGATATAAAAATTGAAGAAAAAACATTTAGCCCAATTAGAAAAGATAAGTCTGTTAAGAGGGAAATATTGAAAGCTATAGTTAAAGACATAAATAATTGAGCAAAATTGCATGTCTTTCCCTAAATAGTCAAGGCACAAATGCTCAATTTTCAGTGTCCTTGACTATAGTATTAGAAATGTACGCTCTCGGAAGGATTTGAACCTTCGACCTACGCCTTAGGAGGGAGTTGCTCTATCCAGGCTGAGCTACGAGAGCTTGACTGACTTTGAAATCTAATCTTATAAACTCGCTGCCGAGTGAGTTTATGCGGGGACTAGGATTCGAACCTAGGAAGGCACTAAGCACAGTAGCGCTTGAGGCTACCCCGTTTGACCGCTCCGGCATCCCCGCATGAAAATAAAGGTGATAGGAAGTTTTATAAATGTAACATTTAACTCCATTTTGAAGACGACCATAGTGGCCAGGAAATACCCGATCCCTTTCTGAACTCGGAAGTCAAGCTGGTCACGTCTGTTTGTTGTAGTCTCCGTCAAGAGGCAAAGCAAGGATGTTGTCTTCGCTTTTTTTATATTGTTTGTGTGAACAATGTTAAATATAGATTTGACTTGTTTTTTGAATGAAAGAAACATCTAAAAAAGAAGTTCAGAAAATTATTGAAGATTATTTTACTAAAAATGAACTTGATTCTAATAGCACTAAAAAAATTAAAACTCTTGCAATGGTCCATCGTATTCGCCTTGGAAATTACAGGAAGAGATTTTGCAAGAAATGCTTTAATGATTTGAGACTTGGAAAAACAAGAATAAGTAAAATGTATAAACAGATTACTTGTTTGAAATGCGGAATTGTGAACAGATGGAAACTGAAAGTTATTTAACTAATTCTGCACTTACAAGAACCTCTGCTTCATGAACTATTTCCCCATTAAACTCTTTTTGCTGACTGAGCCATTTTTCCCAAATTATTTTATCTCCTTCATGCATTGGAAGATTTAAAATATTATGATTGTCTATCCAATCTAATCTTCCTTCGATTCCTTTTGCATTTGAATCATCAAAATCTTGACAGTCGTAAAAATAAACAAGCCAATTAGATATCATTGGTTTGCCCCCGACTGTCCTTTTTTCGTTTTTAAATAAGACTTTTCCACGATAAATTAAATTTCTAACAACAATCTCTGTTTCTTCCATCACTTCTCTTCTTGTTGCATGTTCTGATGTTTCTCCGTCATTTATTTTTCCTCCCGGAGCACAGAATTTTCCTTGATGAATTGGATGCCTTGATTGAGTATAGTCTATTAGAAGAGTTTTGTATCCATGCCTTAAATAACATATGACTGCTTCTTTTAAAGGAAATGACATAAAAGATGAAATTAAGAGAGCTATAAAATAATTTGTATGATTAAGATTTCTTGAACTTAGATACTTCTTCTAGGACGTCTGCGTGGCCTAATAAGGCTGCACGACAACAATAACGCTCTAAACCTAAATCTGTAAGAACTTTTCCGGCTTCTTCGCCAGAGCTAATGCGCTTCTTATATTCTTCCCACATCTGTCCTATAGGTTTACCGCAACCGAAACATCTTACTGGAATAATCATATTCTAAAATGAAAGAAGAAGGTTTTTAAACATTCCGTTAGAACAAATGTTATGAATAAACCTCTAATAGAACTTGAAGATGTAACTAGATATTATCATATGGGAGATTCTGTAGTAAAGGCGATTGATGGAATAAATATTTCTATAGACAAAGGAGATTTTGTTGCGATAATGGGCCCTAGCGGGAGCGGGAAATCTACTGCGATGAATTTGGTTGGGAGTCTTGATTTGGCCACTCATGGTAGAATCCTTCTTGAAGGTTCTGATATTGAAAAATTTGGAGAATCTGAACTTGCACAGCTTAGAGGTAGGAAAATAGGGTTTATATTTCAAAGTTTTAATTTAATTCCTAATTTGACCGCGAAAGAGAATGTTATGCTCCCGATGATGTTTCAAAAAGTAGAGATAATAGAAAGAGAAGAAAGAAGTGAAAAACTGTTGAAACTTGTTGAACTTACTGATAGAATGGACCATTATCCTAATCAATTGAGTGGAGGACAACAGCAAAGAGTAGCTATTGCTCGCGCTTTATCAAATGACCCTGAAATAATTTTAGCAGATGAACCTACTGGAAATTTAGATACTAAGACTGGAGAACATGTAATGAATTTGTTAACTACTCTAAATGGGCAGGGAAAGACTATTATTTTGATAACTCACGCTCCGGAAGTCGCTACAACGCATGCTAATAAGATATATTGGTTGAAAGATGGAAAAGTTGAGAAAGTTACTGTTCGTAAAGGTAGTGGTTGGATAACTAAGAAGTAAAAATCTCAATATAATTACTACTAAACACTAACTAACTTTTAGAATAAGTTTTATAAATGATAATTTGAAAATTAAAATATGAATAATTTGTTAAAACTATTGATTAGTTTTTTATTACCTTTATTAGTTCTTACTAGTTTTAGCTATGCATTATCTGTTGATTCCATTACCGTGGACAAAGTATCTCCTGGAGAAGAAGGAACGATAAGAGTGGATGTTGAAAATGACGGAAATAATGACCTCGACTTTTTGTCTTTTAATATAAACTTTCTAGGGGACAAAATAATTCCTATTGGAAGCTCTGGTGCATTTGTGAACAGATTAAAAGAAAACGATGATGAAACTTTCGTGTTTAAATTCAGAGTTACTAATAGTTTGCCTGCCGGAACTTATTCTATCCCATATTCAATTAAATATGAAGAAGAAGGTAATAAACGCGAACAGAACGGAATAATTGGAATAGTAGTTTCTGCAGAGCCAGAGCTAGAGATTGTTGCAGAAATTCAAAATCCTGTAATTGGACAAACTGGAAAATTGAATATAAAAGTCGTAAATAAAGGACTTGCTGATGCAAGGTTTGTTTCGTTATCTATTGAAAGTGAGGATATTACTATACTTTCAGAACAGTCTGAATATATGGGTACAATAGAGTCGGACGATTTTGAGTCTGCTTCTTTTGACGTAGCTTATAATAAAAGATTGTCTACAATTCTAGTTAACTTAAAATATAGAGATTTTGATAATAATGAACAAACTATTTCTGAAAACATTCCGTTGAGAATTTACACTAAAGAAGAAGCAATAGAAAGAGGTATTTTAAAGAAAAGTAATGTGACCTTATATGTTGCTGTTGTCTTGATATTACTTTTTGTATGGATATTAGTCAGAGTTATTCGTAAAAGGCGTAAAAAACTTAGAAATTAGAGGATTGGAGGTAATTATATGATATTAGACTATTTTCATCTTGCCGTTAAAAATTTAAGACATAGAGGAATTAGAAGCTGGTTAACATTATTAGGGATTTTTATAGGAATAGCTACCGTAGTTTCGTTAATAAGTCTCGGTGGTGGTCTAAAGACTGCGATTAATTCTCAATTTGGAATAAGTTCTACAGAAATAATTAGTGTTCAGGCCGGCGGTCTTAATGCTTATGGGCCTCCTGGAAGCGGAGTTGTAAGCCCATTGACGATGGATGATGTTGAAGCAATTGGGAGACTTAATACTGTTGAGATAGCAATACCTAGGCATGTTGCTTCTGGAAAGATGGAATTTAACGAAGTAGTACAATTTGGATATGCTATGTCTATCCCTATGAGAGATGCAAGAAAGATTACGTATGATACGCTGGAATTAGAGGTAGAAACAGGAAGACTCCTAAATGAACAAGACACGGATAAAGTAGTATTGGGAAATAATTTTTTTGTAAATGAAGAAATATATGGCAAAACCATAAAGCCTGGAGACAATGTAGTCGTACAAGAAAAAAGGTTTGAAGTAGTGGGTATAATAAAGAAAAAGGGAAGTTTTATTTTTGATAATATTGTAATGATGAATGAAAAACAGTTGGTCGATCTTTTTGATTATGGAGATAAGGTGGATATTATCGCGGTAAAAATAAAGAGTAAAGACTTGATGGATAAAGCAGTCGATGAAATTGAAAAAGAAATGAGAAAGAGAAGAGGGGTTAAAATTGGAGAAGAGAACTTTGAAGTTTCAACTCCTCAGGCTGCTTTGTCTACAGTAAATCAAGTGCTTACAGGAATACAAATATTCCTAGTGATGATTGCAGCTATTTCAATAATTGTTGGAGGTGTCGGAATTGTCAATACTATGACCACCTCCGTTTTAGAAAGAACAAAAGAGATAGGTATAATGAAAGCCATTGGTGCCAAAAATTCAGACATATTTTATTTGTTTTTAATAGAGTCTGGTCTTCTCGGACTAGTTGGAGGAATTGCCGGAATAATCCTTGGAATAGGAGTTGGATATTTTGGAACAGTTATGATAAATTCTTTTTTGGGTGCATCGAGTAGCCCTAAGATTGACTGGATATTAATTGCATTCACATTTTTGGGAAGTTTTATCGTTGGAGCCGTGTCAGGCATAATCCCTGCAATCCGTGCTGCAAATCAAAAACCTGTGGAGGCATTGCGCAGTTAAGATGATAAATAAAGAATTAATTAAATATTCCTTAAAATATATGATACATAGAAAAGCAAGGAGCTTTCTCACAATATTTTCGATACTTATAGGAATTGCGACAATATTTATTTTTGTCAGTTTCGGTCAAGGATTATTTAATTATGTAAATGATTTAAAATATAGTTCTGGAGCAGATAAATTAATAATCCTTCCAAAGGGTGGGGGTGCTCCTGGGTTAGTTGATACTTTTTCCCTTACTAAAGAAGATATTAAGGCCGTTGAAAAAGTATCAGGAGTTTATGAAGCTACAGGAATATATGCCAAACCTGCAGAAATCAGCAAAGGCAGAATCAAAAAATTTGTATTTTTGATAGGTTATGATCCTGAAACAGATTTGATAATGGAAATTTCAGGGATAAATATCATTGAGGGTCGCCAACTTAAAGAAGGAGACGATCAAAAGATAGTGCTTGGCTACAGCTATATGATTCCTGATAAAATATTCCCTAATGCATTAACTCTTAATGAAAATATAGATGTGCAAAATAATAAATTGAAAGTGGTTGGATTTTTTGAGGGTGTCGGAAATCCACAAGATGACTCAAATATTTACATAACGGATAAATACTTTGAAGAAATTTACCCTAATAGTTCTGGAAAATATGGGGAGATTATAGTTCGTGCAGACCCGGACAATCTTGCCCAAATAATAAATAATATAGAAAAAAGGTTAAGGAGTTCTAGAGGGTTTGAAAAAGGAAAGGAAGATTTTTATGTATCTTCATTTGAAGACTTATTAAAACAATTTACTAGTGCTCTTAATTATATTGTTTATTTTGTTATTTTTATTGCTTTAATTTCAGTAATCGTCTCTGCCATAAATACTGCAAATACTACAATTACTTCAGTTTTAGAAAGAGTAAAGGAAATAGGAATAATGAAAGCGATAGGGGCTAGGAATAGAGAAATATTTGCTATATTTGTCTTTGAATCTGGGTTCTTGGGATTTGTCGCAGGGTTAATAGGAATAGGATTGGGTGTTTTAGTGACAAGTATAGCCAAGACAATTTTGAACGGCCTTGGATGGGGTTTCCTTAGTCCATATTATTCTTGGGAATTATTTATTGGATGCATATTATTTGCTACATTTACAGGAGCAATTTCAGGAATAATTCCTGCATGGAAAGCTTCAAAGATAAGAACGGTAAATGCTTTGAGATACGAATAATTAGAATTATTTTTAGAAGATTATCCTTATTCCTCATAAAAATTTATAAAGGGATAACTCTTGAAGTTAAAAATAAGGGGGAAATGATGGGTAAATGTGTTTATTGTAAGGCGGAAATAGCCGATAATCGGGCAGTTGATGTGTGCACTCCTTGCGGACATGGGATTTGGGGAACTAAAATGTTTGAAGCGATAATAAGTAATATGGGTAGTGCCAGAGATAAAGGAGACCTTTATCAAGGAAGTGTTACATCTGTGAAACAGAACTTTAAGACTACGGAAGCTTTTTAAAGGACTTGCGTCAGATATTCTCATGCTTACAAACAAGAATATTCGAAGTCGTGGAAAGGTTTCGTTGACCAAGTATTTTCAACAGTTTACTGAGGGAGATAATGTTGCGATAGTTAGAGAATTAGCTGTTCAAAGACCTGGTTTCCCTTCGCGCATACAAGGTAGAACTGGCGTCGTGATTGGAAAGCAAGGAAATTCTTATGTTGTTTCAATTAAAGATTTCACTAAAAAGAAAACATATATAGTAATGCCGGTTCACTTAAAGAAAATAAAGGTAATTTAAAATGATTTTGAAAATGACGCCCATTCATTTAGCAGACGTGCAAGAATTATCGGGAGATTTAGATTCTAAACCTGAATTGCGAGATTACTTAAAAGAATTTTCAAAATTAGATAAGAAAAAAGCAGATACTTTAGCAGAAGGGCTTAGAGGCATAGGAAATCCTAAAATAAGAGAAGATTCTATTGTTAAAATAATCGATTTGCTCCCTAGAGACGCTGAAAGTGTTTCAAAAATATTTAATGACTCATCTTTGGATGAGAAAGAAGTAAACGAAATTTTATCCGTCGTCAAGGAGTATTGAAATGATTAAGAAAGACGACTATGCTTTGGTGTTAGATTATCTTGCTAATGGGTATCCCATGGCTGGAAATATGAAGCCCGTTGTGCAAGCAATAGGTATTGAACATCTTGCTTTGCTTGAATTAGCGCCCGTAAGGGGAGTGCAAATCGCAATTAAAGAGAAGGTTTATATAGGGCCAGATAAGAGAGACAAGATATACTACATAGTTGGTAGGCTACACGTCGAGAAGCTTACTGAGACTGCAAAGATCCAATTGCACGAGTTCGTTAGTGCTTATGTTGGGGAGCGTGAAAAGGAATTTGTAGAATTCTTTAACAATGCTCCTGCTATCAACACAAGATTACACCAACTTGAACTTCTGCCTGGATTTGGTCGTAAACATACGCAGGAATTGCTCAATGCTCGAACTGATAAAAAGTTTGAGTCTTTTGATGAGATCAGACAGCGCGTTAAAAGCGCTCCAGATCCAAAGAAGGCCATTGAGAAGAGGATAGTTGAAGAACTAACTGAAAACCCTCGACAAAGATTATTCGCGAGATAAAATGGCAGAAACAAAAGAAAAACCAGTAAAGGAGACAAAAGAATCTAAAGACTTTAAGCGACAGCAGCAAAAGGAAGAAGAATATTTAGATTCATTAGTCCGTATTTATAGTAAAGATGTTCCTGGAAATAAACAAACTTATATTGGATTGACATATATTAAAGGAATCTCCTGGGGGGTTTCAAATGCCATTTGCAGAATTCTTAAAATAGACAAAAAAATTAAAATTTCGCAATTATCAAAAGAACAAATCGAATCTATAGAAGCATTTTTACAGAAGCCTCAACTATATGATTACCTTAAAAATCGTCAAAGAGATTATGACACCGGAGAATCTAAACATGTACTTACAAATGAACTTGACATGGTTAAAGATTTTGATATTAAACGTATGAGACAAATAAAAAGTTATAAGGGAATGCGTCACGCCTTGAAACAGCCGGTTAGAGGGCAACGTACTAGAAGCCACTTCAGAACCACTGGTGTTGCTGTAGGAGTTAAGAAAAAAGGAGATACTAATAAAAAATGATTCGTAAATCAAATAAGTTTTCGCGACCTCATAAATTATATGATAAAATCCGTATTGGCGATGAGAATAAACTTGTTGAAGAATATGGATTAAAAAGCAAAAGAGAAATTTGGAAAGCAGAAGCAAAGATAAAATATTTTAGAAATCGCGCTAAATTTCTTATTACCTCCGATTTAGAAGAGCAAAACAAATTTTTTGCCAAACTTAGGAACATCGGATTGTCTGTAAAAACTATTGCTGATGTTTTGGCACTAAATAAAGAAGATTTGCTTAAGAGAAGATTAACTACTCTCGTATGGAAAAAGGGTTTAGCAAATAGCGCTAAACAAGCAAGACAACTCGTAGTTCATAAAAAGATATCTGTTGACGGAAGAGTTGTTGATGTTCCAAGCTACATTGTTTTTGTAAATTCTGAAGGAAATATTGTTCTGAAAAATAAAACCATTAAGGAGACTGCATGAGTAAAATAAAATCTGAAGATAAAATGGAAGAATTAAAGGAAGGAATGCCTATAAAGAAAGAAGAAGAGAAAGATATCCCTAAGATGGAAGTAGTTGAACCTGAAGAAATTGAGAAAGAAGAAAGGGCAGATATTATTCCAGGAATCGCTTATGTGTTTGGTTCTTATAATAACACCATCGTTCACATTACAGACCTTTCAGGAAGCACTATTACTCGTATTAGTGGGGGAATGATTACTAAACACAGTCGTTTGAAAGCTAACCCAACTACTGCGATGTTCGTCGCTAAAAGGGCTGCAGAATTTGCTAGAGATGCTGGAATAACTGCACTTTATATTAGAATGCGAGGCCAGACTAGTTCTCCGGGAATTGGTCCAGGTGCTCATGCAGCAGTTAAAACTCTTAGCAAAGAAGGTTTCAGAATATTAGGAGTTCTTGATACCAATAGAGTACCTCGTGGCGGTCCTAAGAAAAAGGGAGGAAAGCGCGGCAGAAGAGTTTAAAACCCTTTTTTGCACATAAACACTATGGAAGTCATAATTAAAACACCTGAAAAATTAGTTATTAGAACTGATTTGAATTATTCTTTACTTAATGCTGTTCGCAGAAGTGTCGAAGAAATTCCCACTTTAGCAATTGAAGATGTTGAAATATTTAAGAACGATTCTGCATTATATGATGAAGTTCTTGCTCATAGAATAGGTTTAATTCCTTTAAAGAATGATGGCAAGATAACTAGCAAATCTAGTGGAACTCTTTCGTTAAAGAAAACTGGTCCTGGAACAGTCTATTCAGGGGACTTTAAAGGAGACTTGAAAATAGTCTACGATAATATTCCATTGACAATCCTTGAAAAAGATCAAGAGATTGAAATTGTAGCTACTGCTCTTGTTGGAACCGGTTTGCAACATACAAAACACGTTCCAGGATTAATTTATTATAGACATTTATTTGAAGTTAAATCAGGTAATGTTAAAATTGATTCTATTGTTCAAAACTCATTCGGAGTAATAAAACCTGAGAAAAAAGGGAATAAATGGGTATGTGATCTTAATGACGCTCAGACTGATGAAATAAAGACTTTGGATAAAGAGTCCATTTCTGATAGCTCTGAATTTTTATTGTTTGTAGAATCATTTGGAATGCTAGACTCTGAAAAAATATTTTCTAAAGCAATTGAAACTCTTCAGAAGAATATTGAGGCTTTTGAAGAATCTTTAAAGTAAAATGATAAGTAAAACATCGATTAATAAAAGAATTCCTAGAAAAAAGGACGGTTATATAGTGGATACTTTATTTTTAGCAAAGAATTCTGAGAAATGGCAAAAAGTTGCACAAATAATTTCAGGACCGAGGAGAAAATATTCTGCAGTAAATATTGATAGAATTGAAAAAGAATCCTCTAATGGAGATGTTTTGATTGTTCCTGGAAAAGTATTGGGTGAAGGAAATTTAACAAAAAAGTTAAAAGTATGCGCCCTTTATTTTTCAACTTCTGCCGCAAATAAAATAAAACATAATAGGGGTGAGATAGTTAAAATTATTGATGAAATTAAGAAAAATCCAAATGCTGAAGGAGTAAAATTATTAAGATGAGTACTCTTTTAGTTTTAGACGGGACAAACGCGATTCTTGGACGCCTTGCAAGCTATGCAGCTAAACAAGCATTGCTCGGAAAAGAAGTTGCAGTAGTTAATTGTGAAAAGTTAGTAATATCCGGGAATAGAAAAATCATTCTTGAAAATTATAAAGAAGTGCGTGCTAAAGGAGGTTCTTCCCAAAAGGGACCTTATTTCCCTACTCAGTCTGCAAGGATTATGAAAAGGACAATCAGAGGAATGCTTTCTTATAAAGAAGGACGTGGAGCCGCTGCACTAAAGAAAATTAAATGTTATGAAGGCTTACCTAAAGAATTTGTAGAATCTAAAAAAGAGCAAATGTTCCATGCAAAGGGAATGAAAACAATGAGTCTTGCTGAAGTTAGTGAGGAGTTAAGATGATGAATGATAAATTAGCCACTAAAATAAGAGCATCTGGGAAACGAAAGACATCTGTGGCAAAAATAAGAGTGCTTGAAGGAAATGGATTAGTGAGTTATAATAAAGTATTGCTCCAAAATTTAAAGATGTTTCACAGATTGGCATTACTAGAGCCAATAAGAATTTATGAAGAAGTTGTTGGAAAACCAAATTACGACTTTTATATTCAGGTGAATGGTGGGGGAAAAGAATCTCAAATTCAGGCAGCCAGACTAGCTATTGCTAGAGCCTTGGTTGCATTAGCAAAAAGACCTGAATTGAAAGAAGCTTACTTGAAGTATGACAGGCATATGCTTGTTGCTGACATTCGTCGTAAGGAACAACGTAAACCTGGAGACTCGAAAGCTCGTGCAAAGAGACAGAAGTCTTATCGTTAGATTATTAAACCTCTTAGTGCCTTTAGTAGTATGAAGATAGATAATCTTTGGAAATTATTTCTTTGAGGGTTATTTATCTCTATAATATCTGTTTTTGTTGGATTAATCTCTATGGTGGTGTTTGGAAGCTTTATTTTTCCAGGACTGATTTTTGGAATTGGAGTTTTAGTCATATTGAAAGATTGGGGGTTCAAAAATACAAGAGGAGGAGTCTTATGGTTATTTTTATGCACTTTAGCCTATTTCTTCGCAGCAATAATTTCAACAAGCCAATTTTTTGGAATGCATAGAAACTTTGATTTTGATCCGGGAGTAGGCATTTATTCTACGCTTGTAGGGTCGATGGTTGGAATAATAATAATGGTTTCTGCATTTGCATTATTCTCTTTTAGGAATAATAAAAAAATGAAAATCATAGAGATAGGACTGGCAGTAGTAGTGGGGATGTTGTTGATTATCGTTGCAATTATTACTCTGACTGGATTATTTGGAGATAATAAAGATGTAGTGAGGATTGAAGAGCAATATTCAGATATTGTATTACGGGCTGACGGTGGAGGATATGCTACTATCTCTGGATCTTTGAAAAGTATTTCAGCTACTTCAACGATGATATCTACAGTTCTCATTTATCAAACCGGAATGATGATGTATCTCGGATGGTTAATGCTGAAAAGACGAGAGGATTCTAAAGATAGCAATTCTTTAAAAAGTAAGTTTTCTAAGTAACATGGATATGGTAAAATCAAAAGATAAACATGTTAAGAACTTTAGTCAAAGAAAAGAAACATTGATGAGGATTGTTGTATGTATAGTTACAGGAATTATCTTAGCGTTATGGAGATATTTAATTGGAGTATTTATAGTCATTAACTTTGTATATTCTCTGTTCACAGCTAAACGTTTGAAGGAACTTGCTGAATTGAGTGAGATATGGAATACTCAATGGTATCTGTTTCAAAAATATATGACATTTGTAACTAATGTAAGGCCTTTTCCATTTACAAAGCTAGCGAAGAATATGAGTAAGTTTGAATAATTCTGGCAGTTGTAAACTTATTTATATCTATTAAATTTCATTTAGGGATGCCCAAATACTCAATTACGATTAACTTCTTCGTTCCTAAGAATATTGTTGAAGTCGTTAAGAAAATTGAGATACCTGAAAAGTTTGTTTATGATTGGAGAAAAGAAGGATTTTTCCATTGCACCGTTAAAGCTATTGAGCTTAGAGATACCTTGCCTTCTGAACAAGAAATCGAATTAATTATTAATAAAATCTCTAAAATAATAGTTAACCAAAGAAATTTTGAAGTTGTTATTAAAGGGGTTGGCAAATTTCCGAACGTTTTTTATGCCAAAATAGATTCTCCTGAATTAATAAAACTACATAAAAAACTTTGTACAATTGGATTGCCTAGCATTAATAAAAAATTTGAAGATGAAAATTATATTCCTCATGCGTCTCTCGTTGCTTTATCAAAACCATATGATGAGGCGATAAATATTAATAAAATATTTGGAAAATTTATTGTTAAAGAGATTCAGCTGGTTGTTTGGGATACTTCTGAAGGGCAACATAACCCTAAGGTTTTTCATAGATTTAACCTTAAATAATTTAAGTTACAAAACCTTTTAAAGAGAAGTACTGTTTTACTTTTAAGATGGTGATTGACGCTTTAGGCAAATTACAGACTGAATTGAAGTTAAGAGGGTTTTCTCCATTGACTGTGAGAAATTACTTTTTTTTTGTGGATAAATTTTTAAAAGCAACAAATAAATCGGTTGATGAAGTCAATCAGGAAGATGTGCGCACATACTTGGCCTCTATGTTTGATACTAAATCTAAAAATACTGTAATGCTTGCTGCAGCTTCGTTAAAATTCTTTTTTACAGAAATATTAAAGAAGGAAGTTGGGGAAATAAGAGTTCCTAAGAAAGACAGGAAACTTCCAGAAGTTTTAACAAAGGAAGAAGTTTCCAGATTAATTAATTCTGCTGAAACTAGAAAGTCTAGATTAATTTTATCTTTGCTTTATTCTTCTGGTTTGAGAGTTTCTGAGCTTGTTAATATTAAGCCTTCTGATATCAATTTTTCTGAAAATACTGGGTGGGTGAGAGAAGGAAAAGGTTCAAAGGACAGAATGTTTATGCTCTCTTCAAATCTTGCCGGCGAATTAAAAGAATATTTGAAAAGAAAAGAAAACTCAAAATATTTGTTCTCTCAAGATGAGCCTTTAACTACTAGAAATATTCAAAAAATAGTGAAAAGTCTAAGACAAAGAGCAGATATACAGAAGAAAGTAACACCACATACCCTCAGGCATAGTTTTGCGACGCACTTACTTGAAGCAGGTGTTGACCTAAGAAAAATTCAGACTTTGCTTGGGCATGCATCGATTGCGACGACAGAATTGTATACTCACATCTCAGGCGAAGAATTGAAGAAGATTTCTAATCCTTTGGATAATCTTAAGTAAAAATTTATATATAAGGTGTCCTAATAGTTGTTGATGAGAAAATGGACGCAACAAGAGATTAACTTTATTAAAGACAATTATTCTAATAAGCTAAACAACGAAATCGCAAAATCTCTAAATCGAGGCAATGGAGGGGTTGCATATATGGCATTAAAATTAAAACTTAAGAAAAAATATGATTTTTATTGCATATCTAGAAAGAAAAATGATAAAGAAATAAATAAAGAACTATTAGAAAATTTTTATTTTAAAGAAAACAAATCTATGAGAGAAATATCAAATATTCTAAAAGTTGGTAAGACGACTATAGAACATTACTTTAATAAATTTAACATTCGTAGACGCGAAAGATCTGAAGCAAATAAAATTAGAGCTACCAAATATGAGCCTTGGCAAAAAGGACTGACTAAAGAAAAAGATGAGAGACTAAATTTGATGGCAGAGAAAGTTAAAGAGGCTTATAGAAGAAAAAGAGAAAATAAATTTAGAGAAATAGAAATAAAATATGGAAAACAACTAAAAGAAATTATAACTTACCTATATTGGGAAGAAAAGTTAACACAAGAAAAGATAGCTAAAAAATTAAGAATTGATCGATTGATTATTATAAAATTGATGAATAAATTGGATATCAAAAAAAGACCAAATTTTGAGAATATAGCAAGTCTTAAAGGAAAAGAACATTCCATGTATGGTAAAAAATGGGAAGAAGTTTATGGAATTGATAAAGCGAAAATTAGAAAAAATGAGATGTCTATAGCTAGTAGAAAATCAATAATAAGAAGATTAGTAAATCGTGAAATGCCATTTAAAGATACTGAAATAGAGAGAATAATGGCTAGTTTAATGATTAATAAGGAAATTAAGTTTGTTGCCCAATATTCAATTGAGGATAAATTTGTATGTGATTTTGTTATCCCCACTCATAAAATTGCTATAGAATGTGATGGAGATTATTGGCATGCTAATCCTAAGATATATGATTCAAACAATTTGAATAATACGCAAAAGAAAAAGATTCAAACAGACAAATTTAAAGATAAATATCTAAAGAATAAGGGTTGGGTGGTGCTCAGATTTTTTGAGTCTGAAATAAAAAAGACTCCTGAGGAATGCATTAATAAAATTCAAAAATTAATATTAGAGAGAAAAATCTCAAATCCTTTAGATAATTTGTTGAATAATAAGATTTAGAGGAGATTTATTGCTTTTTCACAACAGTTACAGCTCTAGTTGGAGCAGTACCTACTCCATCTTTACCTAAATAAGCTTGGTCAAAGAAATCATTGCAAAAGGTAATCCTGACTTGATCATTTGGTTCAATAAGAGCTTCTAGAGCACTAAGTGGTTTCTCTGAATAATCTCTTATATTTATGCCGTATGATTTTCCAGTTTCAGATTCCTTTATTAAAAGAGTGTAATTAGGGCCGTCTCTCAATTCTTTTTCTACGTTGCCTTCTAAAATTTTGCGATTAAAATATGCCCCAAATGTGCCCATATATACAACTGCAGTTAAGAGAGTAGAAGCAACTAATCCCATTCCTATCGCCATTCCGTCTGCTAAAAGATCTGATTTTTTACCCATGAGTTTTATTAAAATATAGACTATTTAAATATTTGCATTGTCCTTTCTTAAAAGGGGTAACTGTTTTTAGAATACTATAGTAATAAAAAGGAGCATTTATATTTATCTTCATGAAAACCACAGTAATAATTACTTCATTTAAAGAACCTAAGACTATAGGAAAGGCTGTAATTGCAATTTTACCTCAGTTGTCTAAAGAAGATGAGTTGATTGTTGTAGCTCCAGATAATGAAACATTAGATGTTGCTAAAAAAGCCTCAAAAAAAGTCAAGATTGTTAAAGATTTTGGAAAAGGAAAACCTGCTGCAATGAATCTCGTAGTAAAAAAAGCAAGAGGAGAAATATTAGTTTGGACAGACGGAGATATTTCTATCAACGATAAAAGTGTAAGAGAACTGATATATCATTTTAAAAATGATAAAATTGGGGCAGTGAGTGGAAGGCCTATTTCAATTGATTCAAAGAGTAATAGATTTGGATTCTGGGGGCACGTTTTGGCAGATGTTGCTCATGAACAAAGACAAGAAAATTCAATAAAAAATAAATTCCTATTCTGCTCAGGGTATTTATTTGCAATAAGAAAGAAATTAATGCCTAAATTACCTGAAGAACTTTTATCTGAGGATGGATATATTTCTTATTTAATTTATAAAAAAGGATATAGAATTGCTTATGAACCAAAAGCAATTGCTTATATCACATATCCTAAAAATTTTAAAGATTGGATAAAACAGAAAAAAAGAAGTGTTGGGGGATATAACCAAATTGCAAAATTATTGAATGTAAAAATACGTTCATTTAATCAGGAAAGCATTAATTTCTGGAGACTTTTCAAATATGTGAAAAATCTAAATAATTTTGTATGGTTAATTGAACTTTTCATAGCAAGGTTGTATTTATGGAGTGTAATTTACTGGGATATAAATGTAAAAAAGAAAAGGCGTGAAGAAATTTGGGAAAGAATAGAAAGCACAAAATAAAACGAACTTATCCTCAATGCTGAAAGTTTCAGCTTACGCCTGAATGTTCAAGCAAGAATAAACCGAACTCGTTTGCCCTTCTCTCTCGTGCTGGAAGATTTAAGCGTTGATTGAACGTTTAATTATGACCCAAATAAACAATTTTATAGGAATTTACCCCAGAGGTATGAGGATCTACTCTTAAAACATCTCCTTGTACCAAGTCTCTTAATTTCTCTTTTCCTAGAGGCAAAGCTACAAGACCATGATCTCCACGAGATTCTGATGCCGCTGAAAATAAATCAGATCTTCCGTGGGGGCGTTGTCCTAGTAAGTGATATTTATTATCTCTTGCAAATCTCCCTATAAAGTAATCTGTAGTTGGCTCCGTAGGTGCATCAAGCATGCCTGGTAAAATAGGACTGCCTCTTATTTCGTGATAGCCGCCGTGACCCTTATCATCTAATACCATAAAGATGAAGATTTTGTCAATTATTTAAAGATTGTTGTGATTTTGGAGAATAAGTTCGCTTTAAAGCACCACCGAGTTCTCTTAATAAAGGTTGTACGAACGTTTGGTGATTTAATATAAAAATGCTTATTCTGAAGAGATTTTTGGAAATAATTTTTTACCTTTTAGAGATTTGGTTAAAAGATAGGCAAGATCTTTAGAGTTGATGCCCTTTGGATTATTTTGACCCACTATCATTGTATGATTAACAATATTTTTATCAAAATCTATTTGACCTCTAAACTCGAGAACTGCTTGCCCTCTTCTTTTAGGATCGTCTTCATAAATTTCTGCATGAACGTTATCCCATTTACTGGAAGATTCAGAAAGGTAATAACTTCCTCCTCCTAAATAATCTGCTAAACCCTCAATAAGTAAAAAAGCTATCCCTCTTGGAGTTCTAAGTCTGTTGCTTTGAAAATTCACGCAAGGATGTATAGAAGAACCACATTCTTCAAAATAACTATCTAATCCAAGTCTTCTAGGTTTTGACATTAATTTGACGATTTTAATAGGTTTTTAAGACTTTCGAGATGGTCGGCGCACGTTCGGCCTTCGGCCTCACACTAACTGAAGCAAGTGTTTTTGGTATTGGAATGCAACCTTATTTCTGAAGGATTAAACGAATTTTATGGTTATGCTGGAAGATTTAAGCGTTAATTGAAAGTTTGATTTAATCCGTTTTGTATTTTTTATAGATGTTTTTTCTATGTCCTAAATCCCTAATAGCAATTATTTTTTCATTTTCTAAAAGATCAACCAAAACCCTGTAATCTCCTACCCTTACTTTCTTGAAATCTAATCCAACTAAGCCCTCAATAAAATGTTTTGGATTTTCTTTTACTTGATCGAGTTTTTTAAGGATTCTTTCTGCAATTTCGAAAGGTAATTTTTCTAATGATTCTAAAGCTAAATTTGACCACTTCAATTGATAGCTCATTTTTTCTTTGCAAGAATTCTTCTTTTTACTTCTTCATGACTAACGTATTCTGAAATAGGGGTTTTTCTGGCTTTTTCTAGTCTCTCTTTAAATTCATCAGTTAATTCTCCTTCATCATCCATTTGGGATTCTTCTTTTTCTATAGTTATCCCTTTAGATTTTAGAGCTTTTTCAAGCAAGATGATTCTATGATAGAGACTTTCGAGAGTAATTTGTTGTTTTTGTTCCATGATTTGTTGAATGTTTTTAGGTTAATAATTCTTTCGTTTAATAAAAATAAAAAAATAAAATTAAGAATTTGTGATATTGATCACTTCTTCTTGTTTGCAACGACTGAAGCAGGGTTTTCCTGAACAGTTGTTTTAGGTGCTGAAGACATTTGAGTTGTAGCAGGTGCAACATTTATTGTTGGTTTTACTGCTTCAACTGGGGCCTTCATTGCTTGATCCTTTTTTGCCATGATTTACCTCCTTAAATGATAGGTTTCACGACTATAAAAAGCTTGATAAAGGTTTATAAATCGACTAAAAATTGGTCTGATTCTTGCTGAAAGATTTAGCTTTTGCTAGAAAGATTTGTTGATTTTAACCCAATGGTGAAAGGTCTAGGTTAATGTTTAATAGTTGAAGGATTCCAAAGATTAGAAGGTAAAGGCCTACCGCTACCCTGAGGAACTTTGGCCAGATTAAAACTAAGAGGCCTACGATTATAGCCATGATTGCAGATAATGTTAAGACTAATGAAACCATACTTTATTACTAGGTGCTTGGAGTTTAAGTAGTTATGCATTTACTTTTTAGATACTTTTTCTTCTCTTAAAATTGCTTTTGCTATTGCGAAGACTACCAATGCGATAATTATGAAATTAATTGCTGATCCTAAGAATGCACCCCAGCTTAGAACTATTGGGCCTATTGTCCATGTTGCAGTTTGCCATTGGCCTCCTGGAATGAATGGGGTAATTATGGGCATTATTATGTTGTCGACAAATGATTTGACTAATGCTGTTGCAGCTACACCAATTATAAAAGCTACAGCAAGCCCTATTATTTTGTATTCTTTTAGAAATTCTTTGAACTCTGAGAAGATTTGTTTCATATTACTTGTTTGTTTTAGGAGTTTTTATACTTTTTTGATTGTTGGTTTGATTGTTGGAGTGTTTGATGGTGTTTTAAACGGGCGTTTTATCGACGCTGCGGGGGTGTTTAAACAGCTGTTTGCATTTTTTAGGGCGTTTGTGTTTGTCGGCGCAACTCGCGCCTTCGGCGCTCGCCCTTATAGAGGCAAGTTTTTTGATAAATATGTGAAAAATAAAGTAAAAAAGAAAAATAAAATTAGAAAAACAAGGTTTATTTCTTGTAGTTTCTCATAAGCTTTGTGATGCCTATTACGAGCACTGCAATAGCGATTAACCAATCATTATAATCTGTGATTACTGCAAGTACTCCCATTACCTTTAACAATAAAAGAAGACCTATAATCGTTACCAACCAAGCTGTTGTTTTTGCCATTTGACCTCCTTTCATCTCTTTTAAAAGATGTTCATTAAAGGAAACAGCTGTTTAAATATTTTTACCTTTTTTGATGAGTTTTGGTTGTTTTTGCGAGGTTTTTTGATGTTTCTTTGAGTTTTTATAAAGGGGTGTTTAAATGTTAAAAAACTTGAACAGCTGTTGATAAGTGTTTAAACAGCTGTTTGTTTTGACATATGGGGTGTTTATTGGTTGTTTAAAGGTGTTTGTTTTTGCTACTAGTGGGCACAAAAAACAGCAAGATTTATATACTCTTTACGTCTATAAATTAATATGTTTGGGTTGTTTAAGTCTTCAAAGAAAATAGATAAACTTGAAAGCGAGACGAGAAAGGGTTTTTCTGAAGTGCGAAAAGACTTTGAAGGCGTTGGAAAGTGGGTTAAACACCTAAATGCTAATGATAAACAGCTGTTTGATTTGATTTCTGAACTAAAAAGAGAATTGGCGTCGATAAAAGATGATATTGATGGAGTTAAAGAAGCAGTTTCTTTAACCAATTTAGCTGTTGAACATAAACAGGTGTTTGAAAAAACGGCCGTTTTAGATGAACAGCCTGCTGTTTATGGTGTTCAAGAACCTGTTCAAACAGCTGTTCAAACAGGCAATTTTCATGATATTTTGAGAGGATTAAGTAGTAATGAAAGACTTATAGTTTTTACACTTATGAATACGGAATTAAAGCTGAGTTATGAAGATATAGCTCGTCTTTTGGGTAAAGAGAGAGCCACAATTAGAGGCCAAATAAATGCAATAAAACAGAAGAATGAGGGTTTGATCCAAGAGTTAACCGAACCTAATGGAAAGAAAAGAGTGTTTGTGAGTGAAGAAGTTCGTAACAAACTAGAGAAATACGCAAAAGTGAGAGTTAAAGAAAACAAAAAATATAAGAAATTACCTAAAGATATGATAATTTGAGACAAAAAGTGAGAGAAAAATGGATTAAAATGATTAAGAGATGCAGATTCAAAAAAAGATGTCTAAAATGATGTAAAAATGAGTGAAAAGTGAGGGCTTTATGCCGTGTGGAGAGCATATAGTCTGATTGAGTCAAAGAGAGGGGAGTTGTAAAAAGAGAGATTAAGCCTTAAAGAGCTTGATTTTGAGACATTTACGGCTTTTTAAGAGAATTAGTGAGAACACTATTTGTATTCGGTGTAGCGAGCTAGATATTTCTTAATTGAAGGATTATGTTGAGAGGAGCGATTCTTTTTAGATCCTGCGGGATTGAAAGAAGCACTTTTTTATTCGATTCTTTTGATTTTATTAAAGGAATTTGTTTTTGAATGATTTTTCTTATGTAATCTCGTATAGAAATTTCGCTGAGATTTGTTTTTTGAGCTAAAAGAGAATAATCTACCATGAATCCTTGATCTTCTAAGCTGTAGATTGAGCTGTAAACAACCATTTCTTGTTCTGTGAGTTTCTTGAATTTTAAACGAACTTCTTTTTTTAAATCGTCGAGAGTTCCTAGAAGTTCTGAAACTCTGTGGAGGTTGCTTATTTTGTCATTAAACGAACTTATTGGTTGTGTTGGAGTGGAAATAAGGGGGTGTTGGTTTGTTGGTTGGTTTGTTGGTTGGTTTGTTGGAACCCCTTTATTTCCTATGGAAAAGGCATTATTTCCAGAGATTGGGCCGTATTGAGGCAAATACTGTGTTGGAATGCTTGTTTCTTGTGTTGGAGTTATGTGTTGGTTTGTTGGTTGGTTTGATTGTTGTTCTTTGAGTTCGTATAATGATTGTTTGATGTCGGCTAATTCTTGGTATAGGTATTCAATATCTTGCCTTACTTTTGTAAATGCTTCTTTTAGAGGGTCGGACATGGTATTTTTATAATTGGTTGGAATATAAAGATTTATATTGTGGTGTTTTGAAAGAGAATTATGGAAATCCCTAAGCTCACGGGAAATAAAGATGCAGAGATTTGTTTGATGAGAGATTTGGGACCTGAATATGAAAGAGAAAGTGTTAATGATTATTTTAGAGTGCTTGCTCCATTAAAAGAAAAATTCTATTCGATGAGATCTGAATCTTTGAGGAGAAGAGCAACTGATATTGAAAAAGTAAAAGATATTAAAAAAGAACTGGAGGTTTATTCTTTAAGAGAATATAGAGTAAGAGCTGGAATGATATATGGGCTTTTGAAGAGGGTGTTGGGGGGCTTGGAAGGGCATGAAAGAGGGCTTGATGATGTCGCCAGGATTGCTTGTAAGGGACATTGGATTTCTACATTTGAGAAGAAGATATGGCCTCATAGCTATGTTAATGGCTCAGCATTAGGAGAATTTTTGTTAATGCAGGCAATTGATCCTTTTCTCGCAATGGTTATTTCTAGAAGCGCTAGAGATTATATTCAAAAAATAGATGTCTCTCAATTTAAAGAGCAAAATTTGAATGGACAGAGAAAAGTAGAAAGAATTTTTGGAGAGCTTAACTTAGCAGGGCATGAAGGAGTTGGGAGAACATATGAGATTTTAAGGAAGATGAAACAAAATCAAGATTTGAGGGCAGGGATTAGAATAGATTAACGCAGGTTCTTATAAGCCTCGAAGGCTGCATTGGACATGCGCCAACGCTCCCATCTCTGATAATCTTGGCCATTTGGTCCTTTTGTTACTTTTGTGACTAGTTTGCTTTTTTCTAGTTCTTCTAAAAGGGATTTGGTAAACTCTTCATCTCTGATTATTTCTTCTGCTATTTTGACAGTGAAGCTAGCTTCTGGAGAAGTGTTATATAAATATGAAAGAATTTGTTCTGAAATTTTATTGCGTTTCTTTTTTGATATTGAAGGCATAGGATTTTGTGTTTGGCAATGTTTTTATAGTTTAAGTAGGGGGCTTGAATATAGATTGAAAAATAGAAAGATATTTATACCTTTAAAAAGTGGTTTTTTTATGAGTTATGCTAAGAGAAGAAATGTAAGCTATGAGTTTTATTCTTGTGAAGACCTTAGCTTGGCCGTTCAGCAACAGTCAGATATTGCTAGAGTTATTGTTGATATTAGGCCTGACCTGGCTCAAGAAGTTTTATGCGCAAATAGAGCTAAAGAAATTATGATTGAAAGATTGATGGCTCGAAATGTTGGAGAAAGAAGATTTGAAGTAGGAGTTAAGAGAAGTCTCACCGGTAGAGTTAGAGGCTATTATATAAAAGTTAATTCAGTCTGATTTTTAGATATGTTTATAGAGTAAAGAAAATAATGCTGTTGTTTAGGTATTAGATTAGTTTGATTTTTTGGTAATAAAGAGGTTTTTATATGTTGGTTCTACTTTGAAAATACTCTATGAAAGAAAATAAAATAGAATTTATTGAGGCACGTGGAAGTGCGGAAGTAAAGAGAATGCTACATCCTATTGTTGCTGAATGGTTTTTTGGAAAGTTTAGAGATTTTTCACTAACGCAGCTTTATGGGGTTGCTCCTATACATGAACGCAGAAATATTTTGATTTCTGCGCCTACTGGAGGGACTAAGACGCTTACTGCTTTTTTGAGCATTTTGAATTATTTAGTAGGGATTGCATTGCGGAACGAGCTTGAGGATAAGATGTATGCTGTTTATGTGAGTCCATTAAGAGCATTGAGTGGAGATATATTTGTTAATCTTGAGAAGCCACTTGCCGAGATTACTGAGCTGGCTACTGCGAAGGGCTTGAAGATGCAGACTATTCGTGTGGGGCTTCGTACGGGAGATACTAGTGTCTCTGAGAGGGCGAAGATGACTCGTAAGGTACCTCATATTTTTGTGACTACTCCTGAAAGTTTAGCTATTGTACTTACTGCGCCTAAGTTTTCTGAAAATTTACGTGCGCTGGAGTTTGTTGTTGTTGATGAGATTCACGCTCTTGCAAATAAGAGAGGGGTTTTTCTTAGCTTGATGCTTGAGAGACTTCAAGAGTTTAGTGTAATAACGCCAGTTCGAATTGGGTTGAGTGCTACTATTGCTCCAATTGAAGAGATAGCTAAGTTTTTAGTTGGAACTAATCGCGATTGCTTAATTGCTAAAGTTGAACTTGTGAAAGATATTGATATTGGATTGATTAGTCCGGGAGTAGATTTGCTTACTATGGATGGTGCCGAAGATCAGAAGAGGTTGTATCATATTCTCGATGAATTAATTCAGAACCATAAGACTACATTGATATTTACTAATACTAGGAATGCTACTGAAAGAATAATCCATTATCTTGATGATCATTTTCCTGGAAAGTATTCTGGGTTGATTGGAGCACATCATAGTTCTATGAGTAAGGATCAGAGATTTATGATTGAGGAGAGATTACGTAAGGGAGATTTGAAAGTTGCAGTTTCTAGTACTAGCCTCGAGTTAGGAATTGACATTGGTTCTATAGATTTAGTTGTATTACTCCGTTCTCCTAAAAGTGTTTCGAGAGCTCTTCAGAGAATTGGTCGCGCAGGACATCAATTACATGCTAATCCGAAAGGAAGATTTGTAGTAATGGATAGGGATGATTTAATGGAGTGTGCTATATTGATGAAAAATATGAAAGAGAAGATAATTGATAGAGTAGATATTCCAGTTAATGCTTTAGATGTACTTGCACAACATATTTACGGAATGGCCATCTCTAGAATTTGGGATATTGACGAGATGTTGAAGTTGATAAGAAATAGTTATTGTTATTATACATTAAGTAAGGAGGATTTTATGAGCGTTATTAGTTATTTGTGTGGAGATTATGATTTGGAACATAGAAATGTTTATGCTAAAATATGGTATGATACTTCAACTAAACAAGTTGGAAAGAGGGGAAAGCTCGCTCGTCTTATTTATTTGACAAATATTGGGACGATTCCCGAGGAAGGATTTATTTCTGTTGTTGTTGGTTCAGGGGAAGCGAAGGGGTCTACCGTCGGGAGTATTGATGAGGCTTTTTTGGAGAAGATGAAGAAGGGAGATGTTTTTGTTTTAGGCGGAGCTAAGTATCAGTTTATTCATAGTAAAGGTATGAAGGCGTATGTTATTGCAAATGTTTCTAGACAGCCGACTATTCCTTCTTGGTTTTCTGAGCAGTTGCCTTTAAGTTATGATGTTGCTTGTGCTATTGGGAAGTTTAGAGGACTTATTGCTGAAAGATTGAGTAATTCTTTGGAGTGTGTTAAATTCATAAAAGATTATGTTTATTGTTCTAGTGAGACTGCAGGGCAGATATATAGATATTGCCTTGAACAGAGAGATTTTTCTGACATTCCTACAAATAAGAAATTAATTGTTGAACAATTTAAGCAAGAAAAAGAATATTTACTCTTTCATTCACTTTACGGACGGCGCGTTAATGATGCTTTGTCTAGAGCATATGCTTATGTTGCGGCTCAATTGAAACATAGAGATATAGAAGTTGGAATAAATGATAATGGGTTTTTTATTTCTGGAGAGAATCTTGATGTAAATAAGATATTGAAAGGAGTGACTAGCCTTAATTTAAGGAAGATTCTTGATGAGGCAATAGATAAGACAGATGTTTTACGAAGAAGATTTAGGCATTGTGCTGCGAGAAGTTTGATGATACTTAGAAATTATAAGGGTCGTAGTAAGAGTGTTGGAAAACAGCAAATGCATTCTCATTTTCTATTGAGTGCTGTTAATGAATTGAGCAAAGATTTTCCTATATTGCGCGAGGCTAGACGAGAAGTTTTGAATGATTTGATGGATATTAACCATGCTGAAGAGGTTTTGAAGAAAATTGAGAAGAAAGAGATTGAAATTTCAATTATTAAAACTCCTTTAGTTTCTCCATTTGGATTGATTTTATTGACTCAGAGCCATTCAGATTTTGTTAAAGTAGAAGATAGAATTAACTTTTTGAAGAGGATGCATGAATTGCATTTGAAAGTTATTGAGGGAAGATGAAAATAGATTATATTGGAAAATGTTTGTTGCTTGAGGAAAATGGTGAAAGAACGCTTGTAATTGGGGATCTTCATTTGGGATATGAGGGTGCAATGAGGGCTTCTGGAGTTATGATTCCTGTAAAGCTTTATGATAAATGTGTTTCTGATTTTGATTTGATTATTAGTGGTGTTGGAGGGTTTGTTGAAAATATAATTATGCTTGGAGATATTAAACATGAGTTTGGATTTATTTTACAAGATGAATGGAATTTGATTGTTAAATTTATAGAATATGTTAGGACCAGATGTAGTAAATTAGTTATTATTGAGGGGAATCATGATGTGGTATTATTTCCTGTTTTGAATAAGCTTGGTATTGTTGCCGTAGACTTTTTTATTTGGAATAGTGTTGCTTTTGCTCATGGAGATAAGAAGTTTGATGAATTATATTCTGATAATGTTAATTATTGGGTGCTTGGGCATGGACATCCTGCTGTGACTTTGTACGAAGGCGTTAAGAAAGAGAAATATAAGTGTTTTTTAGTTGGGGTGTATAAGGAGACTGGAAAAAAGAAAAAAGAAGTTATAATTGTACCTAGTTTTTTTCCTCTTATTGAAGGAACTGATGCTCGCGAGTTTGATTTGAGATTTGCATGGGAATTTGATTTAATGAATTTTGAAGTTAAGGTTGTTAGTTCAAATTTGAAAGTGTTGGATTTTGGAAAGCTAAGGAAGATTAAATATTAATTTGTTTTTTGAGATTGTTGTTGCGCTTTTACTTGTGGGAAAGGGATATGTGGTTGAAGGCCCAATTCTTCTTCTAATTGTAATGCACGAACGGAACATTTTCTTAAGATGAAATTATATAATCCGAGCATTTTATCTTCAGGTAGTTTTTTGTTTTTCCAAGCTTTAATAAATTCTTTTGATTCGTCTTTAGTTACCATTAATAATAATGAGCCTGTTATTGTAACTTCATTTTTTAGTTCGTTTTTGTTGTCAGCATCTTTGTAACTTACTTGAAATTTGAAACTTGCTTTGATTGTTTCATTGTCTTTTAAAACATCTAGTTTAGATTTATCTACTTCGTTAAATGTAACATCTGTACTTATATTAGAACGTTTAAATTCATTAGGTTTTTTAGCACTAATTTCTTCAAGATTAAATCCTATGACTTTCATATTGTGATGTATTTAGAATGCTTTTTAAAGATTGCTGTGGTTTAAATTAAATCTTCTTCTGAGACAACTATAAAGTCTGCGACTGCAATAATTGAGTTATAAGGGATTACTGATTCTTTAGATGTATTTGTTTCTACATTTAAGCTCTTTAAATAAGGAGTTTGATCTTTAATTAATAATTGAATGAGTTCGCCGGTGCGTGTTTCGAATGTAATATCTTTTACCAATCCTAATCTTTTACCTTCTTTTGTGACTACAGGTTTTCCTATAAATTCTCTTAATGGTTTTTTATTGATATTCATGTCAACTGATATTATGTTAAGTATTTAAAGATTATTATTCAGTGATACTTGTTCTATACAGTCCATATATTATCAACTTAATTTTTATAAATAATTAATTAAACGAACTCCAACACCCTGTCCCCTTGAGTTCGTATGGAGATGAGAGTTAGGTTTAAAAAGGATTTTTGTTTTTGTTTTTTTAATTTTTCTTTTTTAAATATTTATATTATATATTATATATATTATATTGTATGTATTGTTATATATATTAATGTAAGATGTATATTGTGTTATATATATTAATAAATATAATATTATAAAATATATGTTATATTATAGATATTGTGATATGTATTAATATAAAATAGGTGTTGTATTATATATATTATAGAATATATTATTATTACATTTATTTATTATTACATTATTTTAATTATATTGTTAGTTAGATGTGGTTTTTGCATTGGAAATGATGGTGTCTGTGTGGTGGTTCGTTTTATTAGTTAATTTTACTTATGTCGTCGTAATGACTTGATTTTTTCATAGGAAGTAGGGGTTGGAGTGGCGATATGTTTAAATAAATCTATTTTCTGAGATGTGAAGAGGTTATGATGGGTTCGGCTTTAGATAATATATTTAATTCGTATGCTGGGGGTAGTATATTCAAGAATAAATCAGTTTTACAGATAAATTATACTCCTGAAACAATTCCTCATAGAAATTCTCAAATAGAGGCCGTTGCTTCTATACTTGCTCCGGCTTTGAAAGGAGAGAGGGTTAGTAATTTATTCCTCTATGGAAAAACTGGGAGCGGCAAGACTCTTTCTGTACAGTATGTTACTAAAGAGATTTTAAAGAGAGTTACTGACGCTGGTGGAGATAATTTAAGAGTTATTTATATTAATTGTAAACTTAAGAAAGTTGCAGATACTGAGTATAGAATTCTTGCGGAGATTATATCTTCTCTTGGAGAGAGTGTTCCTGCTACTGGATTGCCGACAGATGCGGTTTATTCTAAGTTTATTGAGATTATTGAAAGAAAGAAACAACTTATATTGATTGTTATGGATGAAGTAGATCAAGCAGTTAAGAAGATATCTGATAGTTTTTTGTATAATCTGACTAGATTAAACTCTGAGTTGAAAAATGCTCAAATTAGTTTGGTTGGAATAAGCAATAATCTTACTTTTATGGATAATATTGACCCAAGAGTTAGAAGTTCACTTGGAGAGGAAGAAATTGTTTTTCCGCCTTATAATGCGTTGCAGTTGCAAGATATTTTGCGTGAACGTGCTGAGGGTGCTTTTGTTGAGGGTGTTTTAGATGAGGGTGTTTTTGCTAAATGTGCTGCTTTTGCTGCTCGTGAACATGGAGATGCTAGGAGAGCTCTTGATTTGTTGCGTGTTGCTGCTGAGCTTGCAGAAAGAGAACATTCTAAAAAATTGACTATGGAATTTATTGATAAGGCAAATCAGAAGATTGAGAAAGATAAGATGTTAGATATTATAGAGAATGAGCCGAGGCAACATCAGTTGATTCTTTATAGTATATTAAATTTGACAAATAAAGAAGATAAGAATGAAATATTTACAGGACAGGTTTATAATAAATATCAGGAATTTTGTCAGAAGACTAAGGTTGAAGTTTTGACTCAACGTCGAGTTTCAGATATAATTGCAGAGTTTGATATGCTTGGATTGATTAATGTTGATGTTGTCAGTAGGGGAAGAATGGGAAGAACTAGAGAAATTAAGCTGATGGTACCTGAGAATTTGCAACCAAAAGCGAAGGAGATTTTGGAAACTGCTTTAAACATATAGAAATGAATTTAGATCTTCTTCAGATATTAAAAGAGAAAGGATTGTTGCTTGATAAAGAAATATTTGATGCTCTCAGTAGTATAAATGATCCTTTAGTAATAAGAAAGATGCTTGATAGCTTAGAGTATGCTTCCGGACAGAAGATGATTACGCGAACTTCTCTTACGAAGAATATGGTTTTTTCAAAAAATGTTGTTGATGGTCTAAATGAAGGGATTCAGTCTAAAGTTTTGAATATATTTATTCAATTAGGGATTCAGATTAATATTAACGAAGGTGTTGGAGAGATTAAAAAAAATAGTAAGAAAGAAGAAATTAAGTCTAGGCCAGATTACACAGTTCATTATGCAAATACTACAAGTGAAAAAAAAATAGAAGTTGCTGATTTTGTAGGACATTTTAGGGCTCGTTATAAAGAGATTCAGAATATTCTTTTGAGACGCTCGGATTTGGATAATTTGATTTCTATAAATAAGATTTCTAATACTCGACAGAAATTTGCTATTATAGGTATGGTTAGTGAGAAAAGGTACACTAAAAAGAAAAATTTGATTGTTGTTTTTGAAGATATGACTGGAAAGACTAATGTGGTGTTTAAGTTAGGGAGTAGTTGTTTTAAGATGGCTGAAGAGTTGCAGCTTGATGAGACTGTTGCTGTTCGTTGTGCTGGAAGCAACGAATTGATAATGGGCCACGAAATATTTTTTCCTGATTCTTTTGTTTTACAAAAGACTAAGTTTGATGAAGACTGCGGATTGGCTTTTATATCAGATATTCATGTAGGGAGTTTAAAGTTTTTGAAGACTGAATTTGATAGATTTATAGAATGGCTTAATAGTGAAGATGAGTTGGCTAATAAGATAAAATATCTTTTTATCGTTGGGGATACTGTCGATGGTGTAGGGGTTTTTCCAGGACAAGAACGTTTGTTGGAGATTAAAACATTGAAAGGGCAGTATGATTCTCTTGCTAGTTATCTTAAGAGAGTTCCTTCTAGGATAACTATGTTTTTGTGCCCTGGACAGCACGATGCTTCTAGAGTTCCTGAACCTCAGCCAATATTGGATAAGACTTATGCTGGGGCGATGTATGAAGTTCCTAATTTAGTTTTAGTTCCTAATCCTTGTTTAGTTAAGTTAATTGAGAAAGGGAAAGAGTTTAAGGTTCAGATGTATCATGGGGCTAGTATTCATACATTTATTAATAATATTGAAGAGTTACGTTTAATTAAGGCTCATAAAACTCCTGCTAAAGCAGTTAAGCATATGTTGAAGAGGAGACATTTTGCTCCGAGTCATGGAGCTTCTGCTTCTATAGTCTATGTGCCCAATATTGATCGAGATCCTTTAGTTATTTCTGAAGTTCCAGATATAATGTGTACTGGGGAAGTTCATAGATTGGATATTGAGAGATATAATGGAACTTTAATATTGACTGGAAATTGTTGGCAGGCTCAGACAGAGTTCGAAGAAAAAATAGGGAATATTCCAGATCCTTGTAAAGTTCCGATATTTAATATAAAGACTCATGAGTTAAAGGTTCTTGATTTTAGTTCTTTGAGTGAGGAAGAGGAAGTTGGGGATGATGGGGTTGGAGTGAAATGAATGAAAATATTGTAAGGGTTGGTATCGCAGCCGTTATTCAAAAAGATGGAAAAGTTTTGTTTCATAAAAGAAAAGGAAAACATGCTCCGGGCGTATGGGCTTTTGCAGGAGGGCACCTTGAGTTTAATGAAGGGTTGGAAGAGGCTATTCGAAGAGAAATAAAAGAAGAGACAGGACTTGATGTTGGAAAAGTTACTGGTCCTATATTTGTTGCAAATAATACTTACCCTAATGAAGGAAAACATTACATTACTCTTTTTATGAATGCTGAGTATATTGGAGGCGAAGCTAAAATAATGGAGCCTGAAAAGTGTGAGTGTTGGAATTGGTTTAGCAAAGAGGAATTGCCTGAAAATTTAATGCCTCCTATTATTGATTTAATTAAATCAGATTATAATATTTTTGAGGGGATTAAATGAACTCTGAACAATACTTCCAGCATATTAATGATGAAGTGAAAAAGGCGTATGCCGTTGCTGAAGTTGCTCGTGCTAAGGGGCTTGACCCTGTTTCCAAGGTTGAAACGCCTATTGCGATATCTCTTGCTGAAAAAGCTGTTGGTTTAATATCTGTGGTATATCCGCAGTTGCAAGATGTTCATATAATTAATAGGATTCTTGAGCTCGAGAAACAATATGGGCAACTTACTATGTCTGTTTGTTTGGGAATTGCGGAAGACATTGCACGCGAAAAATATTGTAAATTTAAGGATTTGATTCAGGCTATTGATGCAGGGATACGTGTTGCTTTTTCTTATTTTACGCTTGGAGTAGTTTCTTCTCCCATAGAAGGTTATACTGATTTAAAAGTTGGAAAGACTCTTGATGGCAAGGATTATTTGGTAGCTTATTTTTCTGGGCCCATACGTAGCGCCGGAACTACGGCAGGTTGTGTTGCCTTGATGGTTATTGATTATTTGAGAGAGATTTTCAATTATGCTAAATACGATCCTACGGAAGAAGAAGTTAAACGTTATGTTACGGAGAATTACGATTATCATGAGAGAGTTACTAATTTACAATATTTACCTAGTGAGGAGGAGATTACTTTTTTAGCTAAGAATTTACCTATTCAGATTTCAGGAGAGCCGACAGAGCAGAGAGAAGTTTATAATCATAAAGATTTACCTAGAGTTGAGACCAATCAAATTAGAGGGGGGATGTGTCTTGTTTTTTCAGAATGTCTTGCTCAGAAGGCGGCTAAAGGATTTCGTTTATTGAAGGCAGCTAAGGCTAATGGGTTTAAGTCTACAGGATTTGATTTCTTGCAAGAATATGTAGATGTAATTCAGAAGAAAAAAATTAAAGGCACTGGGGCAGGAGATGGGGTTCCAACTTATATGAAAGATATTGTTGCTGGAAGACCTATTTATTCTCATCCTGGTCGTTCTGGAGGATTTCGTTTCCGTTATGGCCGGTCTCGCAATTCCGGATTTTCTGCTACCTCTGTGAGTCCTGCAACTATGGCAGTTTCTAGGAATTTTTTAGCAGTTGGGACGCAGTTAAAGATTGAGAAGCCTACTAAGGGATGTGCGCTTTCAATGGTTGAAAATATAGAAGGGCCTATTGTAAAATTGAAAGATGGTTCTGTTGTGAAGCCAATTACTATGGAAGATGCACACAAGATTAAGAATTCTGTAGAAGAAATAATTTATTTAGGAGATCTTCTGTTTTCCTTGGATGATGTTATTAATAGGAATTATGCTTTGTTGAAACCTGGGTATGTTGAGGAGTGGTGGAATCTTCAGTTGGAGAAAGCAGGGGGTTCTGTTTTAGATAGTTGTAATGTTTCTTTTGAAGATGCTTTGATACTGTCGGAGAAATATTCTATTCCTCTTTATCCAGCTTATATTTATTATTGGACTCAGATTAATTATTCTGGATTTTTGGGGCTTGTTGATTGGATTGCGCATGGGGGAATTTCAGAAGATAAACGATTTGTTTTACCTTATTCTAAGTCTGATAGGGAGAGATTTGCAGTAGGTAAAAGAGCGCTGGAGATTATTGGTTGTCCGCATGCGGTTCATTTAGAGAGTGTTATTTTAAACTCTTCAGATAGTAAAGCACTTTTGTATAATTTAGGAATTAATTCTTTTGAGAATTTGGATAACTCTTTTGATGTTTTAGTTAAGAAGGTTCCTGCTGATGGAGATGTTTTGACGGTTGTTAATTCTCTTTGTTCTTTTGCGGTTAAAGATAAGGCTGGAGATTTTATAGGTGCTAGAATGGGAAGGCCTGAAAAAGCTAAGTTACGAAAATTAACCGGGAGTCCCCATGTTCTTTTTCCCGTAAGTGAGGAGGGCGGTCGATTGAGGAGTGTTCAGGCGGCTGTGGAATATGGTTCTGTGCAATCGGATTTTCCAAATTTCTTTTGCGGGCTGTGTGGAGATGATAGTCCTTATCCTAGATGTCCTATTTGTTTGACTTTGTGTAAGAAGAGAAATTATTGCAGGGCTTGTGAGAAATATTCTGATGGACCTTGTTCGGAGCATCCTGAGAATATTCAGGGGTTTTCTACTCGTCGTGTAGATATGAAGATGCAATTTGATTTGGCTAAGAAAATGATTGGTGCTCGATTAGATGATTTGCCTGTCGTTATTAAAGGAGTTCGTGGCACAATGAGTCAAGACCATAGTTGTGAACAGCTTGCTAAAGGGCTTTTGCGTGCTAAGTATAATTTACACGTGAATAAAGATGGGACAATTAGATATGATATGACTGAAATGCCTTTAATGTATTTCAAGCCTAAAGAAATAGGGACTTCTGTCGAGAAGTTGATCGAATTAGGATATGAAAAAGATTATTTAGGTGCGCCTTTGACAAATGATAATCAGATTTTAGAGTTGTTTCCGCATGATATTGTTTTACCTGCATGTCCTGAAACACTTGATGAGAAGGCAGACGATGTTTTCTTTAATATAACTAGGTTTGTTGATGATGAACTTGAGAAACTGTATAAGCTTGATAAATATTTTAATTCTGTTGATAAGAATTCTTTGATAGGTTGTTTATTTGCTTGCATTGCCCCACATATTTGTACTGCTACTGTTGGTCGTTTGATTGGGTTTTCTAAGACTCAGGCATTTTTTGCTTCTCCTTATATGCATGCAGCTATGAGACGTGACGCCGATGGCGACGAGGCTGCAGTTATTCTTTTGATGGATATGCTTCTTAATTTTTCTAGAAAGTTTTTGCCATCTCATAGGGGAGGGACTCAAGACGCGCCTTTGGTTTTGAACGTGAAGATTAATGCAGGAGAAGTTGACGATCAGATTTTAGATACTGTGTGCGGTAAATATCCTATTGAGCTTTACGAGTTAGCCGAGCAGAGAAAACATTCTTCTGAAGTTCAAATAGAGAGAATTGCTCATCGTTTGAAAAGTGGGAAAGATCCCTTTACAAATTTAGGATTTACTCATGATGTAGATAATTTTAATCGTGCTGTTTTGAATTCTGCTTACAAAACGCTTCCGACGATGCATGATAAAGTTGCTGAACAAATGGATTTGTGTTCTAAGATAAGGGCTGTTGATACTAGCGATGTTGCTCGGCTTATTATAGAGAGGCATTTTATTAGAGATATTAGAGGTAACTTAAGAAAGTTTTCTCAGCAAGTCTTTAGGTGTGTTGGTTGTAATGAGAAGTTTAGACGTCCGCCACTTGCAGGGAAGTGTACTAAATGCGGAGGGAAGATAATATTTACAATTTCAGAAGGAAGTATAGTTAAGTATATGGAGGCGGCTTTGAATTTGGCTAGGACGTATAAGGTTTCTCCTTATCTTTTAGAGAATTTGGAGATTGTTCAAGGAGACATTTGGAGTATTTTTGGGAGAGAGAAAGAGAAGCAAGCTAAATTGGTTTTTTAAATTTGATTAGTCAGATAAATAATTATCGTTGGAAGCAATAGGACTCCCATCATGTTGATTCTTTTTACATTTGATAAGATTGTGAAGATACCCCAAGCGGTCGAGGTTATGAATACAACTATGCCTAAGGGGTTTGATAATATAATTACTGAGATTGTTAGTAGTGCGAACATTACAATTGATATTGTTTTGTAATTTATTTTTTCTAATAGTTTTATGAATAGGTTGGTTAATGCTATTGCTACTGCTGATGCGATTATTATTGTTAATATTGCGATGAATATAATTGTCCAGAGGTTATTTGTGCTCAATGTGTTTAGAATTTGTTTTACTGCCACTGATGCTCCCGTTCTTGTTTTTCCTATTGTTTGGAGTGTTGCGAAACTCAAGACCATTACTATTATGTTTATTGTGCCGAGCATCATTAGGAATCCTTTTCTTGATTGAGGAATGATTTCAGAAGAGATAGTTGCTGCTTGGCCCGAGCCTATTGCTGGAAGGAAAGAGCAGAGGGGTGCTGAGAGAACTGAGCCTGCCATTGATTTGAGATATTCTTTTTTTGGAATATTTATTTGTTTAATGTTTATCTTTTCTTGTTTTGGTATTTTTATTTTTTGAGATATTTCGATTATTAGGCCTGAGCCTCCGAATAGGCCTGCTAAAAGTGGGAGAAGGGGTTCTTTTACTGGCAGATTTAGGGTTGCGAAACCTAAGAGTCCTGTTGATATGAAGACTACTAGTGCTGTCCAAACCTTTCTTTCTCTAGTTATTGTGTATAGGGATATGAAAATAAGAATGAATGGGATTATTGTTTTTATGCCGTTAAATATTTTTGGAACTATTTTTATGAATATTGGAGTGATTGCTAGGATTAACGGGATTGCTGTGACTGCACCGATTAAAACCATTAGTATCGCTTCTTTTCCTTTTCCTTCTTTGAGCATTTCGTGTCCTGGTAAGACTGAGAGAAAAGATTCTTCGTCTGTTGCACCTGTTAATATTGAGGGTATGAAGTCAAGAATTGTATGTGCGATTGCTAATGCTACTACGAACGCGACTAATGCTAATGGCGAGATACTTGAGAAGACGGCTATGTTTGCTAGGAGAATTGCGGTGACTGTGTTTATGTGGATTCCGGGAGTTATGCCTGTGAATGTGCCTATTGCGATGCCTGTAAGGAGGGCTATGACTATGTCAAGCATAAACATGGAAGAGATTTATCTATTTTAGGTTTTCTATTAATGATTTTCTAAGATTTATCTATTTTATGTGTTTTCTATAGATTGTTAATTGTGGTTTATAACCTAATTTTAAATGAAATATTTTTGAATTTTTATTTATTGTAAAGATATCTAATTTGATTTGTTTGACTTTTCTTTTTTTACATTCTTTTTCAAGTTCATTATAAAGAAAAGAACCAATTCCCTTATTTCTTTCTGATTTTATAACATAAGTCCAGCTCACCCAACAAAAAGTTTCTTTTTCATTACCGAAATTTATTCCATAAGGGACTTTTTTTGTAAATGTTCCCCAAATAAAACCTATGGGCATGTTATTCTTAATAGAAATAATTATCTCTTTTCTTTTAATTGCATTTATTATACTTTTAGATAATAATTTTATTGGGCCAATTGGCTCTTTTTCTAATTGACATATTTCAGATATGCCTGATATAATAAAATTGAGATTTTCTTTTGTAGCACATATTGGTTTCATTTTATCAGATATATTATTTTTATTTTTAGGTTTTGATTCATGTATTAGAATCTATAATTTAATTGAATTTGTGCTTTTATATTCTTTCAAAGTTGTATAAACTGGGCCGATAGGAGTTAATTTAGAAGATAGAAGTTTTATGCTCTTTATTTCAAATTCTGTTTTTGGAAGCTTGAGGTTTTTTATATATTCTAAAGCGTATTTTGTGTCTTTGACATATTTTACTCTGGCGATAGTTAGGTGAGACATAAATCTTTCTTCTAATTTGAATAATGGTTCTAATTGTTTGTCAATTATTTTTTGTATTTTTGTTAAATTGCCTTCTATTTTAACCCAAATTATTCTTGGTTGATTGTTGTATGTGAATGCACCCACTTTTCCTAGTTTAGCTTTTATTTCTGGAAATTCAACTTTTTTCAATATTTCGTCTATTTCTTTTTGAGTTATTTCGCCGAAAAACTTTAGGGTTACATGTAAATTTTCAGGTTCAATTGTTTTTCCAATAAATTTTAACTTTTTAGTTAATGCCTCTTGTAAATTTGTTATTTCTTTAATTGCTTTGTCTGAAATTTCTACTGCAAGAAATGCCCTTATTTTTTCTTCGACCATTTTGATTACTTAGGGCAGACTATTGCGGTGCTATAGTTTTTTATTAATTCTTTTGCTATTGCTTTTACTTCTTCGAGGGAGACTGCTTTGATTCTTTCTTCGTATTTATAATGGTCTTCTGCTTTGCTTGTTGATATTTCTTGGAATATTAAGGCGTGCATGACATTTATACTTTCTTCAGATGCTATTTTTCTTAGCCCTATTAAACGTTCTTTAGATTCTTTTAAGTCTTGTTCGGTCATATTTTCCATGTCTTTGAAGCCTTTTATTATTAAAGATTTTACTTTTTCTAAGTCTTGTTTTGTTGTGCCTGCAAAAATGCTGTAGTAGCTATAATTCTTTTCTCTTTCTATTCTTCCATATACTGTGTATGCTAAGCCTCTACGCTCTCTGATTTCTATTGATAGTTTAGAAGACATCCCACTTGCTAGATATATGTTTAGAATTTCTAGTGCATATTGACTTTTGGTGTCTAAAGGGGCGTGCATTGCCAAGACTATTTTTGCTTGGTTTATTCCTTCTCTTTCTTCCACTATGTCTTGGTTTTTTTGCTTTATTGCTATTGGTATGTATTTCTTTTTTAATGGTTTGAAATCTTTTTCTAGTTTTTTACATATTAAGTCTATGTTTGCGTTGCCTACTACTGTGACTATGAAGTTCTCTGGAGAGTATTTTTCTTGGAAAATTTCAACTATTTTTTCTCTTGTTAGAGATTTTACTGTTTTTTCAGAACCTGTTATTCCTTCTCCGAACGGTTTTTCGTATAGCGCAGACTCTGTTAAGTCACAAACTCTTCTTTCAGGGTCGTCGTGATATATTTTTATTTCTTCCAAGACTACTTTCTTTTCACTTTCTATTTTCTCTTTATCAAATATTGGGTTTTTTAGAATATCGTGAATTAAATCCATTCCAACTTCTAGATGTTCTGAGGGTAGTTTAAACCAGTATGTTGTTACTTCTTGTGCAGTAAATGCGTTTATTATTCCTCCTCTTTTTTCCACTTCGCTGGAGATTTGTTCGTCTGTGCGGGTTTTTGTTCCTTTGAATAGCAGGTGTTCGAATAGATGTGCTACGCCCTTTATGTCTGAAGTTTCATGGGCTCCTCCGAACGGATTGGATACGCTGTAACAAACTATCGGAAGATCTCTTTTTTCAAACAAGACAGTTATTCCGTTTTTTAGTTTTATTTTTTTGAAATTCATGATTCTTAATAACATTATCCTTTTATATGCCTTCTTCTTTTTTATTTAATGGATATAAATGCTTGGAGTAGAAATGGGTAGCACAAATCAAGGGCATGAGTATTTTACTGCGGAGAAGAAATATTTGTCTGCGCAGACGCTCGAGGACAAGATTGAGGGGCTAAAGGAAATGATTCAGATGTCTAAGAAGCATAAAAGTACTGAGAAAATGGTGGCTGAACTTAAAACGCGCCTTAAGAAATTTATGGAAAAAGCAGAAAAAAATTCTTCGGTAGGAAAGGGAAAGAAGGGAATACGAAAGGAGGGGTTTCAAGTTATTTTAGTTGGATTGACTAATTCTGGGAAATCTTTATTATTGAGCAGGCTTACTAATGCTTCTCCTGTAGTATCTTCTTCGCCATTTACGACGCATGAGCCAAATATTGGTACTATGTATTATGAAGGAGTTTACGCACAAATAGTTGATTTGCCTGCGGTGCTCGGAAAGGATTTTGATATGAGCATATTACATACGGCGGATTTAATTTTAATTGTTGCTGAAAAGCTTGAGGATATTAGTTTGTTTGAAAAGGTTTTGGAGCGTTGCCGTGGTAAAAGGCTTCTTTTAATAAATAAGACTGATTTATTAGGTTATGACGCGTTAAGGAGGCTTGAGGCTCAGTTAAAATCTAAGAGAAGTGATTTTGTATTGGTATCTGCATTGACTGGGGAAGGGATTAATTTGCTTAAACGTCGGATATTTGAGGCGATGAATATAATTAGAGTTTATATGAAGGAGCCTGGAAAGAGTCCGTCTAGTCAGCCGGTTGTTCTTTCTGTGGGGGGTACTGTTTTTGATGTTGCTGAATCTATATATAAAGGATTTTCAAAAATTATTGTTGAGACAAAACTTACTGGGCCGAGCGGGAAGTTTGCTAATCAACGCGTGGGAATGAATCATATATTAAAAGACAGAGATGTATTAGAGTTTAAGACTAGATAATAAAAAAATTACTTTCTTCTCTTCATTACAACTATAACTATTGCAACTATTATGACTAAGGCTACTAATGCCCAAATCCATTTACTGTTTGATGTTTTAGGCGTTTCGTTTGTTCCTTGTGATTCTCCAGATGCTCCTGTGCCTGTGTTTGCTCCGGTTCCTGATTCTGTTGAATTTGTTGTTGAAGGAGGTGTTGAGCTAGAGCCACTTGAGGTCGATGATGGAGGACTTACAGACCCGCTTCCACTACTGCTTCTACTACTGGATCTTGATGCTCCTTCTACATTAAATGTTGTTGAACTTGTTTTTGAGTTTCCTGCTTTATCTTTTCCTGTGCATGATTGTGTGTGTGTTCCTGTGTTTGTTGTTGATGGGTTTGCAGTGAATGCAGCACCGTTTGTTCCATATGATGTGTTCACTCCAGATGTTGCGTCTGAAACACTACATGTACAAGTTACTGTTCCTCCTTCAGTTGCTGTGCTTGGAGTGCAAGATATAGTTACGGAAGGTGCTGTGCTGTCAAGTATTATTGATGAGATTTTTGCTGAACTATTTAAATTTCCTGCACTGTCATTAACAAATATAGTAAGGTTGTAAGTTCCATCAGGGAAGTGTGTGGTGTTTAGTGCCGCGCTGTAATAATTTGTTGTGCCTTCTCTTGTTCCTACTAAGCTTGCATTTTGTTCTCCGGTTGAATTAGTTATGTTAAATAGAACTGTGCCTATTCCGGCGGTGATATCTATGAGACTTGCATTTATATGAATTTCACTAACTGATGAAGAAAGATTTGCATATGATGCAACAGATCCTGTGAAGTTTTGTGCGAATGCTTGAGGTTTTGTATCATCGAAGTACGATATTGCTCTTGCTGAACTATTTAGGTTTCCTGCACTGTCATTGACAAAGATTGTTATGTTGTAAGTTCCATCAGCGTAATGAGTGGTGTTTAGCGCTACGCTGTAATAATTTGTTGTACCTTCTCTTGTTCCTACTAAACTTGCATTTTGTACTCCAGTTGATCTAGTTATGTTGAATAAAACTGTGTTTATTCCAGCTGTAAGATCAACAAGGCTTGCGTTTATGTAATATAGACCACCGATTAACGAAGAAAGGTTTCCGTATGGAATGACAGATCCTGTGAAGTTTTGTGCGAATGCTTGAGGTTTTGTACCATCTATTGTTAGTAATGTTGTTAAGTTTGTTGCGTTTATTACTGAAATTGCACTTGTTGCGTTACGAATCGTTGCATTAACGGTGTAAACTCCATCGGGGATTGTTGTATTTGTTATATTTGCATAGCATGAGGAAGTTGTTTCAGTTACGTTACATCCTCCTGCTGCGGAAGTGCTTCCTATTTGAGACCATACTCCGCTTAAGTTGATAAAGAATGTTGCATTTTCAGGATTTTGGATGTCTGTCGAGTTTAGAAAGCTAACATTGAATATAAATGATGTGACTGATGTAAGGTTTGTTCCAATTACTGGAGAAGTTATTTTTACTCCATCTCCTGATGCTGCCATTACAATCCAAGCCAAGAGTACTGATATAATTAGAAGACTGACAATTACCAAACTCTTTTTTTGCATAGGACAGAATAAATTATTTACTATTTAAACTTTGTTATTTTAAAGTTATTAAATTTTATTTTGTATTTTTTAATCAGAAAGTAAATTGTTGTTCCTAATCCCATAATTAAGATGCTTCCTCCAAGTATCCAAGGATTTATTTTTAATTCTTCTTTAGGGGTTCCTGAATTTCCTTGATTTCCTTGCAATGTATTATTTGTACCATTGCTTGCATTTTGGTTTGTGATGTTTGACGTCGTGCTATTTGAAGAATTTGTGTTTGTTGAAGTACTCGTTGAAGTTGAAGTACTCGTTGAAGTTGAAGTAGTACTACTAGAACTAGACGCATTGGTAACATTGTAGTAAATGGTCGACGTTCTGAGATTGCTTGCTTTATCTTGTGAAGTACAAGTTGTTTGTTTATTATTTCCCGTACTTGATGTAGAAGGATGCGCAGTAAAAGATACTCCATTTGTTCCATATGAAAGGTTTATTCCAGACAAGGCATCAGTAGCGTTGCATGTGCAAGTTATTTCCTCATCTTCTATTACGGAATAATCGTCGCAACTATGGGTTATCGTTGGAGCAGTGTTGTCAACTATAAATCTAGTAACACGTGCGCTATTGTTTAAGTTATTTACAGTATCATTTGCATGAATAGTTATATTGTAGTATCCATCTGGATAATGGGTTGTGTTGGTCGTTATTATATAACTTGAAGCTGAACCTTCTTTTACCCCTATTAAACTTGCGTTTTGATGTCCACTAGAATTAGTTATGTTAAATAGTACTGTTTGCACTCCTATTGTAGAATCTATTGCAGATACGTTGAGTATAAGATTTTGGGAATAATTTCCTCCCGCAGTTGGATTAGATATATTTGTGGTGAAAACTATTGGTGCAGTGTTGTCTATATAGATTATGTTGCTTAAGTTTCCTGTGTGTATAATTGATATTGTTGCTGAATTTGTTGAATTGTAAATTGTTGTATTGATGCTATATATTCCATCTGGAATTGTCGTGTTTGTTATGTTTGCATAGCAGGATGAAGTTGTTGCAGTTACGTTGCATCCTCCTGCAATTGCTGTGCTTCCTATTTGAGACCATACTCCGCTTAAGTTGATAAAGAATGTTGCATTTTCAGGGTTTGTGATATCAGTTCCATTTGTGAATGATACGTTAAATAGTACTGCTGACAGGGTTGTGAAGTTTGTTCCTGAAGTTGGAGACACTATGATTACTCCGTCACCTGCTAAGGCGGTTACTAAATATACTAATCCTATTAAGATAAAAATTCCTAAGAATAAAACTCTCTTTTTTATCATGTTTTTATCGTTATTTATTGTATGTTGGATTTATAAATTATCTCGTAATTAAAAGTTTGTCCATTTCTTCTTTAATTTTCTTTATTTTTAGTTGTGCGAAGTGTTCTCTTGCTGGTTTGAGTATTTCGTTAATTTTTTCAGCCATTGCTGATTTCAGATCCATTGGGTGAAGTTTCTTTTCTGCAAAATCTTTTTCTAGCTCGGCAAATGATTTGTAGGTTTTATTTCCTCCAAATTTTGTTGGTCTCTTTATTTCTAGTTTTGATTTATCGCTAATAAATACTATATATTTAGCCCAGTCTAACAATGGATTAAATTCGGTTTCGCCTTCCGGACAGAATGCTTGTGAGATTTTCTTTTTTACTTCTTCTTCTGTGTCTGTCATATACACTGCTGATGATGGGATTGATTTTGACATTTTTAATTCAGCCCATAAATCTTGTAATTTTTCTTTAGGAACTGGCCAAATTGAAGGTTTTTGCAAACCTAATATGAGGTGTCCGTGAATTGCTATTGGTTTAATTGACTCCCCTTTTTTGTTTTTTAAAGGTTCTTTTAATTGAAGAGCGACCTCTCGAGCAATAACTTGCGCTTTTCTTTGATCTTTTCCTGCATGAGCAATATTAATCTTTTGATTGAAAATGTCTGCTACTTGCATTACTGGATAAATCATTAATGCAAAACTAACGGCTTCTCCTTCTTTTCTGCCTGCTATAGTTATACTTCTTTGAATCCTGGCAAGATTTGTATTTTTAGAAACATCTACAACTGTTTCCCAATACTTGTCATTGTTATGGTATAATTCGCTTCCTAGAACGAATTTTAAGTCTTTTGGGTTTCCTCCAACGCACTTATATGCTGCAATTAGAGCTTCTTTGAAGAAAGGAACTCCTATTTTTTGAATTACTTCCATTTTTCCACCGAGTTTATTATTTATCCATGTGTGCCAATCGGCTAAAAAAATAGAAACCTCTATTCCTGCGTCACGGAAGTCCTTTACTTTTGACATGCAGACTAATCCGTGTCCTAAGTGAGGTTTACCTGAAATTTCAAAACCTTGGTAGTGTTTTAATTTTTCTCCTGCTTCAAGTAATTGTTTGAGTTCGTCTTCTCCAATTATTTCTTCAGTATTTCTTTTTATTAACTCTAATTTTTCTTCTGTGTTCATGTTTTTGACTGGCGAAAGGTTAATTTAAAGATTGTGATATGGTATTTTATGCTAAAAATTGCGTTTATTACTGCTATTATTGGGTTGGGTTTGCTGGTTGCGCTTTTGTTGAAAGAACCTGTTTTTGTTGAAACGCTCGATGGATTGGTTGTTGGAGAAGTTATTTCAATTAAAGGAATTGTTGATGAAGAAAGGAAATTTGGTTCTGGGAAGCTTTTGATAGTTGGAGATATTCTTGTTTTTTGCGAATGTTCTAAAAATTATATTGGATTGAATGTTGTTGTTTCCGGAGTGATTGAGCGTTTTCCTGAAGATTTACGAGTGAGAGCTTTTAGTGTTAAAGTTATTTCTTGATAAAATAAAATATAATGTTTAAAGAATTGTTTAGTTTATAACATTATCGTGTTAGGTTATCGGATAATTTGATTTATATTTATTTAAAAATAAGATTTTGTTTATTTTATTTTGATGAACTTAGGAGAGATTATAGCTCAGGAAGTTATCAAAGGCTTTTTGGATTTTAAGCCTAAAGAAGTACATTTTTTTGGAGAAGATAAAGATTTAGTTTGTGAAGTTATTAAAACTTTGAAAAAGTATGATAAAGATTTAATTTGTAGGGTTGAAGATTTTAGAAATGATTTTGCTAGGCGTTTGGGATCTATAAATAAGCCCTATCGAGTCGATGTTGACGAATTGGCAAGATATTACTTCAAAGAGTCTTCCTAGAACTGTATTCCTTTGATTTAAAATTTCAGGTTAAATAAATTGTATATTTTTTCTGCTTTTTTTCCTATTATTTTTTCTAATTGTTCTTTGCTTGAGTTTGCTATACTTTTTAGATTTTCAAACTCTTTCATTAATTTATTTGTTGTTGCCGGGCCTATTTCAGGGAAACCTTCTAAAATGAACTGTAATTGTTCTTTGTCTGACGAGAGTGTTTTTGATGCTCTAATTGGTTCTGTTTTTTTATTCTTTTTTGTCGCTAAGATGCTTAGGTATTTTGCAGTATCTTCTTCATTAAGTGTGTATATTATAGGGGTTTTGAAGTTTAGAGCTACGCTTAATAAGAAACCTCGAAATGCATTCTCATGGATTTGTCCTTTGTATAACCCTGTATTTTCTAAACCTTCTAATATTAGTAAATGATTTGGATATTGTTTTAATTCGTTTAATTGTGAAAATATTCTTTTATTTATTATTGAGCTTTTTAAGTCATTGATTGTTTTTCTTTCTATTGCGATGTTGTTTATTATATAGTCGGCTACTGGAAGCTGGGCGAATTCTACTACTTGATTTCTTTTTATTAATTCGCTTATTACTAGAGAGTTTTTCTCTCTATTGTCTACTATTATTTTTGCTCTTTCTTTTTCTTTTATTTTTTTGTTTGAAAAGATGTTGAAAAATGTCATTTGAATTTATCCAAGGTTCTATTTTTATCTTGGAGGTCTTTATTTACTGATTCTATAGTTTTGTGCATTTTTTTCTCTCGGGCTATTGAAGCGTAATGATGGGCTTCGTCTCTTGTGCCTTTCGTTATTAGAATTGCTAATTTTCCTTTCATTAATCTTGCGGTTCTGCCTGCACGCTGTATTTTTCTGATTTCCGAAGGTATTGGTTCGTAGAAGTATACTGCGTTAACTTCTGGGATGTCTAGGCCTTCTTCTCCTATGGATGTTGCGCATAATATATTGACTTCTCCTGATTTGAATTGGTCTATTACATTTTTTTGTTCTTTTTGAGATAAACCCGTGCTTACGCCTGATTGTTGTTTTTTTGCCTGACCTATGAAAGTTTTGGCATTTACTCCTGGGATTGTATTTAGATTTTTTGCGATTACGCTTGCTGTTTCTCTGAATTGTGCAAAAATCATAATTTTAGAATTTTTGTTATTTTTGAATTCGTTCTCTATTAATGTTTTGAGTTCATCTATTTTTGGGTGTTCTATTTTTTGTTCTATTAGTTTATTTAATGAAATTATTGATGCTCTGAATTCTGCTGAATTGACTAGTGTTTGAACGCCTCTACTTTTTTTCTCTATTGCTTGTTTTTGCAAGCCTTTTAGGTATTCATTCAGTCCCGAAAGAGTTTGTGTCTCTAATAATTCTGATGCGTGAGATATTTTAATTGCTTGAGCACATAAGGACATTCCAATCATTGCATTGAAATTGCCTGGAGAGACTTGGCTGGCCAGACGATTTTGAAGTTTTAGTAATGTTATTTTATTTGCCGGTTCAAATAGTAGATTTCTGCTTTTTAGTTGTTCTATTTTAGAGTCAAATATTTTTTTTAATAGTGTTCTTATTTCTACAAATTCGTTTGGAAATGGAACTTCATGTTTTTCAAAAGTTCTTTCTTGCAAGTATGGTTTTACGTCTACTGAATCTCTTGAGCGTATTTCTAATTTTTCTATGTCTAGATTTTTACATATTTGAGTTACTCTTTCTTTGTCTGAGCCTGGAGATGCTGTGAGTCCGAGAATTCTTTGATTTTTTGACTGTTCTTTATATGCGTTGGCGACATAATTATAATCATAATTTTTTAGGCATCTATGGGCTTCATCTATTACTAAAAGAGAAACGTCTTCTAAATTATACAGTCCTTTACGTACATCGTTGGCTATACATTGGGGTGTTGAAAAAATTATTTCTGCTGAACGCCATATTTCTTTTCGTTTTTTTGAGTTTACTGTGCCTGTGAATATGTCTAGTTCTGCAAATAGCTCTGGGAGTTGTTTTTTGAAAGATTCTAGGTGTTGTTCTACTAATGGTTTTGTCGGTGCGAGGATAAGTATTTTCTTTCCAGGGAATTTTTTTATTCTATCTATTGAAAGCATTAATGCAATTAATGTTTTTCCTATGCCTGTTGGTAAAATTACTAATGTGTTATTTTCTTTTGCTGTCTCTACTATTGATTTTTGATACTCTCTTGGAGAAATATTTTTTAGTTCTTCCATGTTTACACTAAGAAGATAGCATACGACATGAATATTAAGGTTATTACTGCCAATACCGACCATAAGACTCTTGAACCAAAGAAAATCTGAGAACCATCTAGTTTGGATATTGGGAGCAGGTTATAAAATGCATAGAATGTTGCCATCTTTCCTATTGCACTCCATGAATCTCCAGGAATCCAATAAGTTAAGAATGTTATTAGTAAACAACTTATAATTCCTATTGCTCCGACTAGTGCATTGTGAAAGTCAGTCATTTCTGTGAAACTATAAGGTCCAAATCTTTTTGCTGCTCTTCTTTTTAATGCGCGAGTTTCATAAGTCATTACAGTCATGGGGGCGATTGAACCTAAAGTCACTAGAGTTACAAATAAAGGAATTAATATTCCTGCAGAAATACTTTTTTTGAAGTTATCTCCAGGGTGAAAGCCAAATCTTTTTACTTGCCATATTTCATGTTCAACGTCTGCATCTAATCTTGAAGCTACAATTTTTTTAGATAAAATATTTATTCCGATAATTATTGCAGAGAATCCTATGATTGCTGAAAGGGCATTTAAGTTCATTTCGGCTATTTCATTGAACCCATAGACTATGCCGAGAGTTGCTATTGCAAGAATTATTTGGATTATTTCTTTATCTTTCATTTTTGCTCCAAGTCATAATAAACAGACCTACATATAAATTTATTGTTGCTGTTTATACTACTGCAATATGTCTATTTAGTAAACGTAAAGTATAAATAGACTATAACTCATTTTGATAACATGCTTAAGATAAAAAAAATATCCGAAGTGATGAATAAACACGTTTATACTGCTGAAGGTGAGTACTTTGGTCAAGTTGACGATGTTAATTTGATGGATAACAAAGTAGATGGATGGAAGATTAGAGTTAGTGGAGGATTTACAAGCACTCTTGGAGGCGCTAGAGGAGTAATCATTCCACATCAGTTTGTCAAGGCAATTGGAGATGTTTTTGTAGTTACTGGTGGTTCTTTGCCATCTAAGTCTGATGGTGTTGATATGCCTTCTAGTACATCGAGTTCTTCTAACGCGCCTAGTTCTTCTGGCTCTTCTAGTGGAAGTTCGATGATGACTTCTGGATTTGATAGTTTTTAGTTTTAGACAAGATTTAAATAAGTGTTTTGTTTTTATACAGTAATGGTAGAAACAATATTATCTAGTCCGATTATATCCGAGGCGGTGTTGCCGTTTATTTTGATATTTACTGTTGTTTTTGCTATATTGCAGAAATCTGCAATTCTTGGAAAAGATAAGAAACAAATAGATGCTTTGGTAGGGATTGTGTTTGGGCTGATAACAATTACTTTTGCTCGTGCTGTTGGAATAATTAACCAGCTTCTTCCTTTTTTGGCTGTTTCTGTAGTTTTGATACTTGTGTTTTTAATTTTAGTTGCGGTGTTTCATAAAGAGGATAAAGAATTTAAGTTAGACGATACATTTAAGAAAATAATAATGTGGATGTCTTTTATCGCAGTTGTCATTGCAGGACTTGTGTTTACTGGAGCATGGGATTATATTGTAGAGAAATTTACTGGAGCTGATAGTTCTAGTTTGGTTACAAATGTTGTTTTTATATTGATTATTATTGGCGTATTTTTGATTGTTTGGTTCGGTGGCGGTAAGGATTCCGAGAGTAAAGGTAAAGATAAGTAATTAATAAACTTGAAGAAAAAATTGAATTATATCGTGGTTTCTGGAAAATTTAAATCAGAGGGTGTGGATTTTGATATATTGTTTTTTTGATATTTTTTAGCTTTGTACTGTAATAACTCCCGGCGAAACATATTTAAAGAAAGTTTGTATTTCTTTAACATGGTTATGTTAGGTGCTTTCATGCAGTTCTTTTCTTTATATGATTTATATGCTCAATGGGAGACTTCTGGAGTGTTTGATTTTTTACTTCCAGCACTTCTTATTTTTTCAGTTATATTTGGTATTTTGACTTCGACTAAGGTTCTTGGAGGAAATAAAGGAGTTAATTCTATAATTGCTGCTTCTGCTGCATTGATGGCTATGAGGTTGCAAGTAGTTTCAGATTTCTTTGGTTTGCTTCTTCCTGGTTTGGGAATAGGTATTGTAGTTATTGTTGTTGTTTTGATTCTAGCAGGGCTTTTTATGTCTCAAGGGAATATTCACGAATGGATGCCTACATTCTTCTGGGGAGGGATTGTCGTGGGTTTGATTATAGTGATTACTGTTTTGAATAGTTTTGCTTGGTTTGGTTCCTTCTGGTGGCAACAGAATTGGGTTTCTATAGCTTGGATTGCTGTTTTATTTGTGATTCTTTTGCAATTCTTTAGAGAGCCTAAAGGTGCAGATGCGAGATCTGCAGAAAATAAGGTATATGCTGGGGAAATAAAGGCAATTCGCAGTTAATCATGGCAGCCGACGTTTCTTCATTTGTTTATTTTGCGCCCGTGATGGTATTTTTAGTTGTGTTTGTAATAATGGTTGCTTTGTTGCATAAGACTGAATTAATTGGGAAAAATATGTATATGAATATTTTTCTTTCTTTTGTTATTGCGACAATATTCATAACGGCTTCTAGTATTAAGCAACTTGTATTGAATGTTATTCCTTGGTTTGCTGTTTTGCTTATTGCGTTATTTTTGATTATGGCTCTTGTTGGATTTATGGGGGATTCTGGAAAATCTATAGTAAGTAAGAGTATGGGGTGGGTTTTTGTTGTCATTTTAATTTTAATTTTTTTAGTTTCTGGAATAAAGGTATTTTCTAATTCTGTGAGTCCCTATCTGCCTACGGCAACTAGTTCGCAGGTTTCTAATGGGAATCCTACATTAGTTTATTTTTTTAGTTGGTTATATTCTCCACAAGTCAAAGGTTTCTTTTTACTGATTGGCGTTGCTATTTTTGTTACTTGGTTTTTGTGGAAGACTGGTGGAATTACTCCGGCTAAGAAATAATATCAAATAAAGAATAAATTATTTTTTATGTTCTTTTTCGTGATGCTTTGAACCTAGAACTTTTGCAAATGTTTTTTGAGTTTCAATCATTTCATGCTTTAAGTCTTCGACGTTTGTGACATAGTCTCCTACTTTTCTGAGAACTGAAGTCTGTAACGTGTCAATTATTTTTTCTATTCGCTTAAGGCGTTCTTCTATTGATTCTGTTTTTGTTTCAAGTTCTGTTTTGAATATAGATATTTTTTCCATTTTTTTTCTAATATCTGTCATTTTTTCAGACACTATCTGTTCTGAAATTTCCATTATTGTGTCGCTGCTTAAGCTAGAAGACTGTCCAGAATCGTATCCTTGTTGCACATATTCAGCTCCTTGGTTTTGAAATTCTTGTTGTTCTGGAAAGTATTCTTGTTGAGGTGCTTCTTGTTGTGGGGGTTGTATTATTGATTGTTGCATTCCTTGGGTTTGAGAATCACTAGGGGTTGGAGGTTCTGGGATACTGCTGCGGTCTTCGACTGCTTGTTTTATTTTACTTTGCGCCATTGCTTCAGATATATCTCGATAAGGATTTCCTTGCTCTTGAAGTTTTGAAATTATTTCTTCTTCTGATAAGCCTGATTGTTGCATTCGCTGAATTTCTTCTAAAATTCCCATTACTTTCCCCTCCCATGCGCAGTCATAAATAGTTCGATTTGGCGTTGTAGCATTAGTAGTTCCTCTTTTCTTGCAGATTCAGATAATTGATCTGCAACTTTCTTTAGGAAATCCTGTATTTTAATGTTTTCCTCTGCTGTTTTAGACAAGCTTTTTTTTAATTCTTGCAACTCATTCATTATTGATTCACGGTCCTCAATAACATTTTTTCCTATTAATAATATTCTATCTCTGAGCAGTCTTTGCTTTTCTTCCATATCTTTTAAGCGACCGTTAATGTCTGTATAATATTGCCCTTCCGACTGCTGATACTCCTGAACCATATTATTTTAAGTGATTTGTAGTTTAAAACTGTTTGTGATATAGGGAACTGACTTAATTTTGAGACATAATATTTTCACTTCTCTATCTGTATAACTGACCTAAAAGATAAATTGATCAAGTCAGTTATACATAATTTATTTTACATAACCTTAATTTATTTAAACTCTCTTTTGTTGTGTTTTTGATGTTTGTTACTCGAATTATCCTAATCGTTTTGATTTTTTCGTTTTTTATAGCATCTGCTGTTTTCTCTTTTCAAAGTTTTACAGGTTATTTGATATCAGATGTTGCTAATAATAAGGCTAATTTAACTGCTTTTTTCTTCTTTTTAGCAGGTATTTTAAGTACATGGTTGTATCTTGCGAGATTTAAGGAGCAATAAAGAGAATTCTGATTTGTCTAATAGTTTTTAGTTCAGAATTCTCTAATGGATAATTCTTAAAATTATCTAAAAAGAATTATGGATAACTATTTAACGAATGATTATTTTGATTATTTATGGTGTTTAAACTTAATGCTCCGGCGTATTCCACAGAAATACAGCGTAAGGAGGGGGAAACTATTTTATATATTAATTATTTAGGTGCTTCTAGCGTTCCGTCTATTGCAGATTCTGCAGAGACTATGGCTCGTGCCGTTGATGCTTTGACTGATAATCCTGAGGTTTCGAGAATAGTTTTTGTGCAACAGAGAAATTATAATTATCCTTTTGAGCAAGTTTCTATTCTTTTGGAGATATCTCAGTTATATACTTTTTTGCTTAAACAAGAAAGAATTCTTGCGCCCGATAAACTTAATCTTTTTATTAATCTAGAATTTGCGCCTCGTGAGTTGAGTTATTTGCTTAGTCTTTTGAGGCAGGATCCTGTTGCTTGTTATCTTGAGGTTATTAAAAGAATTGGAGTATATAATAGAAATTTAAAAGACTCGAGACATTTTGATGCTTATCTTGGAGTTCTTGATAGGTTTAGAGAGTTATTGTTAAAGACTAGACTAATATCTTCTTTAATTGATGTTGTTGATACGTATGCTATTGGAGATCGCAAGGTTTATTATTCTATTTTTAGGCCTGACATTTTGCCTAATTTTACACTTACCCGTCTTGTTGCTCAGATGCCTCAAGATGCGGAGATTATGGACCAGTATGAACTGAAGTCTGGTTTTGAAAGTGTTTCTGTGATGATATTGAAAGTTCAGGGAGATGCAAAATATCTTTATCACATTATGCCTCCGGAATATGCTTTGAGCGAAGAACATCATCTTTTACTTAATCTTGGAAAGGGCGTTTTGTTAGAGTATCAACCTAAATCTGAGGAGTTTGTTGATTCTGAGAAAGTACGCTCGCTTTTTTTTAATGTTGCGCGCGACTTACTTTCCGAGTTGTCTGTGAATAAAAATATTCCTTTAAATTACCGAGAGCTAAATAGTCTTGCTAGAATTCTTGTCAGACAGACTATTGGTTTTGGATTAGTTGAGGTTTTGCTTTTTGATGATAAATTACAAGATATTTTTTTGAATTCGCCGATAGGACAGAATTATGTTTTTGTTAGGCATGCTAAATATGGAGATTGTGTTACTAACATTTTGCCTTCTTATGAAGATGCTGATTCATGGGCTTCTAAACTTCGTTTGCAGAGCGGTCGTCCTTTGGACGAGGCTAATCCTATATTAGATACGGACATATTTTTTGGAAATATACGGGCAAGGGTTGCTGCTATACAGCGCCCTCTTTCTCCGACGGGAATTGCTTATGCTTTACGTAGGCATAGAGAAGAGCCATGGACTCTTCCTCTCTTTATTGAGAATAAAATGATTAATTCTTTTACTGCTGGGCTTATGAGTTTTATTGTTGATGGGAATAGGACTATGTTAATTGCGGGGACTCGCTCTTCAGGAAAGACTTCACTTTTGGGGAGCGTTATGCTTGAAGTAATTCCTTCTGTTAGAATGTTGGTGGTAGAGGATACTTTAGAGTTAAGTGTGGATTCTTTGCGAAAACTTGGTTATAATATTCAGAGAATGAAAGTTCGAAGCGCATTGCTTGAGGCGACTACTGAAGTTGAGGCTTCTGAAGGTATACGTGCTTCACTTCGTTTGGGAGATTCTGCTTTAATTGTTGGAGAAGTTAGATCAAGTGAAGCTAAGGCACTTTATGAAGCGATGAGAGTTGGTGCTTTGGCTAATTTAGTTGCTGGGACTATTCACGGAGCTTCTCCTTATGGTGTTTTTGATAGGGTTGTAAATGATTTAGGAGTTCCTGTAACGAGTTTTAAGGCAACTGATATTGTAGTTGTTGCTAATCCGATTAGGACTCCAGATGGGATGCATTATAAGAAGAGAGTTACTCAATTGACTGAAGTTAGAAAGCATTGGCTTAAAGACCCTGAAGAGGAAAAGGGATTTGTTGATTTGATTAAATATAATGTTGAGAAAGATGAGCTTGAACCTACGGAAGATTTGATGAATGGAGATTCTGAGATTGTGAAGGCAATTGCTGGAAGTGTTAAAGGATGGGCTGGAAATTGGGATGCCGTTTGGGATAATATTTTATTACGCGCCAAGATTAAGCAGGAGATTGTTGATGTTGCTCGAAAGTTGCAGATGCCTTCTTTAATGGAAGCGAAGTTCAATGCTTTATCGAATGATATGTTTCATCGCATAAGTGAAAAAATTACTCATGAAATTGGTTTGCCTGTTTCTGATCGCGTTTTTCCGGAATGGAGAAGCTGGTTGATGAATAATGTTAGGAAGATTTAGTATGAAAAATAAAAGAAATTTAGGACTTGTTTTTGCAGGTTTAATTGGATTAGCAGGAATTGCTTATTGCGGTTTTGATAGGAATAATTCTACTGATTTGCCTAAATATGGACCATTTGGACGAAAGGAATCTTTTCCTGAAACTTTTTATGGGAGAAAAGTTGATGTTAATGAACTTCATCCTTCACTTAGAGAAGCTTATGTAAATGGATATGCTGAAGAAGAAGTCATAATTGGAGTTTTAGATGGAAGAATTGCTAATATAGAACCTCAGACTCCTCAGATGAAGTTTTAGGGTTTGATTTTATTTTTATTAATTCGAAAGATTTATAAGTAAGCATATCTTACTTTCTTACATGGTTGAAACTGTTAGAATGTCTTCAAAAGGACAGATTGTAATTCCTCAAAAAGTAAGGGAAGAAGTAAATGCTGATGAAGGAAGTGTTTTTGTAGTCTTAAGTAGTGGAGACTCCATAGTCCTAAAGAAAATAGAAGTGCCTTCTAAAGAAGAGTTAATAAGAAACTTGCAAAAAATAGCTGCTAATGGTGCGAAAAGGGCTGAAAAATTAGGAATAAAAGAGAGTGATGTAGATGATCTTGTTCATGCATACAGAAAATCTAAAATTAAAAACTTATGAGGATTACATTAGATACAAATTTTCTTATTTCTGCTACGCAATGGGATTATAGTGTTGCTAATAAATTACTTGTTAAACTTATAGAAAGAAACGACCCTCTTTTTGTTAGTAAAGAGATAATTGATGAATTTAGTGGAATTCTTATGAGAGATTTTGATTATTCTTACTTAGAAATTCAGGAAATTATTCCTTTTGTGATGATGTTTGCTAAGCTCGTTCAACCAATTGAGAAAATAGAGGTAATAAAAGAGGATTCTGATGATAATAAGATTTTGGAGTGTGCTGTGGTATCTAACTCTGAATTTATTATAACTTATGACTTAAGGCATTTGCTAATATTAAAAGAATTTAGAGGTATTAAAATAATAAAACCTGAAGAACTATTTGGAATAATCAATTCTTAACCTAATCCTGAAAGGGCTACGGCTGCTAAGCCTGTTAACATGATTGTGCTTAAGAGAGTTGTGATGAGATATAATGTTAAGCCTCTTTTTAGGTTTCTAGATAATTCATATTTTTCTTGTAATTCGTCTTTTCCTGAGTCTACAGTTACTAAAGTTCCTGTTAAGATGAAAATTATTTCTATTAAGTAGATTCCTATTGATATTTGGACAAAATAAGGGGGGACTATCCCAGTAATATCAAATAAATCTATTATGTTTCCCATTGAACCTAATCCAGGGATTTCTGCACCTCCTTCACCAGTTAAGTTTGATAGACTCTTTAGTTTGTTGAGTATTAGTGCAATCATTGACGTTAATCCTACTATTATTCCTGATAATAATGGGGCTAGAAATACCATGTTTGAGCGCATGTCTGAAACTACTTCTGCTAATAAATCTCTTAACCTGTCATTTATTTTTTGAATGTTTTTTACATAGTCTGAAATTGACATCATTGCTCTTGCGGCTATTTTTAATCCTTTTTTTACTGATTCTATTAAAATGCGCATGCTTGTGGAGATGAGTGCAGATGGATAGTAAATTATTGCTCCTCTTTGAGAATTGAATATTGCATCATCTAAAGGCATACCTAATTGTTGGATGTTTTGATTTACTAATTGAAAGAAACTTTGAGTTTTCTGGCCTTGAGTTGATTCTGCTACTTTTGAAAATACTCTTTCTGCTGGAACTCCGTCGCCTAAACGATTTCCTAATTGGAATAGAGTGCTTGTGAATTCATGTTCTAATTCTTTAGTTTCTTTTCGTGATTTTATTATTTCTTTTGTTTTGAGTTTGTATGCTAAGCTGAAGAATAATGCTATTGAAAGAGGGATGAATAAACTTAGTATTATTCCTGCTAATCCGAATGGACCTATTGTACTGCTTCCTACTTTTTTGAAATCAAATAGAAGTTGTTCTTCAAAAAAAGATAGGCCTAACTCGCCGAATGTATAATCATTTTTTAGATTTAAGAGATTTGTGATAAAATCACTTTGAAATAAAAATGGCAATAGTCCTATGATAAATATAGGGATACAAATTAAGCCTGCGATTGCCCATGGCTTTTTTGAAATGAAATTATAGTATTGGGGATTTTTTTTAATGTTTGAGTTTTCTCCGTAGCCTCCTGGACGTTTGAATAGTATTTCAGAAGTCATGAAGTAAACCCCTAATGGGATAATCAAATTAAAGATTATAATAAGATGATACCATTTTAAGCCGTTTGCTATGACTACGCTGGCTAGAGGCAAAAGGGCTAGAGCTAATGTTGGTAATATAATTCCAAGCATGTAGATGTTTGTTAAAGGTGAGCGAATCTCTCTCGAATATGTAAGCATTTTGTCGTAAACGCCGTCTAGAATTATTTGTAAGGCTCTTTCTAACGTGTTAATTCTTTGAGTGTCTGATGGTTCGTATAGGCTGGATTCTATTAAGTGAAATGATTCTATGAACTCAGGGGAGTAATCACGCCATGTTTCTAGATAGGCGTCTAAAGATTGTTTTACTGTTTGGTATTTTCCTGTTTCTACATCATATAAAACTTTTTTGAAATCTAGTGCTAAAGGAATTTCAAGATGTTCTGAGGCAAATTGGACGGCTCTTTCTAAATTTGAAGTGTGTTTCATGTAGATAACAATGTATAAGATGGCTGGAATCATTTGGGAGGATGCTTTTAATCTCCATATGTTTGCTAATCTGTCTGGCATGGAGTAAACGTAGTAATATACAAAACCGCTTAAGATAAATCCTAAAAATGTGAGCATTATTGGAAATGATTCTCCTAGAAGATTTATGCTTAGAACTAATGTGAAAGTTACGAATAAAGTTAGAAGCATTGCTATTAGTGCCAAGGATGCTGACTGAGATGCAGTTATGTCTAAATGGGCTATATCTAAATGGCGTTGGATTTTTGCATTTTCTTTAGCCGATAGTTTTATTTTTATTGCATTTCCTAGAGAATCTGTCCATCTTTTGTATCTGGACATATCTGGGAGCATGTCTTGTTTGAATTGTTCGTAGTCTTGAGAATAGATTTCTGTTGATTTTTTTATACCTATTTCAGATTCTATTTTACGGGAGTATTTTTTTAGAATTTCTTCAGTTGTTACCATCATGCCTCTTATGAAAATTACGGTTTCTTATATTATTAAATTGTATGTTTCTTTATTTCAAGTTTGTCTGATTTTGCAATTGTTTATATATAGATGGTATTATTGATTTTTGTGAACAATGGCTATAAGAAAATTCAGAATGCCTGATATTATTGAAATACATCCTTTAATACGAAGGGCTATTATTGAGAGAGATAATCATAACTATACTCGTGAACAAATAGATTCGAGTGCTTCTTATTATACGGCTGAAAGATTTTGTGAGGATTTAGAACACAAAATAATTTATGTCTCTACTGATAATGAGAAAATTACTGGAACTGCTACATTGCGCAATGACGAAATAATGGCTTGTTTTATACTTCCAGAATATCAAGGAAAAGGACTGGGGAGGGAATTTGTGGGTGCTTTAGAAAGGGATGCTGTATTGAAGGGTTTTTCAAATGTCTGGCTTGTTGCTGTTCTTTCTGCTGTTGAGTTTTATGAGAAGCTTGGATATCACAAAACTGGAGAGAAAATGCATAATGATTGGGGAAAAGGAATAATAATGGGGAAGTATATTAGAAAGGATTAGATTTATATTGATGTATTTGTTTTGTTGTTGATGGGGAAAAAGGGTCAAATTGAAATTAGTCATATGGCAGACTGGATAATGGTTATAGGAGCTTTGATTTTGTTGGTTGCTTTGATTATTCTTGCCAAGGAAAAGGGAAGTGGTATGCTTGAATTTTTTAAGAATTTGTGGAGATTTGGGAGATGAATAGGAATGGTTTGCATTATTGGGTTGTTGCCGCCATTTTAGCAGGTTTACTTATTGCTTTGTATTTTTCATCGCAGATTCCTATGTTTAAGAGTATTTATTCTTTTTTTGGATTTTTTCCTGATGATTTTGGAGAGCCTATTTCCGATGGGACTTCGATAGTAGGAGTGAATCTTAAAGATGATCAATTGCAGTATTATACTGGTGAGGAGTGGAGAGATATTAATTCTAAAAAAAACGGCGAGTTATTTCCGATGGGAAAATATGAGTTTGAGCCTGCTTTGTTTAAGAAATCTATCGAAGATTTTTATCTATATTCTGAAAGGAGACCCAAAGCTTTGAGTATTAGTGTGAATGATTGGAGATATTGGGTCGTCGAAATTGGCGATTTTGGATATGATAATCTGAATCGATATAATCTCAAAATAGCTAGTCATATTAAAAAAAGATTCAAAGTAAAAGATCTTTATAATGAACCCATTTATTATAATGATAAAATTTCAGATATAGTTAAAGTAGATTATTCATTTTATGTTTTAGCATTTCAGGAATACAATAAGTATAAAGATAAATTTGTTCAAGCAATTAGTTGGAGAGATAGTATTCTTGAAGATGGAAATTGTGAGAGGTTTTTGGAGTTGAATTTAGATGAGAATAAGAAAGGAATGGGTAAGAAATTGTATACTGTTCGCAAAGTTGGTCAATATATTTTTGTTGATTTGAGCGAGCCGGTTTATGGAGTGGCTGTTGAGAAATGGAAAAATGAGTCTTGTTTTGGTGTTAAGAATTATGTAGATGATGATATAAAAATTACTAAAGAACCCGAAGAGATTAAATTTGTATTTTTGAGACGTAGTGCGCACAGTTTTCTTGAAAGGAATAAGATTGAAATATTGAAATATTCTAAAGAAGACAACGGTGTTAAAAATTGGAGGTTTAGCCGTGGCGACCAATTAAATTCAATTATTAATTCAAATAGAGATCTTAATTTGTATGTACAGGTAAAATATCTTGATAGCATTTATAAGGAGTTAAATAATAAAAATTTCAACGAAGGTTTTGTACTTTTAACTAGACCTGATGATGGCTTGTTTTGGCAAAACTCCGTTACTTTTGATTCAGATAAATCAGTCGAAGGCGTTTATATTAATGGTAAAAAAATTGATGGTTGGAACGAATTATTAAAAAAAATTGATGGTAAAGAATTTAATAGTGTTTTGAATGATTCACTTCGCAGTGAATTTACATATAAGGTTTTAGACAATTATTATTCAAGTTTTAAATTTGAAGATAGTAAGGAGGCAAATGTTCAATAAAATGAATAAAAAAGGTTTTGCATTTGAGAGCATTACAAAACTTGTATTGTGGATTATGTTTCTGATACTTGCAGGGGCTTCTATTTATTTTCTTTTTAAGAGATTTGGATTGCGTTAAGTTAAGATTATAAAGTTGGTTTTAGTGTTTTGTTTATGGATAAGAGAGGATTTACTGCAGGACAGATAGCTCTTTTAATACTTATTCTTCTTAGTTTTGCTATTGTTGTAATGTTTCTTTGGAGTATTTTTGGGACTAAAGATGTGACTGAAAGAGATTTGTGTAAACTTTCTATTATCTCTAAAGCTACTCTTCCTGGAATAGTCCAGGGAGGAGCGCCTTTGAACTGTTTTACTAAGAAGATTTGCATAACTTTAGACAAGTCAGTTACTCAGAAGGCTAAGGAGTTTTTTACTGGTTCTGGTGCTGCTATTGGATTGTCTAAAAAAAGTGATTGTAAACAATTTGCAGGGGAAGAGAATGTTGTAGATATTAAAGTTAAGATAAATGATGACATTGGGGATCAGAAAGAAACTAGGAAAATTATTGAAAGAGAATACGCAAATGCAATGTATGACTGCTGGGTTATGACTGGAGAAGGAAAGTTAGATGTTTTCAGAGGCGAGGGGGGAGTGACTTCAATCGTATTGGGAGATATTTCGGAATTTTTCGGGCTTGGATTAGAACAAGTAATAAAGAAAATAGAACCAAAATGTATTGTTTGTTCTAGAGTTGCGTTATCTGATAAATTGATTGAGGCGAATGAAAAGTTAGTTGATGAAAAAAATATAAATGTTCTTTCAAGACTTGATTTTAGCAGGTATCTTTCTACCGAATTTGTTCCTGATGGTGGTAGTCAAACTTATTCAGAAGTATTTACAAATGGGCGCATAAGGAGTTTTGTAGATAGTAATCGTATTGAATTGGAAAAAACGTTGTCTGGCGTTAAAGATTCTGTTAAGACGGATCAGATTGCGATGATATTTATGCAAATTAAGACGGACATACCTCCTGGAGAGTTGGGATGGACTGCGGCAGGGTTGACTGGAACTGCTATTGTAGGAGGGACTTTAGTCACTGGTGCTGGCGCAGGCATAGTAAAAAGTGGTTGGGTTGGAGTTATTTCAGCTATTCTTGTTGGTGTTGGTGCTTCGGCAATCGCAGGATATACTGCTGCTGGAGTTCAGGAAGAAAATCAGGAGGTTTCACTTCTTTCATGTAAGGAATATGGAAAAAATGAGACTGATTCTAAACTTGGATGTAGTTTGATTAAACCTGTTAAATGGGATGTTGGAGAAGTAAATAAGCTTTGTTCTGGAGGCATTGAAGGTAATTTATGAAATTTAGAAAAGGCGATGCAAAAGCTTTAACTTCGTTGATTGTTGGGATAATTGTTGCAGTTGGACTTATTTTTATAGCTGTAAAATTGATTTTGTTTTTTATGGATCAGGATGCTAGAAATGCGAGAATATTTTTAGATAATTTGAATGGGAGGATTGAGAATCTTGCTGATGGACAGAGCAATACTTTTGCCTTAAGAGGTGTTCAAGGCTGGGTTTTGGTCGCATGGAATAAAGAAGTGCCTCCAGATGAAAAACCTCAGAGATGTTTTGATAAGAATTGTTTGTGTATTTGTCAGGGGGATGTTTCTAAGTGTCAAGATACTGGTTATTGTAAAGATATTGATAGGAAGGTTAGTGTCTCTAGCAGGCTTAATTATTCTCCTTATGATCCTGAAAATGTTGATGGTTTGATTACAAGTCATTGCATTCCTGAAATTAATAAGTTAATGGGATTTCTTGTGGATAAAAAACTAGGAGAAATTTCAATTTATCATGATTATGGTGATCAGAAACAAACAGCAATAAGTGGAAAGAATGATGTTTTGACTGCTTTAAGTGAAGGCGGTAAATTTTTATCGCGTATAAGAGATGAGAACTGTAATATCAAAGATGATAAAACATATGGGATAAGTCTTCCAGGAATGTGACGTTATCTTTATATCTGTTGAATTATTAGTTTAATTATGGAAAGAAGAGGCGATGTAGATGTTATGATGTATAATTTGATATATACTGCTATATGCATTTCTGTTTTTATTGGGCTTTTTATGTATGTTAATTCTTATGGTCGAGGAAGTGCTTTTTATGAGGATTTTTATTCTAAAGAAATTATTAATTTAATAAATAATGCAAAGCCTGGAATGGAGTTTAAGATAGATATTACTAAACTTGCGATGATTGCTATTAAAAATGGTAAGCCTGTTAAGGATATTATTTATGTTAATAATGTGAATAATCAAATTACTGTAAGCACCAGAAAAGACACTGGAACTAGTTTTGGGTTTTTTAATGATGTAGATATTGTTGATTGGGAAGTAAAAAATCCTTCTGGAAGTCCAGAAACTACGCAATTTATATTTAAAATAAAGGAGAAGCAACGCAATGAATTGTAGGCGAGGAGAAGTTACTGGAGTGGGTATTTTATATATTGTGTTTTTTTCAATGTTTGTTGTTATTCTTGTTGTTGGAATAGTTGGAGGGCTTGTCGCGTTTTTTGGAAAAGGGTATGATTATAGAGAAGGAGAAGCAAGGGCTTTATTGAAGAGCGTGCGTGAATGTTTTGAAAGAGAAAAATTAGATTTAAGCAATTTAAATGAAGACATTTTTTTTCAAAAGTGTGGAATTAGCAAGTCAGTTATTGAGGATGGAAAACATATTGTTTATGTGAAAGATAAAAACAACAAAGAATTTGTTGTTGGGGTTGCAGATTTTAAAATGAGGTGCGGACTTTATGCCAGATTTAAGAATAGAGAGATGCCTTTGTGTGCAAGTCATCCTATTGATTCTGAAGGATATGAGTTTTTAGTTGGAAGCAGTCAAAATGTGAAGAGGGTTGCAGTATGAACCGAAAAGCAGAATTTAGTTTGGAACAGGCAATTGCGAGTCCAATTGGCATGGTGATTATGTTTATTGTAATGTTGCTTTTTGTGATTGTTGCAGGAGCTATTGCTAAGAATCATGAAATAAGCGAAAATATGCCTGAGGATTTTATGAACACTTATCTCGTGTTTAATGATGAAGTTGTTCAGGTTGGAACACTTATTGATAGATTTTGTGATGATGCAGATTTTGGTGAAAAATTAAAGGTATCTTTGAGAGAACATTTTGTTGAAGAATATGGCCGAGGAAGTATTTTTATTTTGTCTTATACTCTAGATGACGATGGTTCGATTAAAATAATATCGTGGGCTGGTGCCGTGGATAATTATATTGATATGAATGGAGATATATCTGATTATGATGCATTTAATAAAATAGTTGATTATAATGATGAAAAATCTGTGAAGAGAATTTGTAATCGCATTGATATTTTTGTAAAAAGGAGCAATACATGAATCGTAGAGGACATTTAGGGACTGCTTTAATAGTTCTTTTAAGTTTAATGATTGTAATTAATGCTTTGTTTGTTATGTGGACTTTCGGAAAAGATTTGGGTAAGAGCAAAGCGGAGATAAGAGCTATGACAAGCAAAGCTTTGGCAGAGCATAAACTTATTGAAAAGAATGTTCGTGAGATTGTTGCTGAAGCTATAAAGCTTTCTGATAAAAATAATTTCGAAGAATCTTTTAATAAATCTGTTAAAGATATTGCCAATCGAGAGAGATTTTCAGGGCTGAGTACTAATATTTATGCTAGGTTTGCTCACGGAGAGTATACTCTTAGTTTTGATAATATTAATTATGTTCTTACTGTTAATGATGTTTTTGAAAATGGTCTTTATGGAGTAAATGAGGTTAAGTATAATTATTCTATGATAGTTATTTTTGATAAAGAGAGAGTTATTTCAGTTAATTTAGTATAAATTAATTATAGAAGAAGATTTATAAATAACTTATCTTATAGGTTGTGATGGTGATTGTGGTCAAGGGTAAGAAGGGGGCTGAGGGTATTATGTGGTTTATAGTTCTTGCAGCGGTTGCGCTTGTTTTTCTCGGTTTGGTTGGGTCAGGGGTTATTAATTTTAGTGAAGGCGTATTTGGATTTTTAAAATATAAAACGGGAGAGATGCAGAATCTTGCGAAGGCTTGTGGTAGTGTGTATATTCCTGTTGGTTTTAATATTGACTTTTGTAAATATAGGCTGATTGGAAATGAACTTGTGAATTGCAGGCATCCGACAATAATGGACTCACTTAAAAAAGATGATATTGATACGTCTGCCCCTGGTTTGCAATGCGATGAAGCGAATCTCTTGTTTGATGCTTGTAGTGATGCGGGTTTAGTTTCAGTAGCAAAACAGGAAAAGATACTTGCTTATAAGGCAGGTAAACAAGTGAGTTGTAAGGTGATAATTGATGGTGGAGCACCTTCTACTGAAACGACGCCTCCTGTTAGTGATACTGCGTTGTCTGATTTGCCTGGTGGAACAATTCTTTCTGAAGATGGATAATAGGATTATTGGTATAAATTAGAGTTGTTTTTATGGATAGATTTAATTAGCTTTTTAGATTACATTTAATAACTCTTTTGAATTTGTTTTTATATGAATAGAAAAGGAATGGAAATGGCGATTTCTACAATTATATGGATAATTATAGGGATTGTTGTGCTTATTGGGTTGGTTGTGTTTATTACGAAGGGGTTTGGGTTATTTAAAGAGGGAACTGAGCCTGTTTTGAAGACTTCTAGAAATAATGTTGTTAAACAGGCTTGTGAGATTGCTTGTCGTGGCGAAGATTCTAGAACTTTTTGTTGCGAACCATTTAAGGTCGATGGTAAGAATGTTTATTGTAAGAATAGTTCTCTTAATTTAGATTGTAATTATGATTGTTCTGAAGTTGTTTGTAGTTAGTTGTAAATTATATAAACTAAGTAATTAGCTGATTGGGATGGATGAAGAAGCCAACAAAGACAAGTCATTAATTATATTCCAAGATAAAAAAATTTTTGAGTTTTGTTTAAAATTTTTGAATGCTCAAAGTGTTCTATCAAGATACACTTTGACATAAAAAGATAAGAAGAACTTGGTTTAATGAAGAATGGTGGTTTGTAGCCGTTGACCTAGTTGAAGTGCTTACAGATTCGAGAGATCCTAAAGGATACTTAAAAGATATGAGGAGGCGCGATGAAGGTTTTGCTGAAGGATGGGGGCAAATTGCCACCCCCCTTTCGATTATAATTTTAAAGATTCTATAAACTTCATTACTTCCGTTTTTACCTGTTCATATGGCGGGAGTGTTGTGACTAAGTTCTTTAAATCTAATTCATATTCTTCTTTTGATGGTATTGTGATATTTTTGATGTTACTGTTCTCTTCTTTTAATTTCTGATTTATAAGTTTTTTATCGGCAGTTACTCCTTTGCTGATTAGCATCCAAATATCGTAGAGGTCTCGTGATTGTTTTCTGTTTGCAAGAGTCCTTATTTTTTCAGCTAAAATCTCTTTTTCATCTGTCGCCATTATAACAAACATAGGAACATCAGAGAAAACTTTTTGAATTACTTTTGCGGTTTTATATATTGTTTTTTGTTTATTAAAGTCTATTTTCAGCGTATTTGTAGATGAGGGATTTCCTGAAAATAAAGGGCCTTCAAATCTAATCTCAAATCTAATATTGTCTTTGTGCTCTTTTTCTATTATTTTTTGATGATTAATATTTAGGTGTTCAAATTCTTTTGAACATTTATTTACTATTTCTTTTGTTTCTTTTATGTTTGTTGTTGAGCTAAAGTCAAGGTCTTCTGATGCTCTGTCTAAACCATAACAAATTCTCAAACAGGTCCCTCCTTTAAATGAGAATTTGTCTGAGTATTTTGATATTGCGTTGAGAAAAATATACTGAAGATATTCTTTTTCAGCATAGTATAAACCGATTTTTCTTTTTTCACTTGCTTCAGATAGTTCTTCTCTTGTTATCATGATGTGTTAATGTCAAGTAGCCAGTCTTTATTTAGTTTATTCTTCTTTTTTAATGAGGGGTCAAGTTTTTCATAGCCTTTACCAAGATTTTTCTTTAATTCAGCTGTTTTTTTATAATTATTTGTTTCTAATAGGAAACCAAGTCTTCTTATTACAGCCTTACTATCTATTTTTAGAGCATAATCTATCAATTTTTCTTTATTTAGTTCGTTAAATGCTTCTTTGAGACAAGAGCATATTTCTTTTATTCCTCCAGCGTATTTAGGAAAAAGTATGGAATCTATTATTGCTTTTTCTTTTTCTGCAATTATTATATTTCCAATTTTATTATAACCGAAAAATCTCTTGTTTTTAAGAGTTATATATTTGAACTGTCGGGTTTCTTTTGCATATTTTGTTGATATTATTAAAATTTTCTTAGGAGTCTGATCGCTCCATCCATAATAGTTTAATGCGCTCCATAGAGAGATGTAAGATGGATAGTGAGCAGATGTTCCAACTGTGAATTGGTCTGTGCCTTTAAGGGTAAAGATACTTTTTTCTTTTTTGATTGCTCCTTTTCGTTTAAGGGCTTTGATTATATTATATGCTTTGATTGAATCTAACTTAAAGATTAATTTCAAGTCCTTTATTGTAAAGACTTCTAAGTTTAATTTTTTTAATTCTTCATATACATTGTTTTCTTTTTTGCTTAATTGCATTTTTCTTTGATTTTAGTAGTTTATTTACTAATTTAAAAGAAATTCACTATTTAAGCTTTTTGGTATGTTTTTTATATCTCTTTTCTTTTGTTTCTTTATGTCTGACGATTCGTATGGTTATTTTGGTGGTAAGCGCAAGAGTAAGAATGATAAGAAGAAACAGAGAGGGCATAATAAGTATAAGAGAGGCGGGCAGTTTAGGACAAGGGAAATTAAGAATAATGCTGATGGTTCTGCTTGCTAGTTTTGGTGTTCACTCAAAACTTCTTCTAGGATTTCTAAGGTGTAGCTTAGTATAAGTGGGCCTACTACTATTCCTGCTATTCCCATTATTGGGGTTCCTCCTAATATTCCTAGAAGGACTATTACTGGATGAACTCTTGAATCTTTTCCTGCAATTCTCGTTCTTAATATTACATCTAGATATAATGAGATAAATAGGCCGAATGCTAATATTATTCCTGCTTGGAAATAATTTCCTTGAAGAGCTTTAATGATTAGTGCGGGTATCCAGACTATTCCTGGACCTCCTGGAATGAATGCGAATAGTCCTATTAAAGTTGCTAGGATTAGATAGAAATCTATTCCAGCTAATTTGAAGCCTATTCCTGCAATTATTGATTCTATTATTGCAATTATTAACGTGCCGTGAACTATTTTTTTAGTTGTGGATGCCATGTCAGATACTAATTTGTCTTTGTTACTAAGAGGAATATATTTTTTTATTTTAGTTTTCATTATTGGCCAGTTTAAGAGTAAATAGTAAATAGTGAAACCCATTATGAGTATGGAGACTATAGATGAGGCTACTGAAATTGTTATTTCTGATAGAGTTTTTATACCTACATCTGCAAATTTATTTGTTAAGTCTGTTAAATTGAGTCCGTATTTTTTTATTATTTCTAAAGACTCTATTTTTGTCACTAGTTCAGATATTGCTCCGCTTTGGATTGCTAGAGATATTTGTTGCACTATTTCTTTTATTACTAAGATAATTGGAAGCAATATTATTGCTATGGCTCCAATTAGAGTTATTAATGCTGAAAGTGAGCTTGGAATCTTTTTTTCTAGTTTTTTATGAATTGGGTATAAAATGTATGCGAGAATGAATGCACCTATCAATGCTACGATGTAAGATTTTATTATAAATATAGAGATAGTTACTAATACCAATAAGATAATTATTGGCAAGTAGCGATGTATCTCTTCTTTTCTCATTTTATTATGTGATAACTAATATTAATAAAGCTAATCCTGATGAATTTTTCAGGATTATCTAATAGACATTCCTGAGGATATTGCGACGTGGATGACAGGAATGTCTATAAAGATACTCTTTTTAGTATTGTTATGAGTGAATATTTGTTTATGTATTTTTTGGCTTTCTTTGCCGTGTTTTTTGCAGTTGTTCAAGACTTGAGGACTAGGGAAATTGCTAATTGGGTTACATTTTCTCTTATTGGTTTTGTTCTTGCTTATAGGGCTTTTTATTCGATATATTCTGATGATTTGATGTTTTTTGTTTACGGTTTAATTGGAATTGTTCTATTTACTGGTTTGGGTTATTTGTTTTATTATTCTAAAGTATTTGCTGGGGGAGATGCTAAGCTTCTTTTCGGAATAGGGGGAATATTTCCTTATTACTCGTTTTATGATTATATTTATTATGGATTGGGGTTTGTTTTACTTTTGTTTGCTTTTGGGGTGGTTTACACTTTGATTTACAGTCTTTTCTTGGTTGGGCGGAATTATTCGTCATTTAGGAAGTCATTTTTTGAACATTTTAATAAGATTAAGGTTTATTTTATTTTATCTCTTTTACTTGCTATTTTATTTTATCTGTTTTTTCCTTTTGCCGGATTTTATAGTAGTTTTGCGTTTTCTATTTCTATTTTTTTGATGCCGTTTTTATTTGTTTATGTTAAGGCGGTTGAGAAATCTTGTATGATTAAACTTGTTTCTCCTGGCGAGCTTACTGAAGGAGATTGGATTGAACAGGATGTTGTTGTTAATGGGAAGACAATAAGAAAGAATTTTGCTGGACTGACTTATGAACAGATTTTACTTCTTAGACGTCATGGGAAGAAGGTTTTGATTAAGAATGGGATTCCATTTGCACCTTCGTTTTTATTGGCTTTGCTTTTCTTTTTTTATATGGCTGTGTTTTAAGGTATTCTTTTTGGGAATTTTTTGATTGGCTCTTTTTCTTTTACTGGTTCTTCTTGCTTAATTTCTTGTTTTTTCTCTTTTTTTAACTCTTTTTCTAAACTCTCTAGTTCTTCTTCTGATGGATTTGACCTTTCGCTTTCTAATGAAAGTTCTTTATCATAAATCGGGATTAGGTTTATTATGACTTCTCCGAATTTTAATTCTGGGGCTACTTTTATGTTTTTGGCTTTTAACTTTTCTACGATATTTTTTGATACTTTGTCTATTAATATGGCGATTTCTGTTGGAATTTTATCTATGTTTGTCATCTTTTCTTTTGGAATTATTATTGTATGTCCCTTTGATATGGGTTTTATTTCTAGAACTGCTATTGCACTCGGATTTTCATCTACTTTTTTACTTGGAATGTTGCCTGAAATTATTTCTCTGAATATTTGTTTTTGGGAGCCTTTTTGTTGTTCTAGCATGCTTTCTATTGCTTCGTCGGATAGGTTTTCTATTTGAGCTTCTGCTTCTTTTCTTTCGTTTTCTGGCATTTTACTTATCTGGCTGTGTAATTGCTTTTTTAATTCAGAAATTTGTTCTTTTGTTAATGTCATTTTAGACTATTCTTAATCTTGAATACTCCCTTATATGATTATGTTCTAGCGCTCTTTCTAGCTCGATGTGTCCATTTTCATTAGAATCTTGATATGCTACAAATAACATTCTTTTATTACCTAGATTAGTTAATTCTAAAGGTTTATATTTTCTACCTTTTTCATCTTCAAATATCATTTTAAAGAAGTCTTCTGATGGAGAGAAGAAATCTATTAATTTTTTGTTACTTTTCATTTTATCCGAAGGCTCTTCGGTAGTCTTCTATTGTTACTGAAGATATTTCAGGGACTTCATGAATTAGTTTTTCTATTAGGTCTGTACCTTTTTCTTCTGGAAATGCCATCTTTAGAGTTATTGATTTTAATCCGAAGGCTATTTCTTTTTCTTCGAATGTGATGCTTCTTCCACCTTCACGTTCCATTTTAATTTTTACTTGTTCTTCTATCTGTTTAAGATTAGTGCTTACAGATTCAGGCATTATCTTGATCATTACGATTATTGTGCTTGCCATGGTTTTTTCTGTGAAAGGAGTTTTTTAAAGGTTTGTTTTGAGATTTTTGACTTTTTCAAAAGATATATAAATATCTTTTTCTTTACGTTTGTATGAAAAGAGTTGATTTGGATTCTATTATTTTATTAGTTATTATTCTTGTTGCCGTATTTGGTATTTATTATGATTTTAAGGTTTCTGAACAGGTTGATTTGGCTCCTCAGAAAGTCTGTACTTGTCCTGCAACTGTTGGAGAATATTTTACTTTTACAAGAAATAATGGAGAAAAGGAAAGAGCTTTGGTAACTGGAGTGAGTAATTGTTCAAATACCAATACTAATAAAATATGTTCTAAAGAAACATGTGCTGTTTCTTCTAATGCACCAAGTTCTCCTTGGAATATTCCTTGTGAATAATTTATTCTAAATATTGATTCTTATTCTTGATTAGCGGTATTCTTTTAAACCTGTGTTTTGTTGTGTTCTAATGGATAATTATTCTACTCTTGTTGAGAAAATTGCTCGGTACTCTGGATTGCCTTCTTCTGAAATTGAAGGGAAGGTTGAGGCTAAAAAGTCTAAGTTGTCTGGATTGATTTCACGAGAGGGAGCTGCGCAGATTGTAGCTGCTGAACTTGGAATTAGTTTTGAAAATGAGGTTGTTAAAATTAAGGAGTTGTCTAATGGACTTAGAAGAGCTAATGTTGTTGGGAAGATTACTCGGCTTTATCCTGTGAAGGAGTTTTCTAAGAACGGGCGTAGTGGGAAATTTGCTAGTTTTATGCTTGGAGATGAGACTTCGAATGTTAGAGTTGTTTTATGGGATTCTAATCATGTTGCTCTTGTTGAGAACGGAACTTTGATGCAGGGAAGTGTTATAGAGATTCGCGGTGCGAGTGTTAAAAATGATGAGATGCATTTGTCTGCGTTTTCAGATATAAAAATAAGTGATACTAAGCTTGATTCTGTTAAGGAGGCAGCCGCTTTGGTTTCTGGTAATTTTGGAGAAGCTGTTGAAGGAGCGGCTGTAAAGGTTAGGGCTTTCGTTGTTCAGACTTTTGAACCTAGATTTTTTGATTCTAAAAAGAATGAAGGAGAGAAAGGGGTTTTACTTAATGTGGTTTTAGATGATGGAACTGCTACAATGCGTTCTGTTTTGTTTGGAGAGAATATTAAAAAAATACTTGGCGTTGATGATGCTGGGCTATTTTCTTTAGATGTTCTGAATACTAAGCGTGCCGAACTTATTGGAGAGGAGAAAGTATTTACGGGGAGTTTTAGAATGAATTCATTTAGCAATAGCCTTGAGTTTTCCGTTAGAGGGATTGAGGATTTTGTGGTTGAGAATTTAGTTAAAGAGCTTGAAGCCAAGGTTTAGAATAGGAATACTGATAATATTAATTTATTTAATTTTGGGGTTAGGTTGTGATGGAGTGTGTTTTGTTGTGGGCAAGGTGGTTGTTTTGGTAGCCATAGTAATTTATGATAAATTATCTAGCGTTAGGGATTTGATTTAGCGTAGAGATAGGTTTAAAATTTAGATTTATCTTTGATTTGTATGTTAAATAAGACTCACCTCGCAATAGGAGTTTTTTTTATGTTGTTTTTTTTACCTCGTGTTGTGCATGTTTGGACTTATGTAATTGTATTTATTGTTGCTGCTTTGTTACCTAATATAGATAGATTTGTTTCTTTTAGAGGTATTAAAATTACTGGAACGACTCGTGTGAGGAAGAGGGGGTTATTTCATAGCTTTACTTTTTGTTTTATAATTACATTTTTGCTTGCATGGTTTTTTCCAATTACTGCATTTCCATTCTTTTTAGCTTACGGGACTCATTTAATTGTTGATTCATGGACTGTTGAAGGGATAAAGCCTTTCTGGCCATTGAGATATGTTTCTAAAGGAAGCGTTAGAAGTGGGGGAGCATTCGAGAATATTTTGTTTTACTGTTTTGTAGTTGCTGATGTGGTTATGCTTTGGTTTGTTTTTTGATTGTGTGATTAGATTTATTATATGTTTATTCTTGAGTGCTAAAATCTTTATATACTGCTTAGGGTGATTTGATTTATGGCTAAAGAAAAGGGCGAGAAAGAAGAGGGAAAAGAGGAAGTTGGAGAAGAGCTTAAGGTTACTGATATTCCTGGAATAGGTCCTGGAATTGCTTCTAAACTTGAGGCTGCTGGAGTTTATGATTTGATGGGCATTGCCGTGATGTCTCCGCCTGCACTTTCTGAGCTTGCTGGAATTGGAGAAGCTGTTGCACGTAAGGCTATTCAGGCTGCACGTTCGATGATGAAACTTGGATTCATGGATGGTTCGGAATTTGCTAAAAAAAGGGAATCTATTGGATATATTACTACTGGAAGCAAGAATTTAGATGCTCTTCTTGGGGGACGAGGTGTTGAGATCGGGGCGATGACCGAAGCGTATGGTGCTTTCGGATCGGGCAAATGTGTTAGTAAAGACACAATGATTTCATATTTTAATGATACTAGGATGCATGTTGAAACAATTGAAGAAACTTATAATAAATATAAGATGTTTAATGGTGAACAGCAATTTGAAGAGGGTTTAGTTATTCCTGTTTCTACAGTAAAAGTTTTAGCATGGGCAGATGGGAATTTGAAAGTAGTTGATGCTAGTAATTTATATAGGGAAAAAATTAAGAAAATATTTATTGTTAAAACTAAGAGGGGAAGAGTTTTGAAGATTACTGGAAATCATCAGTTATTAAGCTTTCATAATGGAGTTAACTGGAGGAAGACTCATTTACTTGAAAAAGGAGATTTAATTGCATGCCCTAGAGAAATTAATTTAACTACTGAGGAAGTTTATGATGAAGATGACGCTTATTTTCTTGGGTTATTTGTTGCAGAAGGAACTCATAATCCATTTTCTATTACTATAACTGAAGAAAATATTAAGGATTGGGTTTGTGATTATATCTTTAAGAAATTTGGTTATGTACCTACTGTAAGGAAAAGATTGGTCGAGAATAGGCTTCCTGCGTACATTATTTTATTCAGAAATAATACTCGAGTAATAATGGATGGATTGGATAGGTCTAATTCTTCCACTAAGTTTGTCCCTGAAGGAATATTTCTTTCTAATAAAGGGGTTGTTTCTTCCTTTTTAGGAGGATATTTTGATGGAGATGCAGAAGTTTCAGATTATGATATTTCTGCTACTACTAAAAGTAATAAACTAGCCACTCAATTGACTTATCTTTTATTAAGGTTAGGAATCAGTTCTTCTGTTAGGGATAGAACTGCTGGAATTAAAAATGAGAAATTTAAAGTTGTAAGAATTTGTGGGGAAGATAGGATAAAACTTAGAGATATAAAAATGAAATTGAAAAAATTTGATTGTAATGTCAAAAATAGTGTTTATGGTTATCCTAGAAGGATTGTTTCTTTTATTTCTCAACTTTATAGAGAGAGCCTTGGAGGTAATCGAGGAAGTTTAAGAAAAATGGTTGGAAAAAGAAATAACTCTGAAACTGCTTATAAGAATCTTGTTAATAGTTCAAAAGCAGATGTTATTAATGAAAAAACTTTAATAGGAATAGAAAATATTTTTATGGAACAAAAAGAAGAATTTATTCGTATGATTAATATTTTAGAATATGAAGAATTTTCTATTGAATTATTAAAGAAAATCTATCCTAAATTTCCATTTGCTTTTAATAGCTTATCCAATAACTTGGGTGTAAAGAAAAAGACAATGCAAAATTATTATTCGAGAGATATCCCTCAAAATAAGATTCAACTTTTAAAGAATTTGATTATTAATGAATTGAAGACAAGAATAGATAATATTTGTTTAGCTTTAGAATTAATTTCTGAAATACAACTTTTTAGTTGGGATGTGATTGAATCGATTGATTTTGTTGATTACGATGATTTTGTTTATGATTTTGTTGTTCCAGAAGGACATTCTTTTGTTGGAGGAAATATGCCTACTATGATGCATAATTCACAGCTTGGTTTTGCCCTCGCTGTAAATGCACAATTGCCCGTCGAACAAGGCGGAGTAAATGGAAAAGCTGTTTTTATAGACACTGAAGGAACTTTTTCTCCTCAAAGAATAAAGCAAATTGCAGAAGGATTAGGTGCTTCTGCCGATAAGGTGTTGAAGAATATAATGGTTGCTCGCGCATTTAATGCAGACCATCAGATTTTATTACTTGATAAAGTTGCAGAGCTTATAAAAGATGGAGAGCCGATAAAACTTTTAATTGTTGATTCGTTGACTGCTCATTTTAGAGCTGAGTTTACTGGTCGAGGGCAACTTGCAGATAGACAGCAGAAATTGAATAAATATTTACATACTTTAACTAGACTGGCTGAACAACGTGGTTTTGCAGTTTACGTTACAAATCAGGTAATGGCCAATCCTGCTATGATGTTTGGTGATCCGACGACACATGTCGGAGGACATATTGTTGGACATGCTGCTAAAGTGCGCATATATTTACGACGTGGAAAACAGGGCTCGCGTGTTGCTAAGATGGTTGATTCGCCTGACCTTCCGGATAATGAGGCTGCTTTTTTTGTGACTCAAAATGGTTTGAAAGATGAGCCTGCGAGTGAATAAAATTATATCACAAAAGGAATAAATCTATATTTTACTTTTTTACAGTATTCTACATATTCAGGGTCTTTGAGAAGATGTTTTTCTTCCGTTACTGCTCGGATATAATATATAAAAGACCAGAGGGATGCACTTAATACTGCTGGCCAAGATATTATTGGAATTATAGTAATCCACCAAAAAAGATTTTTAGAAATGTATGCAGGATGTCTTATTATGGAATAAGGACCTCTTGTGACTATTCCTCTGTTTGTGAGGTTGGAGCATTTTGTTCCCAGTGCCAATGTTGCTGATAAATATACAAATAAGAAAAATATTAGTAATAGTCGTATTATGAAAGTTAGGTTTAATGTGGATAGTTCTATGTTGTCGTTTGCATACCAATCCACATAATTGTTGAAAATGCTATTAAATGGGGGATAGCAGATTAATGTGACTATCCACCCAATTATTGTTGGTTCTACAGACTTTATTTTGTTTTTAAGAAATCCTGCTTCAAATGAATATCCGAATGAGAACCATAATGTGTCTATCAAAAAGACCATTCCTACAAGAACTGGAAATAGGATTGTGTTAAATGCATTTATTGAAAGAAGCGAGAGCGGATCTTTGAATATGAATATGTTATTTTTAATGTAATTAAGATTTTCATAGAAGAAATTAAGCATTAATGGAAGGAAGAATATTTTTACGATGAGGAAGAGAATTGCAGTCTTTTCGTGATGCTCCATTCTCAATGGTTTTTTATATGGAGAATTGAAATTTTTTATGTAATGTATTGTGTTCTTTGAAATTCTTGCAAGTGCTCTAAATATTGTTGAGCCTTTAGATTCTTTTATCTTTTCAGAAGGGATTATTATGTAGTAAATAAGACCAAATAAAGTGTAGGAGATTGCCAGGACTAAGAGGGTTTTTATTGTTTGAGAACTTAGAAAGTCTGAGTAGTAAGGAGTATTATTGTAAAATAAGACTGCGAGCCAGATTAATAATAAATTTAATAAATAATGTTCAAATTTCTTTATGAATGATTTTATTTTGTTTATCAAATTATTTGTTTTTTATTTTTAGATAAAATATTAATGATGGTATTAAAAATAATCCTCCTAAAATTATGGTATATTTTGTTGTTATAGTATCTGCTAAAAATCCTGATAATGGATAACTTATTGCGTATGCTAAAGATATTATCATCCCGTTAAAAGAGGTTATTGTTGCCCTCATTCTTGAAGGAATGAATTTTTGGAAGTAGCTATGTCCTATTGGCATAAATAGGCTTATAGATACAAGCATTAGTATTAACAAAATTATTCCTAAATAATAATTATTTACAAAAAATACCAGAAAATCTAGAATCATGCTACAAATTAATAGAAATATTAAATAGTTTCTTTCATTTTTGAACGTGTTTAACAGTTTATTTGCAAAAAGAGTAGCGATTGCTGAAACTAAGGTAATTATTGAAAATAGAAATCCAAATGAAGCTATTGGAAAACCTAAACTGTTTAGGAATGGTTGCCAGACTAAATCTCCTCCAAATGAGTCTCTAAACATTATGAAGAATGTTGCCATTAAGATTAGCATAATTGTGTAATGATTTAATGCAAATTTTATTGATTTTTTAGATTGAATAAAAAGTTGTTTGAATGTTTTTTTCTTTTCTTTAGTTAATTTGTGTTCTTTAACGAACAATAGCATGAATCCTGAAATTAAGAATGATATGCTTGCAAAAACCCATATTATACTTAAATCAAATTTACCTACTAAGAAATAACCTAAAATTCCTGAAATGACTAAAGAAAATCCTATTATGCTTTGTTGTTTGATATAAAAATGATTGATTAATTTCTCTTTTTTATTAAATTTTAAGTTATCTATGACCCATGATTCTTTTGCTCCCGAACTAAATGTGTTTGCAATGCCCCAAATTGCAAATATCAATACTAATATGTAAAAATTTGTAACAAATGCAAGAAATATTAATGTTATTGCCGTTAAAAAATAGCTAAATAAGACTGAAGCTTTCCTGCCGTAAATATCTGCAAAAGCGCCTGTTGGTATTTCAAAAAGAAAAGAAGTTATTGACAAGACTGAAAACAAAATTCCTATCTGAAAAAGATTTAGGTTTTGATTGAATTGCAATATCCAGAATGCTGGGGCAAAAAAGAGTAATGATGAGATGAATTTTTCTAAGTAAAATATTCCTAGGTGTTTGAGTTCCCCATTTTTAAAGAAAGTCATATTATTGTTATATGACTTATATTGTTAAATGTTTCATTTTTAATTTTGAATAGGTTTTTATATTGTGAATAATTATATTACTTATGGTTCGTGATGAGCATCCTTTGACTTTCAGACATTATTTCTGGGCTGTTTTACGTGTTTTGATGGGGTTGATATTTTTATGGGCATTTTTTGATAAGCTGTTTGGTTTGGGTTTCGCTACTTGTTTGAATAAAGAAACTGGTGTTGTTACTTATATGTGTGAGAAGGCTTGGGTTAATGGTGGCTCGCCTACTTCGGGATTTTTGACTTATGGAGTTCACGGTCCTTTTGCAGAGTTTTATAATTCTATTGCTTCTTCTGCTGTTGTTTCTTGGTTGTTTATGCTCGGATTACTTTTTGTTGGATTTACTTTGACTTTTGGTATTCTTATTCGTCTTGGTGGTTTATCTGGATTTTTGATGATGTTATTAATGTATCTTGGGCTTATTACGCCGGACAATCATCCATTTATAGATGAGCATGTGATTTATGCGTTTGTTATGTTGGGTTTTGTTTTTGTGCATACTTGTAAACATTTAGGTCTTGGAAAGTGGTGGACTGGTTTGAAGTTCGTTAAGAATAGATGGTTGTTGCATTAGTCTTTTTTAAGGCCAATTAAACAAATCATTGATGTGAAAATTCCTATGATTCCACTTAAAATTAAAATTTTTTCTAAGCCTAAGAATTGAATTCCTAATCCTGTAAAGAATATTGTAATTGAAGAGGTTGTTGCGAATAATACGCTGCTCAATGAACTTAAGGAAGCCCTGATTTTCGAGTCAAATTCATTATGATATGCAGAGTCTTGGATAACATCAGAACCTGCTAAAAGTATGCATAAAACTCCTAATATTACTATTGTTATGATTATAGATTTAGAAAATGTGAAAATAATTATTGAAAGAGAGATTAAAATAAACAAACTAAAAAGTGATTTTCTAAAACCGAATTTATTTGACATTTTTTCTGCAATTATTGGACTGCCTATTGCTAAAATGCCTACAATTGCATAAATTGCCGAGATTTTTTCCGGAGTTATTCCAAATTTTTCAGTAAATAATAACGGAACGCTGACAAAAAATGATGCTACAGTTATAACACTAAAAATTCCAGCGATTAATAAGACTTTTAATTCTTTATTCTTAACATGAAGAATAAAACTGAAAGATTCTTTTGCCTTTATCAAAGATTTTATTATAAAATTATTTGGAGTTTTTGTTGGTTTGAAATTTCTTTCTTCCATGTATTTCCAGATTATTAAAAACATGGCGAAATTAGAAAGAGAGACTATTAACCAAATTAGTTTGAAACTAATTGATACGATTATGAAACCAATTAATCCTCCAATAACATAACCGCTTTTTTCGAATAGGTATCCTCTTGATATTAGATTAATTATTTTAGATTTCTCTTTTGCGTATTTTAGTGCATCGATTGCCCATGCTGAATTGGCTCCAGAACTAAATGTCCAGGCAATATCTCCTAAAATCCATGAGCCGGCAAGTAGCCAAAATTTATCAAAAACAAATAAGCCAAAAAAAGCTATTGAAAGTAAGATAAATGAAATCATTAATGATTTTTTACGGGAATCGTAATCTGCAATTGCACCTGTTGGAAATTCGAAAAGCACCATTATTAGAGTGGATATTGCAAATAAAGTTGTTATAGAAACTAAATTGAATCCAAATGAGAGAAAATATAAAAGTGCAAGGGCAGACATAAATGCTCTTCTAATTCCGTGAGTAAACTCCATTCCATAAAGGATGGCTTTTGTTTTTTTTGCGAATTTCATGTTATCTATAACTAGATTAGATATATAAAATTGAGGTGTGAAATGGCAGGGCATTAAGTTAGTAGTTATTTCAGTACTTTGTTTTCATTGTTTTTTCTATAATTAGTTTGTCTCTGAAGTTTATTGCTTTATGTCCTTCTTCAGTTATGTATTCTTTTTTCATTGCTTCTATTGCCTTTTGTTTTGTTAACCAATGTAATTCAAAACTTGCTGATTTTTCTTCTTCAGTAAATTCAGGATTTTTTATTTTATTCTTTACTTTTGCTGTAAAGCAGTAAGATTTTTGAAAATATTTGTTTTCAGTCCAGTATTCTTCTATTTCTCCTAACAGTTTTATTGTTTTTATTTTTACTCCGACTTCTTCCATTATTTCTCTTTTTAGGGCTTTCTTTATGTTTTCTCCTTTTTCTATTCCGCCGCCCGGAATTTTATAAAAATGATAATTTCCTACCCATAATAGTGCTATTTCTTTTTTATTATTTGAAACTATTGCTCTAGCTGCTTTTCTTTTTTTCCAATCAGATGTATTTTTTATTCTATTTTTACTGATTCTTCCGTTAACTAATATTGCTAAGTTTTTCATGCTTATATAGGCGTGCTGGGAGTCGAACCCAGGTTAAAACCTCCGCAAGGTTTCGTGCTATCCACTACACTACACGCCTGTTGTAATTTAGCAAGGTTTTTCGGGTTATTTGAACTTATCTCTTTTACCCAC
>Ga0209542_10000673_pt1 | contig 81758 bp, 77 predicted proteins | sample RifCSPhighO2_01_FD_184028 | JGI IMG/M metagenome (GOLD analysis project Ga0209542, IMG submission 184028) | Soil microbial communities from Rifle, Colorado - Rifle CSP2_plank highO2_0.1 (SPAdes) (version 2) | ecosystem: Environmental > Terrestrial > Deep subsurface > Rock core/Sediment ...
TCCTAGAAACACTTTGGTTTGATTGGGACGACCCATATCCAAAGTCGCCAGAACTTTCGGAGTATCTTAACGCATTGTGTATGATTGGAGTAGTGGAGACAAATAGTCCCAGATTTGATAGGTACCGGTTATCTAAAGTTATGGAAGAGCTATGGCAGGAACAATTTGAGAAATTAAACGAAGAAATAAAGCAATATCTTAATCTTAGTGTTCAAGTTGCTAAAGAAGAATTTCCAAAGGTTTTCAGCCAAACGTAAATTGTTTGGCATTTTTTATAAATAGGTTTTAATATGTATAATCTTTATATAAATATGGAAAATAGAACGGAACAAATGCGGAAAATTAAAAATGAAATTATCTGCGCAAAGGATTCACCGCTTTACGAATACCGGATAAAAAACAAATATTTTCCGGTTATCGGCGAGGGCAGCCATGCGGCTAAAATAGTGTTTATCGGCGAAGCGCCGGGAAAAAATGAAGCGGAAACCGGCCGGCCTTTTTGCGGCGCGTCGGGAAGAGTTTTAGATGAGCTTCTGGCTTCAATCAGGATAGATCGAAAAGAAGTTTATATAACTAACGTCGTTAAAGACCGGCCGCCGGAAAACCGCGACCCGTTGCCAAACGAAATAGAATTTTACGCGCCATTTTTAGATCGGCAGATTGAAATTATAAAACCGGAAGTAATTGCCACATTGGGACGATTTTCTATGTCATATATTATGAAAAAATTCGGCTTGGAATCCGAACTTAAATCCATAAGTATAATCCACGGTAAAGTTTTTTCCGCTGAAACTTCTTACGGAAAAATTAAAATTATCCCCCTCTATCATCCCGCCGTCGCCGTCTACGGCACCAACAAAGAAATCCTTAAAAAGGATTTTAAGGTCTTATCTGAATTGATTGCGCGGTAATACTGCTCTCAGTTTATACCAAGTAACTCTACCTCAAAAATAAGAGTGGCGTTTGGTGGGATAATACCGCCGGCGCCGCGCGAACCATACGCTAAATCGGATGGAATTGTTAGTTTTCTTTTTTCACCAACTTTCATTCCCTCAATTCCGATATCCCAGCCCCTTATTACCTGTCCTGAACCCAAATTAAATTCAAAAGAAATCCCCCTATCAACGCTGGAATCAAACTTCGTCCCATTTTCTAAAACTCCGGTGTAATGAACGGCAACGATATTGCCGTTTTTGGCTTCAATGCCCATTCCTTCTTTTAATATTTCTATTTGCACTCCGTTTTTAACAAATTTGGTCATGCTTGGTAAATTATTAATTTTATCCGGTTGTTGTTCTTGATTTTTATTATAACCAATAAAAAACAGTATAATTCCGATTATAACCGCTGCCGCTAAACCCATGGTAATATTTTTATTCATAATTTTTATTTCGCTTTTTGGATCGGTCTGTAGAGTTCGGGATCTATAGAACGTTCAAAGCAGACATAACCAGCATTATGCCCCCAATTGGAATCCTCCGTTTTGGGATAATATTGCGGCGGATAGGTTGGAAGTTCAACAGAGGGTTGGCCACTTTGGAGATTCGGCAGGTTGAAACTGGCGCAAAGCGCGAATTCCAGCTCGTTTTTTACATTATAAACGTAACCCTCGCCGGTTTGCGGATCTTTAGCCGGAGTAAAGCCGCTTATAGGGTCTTTTAAATCGTTAAGCGTAGTAGGAAGTTTTTCTTTATTTTGCCAGTAATAGATAATCTGGCCTTGGATAATTTGAAGATCAGAAACACGCTGATCATCAAAGCGGCGTGAGCGCTCCTTTTGCGGCGAACCGACTATGAAAAATCCGGCAAAAATCGCTGCCGTAATAATAGCAATAATTGTATAAATAAAAATTTTTTTCGCCATTTCAGAAATTTTATCCCAGTTCTTCAGTTCCCAAAAATAGTAAAAGAAAACGGAAACAGCAACAAAGAAAACTGCCACGATTTTAAGCACAAATTTTGACGTAATATCACCCCCTAAAAAACTATAAATCAGCGTTACTAAATCCCCTATTATAATTAAAGCGGCGGCAAAAACCGTGAAATTTAGAAGCCATTTTCGGATTCTTAAATTCCGTTTTTCTGGTTCGAGAGAATAAATTTTATTAAGATAATATATTGCCCAGACGTAAACTGGAAAAATGACAATAAGGGAAGAAATGGACCACCTTATAGAACTATAATAGCTTTGAAGTTGGTAGTAGCCGCGCTCTAAAACATCAGGAATTAAAATGTTGATATATTGAAAAAGCATGACCAAAAAGGCAGTAGCGCTGGCGTAAAGCGCGATAATCGCCAAAAGATGGAGAAATACGTCTTTTGGTTCCGTTTTTAAAATTTTGTTTTCGGTTTCTGTCGCCATAATATTTATATTATTTATAGGGTTTATAAATTTAAAGATTTCGATATTTCGATATTTCGATATTTAGAGATTTAGAGATTTTATTTTTCAATTTCTTTAATTTTAATTAAACGCCTTTCATATTTTTCGAGTCTAGCGTGCGGAGTTTCGAGCCACACTTTTACAATTTCTTTCGCTTTATCTTCGGCGACAAAATCAGAAGCAAACGATAAGACATTTGTATTATCATCATTACGACTGGCTCTTGCCTGGCCTTCATCAAAACAAAGCGCCGAACGAACATCCTTAAATTTATTAGCGACAATATCAACGCCAACGCCGGAGCCGCAAATTAAAATGCCGAGATTTTCTTTTGGATTTTCAGAAATTTTTTTAGCGACTAAAATAGCATAATCAGGATAATCATCGTCAATATTAATTCCCAAAGCTCCCAAATCTTCGAAAACAAAATTAAGCTCTTTCAAATATATTTTAAGAGCTTCTTTTAATTTGTATCCGCGATGGTCCGCTCCAATAAAAATCATTTTAATAATTTAAAACTGCTTAACATTATTTCAAAAGTTTGCGTGTCGCCGGCTATGTCTTCGGCGCTAGTCATTATATCAAGCCGTCCTAAATCCTGAAGCCAGTTATAAAGCCCATACTGGGGAAAAAGCAGCCAAAGACGGCGACCGTCTTTAAGAATATACTGAGTTTGAACACCCGAAGATCCGCCAATATAAGCCGGGGTAGAAGTACCTTTTGCTCCCACTCCATAACTTAATCCATCGCGCGGTAGAATGGCAAATCGCAAATCGCTGTTTGGTTTTTTAAAGTAAAATTCTTTAACCATTTCGCCCCTGACATTTTCATTAATTTCTTCGGTAACGGTCCAAGAAACTGGATATTGGATCTCAAATCCAAATTCGGCATTTTTATAAACTTTAAATCCGAGAAATATTGGAGAAACTGGCGGTTTAATTTCTTGCGACAGGTTTACCGGAATTTCTTTTGAATCTTTGATGGGTAAATTTTCTACCGGCAATTTAGTTTCTTCAGCCGGTTTTTCAGCATTTTCGGCAGATGTAAAATAAAACTTTTGAAAACCAACGTAAACACCGACAGCAACAATAGCCCCAACAGTAAAAATTATTACGATAACTTTTGCCTTAATATTCATTATAAGAGATTTTTAACCGTTAAAACATGTTTTAAAAGCATTGAAACATAACCCCACTCGTTGTCATACCATGCCATAACTTTTACGAGATTGCCATCAACAACTCGCGTCATCGCTAAATCAACAATAGAACCGTGCGGATTTCTTATAATGTCCGATGAAACCAATGGTTCTTGCGAAACCGACAAAATCCCCTGCCATTGTTTTTCTTGCGCCGCTTTTTTGAAAATATCGTTAATTTCTTCAGCCGAAGTTTGGCGGCCAGCAATAAAAGTAAAATCCATTATCGAGCCGCAAATTACAGGCACTCTAAGTGAAATACCGTCAAATTTATCTACAAGAGATGGCATAGCTTTGGTTGATGCTATCGCCGCGCCGGTTGTTGATGGAACAATATTTAAAGCAGCAGCGCGAGTCCTGCGAAAATCATCTTTTTTATCCGGTCCGTCAACCAAACCCTGGCTAGCCGTATAGGCATGAATAGTATTTAAAATGGCTTTCTGCACTCCAGGATTAGCACTCATTACCGCCATTACCGGAGTGACCGCGTTAGTAGTACAGGAAGCGTTTGAGGTGATTTTATCTAACTTCAAAAATTCTTCTCCAACGTTGGGAGTTGCCGTCGGCGTTGTGTCATCCTTTGCCGGAGCGGTGATTACCACTCTTTTAGCGCCAGCCTCCAAATGAGGCGTGGCTTTATCTCGTGATTCAAAAACACCAGTTGATTCCACAACGATATCGATGTTTAAATCTTTCCACGGAAGTTTTAAAATATCCTTTTCCTGCAACACTTTAATTTCTTTTCCATCAACAATTAAGTTGCCATTTTTTATTTCAACCGATTTGTCATAAGGTCCGTAAACCGTATCGTATTTTAAAAGGTAGGCCATATTTTCCGGCGCGCCTAAATCATTTATTACTACAAATTCTAAATCCGGATGGCCGAAAGCGTAACGGAAAAATACTCGTCCTATCCTTCCAAAACCATTAATAGCTATTTTTGTTTTTTTCATTGTTTTTTAATTTTTAGCAAATAATTATAAGCTGACAAGACGGCGACAACACCATCTCCGGCAGAAATATTATTTTGTTTATAAATTTCATCGGTCACATCGCCGGCAGCAAAAATTCCTGGTACAGAAGCAGCGCCGGTTTTATGGTCAACAATAATTTCTCCGGATTCATTCATTTCTACAAGCCCCCTAACAAATTCGGAATTTGGCATCGAACCTATTTCCACAAAAATTCCTTCCAAAGATAATTCTTTAATTTGATTATCTTGTTTATCTAAATACTTTAAACCGCTGACAAATTTATCTCCCATTATTTCTCGTGTTTCGGCATTATTAATTATAACAATCTTGTCAGATTTTCCAAATTCTTCCAGAGTCAAAGGATCACCGGCCAGTTCCGGACCGTGATTTATTAAATAAATTTTGACGGCATAGGGAATAAGGTCAATTACCGCCTCAAGGCCGGCGTTGCCGCCGCCGATAACCGCTACAATTTTATTTTTAAAAATCGGCGCGTCGCAGGTTGAACAATAAGATACGCCCTTGCCCTCAAATTTATCTTCTCCGTCAACATTAAGCCGCCGCCGTCTGCCACCGGAAGCTACAAATAGGGTTTTTGATTGGTAAATATTTCCCTTGTCAGTTTTGACTTCCCAGCCTACGGCTGGTCCGCCTTGGGCGGGAAAACCGTCTTTCATTTCTTTAACCGAAATAACTTTTTCCGGCATTTTAATTTCAACATCTTCTTGAGATTTAACATGCTCTTCAAGCATTTTGGCAAATTCAAGGCCGGTCATTTTTTTAACGCCAATCCAATTTTCAATATCATCTGAAACCAGTGATTGGCCGCCAAAACTTTCGGATATTAATAAGGTTTTCAATTTTTTGCGTCCGCTGTAAACAGCGGCCGCCGCACCGGCCGGTCCGCCGCCAATAATTATTAAATCATACATGCGCTTATTCGTATTTATTTTATTAATTCGGCATCAATAATCTGGATAAAGGAATTTATCGGAAGAGCACCAACATAAAGCACGCCGTTAACAAAATTAGCCGGTGTTCCTGTAACTCCGGCTTCGCCGCCGGCCTTAGTTTCTTTCTTAATTTCTTCTAAATACCGGTCGGAATCAAGGCATGAATTGAATTTTTCCCTATCCAAACCTAAAGCGGCCGCAAAACTTTTCAAATTATTTTTACTAAAAGCGCCTTGATTTTCACCCCGCTGATTGCCGTATAGATAATCGTGATATTCCCAAAATTTACCTTGTTCGCCGGCGCAACGAGCTGCATTAGCCGACCAAAACGATTCCTGTCCTAAAAAAGCGAAATCGCGGTAAATAAATTTTACTTTTCCGGTTTTAATGTAATTTTCTCGCAGCACCGATTCGGTTTCCTTAAAAAATTTGCCGCAAAATGGGCACTGAAAATCGCCATATTCAACAATGGTAACCGGCGCGCTTTCTTCGCCCAAAACAAAATCACCGGAAGTTACCGCCGGCATAGAGCCAATAGCCGCAGCGCCGCCTTTTTCGGTATTTTTTGGCGACGGCCCGTTTACCGAGTAAATAACCGCCACAGCGATAACAGCGCCAGCTAAAATAATAGCGCCAGGAATTAAATATTTATTTATTTGATCATTCATGGTTTTTATTTTAATTAATATTATTTTACCATTGATTAAAATGAAAAACAACCCCGCCCTTCAATTGAAGGGCGGGGTTTCTTGTCATATATAACATGTTGCGTTATTTTCCTCCGTAAAGCTCGTTTAATTTCTCCCTTGTTTTAGGACCGACATTGCCATATCCCGCCTCTCCCGATGAAACGATGCCGTATTTTTCCTGGAATTTCTGAACGGCTTTCAATGTAAGAGAACCGAAGTAACCAGTAACGCGTCCTTCAGGATAAACCGAGGAATCGGTTTTAAGAGCTTCCTGCAATTTTCTTACATCACCGTGACTTAACCCTAAGGCCAAAGGTCTTACAAAATTAAATCCGAGAGCAACGCCTTGAGGAGCCGGTTGAGCCGCCTGAATTGCTTTAATGTCATTTAAAATAGCGACAATTTCTGCTTGAACCGCGGCAATATCGGCAACCGGAGATGACTTGGTCAACGCGGCAATTTTTGCTACGACAGAAGCAATTTTGGTTTGGACATTATCAAGAGATGGCGCGGCTGGAGTAGCCGGAACAGCTGGAGTTGCGGGTGTGGCCGGAGTAGCAGGTGTTTCGGTCGGTGTGGCTGGCGTTGCCGGAGTAGCCGGAACAGCCGGAGTAGCTGCTACCGCGCCACCACCTCCGCCACCTCCGCCTCCAGCGGCAGTGCCTGTGAAGCTGCCAGTACCGGAACCGGTATCATTGGAATCTTGAGAATCGGTGTAGGCATAACTTAAAGTGCCGGGACCCTGGTAATCAAGCTTGCCGGAAACATCGCTTCCGGAAAGCTGGAATTGAATGCCACCTCGGAAAATGCCTGTAGCATTGCCAGTTTCTGTAAGAGTTATGGTTTCACTATCTATGAGGCCGCTAGTCGCGGTAATAGTAACTGATTGAGTATCGGCAGCGGCGGCATCAAAGTTCAAGCTGGTATCGGTTACCTGAACAGCAGCCGAATCTCGAGCATCAGCATTGTATGAGCTCTTGCCTGTGCCGGAACCATCATCAAACTGAGAAGCTGACGCTTTAACAATTTTACCAGTAGTCCTTGTTACCGTGCCGCTATTGGTATAAGTAGAACCAGAAACTTCAAAAGTATATGTGGTTAAAGCCAGGGTACCGGATTCAATAGCTATTGTACTGGTTGCAGTTGTGTTGCCAAGTAAAGTTTTAGTAATACTCGCCCCGCTGATTACAAGATTATTATAAGTGCCAGTAGCAATATTGGTAGCAGTGCTAGCATTGGTGTATTTCACTAAAGCGCCATTTGCAACAAAAGTACCGTTAGCTTTAGAGAATACAGTCCCGGAACCCGACAAAACAACGGCAGTGTTATTGAAATCAGCTTTAGTGTATGCGTTAATTGTAAGGGCATTTGTTACGGTGGTAGTAGCGGTACAGCCGGTAGTTGTACTGCAGGTATTACCATTGGCGCCAAACTTAAATGTATTGAACCATCCAGCCGTAGAAGTCGAAGTTAAAGTAAGGTTGTAATAAGTAGTTGTGGCAACAGTAGTAGTGGCAGCCGAACTGAATGTAACAGTGCCGGTCGCGGCATAAAAAGCGCTGGTAGTAGTGGCAAATCTAAACGGATTGGGATTATCGCCACCATTGGCAAATGTCAAACTGCCGCTACCCCAAGTGCCATCGCCCAATCTAAGCGTGCTAGTGCTGACAAGAGTAACGCTGGTGCTAGCGGAAAGCGTGAGGTCCTTACCTAAAATAAGAGTTGGACCGCCGGTGGTTGCTCCGCCCAGTGTCAAACTACTTAACCAAAGTGTGGTGCCATCAAGAGTAGACGTAGCACGGATAACAACATTGCCGCCGCCCGTTGCTCCCGATGTCTGCATTAGAATAGTCACACTGTCGGTTGTTGAAGCGCCGGGAAAATTATTGACGCCGGTGTTGCCCCAGTTGGCCGGATCGGTCCAGGTTAGTCTGTCACCTCCACCAGTCCATATAGCATCGTAGGCACTTGTTACATTAACATTTAAAAACAAAAATCCCGTGGCTAAAAACAGCCCGAGAATTACAAAATATTTTTGTGACATTTTTATGTAAATCAATTAATTTTAATCAGATATTAATATTAATTATAACCAATTAAATTCTTGTGTCCATAGAAATCTGTGGATAACTTAATATTCATAACTATCAATCAAAATTCCGTTTTGGTCGCGAAGTTCTATTACATCGTGCAAAGAATCAAATATTTTATTGTTGTTGCCGGTATAAATTTTCCATCCTTTGTAAAAATTGCTGTCGTTTTTATGGCCCGCGACGCAGGCGTTGTAAGTCATATTTTTTCCTGCCCACTCGCGGCATTTATAAGATGACGCATTTAAATCATTTTCACTTGGCGTCCGGCAAGAACCGGCGCGAAGTATTAAATCCTGGCAAGCGCTGTCCAGGCCGGCTAAGTCGCCAAGCCGGAATCCGCCGGGGCAATAATTAAGCGAATAGCCCAAGTTGTATAAATTATTAAGCCAGCCGAAACAATTATTGACGCGAAAATTTACCGCTAAAGGGCTTAAACCGACAACAATATCCGCCGAGTCGCCGCTTGAAAGCCAAATATCTGAAGGCGCGGCGTCAAATTGGGGCAGATTAATGCCCTTGCCGATAATGGTTTCCCCTCTTTGGATACTTTTGATTCTCCAGCCGGTCAGGTTAACTTTTTCATTTTGGTTGGGAAAATATGACGCCCGCAAACTGATTTCACCTTGGCCGTAACGGGAAACGCTGCTGATGCTGATTTTTTTAACAGTTTGCTGCGGAATTGACGTTGTTGTCGCGCTCGGCGGCTGGTTATAAAAATAATTTGATGACGGTTTCGTCAAAATCCTTGAAAAAGAAATAGGAAAAAGAAATGATCCCGATTTCAATTCTGAAATCGCAAAAGGCAAACCAATTAAAATACCGATGATAAGCAAAATCAGCAAAATAAATCCAAAAACGAATGATGATTTCATGAATTTATTTTTTTTGCAAATTTTCTACAATTTTTAACTCCTCTTGAAATTTATCATCAAGGCCGAGATTTTGATAAACCAAAGCGAGCGACTGATGGAGATTGATATTATTTGGATCTTTGGCTCCGGCAGAAAGATAAAGCACTAAAAGTTCCGGCCACATTTTCATTTCTATATATGGATTGACTACGCCTAAAATTTCCTGTTGCGGCGCAAAACTGCTTTTAGCTTTTATTATTTCATCAACATCAAATTTTAATCTGTAGTTCTCAATTGAAATTTTCGGACCATAAAACACCGCAAGCGCTCGATTTACAGATTTCACTCCTTCTATACTATTGTTATTAGCAATATGGGCAATGCCAAGATACCAATATGTTTGCCAATAATTTGGCGCCGCGGCTACCGCTTTTTCCATTAATTCTACTCCCTTGGCATGGTTTTTAGTGTCAAAAGACAATTGCAAGTAAGAATAATATACTTCCAAACGGTTTGGCGCGAGTTTCAAGGCCTTATCATAAGCGTCTGCCGACTTAGCAAAAATTTCCCGTTTAATTTCTTCGCTCCCTTGAATGCCTCGCGCTTTATAGCTGTACATTTGTCCCAAATTTAGAAAACTAAAAACCAAGGGATGATCTTTCACTTCTTTTTCAAGTTCGCCGATGCCGAAATCTAAAACTTCCAGCCGATTTTCCGGATTGAATTTTCCTAAATTCGCCTGAAGCCAGGTTATATACTGATTTCTAAATTCCGTAGTCCCAAGCGTTTCATATTTTAAGGATTCTTTATACAATTTAAAGGCGTCTTCGGGAGTTACAATGCCGTTGCCAAGCCCAGAAAAAGCGCTGACAAATTTGTAATTGGCAACTGCCGGTTTAATGCTAACCTGCCAGATTAAAAAAATTGAAAATATAAAATATAAAATAGAAATCGCCGCGATTAATTGAGGGCTGGAGCTTGGAGCTTGGGGCTTGGGGCTTGGTTGAACTTTATTTCTAAGTTCTAAGTTCTTAGTTCCAAGTTCTGTATTTTTCACAAACATCGCAAATCCTATTGTTAAAAACAGCGAAATATAGCTTGCGGGACTGTCAAAAACGAAAAAACTGTTTGCGGCATAAGCAGTCGCAAGAGAAGCAAAAATCCATGCTTTATTTTTCAAGAATACCCAAAACAAAGCGGCTATCAAAAACAAATAACCCACAAGGCCAAGAATGCCGCTCATTGACGCGTAATCAAGATAAGCGTTGTGAGCACGGTCAAAATTTGTTTCCCGCAGTTCATATACTCTTGGATTAAGATAAGCGTTGTGAAGATGCAAATAATTATTCGGACCAAAACCGAATATCGGACGAGCTTTAAACGCACTCCAAGCAATCCCCCATTCTGTAAAACGCTGTTGGACCGTATCATCTTTCAAAGAGGCGTTTACAATGCGAGTGAGTTGAGAATTATTTTTAACAAAATCTTTGCCGCGCATAAGCCAAAGAAAACCATATAAAACAACCGGAATTAAAACGGCTAAAGCAATAATTTTTCTGGTTTGCGGATTTCGCCAAAATTGAATTGCCAGATAAACGGCAAGTCCGGCGCCAAAACCCACAATTGCGCCGCGGCTTGACGCCAGAAACAATGTTCCTATGTTTAGGAAAAATGCCGCCGCCAATAACCACCGGTATTTGGTGTTTGGTATTTGGTGTTTGGTGTTTGATTCGGAAATTTTTAAATTCTGCCATAAATATAAAGCGAAAAAAGCGGAAAAAATCGCGTAGGTGCCAACAAGATCGGTATTGCCGATCGTACCCATTTGGCTCCCGGGCATCCAAACAATGGCCTTTGTCGCTTCAGTTGGATCTTTAATAAGTCCTATTATATATTGCGTTAGAACATAAAAAAATTCTAAAACGCTTATTAGAACAGCAATGGTAAAAAAACCGCGCCACTCTTTTCCGCTTTTTAAAACACCACTCAAAATAATGGCAAACGCCGCAAAATGAAGCCAAGCGATAGTGCCGGACATTCTTTCGGTGTTGCCCCAGAAACTGCGAAAAACATCAATGCCAGTAAAACCTGTGATAATCAAAACAACCGTCAATAATAAAAGAGCGTAAATTGCTAAATTAAGTTTCGGCCGGTAGCGACCATCAGAAACAGCTAAAACAACATAGAATAACAAAATTATTTCCGTTATCAGCTGGAAAAGCCAGATTTTAGGAAAAATAAACGGAAAGAAAAAAGATCCACCGACATAAAGCGGAATAAACAAAATAAAACCGATACCGAATTTAATGAGTTTTAATAAAAGACTAGATACCATCATTTTACATTTTTATATTTACATTTTACACTTAAACTATGTGGCGTCGACGATTAAAGATATTTTTACTAATCATAAGCGATATTTTCATATTATACGCCGCTTTGGGTCTTACTCTTTTTATTCGTTACGCAATTATAGAACAGGACGTTTCAATGTTTTATAATTTCATCCCGCTTCACTTAATTCCTTTTACCATAATATTTATTTTTTGGCTAATTATTTTCTGGGCGGCCGGCCTTTATGACATAATCAAATTAAGAAATGAAGAAGTTTTCTACAAAACACTTTTAGTCGCTTTTGCAGTAAATACCGCCATTGCCGCCGCTTTTTTCTATCTTGTTCCAACCTTCGTAATCACGCCAAAAACAAATCTTTTTATTGACTTAGCACTTACTTTGGCATTGCTTTATTTCTGGCGCCAATACTTCAACCGCTGGGCAAGAGAATCGCTTCGGATTCATTTGGTATTTCTCGGTTCCAACAATGAAGTGGTAGAACTTAAAGAATTTTTAAATAAAAACCCCCAGCTTGGGCTTAGGGTTGACGGCGTTTTAGCGCCGGACAATTTTGGCGAACTTTCAAATCTTTGGCAGGCAAAAAGATTTTCGCTTATCGTATCCGCCAAAAAATTCGGCGAGGCAAGAAATAGCTTATCCGGCGCTCTTTTTGAGTATTTTAAAAAAGGCGTTACCGTAAGCGATCTGGACAAATTTTATGAAACCGTTACCAAACGGGTCCCGATTTCGATAATAAAAGAGGTCTGGTTTTTAGAAAATATTTCTGAAATTGAACGAGGCTTTTACGAAACGCTGAAGAAAGTTTTTGACATATCGCTCGGAATTATTTTTGCCGCCGCAACCATTGCCATATTCCCGATTGTAGCAATGGGTATTAAAATTTTTGATCCGGGACCAATTTTTTATCGGCAGCAGCGAATAGGAAAAAATGGAAAAATTTTCACCCTTGTAAAATTTCGTTCTTTGCCCACCGAAAAAAATATTGATCACTTAATGAAAAAACCGGATGAAGAAATAATAACGCCATTCGGCCGGTTTTTGCGGAAAAGCCACTGGGATGAATTGCCTCAGGTTTGGAATATTTTAAGAAATGAAATGTCTTTTATCGGACCGCGGCCGGAAAAACCGGAATTTGTAGAGCGGCTGTCGGCGGAAATTCCATTTTATGAAATGCGCCATTTGATAAAACCGGGAATTGCCGGCTGGGCCCAGCTTAACAATCCGAACGCCGGCCCATCGCTTAAAGAAACGCTGGAAAAACTCCAATATGATTTGTATTACATAAAAAACCGCTCGGTGTTTTTGGATTTATCTATTACTTTAAAAACAATAAGAATCTTGCTTTCCGGCGCCGGAAAATAAAAAACAGCCCCAAGTAAGGCTGTTTAACTTTTCTAATTCAGCAATATCGCATAATCATTAATGCCGTTTTCTAATTTAGTAAATTCAAAACCGGAAAAATCGATTTTAAATTTTGACATATCAAATTTTAGATTAAGGGAAATCCCGGGGTCAGGTCTGAACTTAACTCCCGTTCTGACGCCACAGACATTAAATACCGCTTCAGTTAATTCCGATAAAGAAACGCCATTCTCTTGCGAAACAATATTATAATCTGCTGTCTTAAAATTTCCGCAAATTGATTCCACTATTCGGCATAAATCCGTCTTGTAGACTAAAAATAATCTTGTGGAATTATCGCCAAAAACTTCAATGTCTTTTCTCATATGAACGTTTTTTATAAACCGATAAAGCGGGCTTCTGACATCACCGCGTCCATAAATAATGCCAGGCCTCAAAATTGTCAAGGCAACATTATGATCGGCGCAAGCTCGTTTAAAAATCAACTCACCAATAAACTTTGCTAAACCATAAAGATTATAAGGCCTTGGCAAACTTAGTTCGGTAATGAATGAATCGGAACTGCGTCCATAAATTGCAGTAGAACTGACGTAAATAAGATGTCCAATCTTAGAAATAAGATTGGGATCAGCAAGATTAATAAACATATCAATTTCTTTCCTAAATGAAGAAAAATCTTTGTTTTTGGCCAAAGCCGATGCCGCCATAACGACCGAAGTGTTGCGATCAACAAAATTATGTAATTTGGGAATTGATTCCTGTAAAGACAGATCGATTTGGGCCGAAGAAAATCCCTGGGTATTAAAATCAGAATCTTTCAAGAAATTTTCATAAAGACCGGCGCCTAAAAAACCAGAATGCCCCAATATCACAATTTTCCGTCGAATGCCCTGGCTTTCCACCGAGGTTATTCCTGATGAACATATTCAAAAGGATATTTTATAATTTCTTTCCAATTTTCGTTAATCCATTGCATTACTTCGTCCATGCCATCAGAGAGTTCAATTTGTGGCTGCCACAATAGCTCTTCCTTCGCCCTAGAACAATCCAAGTCAATCATAGGATCCTGGTCTACTCGGTCTTCGGTTACTTCTGTTGATGCTTCGAAATTACGATTCATTTTTTGACAAATCAATTTTACCAAATCTCTTATTTCCATCGTATTCCCGCCGGAAAAATGATATGCTTCCCCAGTTTTGCCGCTTAAAATAACGCGATGGATTCCATTACAAACATCCAATATATGAATAAAGCTTCTGTGCGCTCTTCCTCCGCCATGAAGCGGAACCTTTGCGTTATTTTTCAAAAAAATAATCGTTCTCGAAATGATTCTGTATAATTGCTGGTGAATGCCATACACGTTAACCGACCTGATAAAAGAAACCGGAAATTCAAATTTCTTAAACATTGCCATCAGAAATAAATCGCCGGCTACTTTAGAAACCGCATAGGGCGTTGACGGATTGTAACAATTTGAATCCTCCCGATAATTGCGGCAAAGTCCGTAAACTTCCGGAGTTGAAATCTGTATGTACCTTTTAAGGTAATTCTTATCTTTAAGGTTAAAGGCGAGATTGGGGATTCCAATAGCGTTGGTCGCAAGCCAATGCATAGGGTTAGTCCAGCTATGCTGTACATTGCCTTGCGCCGCAAAGTTAACAATTATTTCCGGCTTTTCCCTGTCAAGCAGCCGGATTATTTCCGGAAGCTCTGTATTAATATTCAGTTGAAAAAACCTGAAACGCGGCGACCTTTCTTTTCTGTAAAGATACGGCAAAAACAAAGACGGATATTCGGGCGACCGGCTAATGCCGATAATTTCTAGGCCAGTGTTTTTCAGAAAATAATCAACCAAATGGCTGCCAGAAAAAGAATTGCTTCCTAAAATCGCGATCTTTTCCATGTTTCGCACTCCATAGTCATTTATTTGTCAAAAAACAATAATTTTAAAATACTACAATAAATCCCACACATAAGCAATTTATGTGTGGGATAAAAAACTATTGACGTCAAAAAACATTCTATTCTAATTTAATCCTTTTTCTTAAAATTTGGACTTCCCAGAAAAGAGTCAAAAAAGTTTTAAAGACGCTTATTATATTTTTTAATCGGAAGGCCTTGGTAGCACCCTTCTCGCGAACCCTGTTAACCATCGGCACTTCAACAAAAGTCGCGCCCGATTTTAAAAGCTTTACCAAAATTTCCATCATATAAGCAAACCCGTGGGTAGAAACCGGAACTTTTTTTACCATTGCTGTTTTAAAAAAACAACAACCATTATAATAGCGCATTTTAAAACCAAAAGCGGTATTAATAATTGTGGTATAAGTTACTGAGAGAAGACGGCGTCCCCATGGCCTGACTTTTGTATTTTGGATGTAGGTTACTACAATGTCGGATTTACCCAAAGCGTTAAAAACATTGTCCAATGTTTCCGGATCCATTTCATTGTCTCCGGGAACCATGCCGACAAATTCTTTTACCGCCAACTCTATGCCACGGACAAAATTAAATCCGAGATTCATGTTTTTATGATTATGAACGATTTGAATTTGAGGATATTTTTTAGCCAATTCATCGGCTACTTCGCCAGTTCGGTCAGTTGAAGCGTCGTTAAAAATTAAAATCTCAAAATCGGAAATTCCATTTTTATTTAAACCCGCCAGCACAAAATTAACTGTCGGCGCCAGTTTTTTTTCCTCATTATAAGCCGGAATGATTATTGAAACAGATTTATTCATAGATATTAATATAATACATTACAATCTAAAAAGCGGCAATTTTTGCCGCTTTTAATGTTAAATATTAATCTTTAGATTTTAACAATGCCTCTAATCAACTTGCCCTCTTCTAAATCCCTGATACTTTCGTTTATCTGGTCAAATGAATAAACTTGGGTGATCAATTTACCAATTGGCAGCAAACCATCAAGATACAGCGAAGCATAAAAAGAAACATCTTTATCAAGAAAAGAATCCCATCCCCCGCTGGCATCAATTGTTTTTCCCAACATGAGCTGCCAAGGATCAATAGAAATTGTTTCTCCCGGTTTCAAATTTCCGGCAATAATCGCCGTACCGCTGGTCTTTACAGACATAAACGAATATTCCATCGCGGATTTATTGCCGCTGCATTCGATTGAAAAATCGAAAAAATTCTTATAGTTGTTTTCAAAAAAACCATCGGGATGGGCGGTCTTTACGCCAAGTTCTTTAGCCGCCCATTGCAATTTCCAAGGAACAATATCAAAAGCGACGCAATCCATACCCAAAGAAACGGCGCGTAGTAAAGCGCTCGCGCCCACGCCGCCAATGCCAAAAACGGCAAGTTTCTCATACTATAATGGTCAACAATACCCGATCCGGTTGGAATCGCACATCCTAAAAGAGACGCATAAAGTTCATATATTTTTTTAGGAATCTTAATCAACCTATTTTCAGAAATAACGGCATAATTAGTAAAAGTAGAACACGCTCCGGCATTAACTACATCTTTGTCGCCTTGATATTTTACTGATGGAGCTTCTAAACCATAGCCCTTTATCCAGCTGCAAACAACAAAATCATCGATTTTAACTTTGGTAACGCCCTCTCCGATTTCCATAACAACGGCTGAAGCTTCGTGGCCAGTAAGATGAGGTATAAATTCGGCTCCTTTTCTTCCTTTAATTTCATTGATATTGCTGCGGCACAAGCCGCTATACAAAATCCTTACTAAAACCTGGCCCTTCCTCGGTTTGGGAACTTCCAATTCCTCAAAAATTAATGGTCCTCCGATATTTCTTAAAACCGCGGCTTTGGTCTTCATTGAACTTTTTTTACGCTATAAACCAGTAGTAGTCGCCGGTATAGCCAACCTCGGCAAACAATCGCTTCCAATCATCGGTGGACATTAAAGTCACCCCGGTTAAAACCCATTTAAAGAGGCGGTCGCGTTCAACCTCATTACGCCAAGAATCAAGGGTAATGAAAGCGTGTCCTTTGGAAACTCTCTGTACTTCTTTTATTGCCTGCTTACATTCTTCCAAAGGAAGATTATGAAGAGTGGTAATGGAAATAACCAAATCAAATGACTTATCCGGAAACGGCAAATTTTTAGCATCGGCAATCATTACATATGGCTTAACATTTTCCATGGCATTAGTAATGGCGTACTCCGAAATATCAACGCCGGCGACCTTAATGCCTGGAATTACCTTCATAAAATCATGCAGCATAAAACCTTTGGCGCATCCGACATCCAAAACGCTGCTTTCGCCGGTTAATCCACAATGATCCCTAAACTTTTCGGCAACTTTCAGCCATCTGCCGTCATACTTATACCCGCCGTACCCTACCAATCTGTCGCCGTCAAAAAAATCTTTTCCGAATTGTTTAGCAATTCTTTTATGCTCCTCGGTAATTAGCGCAAAACGCGCTTCTACGTCTCTGTTTAGATTAGGATAGGTATCCAAAAGATTGATTTCAGCCATTTCGCTCTCTCCTTGCGGGTTTTGGTTTTTTATGAAATAAGCAATTCATTAAGAATACTGCGGGCGTCAAGACCATGCGCTTTCCATATGTCTTGCTGGGAACCGTAAGTGTGAAGAAACGAATCTTTTAAGCTGAATGTAAAAAGCCGGCAATCGGCATTATTTTCCCAGGCAATTTGTTTTGTCTTGGCCGAAAGCCCGCCCTCCTGCGAATGTTCTTCGATAACGATCGCTTTTGAATGCGCTTTTAACGCTAAAGCAATGCCTTCTTTATCCAGTGGTTTCAGTGTGTGGACCGAAATGACCGAAACGGTCTGTCCCGTTTCTTCAATTTTTTTGCCAATTTCCATTGCCATTTTCATAATTGGACCGTAAGAAAGAATACAAACATCTTCCCCTCTTCGCAAATATCGCAGTTTGCCAAATTGGAACGGCTCTAAAGCGTCAGCCGTTAAAACGGGCTCGCCCGCTTTGCCCAATCTTAAATAAACAGGGCCTTTTGATTGTGAACACGTCCAAGTTGCCAATTCCGTTTCTAACGGGTCGCAAGGCGCTATAACCGACATATTAGGAAGCGCGCTCATAACAGCAACGTCTTCTTGCGCGTGATGAGTTCCTCCAAGCGTTGAATATGCCATTCCCCCGCCAACACCAACAACAGTCACGGGAATATTCTGATAACATAAATCGTCTCTAATTTGTTCAAATGGCCGATAAACGGCAAAAGTCGCAATCGTGTAAGCAAAGGCTGTACAGCCGCGCATAGCCAGGCCGGCGCACACGCCAATCATGCTTTGCTCGGCAACTCCTATGTTTATGAAACGATCCGGAAACTCTTTTTGAAACAAAGCCATGCTGGCCGCCGGAGAAATATCGGCAACCACGATAAATAATTTCGGGTTCTCTTTAGCTATTTGATAAAGAGTTCGAGCAAAAGCGTCTCTCATGTTAATAAACCTCCATCCAATTCTTTTAACGCTGATTCATATTCGCTTTTAGATGGCGATTTAAAATTCCATATAGGATTGTTTTCCATAAAACTAACTCCCTTGCCTTTAACCGTATTGGCGATAACCATAAGAGGCGTTTTGCCTTTTCGCTTTATAAATTTTTCATAGATCAACCATGAATCATGGCCGTCAACTTCAATGGCCTCCCATCCAAAGGACTGTACTTTTTCCTTAATCGGATAAAAGTTAGGATTAATTTTACTTATTCGGTCAAGCACTTGAAAATCATTAGAATCCACAAAAACCGCTAAATTATTCAACCCCAAATTCGGCGCGATTAACATTGCTTCCCAAACCGAACCTTCCTGCATCTCGCCGTCACTCATTACAACATAAACCATTCGGTCTATTTTAAAAACTTTGTCAGCCAACGCCATCCCGATCGCGATCGGAAGGCCGTGGCCCAATGAACCCGTGGATGCCTCAATTCCGGGAACGCCGTAATCAGGATGGCCTCCTAATTTTCCGGACGGTTGGCATAAGTTGTTAAGATCCGATTCTAAAAGAATGCCCAAGTGTTCTAAAACTACGTATTGGGCCATCGCGCCGTGCCCTTTTGAAAGAATGAAGGTATCTAAATATTTTACTGGTTTTAAACTATTTAACCGCATCATTTTGAAATAAATCGCGTCAACAATTTCAAGACACGAAAAGGCCGGCGCAATATGCAGCGCCCCTATTTTTTGAGACAATTGTAAAATGCGTTTTCTATATTGAATATACCTGTTTTTTTCTACACCGCCATTCATCACTGCCTCGCAATGTTCTTGATATTAAGTTTTAAAATAACTATCTTGATATACTTTACTTATAGAACAACTGAAAAGTCAAGGTTTGCATAATAATTAAGATTTAATTAAAAAAACCCCGCCTGCCTGCCGGCAGGCAGGCGATGCGGGGTGATTCTATTTTATTATTTTCAAACCATTTCTCTGACGGTTTTTACAATGTCTTGAGCACTCGGATGATAATGCTTCTCAAGAAATTGGCTGGCCGGACAAGGCACGTCGGGGATGGTAATTCGCCGAGGCGGAAATTTGAGAAAGGTATGGGCATTCTCGCAAACTTGAGCAATAATTTCGGAGGAAACGCCATACATTTTCCAGCCGGTATCAATAACTAACAGACGGCCGGTCTTTATTACCGAACGTACAATAGGGTTAATATCAAGCGGCCTTAACCACCTTAAATCAATGATTTCCGGAAAAATACCTTTAGTTTTTAATTCCCATTGGACATCGAGAGCGTTAAGCAAATTAATAGAAACCGTAACAATAGTTATGTCTTGTCCTAAAGTAACTATCTTTGAATAAAAAGGAGTTTCATAATATTGTTCGGGTACATATTCTTTCTTATCGTATAAAGTCGGATGCTTGTGTTCAAGAATAATTGTAGGATCATCGCTAAAAATAGCGGATAAAAGCATGCCTTTGGCGTCAACCGCGCAAGCCGGCATTCCAACTTTGATTCCCGGAAAATGCGCAAACACGGATTGCAAACTATGGCTGTGCTGGACGCCTTCGCCGGGCCGCCGCGCTACAAGGCTCAAAATAGTTAATGGAATCCGATGGCGGCCGCCTGACGCGTATCTTAGCACGGCGGCTTGGTTCATCATTTGATCCATAGCGAGCAGCATGAAATCATTTCTATGATGCAGTAAGACGGGCCTCATGCCATCAAGAGCGGCGCCGATAGCAAACCCGGTGATACCGTTTTCCGAGATCGGCGCATCAAGTATCCGAGATGGCCCGAATTTTCTGATAGCGGGCAAAATATGGCCGCCAATTCCATCGATATTATCAGCGCCTTCGCCAATTAAAAATACTTTCTCATCTTTTTCCATGGCCATCAATAAGGCCTCGGCCGCCGCGTCTTTGTAAGCAAGAAATCTCTCGTTAGTTTCAGTCATTTTAGCCCCCTACCTCCGAAAGTAATTCATTTTCAAGCGGAGCCGGACTTTCAAGCGCGAACTTTACTGCTTCATCAATTTCTTTTTTTATCATTTTTTCCATTTCATCCGTGTTTAACTGTGAAAGATTCCCACCCTTATCAAAAACTTTCCTAAGCTGTTTGAATGGACATTTAGCCAGCCACTCATCGCCTTCTTCGCGAGTCCTATAACCCAAATGCCAATCCTCGCCCGGACCCCAATGTTCTCTTAGCCGGTAAGTGCAGGCCTCAATGAGGCATGGCTTAAACTTCCGAGTTTCACTAACCGCTTCTTGAGCGGCTTTAAGAACCATTAACACGTCATTGCCATTGTTAACATAAAACGTCCTGATGTTATGGGACTTAACTCTTGAAACAATTTCTTCATAGGGCTGACGCCTTAAAATCGGCGAATGAGTGGCGTAAAGATTATTCTCACAGACAAATAAAACCGGTAGTTTAAAAACGGAAGCAAAATTGATGCTTTCCCAAAAAACTCCTTCCTCAACCGCTCCATCTCCAAAAAATGCCACCGCAATTTTATTTTCGCCTTTCATTTTTGAAGCCATTGCTATTCCGACCGCGAAAGGAATGCTGGCGCCAACCAGCGGCGCCGAGATTACATGGCCTACGCTATCATCAAAAAGATGCATCGTGCCGCCTTTGCCTTTACAGCATCCGGTAGCTTTGCCTAAAATTTCCGCCATCATTTTTTTCAGATTGCCGCCTTTAGCCAAGTAATGGCCATGACAGCGATGGGTGGAAACAATTTTATCTTCCGGACTTAGCGCGGCCATAACTCCTACCGCCACGGCTTCCTGACCGATAGAAAGATGAACCGGGGCTTTAATAAGGCCCGATGTATACCAATCAGCCAACTTTTCTTCCACCAGCCGAATTCTTAACATGTCGTAGTATAATTTTTTCAAAAGCCCTATATTTTCCGAATCCGGGTTAAGAACCATTGATTTCTCCTTCGCGATTTTCCGCTTAATTCAATTTTAAAAGCAACAAAAATTATTCTACATACTAATATAAATTTAGACCTTCGTCAACCCCCACCGATAATTATTTTACAAAATTTAGTTTTTATATTATTTTAATTTTATGAAACCCCACGTTAAAGATAAGATCATCTCAAAAACAAAATATTTGGAACATGTAATGAGAACTGTTACTGGATTTAACAAGATTGGTAAAATGTTAAATCCAAGAAAAATAGATAGCTCCGTTATCAAACTTCCTCATGGGGGCCAAGTTATTCCCTATTTTATGGACTCGCTAGGCAAATGGAGAGTAGTTATGGTTAAGCAATACCGCATCCCGATTAAAAATGAGACAATCGAGGGAGCCGGTGGTAGAATCGGTAAAAACGAGGCTATTCAAAAAGCCCTGGCACGAGAATTAAACGAAGAAACCGGAATTAAATTAAACCCCCTGGCAATAACAATTGTTTTTAATGAATATGTGGCGCCATCGCTTTTGGACGCCAGCATGTTCGGCGGCATCAGTAAAATCAATGCTAATATGGTTATAAACAAAAATAGGATGGTTAGCGATAAAAACGAAAGGACTCAAGTAGAAATATTTGACCTGAAAAATTTGCTGAAAAAAAGGGAGGAAGGCGTAATAAAAATTGATCTTATGACTTCTAGACTTCTTGATGAGATTGCTAAAACTGTCGGTTTATTGGTAAAAAAATACTAACCCATTCGACAAGCTCAGGGTTAATTAAAAACCCCGTTATGGGGTCTTTTTTATTTTTTCAAAAATTTCGGTTGAATGCATTATTTCCGGAATCAAAACGGTTTGCCCGTTTAAATCCCTCATTAAGGAAATATCTTGAATTATTCCGAGAGACAAATTGTAGCCCTTCACATACACATCGGGCTTAATCGCTTTCATAATTTTCCACGGACCAAGGTCGCCGTTTAAAACAACATAATCAACAACTTCCAAGGCCGCCAGCCAGCTTAGCCGCAAATCTTGGCTAAAAATCGGCCGGCCGGGACCTTTCTCCACAAATTCGTCATCAACCACTGAAACCACCAAAACATCGCCAAATGACCTGGCTTTATCAAAATAATCAAGGTGGCCCGGATGAACCAGATCAAAAACGCCGGTGGTAAGAACGATTTTCTGACAAGGATGAGCGCATCTTAAACCAATAATTTTCACTTCCAAATCTTGAAGCGATAAGATTTTCCTATCGGTTTTTAAATCCAACTTATAACCGAGAGCCATAAGGGCTATAGCCATAGAACTTTCGAATTAACCCAGCGGTGTAGCGAATTTGCTCTTCGGTTAAATACTGGTGAATCGGCAAGCTTAAAATTCTTTCCGCTTGAGATTCGCACTTGGGAAAATCGCCCTTTTTGTAACCGAGTTCAGTGTAGGGCTTCTGAAGATGAATAGGAACGGGATAATGAATCTTAGTTTCCACACCGTTTTCAGCCAAAAAATTAATTAGTTCTTCTCGCCGCCACCTAATCTGAATGACATAAGTGTGATAAACATGTCTTTTAGCTGAATGGCGAAGTGGGATATCTACAAAATGGACATACTTAAGCAGCGAATCGTAAAGAGCGGCATTTTTAATTCTGGCGTCGGAAACCCTGCGAACGTCAGCTAAGAGCCGCAAACCCACAACCGCCTGAATAGTGTGTAAACGGCAATTGCCGGCCGCCATTACGCAATCATCGCGCGAAGCCAAGCCGTGATTTCTCATCAATCGGATTTTTTCGGCCAATTCGTTATTACTTGTGGTAACCATTCCGCCATCGCCCCAAACATTTAAATTTTTCAGCGGGTGCAAGCTAAACTCGCCGGCAATTCCCCAACTGCCAACTTTTTGACCATAAATTTCGGCGTCAACCGCCTGGGCCGCATCTTCAATTACATAAGGAGATATTTCATAAGTTCCGGTATGAATGCGAAGGCTCATCAGATTGGGCATATAAACTGGGTTTCCTGTAAGGTGAACCGGAAGAATCGCTTTGGTTATCGGCGTAATCGCCTCTTTTACCAAATTTGCATCCATTAAGTATTCATCATCAACATCAACAAAAACGGGTTTGGCACCGACAAATAAAATGGCGTTAGCCGTCGCAATAAAGCTGTTGGGAACGGTAATAACCTCATCGCCAGGCCCAATGCCGAGCGCCTTTAAAATAAGAATCAAGGCGTCGGTGCCGGAATTGATTCCGATAGCGTGTGAAACGCCGCAAAGAGCGGCGAATTTTTCCTCAAATTCCCGAACCTGCGGACCCAAAGTGAATTCTCCGGTTCTAACCAATTCTTTGATATCTCCTAAAATATCGTTTACCAAAGCGCCGTCAACATCAAATTGCTGCGCTAAGTAGTTATAAGGAACTTTCATTTTATCCATGCCTTGCCCCTTTCCTTTGGCTTAGCTGATGTTAAGTTTTTGCATTGTTTTGATGTTGTAATACTTGGGATCTTCGGGATCGGGAATTTTACCGCTGTTAAAAGCATCAACTAAACTCATAACGGCAGTGGAAACGGGGTATCGCGCTTGCCAGCCAAGTTCGTACTTTATTTTTTGAGATGATACATGATAAGAACGTAAATCATTAGTCGGTTTAATTTCAATTTCAACCTTCATATTTATATGACACTCAACGATTTTTTGCGTTAAAGCCGCAATTTCCATAACTGAAAAGTTATCCTTTCCGGCGTTAAATGTTTGACCAACAACTTTTTCATCCGGCTCATCAACTAATTGAACGTATAGATCGGCCATATCGTTAATATTAATATTCGGTCTTTTCTGATCGCCGCCTAAAACGGTGATTTTTCCTTTGGTTAAAGCCGCCATTGTGAGAATGTTAACGGTAAGATCAAGCCGCAATCGCGGCGCGTATCCGCATACTGTCGCCGGCCGGATAATCACCCAAGGCAATTTATCTTGCGGAATCATCCGAAGCTCCATTTCGCAAAACGCTTTGTATTTTGAATAATCCGTCAATGGCTCAAGCGCCAGATTTTCAGTTACGAATTCTTCTTTCTTAATACCGTAAACGCTTGAAGTTGACGCGAAAATAAAACGTTTTACTTTCGCCTTTTGAGCAGCATAAATGATCCGCAAAAAAGCGTCATAATTAATTGACCGGCTTAAATTGCGATTGAGTTCAAAACTGGGATCGTTTGAAATACAAGCTAAATGGATAACACAATCGGCATCGGCCATAACTTTTTCAAGATCGCAATTGCGAATATCGCCTTCTACCATAAGCAACCGCCTGAAACAATGAAGATTCTTTGTTAAATATTCATCAAAAACATCTTTGCCAAACCAAAAAGTGTCTAAAACTATAACACGATGGCCTTGATCTAAAAGTTTTGGCACCAAAGCACTGCCGACATATCCGGCACCGCCAATTACCAAAATTCTTTGTGGCATTCTTGTTTCCTTTCAATTGTTAAAGTCCAAAATTTATTAGAAACATAATAATAAAAAACGAAGTTATTGTCAACTTCGTTTCAAAAATTTATTTTAATAACGCCGTGATAAATTTATAAAGCGGCGCTTCCTCAATCGCAGAGCGATTGCCAAGATAGCCAACAGCCAAAGCTCCGACGGCATTGCCTATAAAAGGCACAATTTCCATAGGAATGCCCTTGGCGATACAAGGCGCGGTAATGGCAAAAAATGCATCTCCGGCGCCAGTGGTATCAACAATTTTCTGAGACAAAACCGGCGCTTCAAAAAAATTCTTACTCGCCACATCGTAAGTTACCGCCCCCAAATGCCCTCTGGTAACCGTAATGGCACCGGGCAAAGAAACACGTTCAGCAAGACGCGCTAAAAGCTGGTTTACATCGCTGTATTTGTCTCTAAAAGCCAGCCGCAATTCCGGTTCATCCAGACAGAAATAATTAGCGCGTTGGTATTTAATTACCGAATTGTATCCGGCATTGGCCGTGTTTGTTTGGGCATTCACCGCTAAAAAGCTTCTTTGATTACAGATAAGATCAATCAATGTCGGCGTTAACAAACCATGGCCATAATCCAAAACTAATATCAAATCATAGGGATTTTTTTCGGAAAAAATTGCGGTCAAATGCGCTAAAATTTCTGTTTCCAGTTCGAGCGATGGACGATCGTCTATAACGTAAATTTCAAATAACTTGTTCAAAAAATTTTGGTTAACATAACGTCTTTTAATTATGGTTGGAGCTGTTGGATTAAAAAAGAGATCAGGATAAATATTGGGTTTTAAGCTAGTTCTGACAAATTTTTCTCTAGAATCATTTTTTCCTACGGCCGTTATCAAATCAACGCTACCGCAAAAATTCGCCATATGGTTAGCGCAAGCAAGAACTCCTCCGGCATGAATTTCTTCTCCAATAAGTTTTGCGGCAATGTGGTCACCTTTTGGAGGCTTGCCTATAGCCGCCACATAGTGATATTCGTCCAAAATTGTTTCGCCAATTAGAAGCACCCGCATTTCTTTTAAACTTTTGATTAATCCGATAACTTCATCGGCGCTGTATTGCTTGCGGAAATTTTTAAGAAAATTTTTAGCCGGTTCGGGATAAACATCGAAGTACTCATTAATAAGCGAGCTGGAACTGAAGGTAATTTCGTCAGTAAAGTGAATCCGGCCGCCAATTGATTCAACGGCTTCTCGTTCAAGAAAAATACCGCGGGTCTCGTCTTTGTCGGCCCCGTCATAATCACTGCCTTTTACATAAACATCCGGCTTTAGTTTTATGATAGTTTCCGCGGCTTTCGGCCAAAGGTTAATGGCAACATAATTGACGCATTCAAGAGCGGCGATTGATTCCGCCCTTAACTCTTCCGTGAATACCGGCCGATCCGGCCCCTTATTGACGTACCGGTCGGGCGTAACGGTAACCACCAATATATTGCCAAGAGCTTTGGCGGCTTGAAAATGCCGCACATGGCCGGGATGTATTAAATCAAAAACGCCATGGCAATGAATAATTTTTTTGCCTTTATTTTTTAATTTTTGGAGTATTAAGGCAAGCTCATCAAGATTCTTAATTTTTTGGTTTAGAGCCATTCCGCCCTCACTTTCTCTGTATTTTTAAAGTGCAACCTATTATGAAAGTTTTTAAAACCATACAATAAAAATACAACGAGCGTCAAATGCTCGTTGTTTCTTAATAAGTTTAATTGTTTAAATTGAAGGCGGGCCGCCCAACGTTTGGCCTAGGCGCTCTGACCGTCTTAGAGGTTTCGTTTTTCTTTCTTTAAAATGTTTAAAGAAATCTAGATTTGACATTTCCTTAAAGAACTTTAATTTTTCTCTAAAACTATACTTAATAGGATAAATTCTCTTGTAATGCATATAAGCTTTAGTAGTAGTGTATAACCAGCCATAAAACTTAGTAGCTTGAGGATGCTTAATTTTAGCTAAATAATCTAAACAAAGTTTCTGTATGGGCTTATATAAAAACCTTACAAATCGATTACGACTTCCGGCAAAAAGCACCAAAAAACTTCCGAAAAGCGCATAGTGGTGCATGATCTGCTTATATTCAAGATCAAAACAATTCATATGAGAACCTGCCTGGTAGCTTGAATGCAGCTTCCCAAAATCGCCGTCAAAAGCTCCAATAGCGATAGACCATTCGGTGGCCTTAGTCTTAGGATAAGGAGCTAAGGTAGCAAACTCTAAGAAACCCGGCTTCTGTGCCAAACTAAAACGCAAAGAATCCCTATCATAGTCATTATAACTTTCGTGAAGACCTGCAGATCTTAAAAATTCAATAATAAATTTACGCTTTTCGTAGGGATCAACAAACCAATCGGAAGCGGTTTTCTCCACCGCCTCTAAATCAATTTTGCGATGGTTGACTTCTTTTAATATTTTGCACTGCCGTCTTACTTCTTTAAGTTTATTATCAAAATCCGGATCATCAATCTTCGGGATAATAATAGCTGGAATACCTAAAATAGTGTTTGCGAAAGCCCATAGGCCGATGTCTCGAGCGTGTCTGAAAGAAGTTTCAATGTCATATTTTGTCATATCGCGAATTATGACATGATCGCGTATAAACTGATTGCCCGATTCAATTGACATTGTAACCGAAGCCATGCCGGCTTTTTTCCAGTCCTTAAAAATATCAATTTTGCCTTTTTCAAGAAGATCAACAACCAAGTCACAACGAGTAAGAACATGAAAAGGAAGACCGATGCGCTTGGGGTACTTTTCACAAAACTCTTCATGCCAAGTTTTTTCTTTAATATTTGGAAAAGGCGGAAAAACGTCGTCGTAAAACTTGATAAAGCGAGTATCATAACGCCTGATAAAATCTTCAAGCTCATTTAAAAGTCGGTCAACGCTATAAAGTTGTCTTATTCCACCGGGATTTTTAACGGTTTTATAAAGTGCATTCCATTGATGTTCAAAGCAGTAAGTGCATCGGAATGGGCAGCCTCGAGAAGCCATAATTGTTCGCTTGTAGCGATACTGAAATTCGGTATTATCGTAAACCAGTCCTCGATCCAAAAATGGTAAATCGTCAAGATCGGTTTTTCTTCCTCTCATAAATTTCGGGTCTAAACTATAATCGACCATCTCGGAGGTTTGGTCCTTGGGATTTTTTAATACCCGATCCATATTTTCCCGAGTAACCATATTGGGAATTTCATTTGGGTTAAGGTTATTTTGGAGCGCCTTAAGCCACTCTACCCAAGCATCATCCCCTTCACCAACACAGAGAGCATCTATACATTCATTCCGAACAATTTCTCCAGGGAAAAAAGTAAAGTGGGGTCCGCCGACAATAATTTTCGGATGCTTATCCACAGTTTTAATTCGCCTAGCCGCCTCAAGATAATACTTGTGAGAACCTGTAATGCCACTGAAAGCGACAATATCTGGCCGAAATTTCTTTAAAGTCTGCTCAAGATTGTCGCGCTCCATAACCCAAAGACCGGTTTCAGAATTGACATGTTTTTTAGCCAAAGCCGAAAGCAGCATAATGCTCATCGGCTCCGTCATATCGCCGTCATCGCGCATCCCGAATAAAATTCTCATTTTGTCGGACATTCATACCTCCATTTTTTAAATTTTAAAACAACATATTTGCCACATAATATACTAAAACCGCCATATTAGCAAATGGTTTCAAAAAAATAAATCCCCACACTCATGCATGAGTGTGGGGATAAAACCCATAAATGGGTTTTTAACCGAGAGTTTCTCTCATCTTTTCATAAACTTCACCTCTGACAAAAAGATCCAAAATGCAATGAAGAAGTATCTGATGAGCTAGTTCAATAAATCCGTAATGAGTTGAAGGAACATAAAAATTCAAGTGGCCCAATTTCCTTAAAGGATTATCCATACTGAATCCGGAAAAAGTAACCAGCAAGCACTGAAGAGACAAAGCCGATTCGCAGGCCTTAATAATATTCGGCGACTGGCCGGAGCTTGAAATGGCAAAAAGAATATCGCCTTTCTCGGCTAAAATTTCAATCGGTTTGCTAAAAACATTTTCATAACCGTAATCGTTTGCCATACAGGTAAGAAGCGACGGGTTAAAAAGATCAATAGTTTTTATTCCGCCGGCATTGGCAAAGTCAACCAAGGAATGAAGGGCAATTGCCGCCGACCCGCCATTGCCGACAATAATTAATTTTCGATTTCTTAATGACAAACTTTTTAAGTTAGAAATCAAAAAGTTAATGCCTTCATTTAAGGCTAATTCTCTGGTTAGCGAATGATTAGGTATATTCGGCGCCCACATAATTTCTATTTTGTTTAAAATATCTTTTAAACTTTCTAAATATCCCGAACTATCTCTAACGCCTGATGTCTGTAAAGCAAGGAACGTTTTAGCGGCAGCGCTATTATCCGAGGTTGGTGTCATCTGTCTTCTCTTTTTTAGGTTTTGGCTAAAAATTCAAACCAGGGCTTTGTAGCTTCTTTAATGGTTTCTGGAGTCCAAACCGGAGCGTCTTTCCAATAATCAATGTTATCAAGCATTATTTTAACGCCGGTTTCAAAAGAAACGACCGGAAGCCAATCAAGCATTTTTGTAATTTTAGTGATATCGGCGTGGGTAATGTTCGGCTCACCGGGCCTTTTGGGTATATGAACAATCGGTCCGCCTAAAAGTTCTGCCAGATGAAGAATAGTCTGAGGTTTTCCGGTGCCGACATTAAATATTTCGCCAGAAAATCTTGTATTGGCCGCTTTGATAAAAGCAGCACAAACATCACCAACAAAAACAAAATCTCTTGACTGCCTGCCATCACCAACAACCGTAAGTGGTTGACCATTGATTTTTTGAGCCAGAAAAGTTCCGAAAACAGCGCCGTAGGTCCCGGTAGTTCTTGATCTCGGCCCATAAACGTTAAAAAGCCGCAAAGAAATCGCCGGCAACCCATACACTTGATGGTAATGGCTTACCCAGCGTTCGCCTTGATATTTAGTTTCGGCGTAAGGATATTGAGGATTAATAGGGGATTTTTCAGAAGTTGGAATATCGTCCCAATAAGGAATGCCGTAAACGGAAGAAGACGAAGCATATACAAATTTATAAACTCCGGCTTGGCGCGCCGCTTCAAGCATATTAATCGTTCCCGCAACATTCGTGTTAAAATAATCAATTGGATTGTTAATAGACGGCACGATGTCGGCCATGCCCGCCAAGTGGAAAATATAATCAAATTTATATATTTTTAACAGCTTAGCAATAGTTTTCCAAGCATTATATTTTCCAATGTCCATGCAAAAGTGATAAAGGCGGCGATTTTCTTTAATATGGCTAAGATTGCGATACGATGCGTCGCTTAAATCAAGCACTGCGACTTCATGCCCAAAATTCAGCAATCTTTCGGTTAAATGACTACCAATAAATCCGGCACCGCCGGTTACTAGAGCTTTCATGTTTTTCCCACTTCTTTTAATTTTTTAAAGACCTTAATTTATGTTTAACAATTTAATAACATGATATATTTCTTAATGTCAAATAAAAATTTGCTATTTTTAAATTTTATTGTAAAATACAAAAATTCAGATAGCACCTTAAAAAAGGAGAACCGAATGCCCGTTGAAATCAGAAATCTTGATGGCCAGCTTATAATTACATATCATGCTAATACATTAGTTGATGCTAACTTAAAAAATAAAAATCTGACCAGAGCTGACTTTAGAAATATGGATCTTAGCAAGATTAACTTAGAATATGCTCACTGCCGCGGCGCAAATTTTTCCGGCGCTCTTTTAAGAGATGCCTATATGCCATATGCTCAATGCATGGAGGCCATTTTTCATGGAACGAATTTTGAAGGCGCCAATATTGAACGGGTAAGATTTGATAATGCCGATTTAAGAGATGCATTAAATTTAGAAAAAGTCACTAGAGATTTCCGAGCCCGATTTGACGGAGCAATACTGCCTGACGGCACAAAACACTCTAGCGTTGGAGACGAAAGATGATAAGGATATTTGACCGCAACACAATGGAATTATTATTTGTTTATCCTTATAACACTTTCAGAGGCAGGGATTTAAGAGGATTACCTCTTAAGGGAGCTAACCTAAGCGATCAGGATTTAGAAGGCGCTATTTTGGAAGGAATGGATCTTGAAGATACAGAATTTAGCAATTCTAATATTCAAAAAGGTAATTTTAGAAAAACTATCTTGGTGGAAACGATTTTTAATCAAGTGCAAGCGCAAGGAGCAGATTTTAGCGACGCGAAATGCAATTCGTCAACTTGGGCGGGCGCCATTATTTCTGATGCCAATTACTCCGGCTCTGACTTAGAACACGCCAACTTTAAAGATGTTATTGCGCGCAGAACAAAATTCGTCCGCATTAAAAGTATGAAAGGGGTTATTTTGTGGAATGCCGATTGCAGCGAAGCCGATTTTAGCGAAACAAATATAAATGAAGTGAATGATATAGACAAGACAGGATTAATTTTAGACAGGGCAAAGGGAGTAAAATAATGCTTTGTCAAAAACACAAAGATGAACCCCGGCTGACAGAACCGGTAGAAAAAACCTGTCGAATGCACAATAATTCCAAAGAAACCACGCTGGTATATTATGAAAATTCTCAAATTTGCGAAACATGTTCTGAAAATACGGATTTTTGCGTGATTTGCCAGGAAGCGGTCTAATAACCAAAAATAAAACCCCGATGATTATCGGGGTTTTTAATTTTTATTTTAATATTTGCGGTGTGCCCGCTTCTAAAGGATTTGGACTTGCCTTAGTTATCCATTTTTTCGGATCATCGGGCATTAGTTTTGCTAAAAATACCTTTCTGCCTAAATTTAAATTCCTAATCCAAGTGCCATCTCGTAAGCTTTTTAATCCCTTCCACCAAACATAGCGTGGGTTAAAATAAAATTCTCTGTAAAATTTCCAGTAATATTTATCAATGACTTTGGGCGTTAATCCGTTAGGATGTTTATAAACGCCAATGGCTTTATGAATATTATAGTCATCCCATTTTTTGCTCAAAATTAATCCTTTACGTTCATAATCTGCGTAAAGCCGCGTATCGGGAAACGGAATACAGACCGTAACTTTGGCAAAATCCGGCATTAACTTCTTCGCGAAATTAATCGTTTTTTGCATTGATTCTTCGGTGTCGGCAGGAGTGGCAATCATGAAAAATCCCACCGTTTCAATATTGTATTTCTTAATCATCGCCATGCAGGTGACGCTTTTATCAACGTCAAGCGATTTCTGGATTGAATCAAGGGCTTTTTGATCGCCGCTTTCATAGCCGGCGCCTATTTGATAGCAGCCGGTCCTCGCGGCCATTTCAAGAAATTCTTCGTCTACCCGGTCGGCCCTGACGCCGTTAGCCATATTCCAAGGAACCTTTATTCCAGCATCAAGCATCGCGGAAGCGATGGCCTTGCCTCTTTTAACATTGGTCAAAAACTGGTCATCAATAATCCTAAACTCTTTTATGCCGTGGCTAATAAGAAATTTATAAAGTTCAATAACATATCCCGGGCTCATTACCCTGTAAGCATCTTCTGCGCTACAGAAGTTGCAAGTAAAGGGACAGCCCCGGCTTGTCTCAACCTGCTGCATCGGGTATCCCTTGGCGACAATGGTGGGATTTTTATACTTATAAATGTCATAAAGCTCCATATCCGGGAAAGGCAGATCGTCAAGACTTTTCTTCGCGTCTTTAATAAACGGACGGTTAAAGGTTTTCTTTAGAGACGGTTCCTGGTCTGAAACAACGGCGCCCAATTGGACGTCGTAGCACGACTCGCCTTTGTGAAGAAGGCTTAAGATTTCTTCGGCGTTAAGCAATTGCTTTCGGCCCCGATCTTCCCTGTAAACAATGCCCTGAATTTCATTAAACGGCTTGCCTTGGCATATTTCCCCGAAAGTTACTTCTCCTTCTCCGGTAACCACAACATCGCACATGCTGTCGGTTAAACTTTCATTCCATAAAGCGGAAGCATGGACGCCTCCGTGAACCAAAACAAGTTCCGGACCAAGAAGATCTTTGGCTATCATGCCGATAAGTTTTGCTTCGTAATATAGGGGCGTGGTAAAAGACAAGCCCAGATATTTTGGCCGTTCGCGCTTGAGATAATTTCCTAAAATCTGCCATGGGTTATGCTCAACGCCCATGTCCAAAGCGCTGGTTTTAAATCCCAAATTAAGCTTCTTTAACCAAGCGGATAAATACTGATATGGCAAATAAGGATAAACCTGGGTTGCCGCGTTAATGGCAGTGCCGGTATAGGCGTTAAACGCCGACGGGCAAGTGATAAAACATACTTTTTTTTCATCCAGAGCCAGGCGCATTAAAAACCTCCTTTTGTTTTTAAATAACTGTTTTATCAATTGTTAAATACTTTAAAGTATCTTTTGACTTGTGTCAAAATTAAGATATAATTTTTGGATGGCAGACATGATTAAAAAAAATATTTTCATACTGATAATTATTCTGGTTTTAGGTGCTTATTTGGGCATTAAAGCATTTGATGAAAATGGCTGGGATGGTTGGGGCTTTGCTTCGGCCCAGGTAATTATATCAAATGAGTATTGGATTCGCGACGGATTTGTAAAAAATTATTTCCTGCAGCAGATATACCCCTACAGCAAAATAACTCAATATTTGGATTATCCGGAATTTAGAAATCGTCCGATAGATGATTTGGGCGGCAGTATAAGCCGCGGCCGCATTTATTATACCCACTATCCCCCGCTTTATCTTGTCCCTTATTTCATTTTGCAAAAAATAGGAATCACCGAAAGAGCCCTTCTCAGACTTTTCGCCCTTTCTATTTCTCTTTTGGCATTATATTTTTTTTATTGGTTCACAAAATTGGTTGCTGATAAAAAAATTGCCATAATTGCTTCGATCTATTACGGTTTTTCGGTTACTTTTTTAAATTATGCCGATTCGGTTCAAACCCCGCCATGGAGCGCCTTATCGATGTTTCTAATAATGACTTTAGGCATTCTGGCTTGTAATAATTTTGAAAATCCAAAAAAATACCGGCGATATAATCTAATAATCTGGGGGGCTTATTTTATTTCATCGCTATTATCTTACGACGTCACTTTTTATATTTTTGCTTATTTAGTTTTATTGGATATTTTAATCTTGAAAAAATTCTTTTGGAAAAAATGGCTATTTTGGGCCCTGGCCCCGATATTGGGATTTGCCTTGCAAATTATCCAAAATACTTGGTATTTGGGACTTAATGATATGGTAAATGACTTAAGCCATGTTTATGCTAACAGAACATTTAGAGGCATTAAAAATTTTGTAGTCGGTTTAATTGCGCCGTTTTATTCCATGACCTCAATAAAAACGGTTTTTGTTTTTAAAAAAACAATCGTTACCTTAATAAGCGCTACTGCAATTTTCGGAATCCTTTTGAAATTCAGGCAAAAAATCGGTCTTAATTTTAATTATTTTAAAATTGTTTTTGTTTTAACAATTGCCGCTGTTGCTCAGCCATTTTTCATAAACGCAACCGGAGGATGGCCATATCAGGGAGTTCTTGCCGCTCCTTTTTGGGGGCTACTTATTGGCACTGCCAGTGTTTTTATAATAAATATTTTTAAACAAAAAAAATCCGACACATACAAAACAATTTCTTTTGGAATTTTAACAGCGACATTATTAATGCTTTGGTCGGCGCAATTTTATAGCACCTGGGCTTACGCAAAAGAATGGCCGAATAATCGCCCCAATCAGAAAGTTATTGATTTTTCAAAAACAATTCAATCGATGGAGCCCGGAAAAGAAAGGGTCGCGTTCCGCATCATGCCGCAAGATCCGATTTGGAAAAACCAGTTCCCTATATTTTATTTTGAATATTATCTTGGCATGCTAAAAATTGATTTCGCGAGCAGCCATGATTTGCTAATTGACTTTTGGTGGCTGAGAAAAACATCAAAATATCCTTACTATTCATTTGTAATCGCTGATAATGAAATGGAGATAAAAAATCTCCGCAATGAAATCAAAAAAACACTGCCAAAAAAAAGCATTTCAGAAATTAGGAACATCCAAGGCCAATATGTTTTTGTGGTTAGTCCTTAATTAAAAATTAAATTTTTAGCCGCATATTTAAATTGCTCCCACAAGCCCGGATACTTGAATATCACTTCATGCTCCCCTTCCGGAACAAATACGGATTTGAATAAATAGTTGGCGGTATAGATTGGAGTTAGTTGATTGTCTATGGTTGCCTCCCAAGTCGGCAGATTGGCATCGCTGTAGATAAGCCACTTTCCTTGATCGGTTTTTGTTTTGATTTTTACCAATTGCGATTGGGACTCCTCAATTTTGAGACCTGAAATTTGGAACTTGGAACTAGGAACTAGGCTTGGGCAATCTTTTTGGCATTCAATCAAGATTGAATCATGAAAATCTTTAACTTTCAATAATTCTTCAAATGCATTTTTGGAATTAACATATTTTACGTTTTTAGCGAAATAGATTCTTGGCATAGCCCTTGAGTTTTCATAAATATATACGGGAATGTTTTTTTCCGTAGCCGTGGTTTCATAAATAAGCTTGAAGTTGGGAAGCTTGAACGAGCTGAATATGTATTTAATGTTAAGCATGGAGAAAAGATTTTGGTTTTGAGGAGAAGAGAAGCGGGAGATTTTTTGGGGAAGGGACAAATCTGTCGACCACAACCATGGCTTACCAGCAATTGTTGTCGGATGCTCATAGCCGATTTCATCAAGCACGTCGGCAATACGGCGCGATAAGGCGGGTTCAACCCCACCAAAACTATCCATATAAAAATATGGCCCGATATTTGATTCCAATGTTTTAAATTTATAATCATCCCAATTTTTAACATTGAATAATGAGAAATTTTGATACATTTCCGCCGGCGGATAAAATTTAAAATATCTATATTGTTCATCTTTAGGATAATTGTTTTTAACAAAACGAATGGTATCGGGATATTCGGTTATTTTTGATATGGGAATAAATTTGTAATAACCTTGCCAAATGAAAATTAGGTTTAAAGAAATAACAATTAAAGCCAACAGCTTAAATCGTTCAAATCTGATTTTATTTTTATAATAAAAAATTATAAGCAAAGTCGCCGCCAAAAAACTAAAAATAGAAACCAGAAAATGATAATTAGTTAAACCAAAAGCATTTAGAAATTTGTCAAACTCGCTGGCAATAACGCCGTGATAATGTTCTAGGGGAAGTTTAGTTGTAGTGGCATAAATTTTTGCGTCAAAAAATTGGAAAATTTTATTTAAGATTTTGCCACGAAATAACCCTGCCAAAAATACGCCGATAATTGCGATAATATTTGTCCATCCAAAAATTTTTAATATGCCGATAAATCTTTTAAAATACTTGGATTTTTTGATCTCTTCCAAGTTATCCAAACCAAAAGCAGCTAAAATCGCCAAAGCAAAGGTGCCTATGAAAGCCCAAAGGAAGGTTCCTCGAAAACGATCAAAGCCGGGCAAAAAGTGAAGCGCCCAAAATATACCGGTCCACTTTACGCGCACAAAAAACGAAAAAGCGGCAACGCCAGCCCAAAAAGCGACTACCTTATTTCTTTTTACGAGAAAAAATGCCGCGATAGCTAAAAGAAAAGTCAGCGTGCCGATATAGTAATTCGGAACAATGCTCAAACTCACAAGACCGGTGAATTGAGGAAGTTCAATATAGGGGTAAAAAAACCGCAATGGATCAGCAATTCTCATAAAATCAAAAACCAAATCTTCATATTTAAGAGCTACACCCCTGGTTGTTAATTGCATGTAATTCAAAACTGGCAAAAGCCAAAAAGAAGCCAAAACTGCTCCGCCCGCAATAAAACCCGCATAGCCAAAAATCGGTCTAAGTTTAGCAACTGCGCCATTTTCATTATTAACGTTATGGAAATATGCTAGAAATAGAACCCAGAAAAAACCAACTACCAAAGTAAAAAAAACGACTTGTGTATTGGGCGCTGTTAAACCATAAGCGGTAATTAAAGCGCCCCAAAACCAAAAAATTTTTTTATTTTCAGATATTTTCAATAAGGCGCCAAAAAACAGCGGAATAAAAACAAAAACATTGCTAAAACCGGGAATTAGTCCCCAATATAAGCTATTTTGGCTGAAAATATAAGCAAGACCGCTAACTATAGAAGCAATTTTTGAAAGTTTCAGAGTCCGGCAAAACCAATACATCGCGAGGCCTCCAAAAATAAAATTAAAAACAGTCAGCCAGTTATAAACCGCAAAACCGCTAAAGAATTTATATAAAACAAAAAATAAAGGAGTGAAAAAGCTGATTTGCGTTACATAAACCGGAAGTCCGCCCAAATAATCGGGCCACCAAAGTTTTAACGACCAATGGTCTTTCCACTCACCGCCGAAATCTTTAAAAAACTTGTACGTGCCCAAATCGAATCCATAGTGATCATTTATTACCATCCCACCAAATAGTATCGGCCAAAAAATAGCTGTAGCCACTAAGCCAAACAGAAATAATAAAAATAAATTAAAAAATATTTTTTGCCGCATATTTAAATTGCCCCCACAAATTGGGATACTTAAACATTACTTCATGCTCCCCTTCCGGAACAAACACGGATTTGAATAAATAATTGGCAGTGTAAATTTGAGTTGGCTGGTTGTCTATATAAGCTTCCCAGGTCGGCAGATTGGCGTCGCTGTAGATAAGCCAGTTGCCTCCTTGGGTTTTTACTTTAACAAATTCTGGTTTAAATTCTTCAACCTTAATATTTGAAAATTGAAAATTGAAAATTGAAAATTGCGCTGACGGACAATCTTTTTGGCACTCAATTAAAGTCAGCGCTCTGAAATCCTTAACTTTCAACAGTTCCTCAAAAGCATTTTCGGAATTAAGGTATTTAACACTCTTGGCAAAGTAAATTCTTGGCATCACTTGAGAATTTTCGTATATATAAACAGGGATGTTTTTTTCCGTAGCCGTGGTTTCGTAAATCAGCTTTAAGTTGGGCAGCTTAAACGAGCTAAAGATGTATTTAATATTAAGCATGGAAAAGAGATTTTGGTTTTGAGGAGAAGAGAAACGGGAGATTTTTTGGGGAAGAGATAAATCGTTTGATTTTATCCAAGCAGGTTTAGCATAAGTGGCCGGAATTTCATAGCCTATTTCATTTAAAACATTGGAGATTCTCGCGCTTCTAAACGGATCTCCACCGCCAAGGCCATCCATAAAGTAGGGGCCAATTTCTGACGCGAGGGTTTGAAAATTATAATCTTGGTTGTCTAACACATTATAAAATTTAAATTCTTGATACATTTCGGGAGGATAAAACCTGTAAAATCTGAAATTTTCATAATCCGACCGATTTTTTAAAAAAGCGACGGTTTGAGGGTTATTTTCTATTAAAGCACGTGGTGTAAAATTGTAATAATTTTGCCAAATTAAAACTAAATTTAATATAGAAATTGCCACAGCTAAAATTTTGAATTTGTTTAAATTTATATAATTTTTTTGATAAAGAATAAAAATAATTACGCCAATTAAAATAAATGTAAAGGAAATTAAAAAGCGATAATTAAAAAGAGAAAAACTTTTACTAGTATCATAAAAAACTTTCTCAATAATCGCATGATAATGTTCAATCGGAAGTTTTTTACCGGCAGAATAATTCTGATCAAAATAATTTATCACTGATTTCAAAATACTTGAACTCCAAAATTTATAAATGATATTACCTGCAAAAATAAAGAGAAAATTAAAAATGGCAAAAATTCCAAGGCATTTTACAAAATTTTTAAACCATCGCGATTCTTTAATGCATGATAGGTAATCCAAACCGTAAGCAGAAAGTATTGAAAGTGAGAAAAACGCCAGTGTGTACCAGTGAAAAGGCGCCCTAAAACGGTTAAATAACGGCAAAAATTGGGTCCATTGGAATATTGGAAAAAACCAAAGCCGCATTGAAAAAGCGAATAAAAAAAGACTGATCCAGAAAATAATATTTCTGTCTTTTCGCCATAAAAAGAATCCTATGAGAGCCAAAATTAAAGGCACAAAACCAATATAAAGATTGGCTATACCGCTTAAAAATGAAATACTGCCAAATCCGGGCAATTGAATAAAAGGATAAAAAAATCTTAAAATATCGCCAATTTTCAAATAATCATAAAACACCGAGGCGCTAACCGCTTCTCCTCTTAAGGTATGTGGCAGATAATTTAAAACCGGTAAAAGCCAAAAACTTGCTAAAATTGTGCTTGTAATGACAATTAAAATATAGCTCAATAACGCTCTGCCTAAAAATTTCTTGTCTAAAAAAATAGCCCATACCAAACCGGCGATAAAAGTATAAAAAACAACGTTAGTGAAACTATTGGCCAAACCAAAAGCTGAAATTAAAATCCCAAAAAATAAATAGAAATAATAACTTCGATTAAGCGTTTCAATGTTATGCAGCTTTAAAATTATTCCAAAAAAAAGCGGAATAAATAAATAAAGACTGCTTAAAATCGGAATAGCTCCATACTGGATATTATTAAAAGAAAGCGCCCAGGTAAATCCGGCTAAAATTGAAGCCGAAATTGACAATTTTAAGTTTCTTGCAAACCAGTACATCGCCAGGCCTCCGAATAAAAAATGAAAAAACGCCAGCCAATTATAAGCTAAAATGTAATCAAAAAAACGAAAAAGAAAAAGCCCGATAGGATTAAATAATCCGATTTGGGTTAAATAAACTGGAAAGCCGGCCATATAATTTGACCACCAGAGTTGCAGATGGCTTTCTTTTAAGCTGTTGCCGAAGTCTTTATATAAATTATATCCCGTTAGATGCGCGTAACTATCATTAAAAATTTTTTGGCCATCTAAACTCGGCCAAAAAACAAGTGCCAGTCCGACAAAAAATAAAAAAAATATTACTACTCCTCTTCCGATTGTGGCATTAGTAATCATTAAATTAACATTTGCCATAATAGCACATTATAGGCATAATAAAAACAATCTGATGTCGTTAGCGTTAAAATCAAAATTTGACTATTTAGTTGATCGCGGAACCGCGCTTTTTGGAATTGATTTGAAGTATTTTGCTTCCGGCGGTTTTTGGACGGCTTGTAATCAACTTGTTAACGGACTCTTGTCCTTTCTTTTGGTTATCGCTTTCGCCAACCTTCTACCAAAAGAAACATATGGCATCTATACTTACCTTTTGTCGCTCTCCGGATTTTTTACCGTATTTACATTAAGCGGAATGAATGCCGCCGTTTTACAAGCGGTAGCATCGGGTAACGATGGAGTTTTAAAGTCCTCGGTAAAATACCAGATCAAATGGAATTTTGCGATGACAGTAGTTCTTTTTGGACTATCCGCATATTATTTTTGGCAACATAACTACACTTTCGCTATTTCTCTTATAATTTTAGGAGTCGCTTCTCCTCTTACTAATGCGCTTAACACTTACGGCGCTTTTTTAATAGGCAAGAAAAATTTCAAAATTGACAGTTTATTCAGCTCTTTATCAATATTAGTTTATTCGCTTGGCATGATTGCGGCAGTTTTAATAAGTAAAGAAGTATGGTGGCTTATCCTCATTTATTCCATTGCTACCTTGGGAACCAATATATTTTTTTATTTTAAAACCCTGCGCATTTACAATCCGCCGGAAACAAACTCGCCGGAAACGACTAAATATGGCTGGCAGCTGACTTTTGTCGGATTTATCAGCCCTATAGTCGGCCAAATAGATAAAATTATTTTGGGCAGCTTTTGGGGGCCGGCGGAACTTGCCGTTTATTTTTTAGCGCGCGCAATGCCCGATCGCGCTTATCTATACATAAAAGAGCTAGTCAGCGTTGGCCTTCCGAAATTAGCCGAAAGAACAATAGAAGATATTAACGCCGTTTTTTATAAACGAATTTTACAAGGACTGGTAATAGGAATATTAGCCGCGGGAATTTATATATTGATAAGTCCATTACTTTTCAAATATTTGCTGCCGAAATATTTAGAATCGGTGCGCTACTCGCAGATTTTGTCTTTGGTTTTTATTTTTGCCGCTCCGGCAAGATATGTCGGATCTTTATTTACGATAAAAAAAATGGTCCGCCCAGTTGTTATTGTTAATCTGATAGCGAATACCTTTAAAATAATTTTGTATGTTGTGCTGGGCATTTGGAGCGGCATTATGGGCCTCATAATAACGGAATTAATTTTCCAAGCCGCGGGACTAATTATAAATATCGCATTATGGAAAAAAGAAAATCCCGAAAATATCGGGATTAAAAAAGTAATTTTAGATTAAAAATCGGTTTTCCGGCGAAGTTTTTCCATAACCGGAATTTCTGAGGGTAAAACACGCTTTATGCCATCACCTCTAATGTTTTCAAACCTTCTGATTTCATTGACCATTTGTCCGAATTCTTGCGGTTCCAAACTGGCTTTATGATCGGAACCGGGCATATTCTTTCTTAAAGTAATGTGTCTTTCAACAAGACAGGCGCCCATAACCACGGCCGCTACTGACGGCAAGATACCGATTTCATGGCCGCTATAGCCGATAGGCACGCCGGCAAATTTTCTTTTTAAGGTTTCGATGACGAGAAGATTGATTTCATAATCCTTGCATGGATAATTGGCAACGCAGTGTAAAATAACCAGATCTTCGCGGCCCAGAACATATACCGCTTTCTCAATTTGCTCCATTGTGCTGCCGCCGATTGAAAGAATCACCGGTTTGCCATTGTAACGAACCCGCCTTAAAAGATCGGCGTGCGTCAGACAGGCGGAAGCAATCTTGTGGCACGGAATATTGTAGCCGTTGACAAAATGTGCCGAAAGACCGTCCCAAGAAGAAGCAAACCACATAATATCTCTTTCTCGGCAATAACGGTCAATGGTATCGTAATCTTTCATATTAAATTCAAGCGCGTACTTAAGATCGCCGTTAGTCGTATTGCCAATGTCTTCCCTAAGCCGCGCAACTGAATTTTCTGGTAAAATAGGAAAATTGATGCCCTCAACAGTCATTCTATAAAAAGCGTTTTGAATGATACTTGGATCGACTTTTCTCGGCTTGGCAAGTTCTTCCGGTGTGTAAACTACCTCTACGGTTCGCTTTTGGAATTTTACCGCGTCGGCGCCGGCATCAACAGCCGCATCAATCAGTTGCTTGGTAATTTCAATACTGCCATTATGGTTAATGCCGATTTCGGCAACAGTAAAACACGGATAACCCTCGCCTACCCATTTATTGCCTATTTTTACCGCTCCCATCCGTTTCCTCCGTTGTTTTTATTCAAATTATCAAAGAAACAATGATTACTTATACCCATATAACATTATAAAGTCAAGAACAATAACAAAATAAAAAACCCGTTTTAATTACGGGTTTTACTACCAAGCGCTTTTTCCACCGTCAACCGTTAAGTTAGCGCCGGTCATAAACGATGAAGCGTCGGAGCACAAAAACATCATTGCCGCGACATACTCATTTTCTTTAGCCATCCGGCCAAGCATATTAGCATCGCCAAACCTTTTAACAAAATCGGCCGGCATTTTGTCCGTTTCCACTCCGCCGGGCGAAAAAGCATTGACCCGAATATTATACTGGCCCAAATACGCTGCCATCTGACGCGTTAGTCCAACTAAAGCGGTTTTACTTGCCGTGTAAGCCGGAGATTTATATTTGCGATTTTCCGGATCATTATAAACCCGATGGTCATGGGCGATGCTAGAAACTTCCGATGCCACATTAACGATAACGCCGCCGCCTTGTTTCTTCATTATTGAAATCACCGCTTTCATGCAAATCATTGGCCCGACAAGGTTAACATCAATTTCTTTCCGGAATAAATCAATCGGATATTCGTCGTAAGGAACGAATTGCTTTTTTGATTCTTCGTTTCCTACCGCCGGATTCATCGCGGCATTGTTGATAAGAACATCTATGCGGCCGAATCGTGTAAGAGTATAGTCAACTGCTTCTTTAACCTCTTGTTCATTGGCTACGTCAACTCTGATAAAAAAATAACCTTGAATCCCCGCTGCCATCAAATCCAAGCCGCAAATCGCCAACGCATAAGGAACATCATTATTATCCCAAACTGCAATTTTAGCACCCGCTTCACCTAGCGATTTGGCATATTGCATTCCAAGAAATCCCGCTCCGCCGGTAATGACAACAACTTTTCCTTCAAGAGAAAATTTATCAAGAGCTTTCGAGTTGATCACCTGTTCAGTTCCTCCATTTGGTTCTTACAAAATCAAGCTGGCGTTTGGCGTCGTCAAGATAATAAACATCGCTTCTGTTGGCCTGAAGAATCATCGGTCCATTAAAACCAATGCTTTTTAAGGCCCTGAAACAGCCGTCAAAATCAACGTCGCCTTCTCCAAGATTAATCGACTTGGCGGAACCGATTTTTCGGTCTTTAATATGGACTTCAAAAATAAGATCCCCTAAAAATCCGATATCTTTTGGTGAATCATGGCCATAAGAAACGGTATTACCAAGATCGTAGCAAATGCCAACGTATGGACTTTGGAATGCCCTGATAAAATGACGCAAATTCACGGCATCCAATTCCGTTTCAAGCGCTAATTTAACACCAAATAAATGGCATAGATCTAAAACCGAGCTGACATTTTCAATAACTTCTTTTTTCTGCTTCCGATTTTTAATGGTCGCTTTTTCAAGAAAAGGCAAAACAATATTTTTTATTCCAAGCGCTCTTGCCACAAAAACTAACGCGTTTAAAATATAAACCTGATTATCATTGGGTCTTAAAAACCCACTATTCATAAAATAATCGACGCACATAGAATGAATCCCGACACCATGTTTAGAACTAATATTTCTAATCTCATCACGCCATTCTCTGTCTAAAACGGGATTAAATCCCCAACGGATATCCCAATTGTCTTCATCATATATCCATTCAATGGAGTCAAATCCCAATTGCTGGGCCTGTGAAAATTCGGCTTGCCAATTTTTGGGAAAAAACTGGAAACGGCCGTCTTGCGGCGGCGAAAGCCGACCTTGCATTATTCCGATTTTAGGAATCATTTAGGAGCTCCTTTCTTTCGCCTTTAAAATCAAATCACAAACCTCGCGAACAGCGCCTTTGCCGCCATTTTTTTCAGTTACATATAAAGCAATTTCTTTGATTGCATTAACGGCATCGTTAACAGCAATCGGCGCGCCAACTACCTTCATTGCTTCTAGGTTGTTTACATCATCACCAACATAAGCTGCTTTCGCCGGCAAGATTTGCCAACGATTAAGATACGACTTTAAAAATATGGCTTTATTGTCAATGCCGTAAAAACATTCAATCATAAGTTTTTTGCAACGCTCTGCCACAACCGGATTACGCTCTTTTGAGATAACCGCAACCGAAACGCCCGCGGTTTTAAGCATCCCCAAGCCTAAGCTGTCGCGACGGCTGCATCGCACCATTTCTTTTCCGTCTTCATCAACATAAACATAGCCATCGGTTAAAACTCCATCAAAATCAAGAAAAAGAATCTTGATTTTTGATAAAATATCCATGTAGCCGACGCCGTAGATATCTTCACAATATGTCATTGGCTTTTCCTCCTTCAAATTTTTAAGTTACAGTCCAGTGTTATATATTAACCATAAAAATCAATAAGAGTCAAATTGTTTCGTTACTTACAACGTTTTAAACTCGTTAATAGTTGCGATGAGCAGTAATGTTATGTTTAAATATAAGAGATGAAAATAATCGCTATTATACCAGCGCGTGGCGGGTCTTTGCGGATTCGCGACAAAAATATAAAAAATTTCGCCGGCAAACCCTTAATTGCCTGGACTATTTTGGAAGCGAAAAAAAGCAAACAAATTAATAAAATAATTGTTGCCACCGATAGCCCGAAGATATCGGCAATTGCGAAAAAATATGGAGCCGAAACGCCGTTTTTACTTCCCGACCCCCTTACCAAATCTTCTGCAAGTATTGAACCGGTTATTAAATACGCTTATGAGTGGCTGATAAAAAATAAAAACTATAAAGCCAGCGCTATTGTTCTTTTAATGCCGCCTAATCCTCTTAGAAAAGCAATTTTTATAGATGAAGCAATAGAAATTTTCAAAAAAAAGAAATCCGACTCGGTAGTCGCCGTAAGCGAAACTCCGGCAAACCACACCCCCTACTGGACACTTATAAGACAACAAAACGACAAAGTAACGCTTTTTGATGGCCAAAATATAAAAAACATCATCAGAATAAGTCAGAATTTTCCGCAAAAATGCTATGGCCGTAATGATTTAGTATATGTTTTTAAGCCAAAAAATTTATTCGAAAAAAATTCCAATCTTTACGGCAATAAAGTCGAATTATATATCACTAACCCGCTTTACGAAGCCGATATCAATACTCCTGAAGAATGGTTGATGACTGAAATAAAATTTAAGATGTTAAAATCTAAGTTAAGACAAGATTTCATTAAGAGTCTCGTCTAAAGAAATAGCGCCCTCATATAAGCGCTTTTTTCTTTGCGCAAGAATTTCAAAACTTGTTTCTTTTGCTTTGCGTAAACGCTGGCAAAAATCAGCGTCATCAATATCAAGAGTATCGGCAAGCCCATTCTGCACCATTCCTTCAAGCATATCCATACCGGTTTTTAAAATAAACACCGGTTTGCGGTATCCGACCATCTCGTACATTAGCGTTGACTGGGTCCCCGCAACAAAATCAGCATCGTTAATAGCTTTATTCAAATTATCCGCGGTAGAAAAATTTTCCGGCATATCCTTTAGGCCGTATTCGGCAAACTGAGCCCCAACATTTCTTCCCGGCCTTATTGAAAATATCACCCGCGTATTCGGGCATGCCAGTATTTTTTGGATATATTTTCTGACCTCGTCTTTCGGGGCCTGCGTTTCGTAAGACACCAAAACCGTTACTCCAAAGCGTTCCTGGCGCTGTGGCGCGTTTTGCCCAGCATCGGACCGGTCTTCTTTTATATCTCCGCCGACTTCCAATTCTTTTTTATCAAATATAGTGCCGAGTCGTAAAAGTTCATCTATCCAATATTTACTTAAAAGAAAAAACTTGTCCGGTTTAATAATAATCCCTTCTCCATTAGAGCAATTCAGCAACCCAATGTCGTATTTATATAAAGCGCCGCTTTGAAATGCATAGGTTTTAATTTTATTTAAACGGCAGCCCTGCACTAATTCATGGTAATTTCTGGTATCCGGAACGCAAATTAAAATTTTAACATCGGATAATTTTAACAATTTGCTTATGCAATTGATCCGAAAACGGGTTTTGGCAATCATCGCGAGATATTTTTTAAACAAAAGCTCGGCAAATTCCGCTTCTTCTCCGAAAGAACTGAAATCTTCTATATTAATGGTCTTTTCAGGCTTTTTAAAACTAAATATATTAAAAATTTTATAAAATAAATCAATTGATTCTAAATATAAAACTGGCCGCCTTCTTTTAATGGCATAATCGTAAAAATTTTCATCATAAGCCGTATGCAATATTTCAATAAATTTAATATTTTTTAAAAATAATTGCTTATATAAATTTGTCATTCTAAAATCGCATCGGAATTTTAAGTCGCTTATTTTATCAGACGCGTAAACCAAAACCTGACGGCGGCTTAATATCAAAAACGTGTATCCCCAAACCGAAATTAAAATTGATAATATTCTTTTTATTCCTGATGAAAAATTAAAACCTCTACGAGGCAAAAGATATGGATCGGGAGATTTTTGTTCGTATAAAAACTTAAAGTCGTTAAAAATAAGCGCTTGATAAATTTGCAAAAAATTATATTCGTCTAAAACAAATTTATCGCGCAAAACGCAGTTATTAAGTATTAAATCATTGAATTTTTCAACGCGCGAAAGCGCATAAGAATAACTATTCATAAAAAGATAAATAATTCGAAACCATTTTGTCCAGACTAAATTCGGTTTTTACTAGTGTATAACCATTCTCGCCCAATCTTAATGCTTCGGATGGGTTTTTAAGCAAATAAATAATTTTTAAAGCAAGATTGTTTACATCATAAGGATTTACGATATAGCCAGTTTCTCCGTCTAAAACCGCTTCCTGACTGCCGCCGAAACAGGTGGCAACAACTGGTTTATGGCAAGCCATCGCCTCAAGATTAACTGTTGGGAAAGAATCAAAGCAAATTGATGGGACAGCAACTATATCGCAGGCATTAAAAGCCGACTTCAATAAATCACCCATAAGCCATCCGGTAAAAATCAGCTTATCTTTTATTCCCTGACCAGCGGCCAAATCAACCATTTTTTTTGCGTAGTCATCAATCTCGCCCAGAACCAATAGCCGCGCGTCGGAAACTTCTTTAGTAACTTTTTTCATTGCTAAAACAATTTCCTTACCCCCCTTTGTTTCACTTAAGCGGCCTCCGAAAAGAACAATTTTTTTTTCAGTCAAGCTATATTTTTTTTTGAATTCTTCGATATCATTTTTATCCGATTGCCATTCGCTTGGATCGATGCCGTTGTAAATTACGGCAACATTGGTTATACCGTTTTGAGTAAGCGCTTCTTTCAAAGAGTTTGAAACGGCGAATATTTTATCAACATATTTGAGATAGTGGCGAATAACAATATTTCTTAAAGGATTGTAAGTTTTGCCGTATCTTTTTATTTGCTGTAAAGCATTTATTTTATAGTTGAATTTTTCCGGGACTGTTAAATTATTCGGATCAATAAACTCAACCAATTTGCCATAATGAAACAACTGAACATCATGGGCTGTTAAAAAAACTTTTGCTCCGGATTTCTTGGCGATTTTTAGAGCGTGATATGAAATATAAGAATGGATATTGTGCGCTTGAACAACATCGGGTTTAAAATTATTGATTATTTTTTTTATCTCTTTTATCGCCGGCGAATTATATAGACCTCTATAAGCGCGCCAGAATAAATTATAATCTGTGTAGATTTTACGAACCTCGATGCCATCAATAATTTTAGAGTCAGCCAATGTTTTATCTTGAGTAGAAATAACAACCAAAATATCATGTCCCCGATTTTTCAATCCTTGGGCCATAAATCGAGTAACTTGCGCCGCACCGCCGCCGGTTGCATAAGAATCGGAAAGAATGAGTATCCTCATGTTTGTTTTTTAAATAAAACAATCCAGCCGAGCGTGTGCTTTTGATTGGCTTTACTCTTATCTATTGCGTCCATTAATATCGCCGCTCTGCCGCAGATAATAAAAATCGGATTAAATAATCGACCAATAATTTTACGCTTGTAAAGCCCCAATAAATCAATAAAATATCGCGTTGTATTCTGGGTTTTTAAAGTCCAAAAACCGCCGCGTGGCAGAATTTTAATAATTTCAAGCTCCGCTTCAGATAAAAGAACCTTAATACCATATTTAGTAAAACGCCAATAATCATGCGGCTCGTCGTGCAATTCGTTTGATTGCGGAATAGAAATGAGTCCATGACCGTCCGGCTTTAAAACGCGGCGCATTTCTTTTATTGCTTGAGCCGGATGCTTTAAGTCATCAAGCACTTGAAAACAGACAACACCGTCAAAACTATTGTCCGGCTCCGGAATTTTGAGAGCCGAACCGACAATATCGGGGTTATAATCCGGATTAATATCAAGCGTTATATAATCATTCCCAGAGAAAAAATTCTTATATCGCCCGCCGTTGGGCCCGGAGCCGATATCTAAAATCCGGCCTTTTATAAAATGGCTTAATTCTTCAATTTGTTTTTTTAATAAATATCTGTCTGGTTGAAATATCATGGTTTTTTAGCTATGACAAAAGAATTTGCGTAAATAGTTTTTGTTGTAAAAATTTTATCTAAAAATTTAGCAACCCTCTCAATTAAATTCATTAACCGGCTTGATTTATGATTGTAGGGATTAAAAAGAGAAAAATGAATTATTTCTGAAAGTACCATAAAAAATCCGCCATAATAGCCCGATTCAATAATGGTAAATCCCGATTGTTTAAAAATCTCCGAAAGACCATTGACGGTAAAACGGAAATAATCGCCCGGATCGGAATGCATTGGAATTAAAAACGGGGCCGTAACGATAACTTTACCGCCGGGTTTTAAAACTTTATAAATTTCGATAGCCATTTTATATGGATTGCTTACGTGTTCCATAACTTGGGTTGAGATTATGGTATCAAAACTATCGGGAGGATATTTAAGATTTAAAACATCGCAAATATCATCAATGTTTTTGTTTTTTTCGGCATCGCAAGAACGGTACTCTGAGACCTTTTGTAAAATCATTTCTTTATATTTTGCGCTTCCCGCTCCCAAATCTAAAACGCGCCCTTCTATATGCGGCAAAAATTTATTTATAACTTCCCGAGTAGTGCTTAATTTCATATAATTTCACCATTAGTTTTAAATTCCACGCCTTTTCGATAACTTATGTATTTTAATACGCTCTCTAAATCTTTCCACATTTTATATTTTTCAATTTCCCAGGAATGCCCCCAGATATGGAAAACAGCGCCTTCGGCGTAAGCGCGGTCAAACATCGCTAATGCAAGATTCTGCCATGAAAGTATCGATGTCGGCCGCAACCGATATCGAATGATTTTCGGTAAATTGTGAAACAGCGGCTTCAGCCACGCTCTGGTGCTACCGGCGTCAGGCCGAAAAAAATGCGGATAAACATGTAAGGAAGTCGGCATTTCAAAAGAGTTTTCCGGCAAATTCCAAGACCAATCTTCAGTTGTCCGTGCGCCGCTAAAACCGTGGGATTTCACCATATTAACAACAGAAATATTATAATCGCCGGCCGGATAAGCAAACATTTTGATTTGTTTTCCCGTAATTTTTTCCAGATAATTTTTTGACTCGGTAATTTGTTTTTCGGCTTCTTCTGCGGGGATTTCTGTAAGCAGAAGATGGCTCATAGTATGAGCGCCTATTTCGTGTTTACTCGAAATCGCTATAATTTCGTCGTCAGTTAAACGATTTTGTCTATTTAGTGTTATGTAAAATGTTCCTTTAACGCCATATTTGTCAAGCAAAGCGGCTAATTTAAGGTCTAAAACATCACCGTCGTCCCAGCTAGTCGTGACTATGATTTTTTTATTTTTTTTAAAGATTTCTTCGTAAATTTGGAGATACCGAGAAACGGCTTTCTGCCAAGTATTTTGCCGCGCCCAGTCAATCGCTCCGATAGAAAGTTTATTTTTAAAATTCATATCACTTAAAATTTTTTCGATCATCGAAGCAGTTTCATGAACATTGCCTTGATTTACTAAAACGCCACTTATCCCTTCTTTAATTGCTGTCTCGGCTCCACTTTTCCGGCTTCCTATGCTGGGCAGGCCATTCGCAGCCGCCTCCAAATAAACCAGTCCGAAACCCTCAAACTGATGGTTATGTTCTTCGGGAGTCAAAATAAAAAGTTCCGCGTTTTTATAAAGAGCAGTCAGTTTTTCATCGGAAACGCCGCTAAGAAAAATAACTTTATCTTTCAGATTGCACTCATTAATAATATCTTTTAATTTATTGAAATAATTTTTATCGTTAGTTTGTCCGACAATAATATATTTTAATTCAGGGAATCGCAGAGTTATTTCAGCAAACGCCGAAATTGAATTGTGATACCCCTTTCTTTGTTTAACGCCACCCACTCCCAAAATGTATGGTTTTAACTCAAAAATTTCCGAAAATATATCAGTCTTCTTAGACCATTTTTCAAAATCCACTCCATTAGATAAAACATCAATATTTAAATCGGGAATAATTTGTTTGATTTCTTTGGCGGTATAATCGCTTATCGCAGTAATTTCATCCGCGCGCCTGTATGACCACGTTGAAAGAATTTTTAAAAAAAAATTGTAGAGCGGCGCGATTGAATACGTGCCAATCGCTGAAATAATTATTTTTTTGCCTAATCCCACGGCATAAACCGAAGCTAAAAAACCAAACGGCCAAACGTCAAAAGCGTGAATAATATCGCAATTGCTTATTATTTTTCTTATTTTAAAAAAATTAAAAAATGGTCTTTTTAAAAGACCTTCTTCGCGCAAAATGACTCGAGCGTCGACGCCCCGTTCCTTTGCAGCGTTAATTAAATCAAAAGCCATTCGACCCCATCCGGCTTTAATATTTAAGTCATTAACTAAGAAACAAATTATCATATTTATTTGATTAAAATAACACAATTTTCACTTATCGTCAAAATTAAAACGCGTGCTGTTTAAGCCGCGTTTCTATAAAAATACTTTACTTATTGTTGGAAACCGAGCTTCCAATTGGGAACTCGGTTGCAAAGTGACGCGCCGGATTCCCGACAACTATGGTGTTATCAGGGATGTCTTTTGTCACCACTGATCCCATTCCAACTGTAACATTTTTGCCAATTTTCTTTTGATTCTTAATGCTCGCTGATATGCCGACAAAAGAACCATCGCCTATTTCAACACTTCCGCCAATACCTACTAAGCAAATTATCCGGCAATTTTTTCCGATTACAACATTGTGCGCCACATGAACTAAGTTATCTATTTTTGCGCCCTCGCGAATAATTGTGTCTCCCAAGGCTCCTCTATCAACGCAAGTATTAGCGCCAATTTCAACACTGTCTTCAATAATCACACCACTAATCTGAGGAAACTGAACAAGCGTTCCGTCTTCATCTGGTTCATAGCCGAATCCTTCGGCGCCGATTACCGCGCCCGAATTGATAATAACGTTTTTACCTATTTTAACGTTTCCGTAAATGGAAACATTGCCGCAAATAACAGAATTTTCTCCGATTTCTACATTGCCGGAAATGACGCAATGAGGACCGATGGATGCAGTGCCTGCTATTTTAGCCAACGAACAGACAGTTGCCGTCACATGAACGCCTGTCGTAAAATTTTTAAAGACCTGCCTGCCGGCAGGCAGGGCAAAAAATTTGTTTGCAACTTTAGAAAAAGCCAGTCGCGGTTTTGAAACGTAAATTAATGTTTTATCTACAAACGGCGGCAGTTTGAGCCTTAATCTTTCTGAACAGATAATAATTGACGACACAGAACTCCAAATCATTTCAATTGCCGCCGCGTTTTCATATTTGCAAAAAGATAGAGCGCCGGGTTTTCCTGGCAAAAGTTTTACAATTTCTACTGCGCCTCTTCTGACACTTCCTGAAATTCTAGCTTTTAAAAACTCCGCGACTTCTCCGGCAACTACTCTGTCCATTGTTGCCCCCTATCCGGTGATTAAATATGCGATTTCAAAAGCTTCCGCAAGTTCATTTTTGGTAGCCAAACCATTTGCCCTTGTAAGTGAAGTAAAAAGATTTTCATAATCATAACGGAAATGCTGAGACCGATACGCCCTGATAACAGATAGTTTAGCTTTAAATTCATCGGGAGTGAGTTTAACAAAAAAATTGCATCGTCCGGGATTTATAAAGTTCCAAGGATAATGGCAGCGAATGACAAATGGAACCCGATTTTTCATGACTCTTTCGGCCGACTTGCCTACAATAGAGTGATCTTGATGGTCGTCTTCGGAAGACAATATCAAAGCAAGGTCTGGCTTTTCATCAACGGTAAAATCATAAAGAAACTGGCGGATTTTGTCTTGATGAGTTGACAGTGTCCGCGCATCATAATTTAATGCCATTCTGTTTCCCGGCAAAACTCCGATTGCTTCCATTGACTTCAAAAATTCCAAACATATAATTTCCCGCGTTCTTTCAAGCGACTTATCAGGAATCGGCGCGCAGGAAAACGCAATCACTTTTACCTCAACACCGCTTTTAACTAGTTTCCGCAATGTGCCGGCACAAATCATTTCATCGTCGGTATGGGCGCCAATAAACACCGCTTTTTTCACATTTTGAAAGAGCATCGGCAAACTCCTCTCTTAGATGATAAGAAAAAGTTTAATTAAAAATTTAACACAACTATCTGTTTCAGTCAATAACAGCTAACATATTTTTAGCGCGATTTTGCCAGGTGTAGTTTTGCACGTCAGCCATGGCCTGTCGGCTTAAATGGTAACCGAGTGTTGGACTAGCCTTAAGCATTTTAATAGCGCGCACCAAATCATCGCTATTTTCGGGTTTAAAGAAAAGCGCATTTTTATCGTTTAAGACCTCCCGAATTGCCGGAAGGTCCGACGCTATAATCGGCCGACCGCTAGCCATATATTCAAAAAGTTTTAGCGGCGAGGAATAATGAGCCAGTGGTTTATCCGGCGAAGGAAGAACAACCGCATCCATCGCTTTCATGTACTCGGCCATGCGTTTGTACGGTTGATAACCGATAAATACGCACTGCTGCAAAACATTAAAACGCTGGGCTAAAGATTTATATTCTTTTACTTCCGCCGCATCTCCTCCAACAAACGCCATTTTTGTTTCTTTATTTAAAAGCGACAATGCCTCAATCATTGTCTTAAGGCCTTTTTCTTGTTCTAAAGTTTTAAATTTTCCCACGTAGCCGATCAGAAATTGTTCCGTGGGCAGGTTTAATTCCGTTTTCAACTCTTCGGCGCTTTTATTTATCGCGTTAAACATTTCCAAATCAACACCGTCGTGAGCCACTAAAATTTTAGATACTTCAGCTCCTTCTTTAACTATCGCATTTTTAAGAATCGCGGTAATCGTAATAATTTTATGAGCTTTTCTCCATATTCTCAGATACAAACCTGAATGTTGTGGCATTTTGTGCATTTCATAAATAAATTTGTAATTTAAAAAACTTAAAAGCCACAGAGTAAATTGATCACGGGAATAAATTGCGTCAAAATTGCTTTTTCTTAACTGCCATACATTAAAAACTGCGAACGATATTGATTCAATAAAATTCGCCAATGGCCCAATAATTTTATATAACGGAATTAAATCTATATTTGGAATTTTTTTGATAACAAAAGATTCTTTGATATTATAGTAGTCAAACGGCGAATCTTTTATAGGATTAATGCGGCGCGGAATCCACAATTCAATATCAACGCCTTCGCGCGTAAAAGCTTCGCACATTTTTATAATCTGAAAACCCTGCGCTTTAGTAGTCGGTATTCTTGAATTGGTTATATAAATTAATTTCATTTATGTAAAATAAAAAAATGATGCAGGGGGTTTTCAAAAACAATGAAATTTTTTTCGATTTTAAACCCGGTCTTTTTAAAATCTTCCTTAATTTTCCTCAAGCTAAATCCCCTCTTCCCTATCTCCCAATAATGTTCGCCTTTAAATTTATGCTTAATTGGATAGAGCAGTTTTATCATAAATCTCATGGGTGGCAGTAAAGGAATTTTCAAACAGAATTTTATTGCCGGCCCAAAATGCGGAAGAGAAATAACGGCGGCGTTTTTTACGACTCTTTTGATTTCCAAAAGTGACTTTTCGAAATCATTGTAAGGCAAATGTTCAAGTACTTGAGCGCACAAAGCGATGTCAAACTCCTCATCTTTAAACGGCATTTTTATAACCGAAGCGATAACATCAGGTTTTACATTTTCATCGATATCAACGGTGATAACCTTAATGCCGCTTAATTTTAAATATTCCGCAACCAAGCCATTGCCTTTGCCTACAACCAAAACGCTTTCCGGCTTGAAAGCCAAAACTTCTTTCACTTGATGAAAATAACTCATCCACCGTTTTTCATCATCATAATTTGTAGAAAAATAATCTGTCATTTTTCAATTTCTTTAATAATTCTATTAATCAAATTATCAAGATTGTGATTTCTGACAACAATATCTCTTAATTGATTAACCAGCGATTCATCAAGATATAACTTCTTATCTAAAATGTTTTTTAATTTATTTTTCAAATTTTCCAAATCATATTCTTTAAAAACAAGCTGGGGCGCAATATCTTTTGGAAAAACAGAAAGAAAAGCATTATTTGAAGTAAGTGGCACAATTCCTGAAGACATTGCTTCCAAAACTACTTTATCCAAACCACCAAAAAAAGGAACGGCGTTAATAAGAATTTCAGCGTTAGTGAAATATTCCGGCACTTTCCCGTATGGGACAACAGTAAATTCCACGTGATTCCCAACACCAGAATCAAAAGCTAATTTTTTTAAGAAACTAGCATATTTTTTATGATGCTTTTGAATAACGTCGCCAACGACCTTAAGTTCAATGTTATATCCGTCTTTTACTAAATCGGCAATCGCTTTTATTATTAAATCATGGCCTTTTGATGGAGTAATCCTCCCTACTGACAAAATAGTAATTTTGTCGGATATTTGGTATTTGGTATTTGGTATTTGGAACTTATTAATGTCTATTCCATGGCCAGTAACAATTCTTTTTGGTGTATTTACTCTCATTGCCGTCTCATGCGCTGTAAAAACTTTTTTGCAAAAGATTACTGCCAAACGCAATTTCCAGTGAAGCACATGGCCGGTATACCAAAGATAAATTGGTTTTCTAAAAATTAATGCCACTGGCGCCGCGAGAATTACATATTTTGGAATCATATGCGCTAAAATTGCGTCGGTCTTCCAAATAGTTTTAAAAAGCCCGAAGTAAAATCTGAAAAATTTCCCTAAGAATATCGCGCCATTTTCTTTTCCCATGCTTATAACCTCTATATTAGACCTGGTTGGCTCCGAACGCTTTTCAAGCGTCAAAACATAAACTGTTTCCATTCGCTCCGCCAATTTGTCCCACCAACCAACAAACGCTCCAAGATTAGAGTCGTTAATATCATATTTTTGGGTTATAACGAGTAATTTCATACTGTCTTTTTTCTAAAAAAATCTAAAAGTTTATAAAATCCGAAAACGGCAAAAATAAAAATAAGCCCATTAATTGGCGCTTTGGTCCGGCCGCCGCCAACCGCCGTCGGCCCCGTTATCAGCGCAAAGTAAAATATCACTATCGCGATAAAAATAATTTCCGCTCTAATCGCTTTAAAATTCTTTTTGATCAATAAATAAACGAAAGAGACTAAAAACGATCCTGAAGCGGTAATCCAGAAAATTTTGCTTCCAAAATAAATCAAAACACCCATTAAATCCATCCCTGTCATTGTTTTAAATATTGATTTAAAATCAAATCTTAAAAACAGTTCAAACGGAACAAAAGAAGTTTTGGCCGGAATACCCATAATATCAATAAAAAAAGATTTATAGCCATTGGCTACAAAAAATGAAATCAGCGACCTTGCGTAAACGTTGATATAAACAAGCTTGTGTTCTTTTATGCCAGAAACCGCCGATTTAAACAAAATATCAGAACCTTCGGAAGTAAAAATTTTGTCCGGCCCCGCAATAGCAAAAGCCCTGGCCTGAATATCTGAAAGCGGCCCGGCTTCACCCAAGTATCTCAAAACCGCCCCATAATGATCAACAAAAAAAACATAACCCTGCAAGCCGGCTATTTGCCAACTCCCTACCGATATTTTATTTCGGATAAGCCAAGGGCTTAAAATAATAAAAAAAGCGAAAACAAATATTAAACTGTTTTTTACTGTTCGGCGCCAAAAATTTTTCTCTTTGTAAATTTTGTAAATAATGAATAGGACGACAATCGGCCAAAAATAAAACGTTATTGGCCTTATTAAAGTCGCGATGCCAAAAAGAAAACCGGATATCCCAATATTTTTAGTGTCGCCATATTTGAGATATCTGATAAAACAATAAGCCGCTAAAAATAAAATTGGGGTAAAAATACCCTCCGTAACGATAGAAACGCCTAAAAACAATCCCATGGGCTCTATCGCTGTTAAAACTCCGGTAATAAAAGCTATTCTCTCTTCAAAAACTTCCTTGGCGATTAGATAAATTAATGGAGCGGCAAAAGCAGAAATTAAAGCGCCAAAAAATATCGCCGGAATAAACGAGTGAAAAATTAAATATATTAAAGCTAAAAATAATGGATAGCCCGGCGTTCTGATATTTGAAGAAATATACGGCAGAACATCGCTTAAAGAAAAGATGCCGTGCTCAACTAAATTCTTGGCCAAAAACATATAGCCCGGAGAATCGCCGCCTTGGTAAAAATCAAAGCCAAATTTTGAAAAAATTACTCCAGCAACTATAAGTTCGAATACCAGCATTAAAAAGTAAAGAAACCAAAATTTCTTGCGCGAAGACAATTTATTGCTATTTTCCATATCTATTATTATCGAATAAATATGGCTTAAGGTCAATCTATTTTTATTGACATAAAATCATTTTTATTTTAGCGTGTATCTTAATATACAATCTGATTTCTTCTTTGACAATTTAAAAAAGGAGTTGTGCCTTGGAAAAATATATCGCGCAATATTTAAACGAGGCCCAAGCTATATTAACCTTGTTAAATATATATTCAATCAAAGAAGTTATTAAGCGATTAATTGCTTTGAAGCAGCGCCGTGGCCGGATTTTTATTTTAGGCGTTGGCGGGAGCGCCGGAAACGCGTCTCACGCAGTTAACGATTTCAGAAAAATAGCCGAAATCGAAGCTTACGCGCCAACCGATAATGTCAGCGAACTTACCGCGAGAATTAACGATGAGGGTTGGGAAATGGTTTTTTCGCAGTGGCTAAAAGTCAGTCGATTGAGTCGCAATGATGCTTTATTAATATTTTCCGTTGGCGGCGGTGACGAAGAAAACAAAATCAGTATGCCGCTCGTACGGGCCATTGACTACGCAAAAGAAATCGGCGCCACCGTTATAGGCATTGTTGGAAAAAGTAGCGGTTATACCGCGAGAAAAGCCGATGCCTGCATCGTTATTCCTATGATAAATTCCTGGATGATAACGGTGCATACCGAATCATTCCAAGCGCTGTTATGGCATCTTATCGTTTCCCATCCTTTGTTAAAATCGAAAGAAATGAAATGGGAATCGCTGGGTATTGATCATAAAAAAAACGAAGAAAACTGATGACGCCAGAACTTAGCAATGAAACCGGAAAATGGCTTGAACGATTTAAGAAAAAAAATTCATTTGCCGAGATTTTAGCAAGTTTGAAAAAAGCTAAAGATTTAAAAATTCTGCTTATTGGCGACACTATAATCGACGAATATATGTATTGCGACCTTATAGGCCGTTCGCTTAAAGAAGCAATCCTTAGGGTCAAATATCTTTCAACCGAAAGATTTGCCGGCGGCGTAATTGCAGTGGCTAATCATCTAAGTAGTTTTTGCGATAACGTTACTATGCTTACGGTGCTTGGCGCGGGACCAGAAAACGAAACCTTTATTAAAAGTCAATTGCTCTCGAAAGTTAAACCTGTCTTTTTCAAACGCGAAGATGCTGTGACGGTAGTAAATAAAAGAATTGTTAGAAAAGCGTTTCTTGAAAAATTTTTTGGAATTTATGAAATTAATGATAAGCCGATTCCGGAAAACATTGAGGTCATAATCGGCGAATCTCTTGATTCGCTTTTGCCGGCACACGATTTGGTTATTGTTATGGATTATGGCTTTGGTTTAATGACTCCGGCCATAATTGAAAAGGTGGTCGATAAATCCAAATTTTTAGCATTAAACGTCCAAACAAACAGCGTTAATCTTGGTTTCAATCTTGTTACCAAATACAAAAAAGCTGATTATGTTTCGGAATCGGATCCAGAATTGAGATTAGCCGCCGGTCAAAAATTTACTCCTATTAAAGAACTGATTCCAACGGTTTGGAGCAAAATGAATTCAAAACTATTTACGGTTACCTTGGGACCCGATGGTTCATTATCTTACGACGGAAAAAATTTTTACAAGGTTCCAGTGTTCAATACTAAAGCCCTCGACCGAGTCGGAGCCGGCGACGCTTACTTTGCTTGGAGCGCGCCGCAAGCGTTTTTCGGAGTTAACCCGGCAATGGTCGGATTTTTCGGAAACGTTGCCGGAGGCATTGCAATTGACATCGTCTGCAACCGTAAGCCGGTAACTATTGAGGCCTTCCTGAATTTTGCCAAAACGCTTCTTAAATAAAACCCTTAACGGGTTTTTTATTTTTCATTGACAAAATCTCCAAATACTATCATTATGTTAAACATATTTTTGTTCTTTAAAAATACGAAAGGAAAACCATGACGCTGAAAGGTAAAACGGCAATAATCGCCGGCGCCAGCCGGGGTATTGGCAAAGCCATCGCCAAGAGATTTTTTAAAGAAGGAGCGGATGTTATCGCTATTGCCAGAAACACCAACGTTTTAATTCATCACGAGATACGAAGCTATGAAAATCTCAATAAGTTGATTACCTGGCCTTGCGACGTGAGCCAGGAGGAAGAAGTTAAAAAAGCATTTGATTTTATTGATAACAGATTAAATAGAAAAGTTGATATTTTGGTTAATGCCGCCGGAATTGCCGAGCCCTACGCACCGATATTTGAATCCGAATTTTCGGAATGGAAAAAAGTTTTTGAGACCAATGTTTTCGGGACTTTTTTGATGATGAAATACGCCATACTTCAAATGCGAGAAAATAAATCCGGTAAGATTATTAATTTTTCCGGCGGCGGCGATGGCTTGGAGGGATTTTCGGCTTACAGCGCGTCCAAAGTCGCGATTGTTCGCTTAACGGAAACGGTGGCTAAAGAAGTTAAACCATTTGGGATAGATGTAAATGTAATCGCCCCGGGACCGCTCAAGACAAGGCTTTTTTATGAGATGTTTTTTTCCAAGGCATTTTTGCAATCTAAAAAAACTCCTCCAGCAACTGGTGATATGCAAAAATCGGTAGAATTGGCGTTATTTTTAGCTTCAGATAAGTCAAATGGATTGAGCGGAAAATTTTTAAGCGCCAATTGGGATAATTGGGAAAAAATACCCGAAAATCTGAATCTGATCATGAGCGACCCCAATGTTTTTACTCTGCGAAGAGTGAAGGGAGAAATTTAAATGGCGAAAACGAGAGTGGCAATTGTAGGTTTTGGCGGCATGGGCTGGCGTTGGGCTAAAGTCGCTAACTCTTATTATTGGTCTTGCTTAAATCTGATAATAGATTCTGACGAAAAAAAACTTGAAGAAGCTAAAAAACATTGGAAATGTAATTTTGATTCGGATTTAAAAGCGCTGTCATCGCCGGAAATTGACGCGGTGGTAGTGGCAACACCGAATATCTTTTTGGCGCCAATTACAAAATACGCTCTTCAAAATGGCAAACATGTTCTTTGTGAAAAACCGGCCGGGGTAAATACAAAAGAGATAAAAGAAAACATCCTGTTGGCAAAATGCCAATGTCTTTCTTATATGGTCGGATTCAACCATCGTTTCCATCCGGCTTTAGCGCAAGCTAAGCAGCTGGTTTCAAGCGGTTTTATCGGCAAGATTCACTTTATAAGAAGCGTTTACGGCCATGGCGGACGGCCGGGTTATGAAAATGAATGGCGAAATAAACCGGAACTGGCCGGAGGCGGAGAACTTTTGGATCAGGGAGTTCATTTAATTGATTTGGCTTTTTGGTTCTTATTAGAGGGTTCTTTCAAAAAAATCCATGGAACTTTAGCCAGTAATTTCTGGTCTAGTAAAATAGAGGACAATGCTTTTATAATTTTACAAAGCAGCTTGGAAGCCACCGTTTCGCTTCATGTCAGCTCTACGCAATGGCAAAAAAAGTTCCTTTGGGAAATTTATGGAGAGCATGGTTTTATCGCTATAGAAGGATTGGGCGGAAATTACGGAATTGAAACCCTGCGTTATCGCAATCGGGACACAATCACCGGCAAGTTAGATAAAGAAGAAATTTTTTATTTCCCGCCGGAATATGGCTATGAAGACCCTGATATTTCTCTCTTTTCTCTATGGGGTAAATTTATTTCATCAATAAAATCAGGAAAAGAATACGGCCCCGGCGGCAGCGACGCGCTTAACGCTTTAAGCGTCATAGAAAAAATTTATCAAGAGTAAGTAAATGGAAAGGAGCTCTCAATGAAATTATTCGCCGATACCGCTAATTTAACAGACATAGAATCGGCTTTAAAAAAAGGATTTATTCAAGGAATTACCACAAATCCTTCGCTTTTAGCCAAGGAACCAAAAAGTAGTTTTGAGTCGCATATCGGCCAAATTGTGGAACTTATCAAAGCCTACAAAAATGGCATTCATCTTTCGGTGGAAGTATTTTCTCGCAATTTGGATGAAATTCGCAGGCAAGCCAATCATTTTCGCGACGTGTTAAATTATAATCAGCTTTCCATTAAAGTACAGATTGGTTTAGAGGAGTTGGAAGTAATCAGAAAACTGAAAGAAGACGGTTTTTCCGTCAACTGCACCTGCTGTATGAGCGTCAACCAGGCGATTATGGCCGCGTCAAGCGGAGCGCGTTATGTTTCTCTTTTCTGGGGAAGAATCAGGGATATTTTGAGCGATACATCTATGTATGGATTTCATGGATTCAGAGAAGCCCAAGCTAAAGGCGCATTAGATACTCTGGATGCCGATCCGGCAAAAGTTGTAAGTATGACCCGCGCCCTTTTAGATAAAAGCTATCCCGGCGTTGAAATTATCGCCGGAAGCATTCGCAAAGCGACTGATATCAGAGACGCCGGTTTTGCCGGAGCGCATATCGTTACCGTTCCGCCGAAGTTTTTCCCGCAGATGGCTCAGCATTTCAAAACAGATGAAGTAGTTGAACAGTTCCTTACTGATTTTAAAAAATGGTTATCATAAAAATCCCGAATTATATCGGGATTTTAATTTTGTATTTTAAGCCAATTTGGATTATGAATATCTGGCCTTTTTTCATGATATTTAAAAGGCGTTTTTTCCGCCACTATGGTAATGAAAGAAATCGCGTCTTTTAGAAACGGATTTAAAATTTTATTAAGAATTTGGTTTTGAGGAAAAAATATATTTGATTCAACAATTTTAAAACCGGCGCGTTCAATTGTGAATTCAATAGTCCTCCGCGTAAAAGCGCTTATATGCTGAACCGCCTCGTAACCGAGAAAGCCCAAAAGCAATCGGTTTAATTTAAGATAAATCCGGTTTGACGGGATAGTCGGCACGCGGATAAATATAAGACCATTTGATTTTAGCGCATCATGAAATCGCCTTAATAATAAATGGGGCGCGACAACGTGCTCTAAGACATTAGAACACCATATAACGTCAAAAGATTCGCCTTCTTCGCGCCACTCGTCTTCAAAATTATACTCGTCAACATTAAGCCCGATTGATCGAGAAAATTTTACCGATTCTGGCATAACTTCAATGCCTTTTGAGCCGGAGCCGAAATGAATTAGAAATTCACTCCAAGCCGAACCGATATCTAAAACTTTTTTAGTATTAAGATTATATTTTTTTAGAGGCAATGCTAATTTTATCGGCATAAACCGAAAATATTTTTCCCAGATTTTTTGGGTTTCTTCTGGAGATAGCGAAGAACGAGAAAAAATCCTTTCTCTTAAGCCAACTTCTCTTGAAAATATTTTTTTATATATATCTACGGAATTCATATAGTTTTATAATTCCTATAATAAATAAAATTATTAACGGCAAAATGGAAGGAATAAAATAGCGTAACTGGCTTTGCGCATCAACAAAAAATATATAAAACCCAATATTTAACAAAGTCCAAAATCCCAAAATTAAAGCTAATGTTTTTTCTTGTTTAAACATTTTCAAAAACCCAAATATTAAAATGATAACCAAGATTGGTAAAATCCATATGAGCGCCGGCAAATTTAACCATATTCTTTCAAAGAATATAACGACATTATTAAAAGAAAACCAGCCGCCTAAAATTTTAGTTTCAAATCCATGGCCGGAAAGTTCCTGTATTCTGTAACCATAAGTAAAAGGTGATCCAAAAAAATAAAAATTATAAACCCATTGCGGAAAATAAACTATAAATGCGGCAAGCCCAAAACCTATTGATTCGCGGTATTTTTTTAGTAATGTTAAAATCAAAAAAATTAGCGGCAGATATAAAATATTGGCGACTCTCGTAAGCGCCGCCGCCGCGATTACGGCTCCGATTGCGGAAGCAAAAAATAAATTCAAACCGCCGGAATTATATTTTTTAATAAACAGATAAAACCCGAAATAAAGTAAAACGGCCGACAAATAATCGGCTCCGATATTAATCCACATCTGATAATGAAAAGCCGGAATAATGCGCGCAAAATTTGCCAGCTTCAAAACGCCAAAAAGCAAGTAGGGATAGAGAGTAAAAATCAGCGCGGCAAGCAATGCCAGTTTCCCATTTTTAAATATTTCCTTAGCGATTAAAGCAACTAAAATAATCGCTAATCCGAAAAATAAAAATGCCTGAATTATAAAAACAATTTTAGCTATATCTTCAGGCCCGACGGCGCCGGTAAAATAAATAATCGGCGCTAAAAATAATGGATAGCCTATATTAGCGACGTTGGCGACCGGAGAAAATTTGGCAAAAGAATCGGCCAGTTCAAAATAATGAACTTCGTCCGGAAAGTAAGAACCGCCAAAATTTGGCCGGAAGCCATTATCCCGCATATCGGTAAAAGGAATGTCATTTATCAGTAAAATAACCATTAAAAATCTTAAAACCACCAACACGGCAATCCCCCATATAAAAGTTTTTTTAGTTAAATCATTCATGACATTAAGGAATTGATGGAGAAACGATAAAAAGATACCGATTTTCAATTATCTCAACGGGTTTTAGCGGCAGTTGATTTGCACGCAGTTTTTGATAAATTTCATCAATTAAAACCTTGTTGTCAGAAGTAACGATGACGGTAAATGGAAATTCGGCGCGCTTTTCCAAAAATAACAGGTCTTTTACCAGATAATCCGTTTTTATAAAATTTAAAAGTGGCATATCAAAATAATACGCCCAGATCAGATAATCACCAATAAAATAATTGAAAGAGCTAATATACGCTTTTCTCATTTCCAATTCTTTATCGTCTACAGATATGTCTTTTTTATCAATCATAAAAACCGCTTTTTCACCGGCAGTTATATTTTTTACGTATTGAGTAAAGCGAATTTCTGAATTTGACAGCGAGGTTGGCAGCGGGTTAACCAAAGAAAGCGTTATTTGAATTATAAAAAGTAACGCCACTATGACAAGCGCGGTAAAAAGAAAAAATCTTTTAGTCAGAGTTAAATAGTTTTGCTCTTTCAAAAGCAAAAAAGCATTATAAGCGACACTTCCGATAACAATTCCTACAAACGGCGCGGTCAACCTCCCCATATAATCTCTGTAACCTACGAACGGGAGAAAAAACGTTTGGCTTAGCGGTGCGGCTAAAAGCAAAAGCATTATGCTTAAAGGCGGCCAATGTAAACCGTTCAATTTCTTTCTGATTTTTACAATTATCGCGATTGTAAAAATAATCAGAAACGAAAATATATATACAAGCGGAATACTGTTTGGTAAAAAAATCTGTTTAATTTTTGAAAGACCGTATGGCGCCATTAAAGTATAAAAATTGTAAATACCAGTTATGGAAAAAAACGGTCTGATCATGCCTTCGGTTCGAGTCAGCAAATCTAATCTAACGCTGTTTCCGGCGCTTATATACGTTCCATAAATATCGAGCCACATGTCAGACCAGCCGAGATAAGCGGCATTTTGAATTAAATGAATGGCAAATCCCAAGATTGGAGCCGAAGCCCAAAGAGCGATTAAAAAAATAAAAATAATTTTTTTATGAAAAATATTTTCGCGCCAAAAGTAGATTGCGGTTAATCCCGCGAGCCAAGTAAATATAAAAATGTTGGAATTGTATGACACGAGAGATAATAGAAAACTAAACACCCAAATTACTGCAAAATATGTTTTATAATAAGCGAATTTTTTTAATTTGAGACGGTTTAAAAAGAAAATGCTTAAAAACATTATTGAAAAGCCCAAAACGTCTTCCATCGGCAGATATTCCAAAATATCGGCATTGCCGATAAAAACGGGCGATACGACAAAATAAAGCGTTGCGATAAAAGCTATGAATTTATTTGATATTGATTTTATAAATGCGTAAAAAAATGCCAAACCGGCAAGAGAAGTGATAATGGCTAATAACTTGAAAATAAAAAGTGAATCAATCCCCAATTTCATCATAAGCGCCAAGGGAGCGATATAAAAAACGGGATAATGAGTATAATAAAGTTTCTGCGCCAATAAATTACTAGCCACCGCGCCGTGAGCATGGTGTTGCAATTCCGGTTCATCAAAATAGCGGATTATTTTTCCATAACCCTGATTTAATCCCAAAAGATAGTGGTTAAAAAAGCCGTCGCGCGCCCAAAAACGGGCAGTCAATAACACTTGTGTTGAACAGCATTTCCAGCCGTTCCATCTGTTTTCCGGCAATGCCCTTACCGCAAGATAGCCAAAAAGGATCGCAATTAAAATAACAAACGGCAAATTAGCCGTAATTATTTTTTTAACGCTTACAAAAAGACGATTTAAGATATCAGACATTATGGGTATATTTTAAACTTTTTATTTATAAAATCAAACGATTGACTTTAAATTATTTTTGTGATTATATTTTTGTATTGTGCTGTAACTTGAAAATCGAATATGGGAGGAAAAACATGCCGAAAGAAAAAATAATTATTTTAGGACATTCCGGTTTTGTTGGCAGCTATTTATATTATAAATTACAAAGCGAATCGATGTTTGAAGTTTTAGGTTTTTCAATAAACGAAATCGATCTTCTTGATATTGGAGCTTACTGGAAACTGGCGGATGTTTGCGACGAAAAAACAACAATAATCATGGCCGCCGCGCTTTTGAGAAATAGGGGCGACAATGTATCTATTTTAGAAAATAACATCAAAATGGTCTTAAATTTAGCCAACTTTCTTTCCTCTAATAAAATCAAGCATCTTATTTATACCAGTTCGGTTTCCATATATGGCAAGACAAGTAAATCGCCGATTACCGAGATCAGTCCGGCAAATCCCGACAGTTTTTACTCTTCAGCTAAGGCTTGCGGCGAACTAATTCTTAAAAGAATTTGTGAGGAATCTGGTATTATCCTTACAACACTGCGACCGGGTAGAATATATGGAAAGAACGACATAACCAGTCCAATTTTTAATTTCTCACAGAATATTATTTTGGGGAAACCAATTGAAATTTACGGAGACGGTTCTCATCGATTTTATTGCGTTCATCAAAACGACCTTTTAAAGGTAATGACAAGAGTTATTAGTGAAGAAATAAGAGGCGATTATAATGTAATTCCTAGTAGCGGCGTAACTTTACTTGAACTTGCCGAACTGCTTTTTGAATTAAGCGGCAGAAAAGTAGAAGTAAAATTTAAACCCGCCGTTTATCAGCCGATTCTGCTGGCATTTAACAACTATAAACTTCAAGCTGTTTTCGGAAAATTCCCCTTTATTAGTTTAGAGGAAGGGGTAAAAAAATATTTTGCGCCAATAATCCCGTAAATTTACGGGATTATTTTATTAATCTGTATTTGAGCAGTGTCCACAAACTAATAAATCCATCTTTAAATCCCAATTTCTTTCCCTCCTTTTTTGTTCTCGGAAAATATCTGGTTGGCACCTGAACAATCTTTTCTTTCTGTTTAAGAAGTTTAGCAGTAATTTCTTCGCAAATTTGGAAGCGATTGCTTTGTAAATTTAACGATTGCCACAAATCGCGAGTCATAACTTTATAGCCATTGTTAACATCTTTAACATCTCCTCCATAAAGCAAGTAGGTTATAAAACTTACCATTTTTCCGCCCCACCAAAAAATACTTTGAGGATTTTTTGAGGTTCTATAACCGAATACGGCTTTCGTTTCTCCTCTTATTATAGGCTCAATAAGTTCATAAAAATCTTGCGGGTCGGTTTCTAAATCGGCGTCTTGAATGATAATAATGTTTCCTTCTGCCGCTTTAAGACCCGTTTTAATTGCCGTTCCTTTTCCGGAATTTCTATCATGTCTAATTAATTTAATGCGGCCTTCGCTTGCCAGCCGCTTCAAAATATCCAAAGAACTATCGGTTGAACCGTCGTCAACGGCAATAATTTCTTTATTTATATTAACCGTTTCAACCTTTTTTATCGCTTCTTCAACAGTTTTGGCTTCGTTATAAACCGGTATGATAACCGATATTTTATTCATTGCTTTATTGCTTCTACGAAATACCCTATCGGGCAAGGTTGTTTTAATTTTAATTTTTCAGGAATAAACCGGTCAAGAATAATGGCCACGGCGTAAAATAAAAATTTAATCGGCCAAAAAAATAAAAAGGGGGTTATAAGATACGCGGATGCGGAAAAACGTTCCCCTACCGGCGTTATAAAATAATTGTTAAAACCGGATTCTTTTAATAGTTTCTCGAGCCCTTCGCTCGTGAAACGCCAATAATCATTCGGCTCTTTAGCTTCGTTAAAAATAAAAGGACTGGTTATAAATAATTTTCCGCCGGATTTTAAAATGCGGTTAATTTCCCGCAATGTTTTTTGAGGACTCTCCAAAATATAAATTACGTTAAAAAGAAAAATCATATCGGCATAATTATTATTAAACGGCAATGGTTGATTCAAATCGGCAATAATATCCGGCTCGGTATTTTTATTTACATCAACCCTAATAAATTTTTCTGGCATAATACTCCAAAAACGTTCATAACTGGGATTTTTGCCTCCGCCAAGATCTATAACAACACCGCCAATGTTTTTGACATGCTTTGAAATCTCCAAATTAAAAAGCGTCCGGGCAATAGTTTTCCCGCAATAAGTTTCTTTTAATATACGAAGGATATTAATCATGAGTAAATCTTTTTATATAAATAATCCGAAAAATAAAAAATTCCGGCCGCGGCAAACATAAATATAAATGGCTGGGCCTGGATTCTGAATCTCGCCAATTCTATCATTAAAGTTGTTATGGAAACAAAATAAAAAACAACACCGAGAATTAAAAGTATCCCCGAGCGGCTAGATTTAAATTTAATCAAGGAAATAAAAATTCCTATCAGAAATAAAATGGCAATTACGGGCCAAAAAAACCCCGATATCAGTAATATCCATTCCCCTGAAGAAAAATTGCGCATTTTATCCCAGACCTCCGAAAAATTCCGCTGTTTGAGCAAGCTAAGCGTCTGGCTTTGAATTTTAAATTCCTTGACGCCCAAATAATAACCCAGAGAAGAATAAGAGTTTCTGGTGAAAAAGTTAGGCATAGAAAAAATTGAAAGCTTGATGTAGCCAAATGGGTCTTCCTTAATGCCATTTAAGGCCTCTCTCAATAATATTTCGGTTCCTTCTTTCGACATAATATCAAAACCTTTGGTTAATTTATAAGCAATTTCATAACCCTCGTCTAAACTTTTAAATTTGCCCTTGTGCACTTGAAAAGTATTGAAATTATCAACAAAAAGGCTAAAACCCTGCACCGTGGTTATCTGCCAGGTATCAAGAACGACTTTATTGCGAATCAACCACGGCGCTATGACAAAAAGAAAAATTAAAGACGCTAAACTGGCCGTTTTTAAAGATTTTAAAAAGCCGTTTTTTTTGAAAAATATAAATATCGCAAAAACCGGCCAAATATATAAAGCGTTCGGTCTTATAAGAGCGCCGATACCCAAAAGACCGACGGATAAATATAAAAATTTATGGGAATTTTGTTTTAGATACCGAATAAATAAATAAACCGCTAAAACAAATATGGGCAAAAAAATCTGCTCAGACATTATAGCGCCGGCTAAAAAGGCGCCCCAAGGTTCTAAAGCAAATAAAATTCCGGCCAAGAATGCGATTCTTTTATCAAAAAGCTCCCTGGCGATTAAATAAATTAATGGCGCGGTAATCGCAAAAACAAAAATGCCTAAAAATATGGCAGGTTTAAAAGATCCGAAAACAAGATAAATTAAAGCCAGCCACAGCGGATAGCCGGGCGCCCGAAAACCGCTCGGTTCATACGGCGGCGCATTATTATAAGAAAAAACATGGTGATTTATTACGTTTAAAGCGGTGGTTTTGTAGGCCTGGGAATCAATGAATAGCGCGGCCGAGTCAATTTTTTGGCTGAAAATAAAAGATAAAGTCAGCCCAAAAATAGCCGCTAAAATAAACAGAAAAATTAACTTATTTTTTTCGCTAAAAAAGCCGGACATAATAATCCATTTATTATATATAATTTTAAGGAAATTAAATACCCCGAATTGTTCAGGGCATTTTTACCGGAAATAGATTCTATAAATCAGACCAACGATAGTTTTTCCGATGAGATACACATTTTTCCATTTTAAAATGTTTGATTTGCCGTATTCCCGCACCATAACGCGCATCGGCACCTCAACATAAGACGCATTGCTTCGCTTAATTAACTGAACAATAATTTCCGCCATATAAGCCGGGCCATCAGTTGTCATTTCGACCGTTTTCAATACATTGCGCCTAAAAAAACAAGGACCATTAAAGTATTTAATTTTTAGCCAAAAAATGCCGTTGAATAATGTTCTATAAGCAACGGAAAGGCCTCTGCGATATATTGAACGCACCTGGGGGTTAGTAATATAGGGAATAATCGCATCGGCTTTGCCTATCTGATGAAAAATACTTGTTATGGCTTCGGGAAGAATTTCATTGTCTCCCGGAATCCAGCCGACATAATCCTTAGAAGCCAAAGAGGCTCCAACCCTAAAACCGCATCCAAGACCTTGCGGTTTGGGGTTATGAAACGCTTTAATACATCGGTTTTGCGCCGCCAATTCGTTAATGATATTTCCAGTGTCATCGGTACTGCCGTCATTAATAGCCAAAATTTCAAAATCGGAAAAACCTTGTTTTTCTAAGGCATCTATTATATTTTTTATCGCGTTCTCGATATTACCGGCTTCATTAAGTCCCGTAGTAATAACAGAAACAGATGGTTTGTTTGGCATATGGTCGCTTTCTTTTAATTTTAACAATATTGTTAAGATACTGATTGATGACTATTTTAATCATTTTTTACAGTCAAAGTCAAAAATGAACTTTTTATTCTATAAAATCCCGCAGCGGTCAATAAAAATAACGACGCATGAATTGATAATCTATAGCGAGAGATATCTCCCCAAGATACCAAAAATGGGAAATAAATTATCCATAAAATTAAAAACCAAAATAATAAATTGTATCGATTTTGTTTGAATGCCGTAAAAATTCCCATAACCGCCAGAATAGCTGCCGCGGGCCAAAAAAATACTAAGACGAGTAAAATTTTCGCGCCCGATGACGAATTTTTAATTAAATTAATAATATCTAAATATTTAATCTCGGACCATTGTATATAATTACTTATTTTAGATTGAACATTGCTATCCGGAACGCCTAAATCAAAAAAAATATTGCCGTAAGAATTCTTAAATAAGAATAGCGACATATCTTTAAAATGCATTTTTAGAAACGCTCCGAAATTAGTTTTAATTTCTTTTAACGCGATTTGGCTGATTTTTTGCGAGTTTTCAACAGTCATAAGATCATAATCGCTCTTTGCGCCAACTAACTGCCGGGCTTGTTTATATATATCTATAGCTTCACCCGGCTTTGTTTTACCAAGATATTCTTGAAGCATAACATTATCGGCAAAGCTTCTTATGCCCGAAGCCGAAGAAAACTGCCAGCTATTGAGAACAACTTTATTTCTTACCAACCATGGGGCAAGAACTGCGATAAATATAAAAAAAATCAATACCGACACCTTAATTGACCGCCAAAACGAATATTTTGATTCGAAAATTAAAGCCAAAAATATAAAAATGGCAATAAAAAAAAGAGCGGCGGGACGGGTTAAAACAGCAATTCCCATAATAAATGAAGAAAAATAAATATGCGAGGTTTTGGAATATTTAAGATAAAGGCATAAAAAATAAGCACTTAAAAGAAAAATTGGCATAAAAATTTGCTCGGCTGCAATAAATCCGGCTTGGAAAAGAGCCCAGGGTTCTAAACCGGAAAGAAAAGCGGCAGTTACAGCAACTTTTTCTGTAAAAACTTCTCTGCCGATTAAATAAATAAGAGGTGCCGACAATGCAAAAACAAACGCTCCAATAAAAATAGCGGCATTATAAGATCGGAAAATTAAATAAATAAAAGCCAGCCAGAAAGGATATATCGGAGTTCTGAAGCTGGTCGGCCAATATGGCGGCAAAGGAGTTATGGCAAGCATCTGATGATTTATAAGATTGTTCGCCAGATTTTGGTAATCCTGGCCATCGCCCCTAAAAAATATTTCCGTACCGTTAATTCTGATTAAAATAAAGATTACCAAAAGCTCCACTAATAATGTGATGGTAAAAATTAGAATTGGTTTTTTATGCAAAACGATAAAATTTTTCATTACTAAATTGCTAAAAATCATATCGGTTGATATAATTTAAAATTACATAATAAATAATAGCACAATATGCAGTCATTAAACTATGATCCCGCGCAACATATATAGAATAATATATAGAACTGTTCAAAAAATTGCCGAAATTTTTGGCTATAATCTGCTCATGACTCAAAAATACGGAGGTGGAAACGGAATTTACGAATCAATATTGCCCGGCGCACGATACGCGCCGTGGCTGTCTGATTCCTTGTTTAATGAAACATATCGCGTGATTAAAAACTATACTCTGGTTGACAAATACAGATGTTATGAACTTTGGCAATTAGTTACTGAGACATCTAAATTACGAGGCGCGCTAATTGAGGTGGGGACGTGGCGAGGCGGAAGCGGCGCTCTAATTGCAAAAAAAGCAAAACAGTCCGGCATTAAAGACATTGTATATTTATGTGATACTTTTAAAGGCATTGTTAAATCAGGAATTAATGACACATTTTATAAAGGAGGCGAACACGCCGATACTTCTGAAAAAATCGTTAAAGAAGTAATAATAGAGCTTAATTTAGATAATATAAAATTATTAGCCGGAATATTCCCAGATGAGACGGCTAGACTTATAACAGATACAGAATTTCGTTTTTGTCATATCGACGTTGATGTTTACCAATCGGCAAAAGATACCGTCGAATGGTTGTGGCCAAAATTGGTTGCCGGCGGCATTGTTGTTTTTGATGATTACGGATGGGAAGGGTGCGACGGAGTTAGAAAGTTTGTTGAAGAAGAAAGAAAAAAACAAGATAGGTTAATTTTTTACAATTTAAATGGACACGCCATTATGATTAAATTGTAAAAAATTAAATACCCCGAATTGTTCAGGGCATTTTTATCGAAAATAGATTCTATAAATCAGACCTAAGATAGTTTTTCCGATGAGGTATACGTTTTTCCATTTTAAAACATGCGACGCGCCATAATCGCGCTTTTTGATATACATTGGCACTTCCACATAAGATGTGTCTTTTCTTCTCACCAGTTGAACCAGAATTTCCGCCATATAAGCCGGGCCATCGGTTGTCATTTCAGCGGTTTTCAATAAATCGCGCTTAAAAAAACAGGGACCGTTAAAATATTTGAGTTTTAGCCCAAAAATAACATTAAACATCGTTACAAAAGCGGTAGAAAGAAATCTGCGGTATATTGAACGCACTTCTCGATTAACAGTATAAGGAATAATAATGTCGGCTTTGCCGATCTGCTCTAATATGGCGGTTATAGTTTCTGGGAGTGTTTCGTTATCTCCCGGAAACCAGCCGAAGTAATCCTTGGAAGCCCAAGAAGATCCGATTCTGAAATCGTATCCAAGACCTTGCGGCTTGAAGTTGTGAAACGCTTTAATGCGCCGGTTTTGTGCCGCCAGATTTTCAATAATTTTTCTGGTGTCATCGGTACTGCCGTCATTAATAGCTAAAATTTCAAAATCGAGAAAACCTTGTTTTTCTAAGGCATTTACTGCGTTTTTTATCGCGTTCTCGATATTGCCGGCTTCATTTAAGGCAATTATCGCAATAGAAACCGACGGTCTTAATTTTAATGACTCTCCCCCATCTTTCATAATATTTACCTTTCCTCTATTATTAAGATACTTGATATTAATGAATAATTAAAACATTTTTATGATTAAAAGTCAAAAAAATTTTATCATAGAATAGATTTATAAACATCGTCTATACGGCGAGCAATAGTGGGCCAATCTTTTGTTTTGATATCTTCTAAATTTTGCGCAATCATTTTTTGTATAAGATCGGGGTTATTTATTAATTCAATTATCGCCATCGCCAATTTTTCCGCCTGACCCTGATCTACTATAAAGCCGTTTTTTCTATTTTCAATCAAATCTGCGACACCTCCAACATTAGTAGCAATAACAGGCAGGCCAGCCGCCATTGCTTCCATAATCACAGTCGGAGTGCCCTCCCGATCGCCGACAGTGCTTATAGACGCTAAAACAAAAACATCCGCCGCTTTAAGATGCTCTATGACTTTATCGTGACTTTGGCGGCTTAAAAAATAAATATTGCCAATATTTTTAGCTTGAGTTTCAAGTTCGTTTTTATCAGGACCATCGCCTATTATTATCAATGTCGCCGTATTAAATTTTTCTTTTACCTCTTTAAAAGATTCTATTAAATACCTGAAACCTTTATTAATTCTTAAAACTCCAACAGAAATTATAACTGGCTTGGAATATTGATGTTGTAAAGTAATAATTTTATTTTTATCAATACTTTTAAATTCACTTAAATCGATACCACTTGAAATCACCTCGAATTTGATTTCCGAAACGCCGATAATTTTTAAATCTTTATAAATTTCATTGCTGACACAGATTATTTTAGAAATATTTTTAAAATATTTCGCGTTTTTTGGCTTTAAAAGCCGCTTATTTAAACCGGCATGGATAGTAATTACCACAGGAATATTCAATTTTTTAGAAAGTTTCCCGCCAAAATATGCTTCCATAAAATCACCATGAAGGTGAATAATGTCGTAGGGATTTTTTTTATGTCGTTTGATAACTTGCCGCATTGCCCAAAAATTAAACCAAAAACGCCGCATCTTGCTATAAAGCGGTAAAAATTGAAATGGTGCTTGGAAAGTTTTTTTAAACAGAGATCGGTCGCCTACCCCAATAAATATCTCTGCATCATAGCCTAATTTAGTTTGCTCCTGTGAAAGGATTAAACCATGTCGCTCCATTCCTCCAATGTGAGGCGGAAAATACTCTATAATTCTTGCGATTCTCATTGTTTTAATTCCAAAAATAAATCTGCGAATTTTTTAATGCCATTGTTCCATTCAAAATTTTTACTAACCCATTCTCTTCCGGCTTTGCCGAATTTTTCTTTTAATTCTTTATTTTCCATTAATTCTTTAATTTTTTTAGCAAGCATTTCGGGACTATGCGACTCAACTAAAAATCCATTCTCTCCGTTATTAATTAAATCCGGAATGCCGCCGACCCTTGTCGCCACTACTGCTTTTTCCATAGCCAGTGCTTCCATAATAGAACGGCCAAAACCCTCATGCCAGCTCGGATAAACAAAAATATCAATTTCTGAAAGCGCTTGCGGTACTTTGCCATAAGAAACAAATCCCTGCCATTCAATCTTGTCAACAATATTCAAATTATCAGCCATTTTTTTTAATTTTGCCTCAAGCAGCCCTGTCCCAAAAATTAAACAGTTAAACTTTAAATTCTGTGATTTTAAAATCGCGACTGTTTCAAACAAATCTTCTAAGCCCTTTCCTTCAACTAATCTCCCTAAATATCCAATTTTGATTATCCCCACCTTATCCACTTTTTTTCCGGTGTCGGACACCGGATTAAAGAGATTGAGATCAACACGAAGAGAAACGAGGCGAATTTTGGATTCCGGAATCCCATGATCCTGAACCTGATTAAAAATAGCGCGGCTTATAACCCGTACTCGCGCCGCTTTTTTCATGGCGTAGCAGCCAATTCGCTGAAGCAACAGACTTTTTCCGCCAAAGGCGGACCAGCCTCGGGCTGGAATATTTTCTTTATGTTCAATTTTTCTGAATATTTCCCCCTGAATTTCAATGACCGTTGGTTTGCCGGTAAAAAATTTTAAAATTGTTGCCGCGACTCCTCCGCCGATAATTTCCGAAGAATCAAAAATATCAATTCCATAATGGTAATTCAAATAAAATCCTAGACAAACGGCTTGTTTAATAAATCCGATATAGCCAAATCGCGGCATAAGATAAATTGAAATATTACTCTCCTTATAGCGATGAAATAAAAAATCCGGCGACTGCGCAATTATAAAAAGTTTATCAAAATAAGCAGCCAAAGAGCGCCAAGTTTTCATATCTTGTTCGTTTGAAAAAATATCTTTTGGATATTTATGTTTTCCTATAAAACAAAGGTTCATTTATTTTCTTTCAAATAAATAATAGACGTTAATGCCGAGTGGAAAAAATTTCTGAAAAGGCGCCCATAACCAATCGCAAAATTTCCAGATAGGCAGGGCTAAAAATTGCATTTGTTTTGGCGCAAAAGAAACGTTTCCAAAACTTGCCGATTCAATCAGCGTAAAATCACGCTTAAAAAGATTTTTAATAAAACCGGGTCGCAGAGCGGTTTTTTTTCTCCCTGCGGGTGATCTCCCGAAGGGAAACATTTTAACGATACTTCTCATCCAATTCAGATCGTTATAAATATTCGGAAAAACTACTAATACTAAACTGCCTCGCTTAGTTAACCTCTTAACTTCCTTAAAAAGTTTTATCGGATCTACATACTCCCACACGCCAATCGTTAAAACCAACTCTCCGATACCGTCCGGAATTTCATTGTTAAATCCGGAACTAAGGATAAATTCGACTTTACTAAAATATTTTAATTTTTCTTTGGCACCAGCCAGCATAATATCAGAAATGTCTACGCAATAAATTTTTTGAGCCATTTTGGCCGCAAAAACATATTCGCCAGTGCCACAGCCCCAATCAATGATAATTTTATTATTGCTAAGTTCTCTGATTTTATTTTTTAAAAACGGCTGCCAAAGACCTAAAATATATTTTTCCAAAATTGAAGACTCGCCCCTTTTATCGTAAGCAGCGGCATCGATATATTTTAAATTTTTATCTTGATAAGCCATTGGATTAATATTTTTGGATTTAACGTTTAAAAACGTTTAAACTTTACATAAAATACCGAATACCAAAAAACTTTGAAAAGTTGATTGATAAAAAATAATAGAATTTTTTTTATAAAACCTGATTTTTTATGCCATTCCATTAATTCCAAAAAATCACCGATATTTTTACGATTTTTTTCCATGAATTTTTCGAGATTTTTAAAATCTTCTTGGTTCATCGTATTGGTATGAAGAGCTATAGTCACCAAACCGAACATGCCTTTTCTCGGCCGCCATAAGATTTGAGGAAGCCAAACGAGATTCCACTTTTTAAACGGCCATAAGGCAATTCCGTCGCTTATAAAATGAAAATTATTTTGTTTCAACGCTTTAAGCGTATTTTTATCAAATGAATGGCGCGGCGCCACAAAAACATCGGGAATTATCGTTTGCGCCTCCATTATTTTCCGGCCAGTACTTATTATAATTTTTTGCTCTTCAAAACTCATTCCTCCAAATTCTCCACTTTTATGTATTTGCAAAACGCCACCCCCGTTATTGGCGAGATGCTGATAACCATGCTGAGCAACTATCCAACCATTATTATTGAGTTCTCTTATAATAGGCCAAAAATTAGAATTAGCCGGGTAATTCAGTAATTTTGGGTCTCTGACATCCGGAATTACCGCAATAAGCGGTTTGATATTATTTCGCATAAATATTTCAAGCGCCAAATTAAAATTATCCCAGTTCATGTTTGGCGCAATGTCATCTAATCTGAAAAAATACTTTATCATATAAATTTATTATATAATTCCAGCCATTTTGAAAAAACCGTTTCCCAGCTGAATTTTTCTTTAATTTTTTTTCTTGCGGCCGAACCAGTGTTCTTTCTTAATTCAAAATCATTCATTAATTTCAGTAATATATTTTGATAATCTTGGCTATTTTGCACTACAAAACCATCGTTGCCGGAATCAATTATTTCTGCAACAGCGCCAACTTCGTTCGTAACCACGGGAAGGCCGGAAGCCATGGCTTCCATTAAAGCAATCGGCATATTATCTTCATAAGAAAAATAAGCAAAGATGTCCGAATCGGAAAAATATTTTTTTGGAATATCTTGGCCAAACCATTGAAGGCTTAGGTTTTTTGGCCTTTCTAGCAACATTACGGATTTTTTAACATCTTCTAAAAGCGGTCCATAACCTACAATTCGCCAATTTATTCTTTTATCAAAATCTTTAGCTAAATTAAAAATTAATTGAGCCAACTCAAATAACCCTCTAGTTTTATCGGGAAACCAAAATTTTGTGACGGTTAAAATGTTGAAAAAACCTCGTTCTTCCGGTTCAACTTCGTCAAAATTTGAAATATTAATGGCATTGGGTATAACTATGGCATTTTTAATATTAAGCAAATTTTTTAAAAATTCCGAAGGCACCGTTATAGCCGAAGCGCGGCAACAGCAGAGCCAATAAAAAAATTTCCATGAATTTCCATGAATTTTGCCGTGAATCGTTAAAATCAGCGGTTTCATTAAAAACGAAAAAGCCAATGGGTTAGTTGTATGAATAAGACCCAGCTTAAATTCAAAGAGACTTAAAAGTTTATCTTTTAAAGTAAAAATATGTTTCGCCTTGAATTCTTTGGTTTCATTAAGATTAAAAACCAAATCGGCACCCCATTGCCATGGCCCCCCATTAATATGGGGCGTAATTATTAAAACTAATTTCTTTTGCGATTCACTCATTTATGTTATAAACTATATAACAAATTTAACATTAGGTCAACCTAATATTTTGGCTTTAATATGCGAAAAACATTACTATTTATCATCACTAAATCAGAAATGGGGGGCGCCCAGCGGTTTTTATATGAACTTGTAACGCATTTGAATCCAGAAAAGTATGATATTTCGGTAGCTGCTGGCGGAAACGGGGAATTATTTAGAAAACTTGGTGAAAAAAATATCAAAACAATTAAAATTCAAAATTTTTCCAATGTGCCGGGTGTTAAAAACTTACTGGCGTTTTTTGAAATTTTTTTGCTTATCATAAAAACCAAGCCGGAAATTATCTATCTTTTAAGCTCGGAGGCCGGTTTTTCCGGCGCCATTGCCGGAAGTTGTTATGGGTTTTTTTCGCGTAAAAAAATAAAAATAATTTATCGAATCGGCGGTTGGGCATTTAAAGAACCAAGAAGTATAATTATTAAAAAAATTTATCTTTGGGCGGAAAAAATCTCCGCACCATTTAAAGATATTATAATTGTAAATTCAGAATTTGATCGTCAATTGGCAATAAAAAACAAAATAACCAGGCCGGAAAAAATAATAACTATCTATAATGGTATAAGCATCAATGACTTAAAATTTTTGCCAAAAGAACAGGCAAAAAAATTTATTGAATCAAAAATAGAAAATTTAAAATTGAAAATTGAAAATTCTATTTTAGTTGGTACCATTGCCAATCTTTATAAAAATAAAGGATTGGATTTTTTAATTCTTGCGATCGCAAGAATTAAAAAATCTCAGCCAAATTGGCAATTCATAATAATTGGCGAAGGTTCGGAAAGATTGAATTTGAAAAAATTAATTATAAATAATGAATTAGAAAACGATATTTTACTTTTTGGTTCTATTCCCGACGCGTATAAATATTTAAAGGCCTTTGACTTGTTTATTTTGCCATCTGTAAAAGAAGGCCAGCCCTGGGTAATTTTAGAAGCCATGGCCGCCGAAACGCCAATTGTGGCAACTAATATTGCTGGTATTTCGGAAATGATTGAAAACGAAAAATCCGGATTGCTGATTGAGCCGGCCGATCCCGATGCTTTGGCAGCGGCAATAGAAAAAATACTGACTCATCCGAGCTTATCTCATGAATGTGCCATACAGGCATTCAAAGTATTAAAAGAAAAATTCGAAATTAATAAAATGATTCAAAAAAACGAAGAATTATTTTAATTGTTATTTATTCTATTTAGACGATCGTTTTTATAGTATAACAACAATTGATTGAATTTTTCAGAAATTATAATTCCAGATTTTTTATAAACGTTTCCTCCGTTGTGTTTTGCGGTTTATAACCCAATCCCAAGGCTTTTTTAATTTCAGCTATTCCCTCTTGTCTTTGATTGTTGGCAATGTAAGCCAAGCCAAGATACCAATGGCTTTGCTTTATATCCGGATCGGCTAAAACCGCCTGTTTTGCCCACATTATAGCCAATTTAGCATCGTTTTTCAGTAATGCGGTTCTGGCAAGATAAAACAACGTTTCCTGTCTATTAGGGCTAAGTTCCAGTGACTTTTTACCAAAATCTTCCGCTTGACTTATAATTTCCGGGTCGCGCCCCCTTGTTCCTAAAATATTGTAAATTCTAACCATGTCAGTGTATTTAGCGGCGTCTTTAGTGTGAGCCGCTACCGCCTTATCGGCTTCGTTTAGAGAAAAATTAATTACGTCTTCCAAATTTAGAAGAGATATTCCTTTTTCTACCGCTCCGGCAACCGAAGCGATCAAGTCAAATTGATATTCTGATTTATACGGCGTAAAGTAGCTTAAAGATTTTTTAAATAAGACAATACCTTGCGCGGGATCTCGGGAAAAAATTCTTAGCGCGTCGGCATCGGCTATATTGGCGCGCCACATTCCATAATTCACGTATAATAATGCTAATAAACTCCCGACAATTGCTAATGATGATAATTGCGAATAAAAATTAGCAATTCGCGGCATTCGCAATTCTTCCGATTGATTCGCATGATCGCGCGAGGCGAGAAACGCTAAAAATAAAAAAAGCCCGAACCAGGAGCCAAAACTGTCAAAAGAAAAAAATACAGTTACAAGATAGGAGAAAAATGCGCTCGCCAAAAAAACCGATAAAAATTTTCCTTCCATAATTGAAATTATGGAAGTGTTTTTTGGGTTGTTTTTAAAAATTCTAAATAAATAAAACACGACAACAAACCAAATTAAAATATAAGCCAGGCTTCCGACAATACCGGTTTCGGTTAAAATCTGGAGAAATGCGTTATGTGGTTTGTCAAACCAGGTTTCGCCGAATCCGCCACTGCCAAATTTTAAAAAGCTCGGATTATAATGAGCATTGAAAATATAATTAAAGTTTTCCGGTCCCGCGCCCAATATCGGACGATCGGTAAACCCTTTTAAAGCCGTTTGCCACGCCAAAATCCGGGTTTGCGCCGTTGTTTCGCTCAAAGAAAATTGGGTTAAGCGCCTTAATACGCTGATATTTTTATTTTGAATAAATTGGCTGTCGCGAAAAATCCATAAACTAAAAAACCCGATAAAAATCAAGAAAAATATGGCTGACAACGCGATTTTGAAACGGCGGGTGGTAAGACCGTCGAAAATAAGAAAGAAACCTAATAACAAAATACCGGCGAATAGGCCTAAAATCGCGCCGCGGACCTGCCCCAAAAGAATGACAAAAAAAATGAAAACGGATCCAACACCAAAAAACCAACCCTTTAATTTAGAAATTGAAAATTGAAAATTGAAAATTGTTTTATAAAGTCCCCAGAAAAAATGAAATATAAAATAAGGTGCAATAAATGTCGGATTATTAAAAACAGTTGAGCCCCATGCCAACGCCCATTGGGTATTTTGATAAAAAGCCGTCGCCGCTACCGCTAAAGCGATAAAAAAAGAAAAATTTAAATATTGCGCTATATCGAAATCTGGCATTGATTCTCGAAGTCCGACATCTAAGGATTTCGATGTCGAACTTCTAAAGCCAGATTTCGATATGCTTACAAGCACTAAAAACCACGCCAGAAAATGAAGTTCGGCAAATAACCCAGTCATTCTTGCTCCGATGCCCCAGAAACTTCTGCTAAAATCAACTCCGAAAATTGCCGAAATAAAAGAAACACCAAAAAATATCATTAACGCGCTAACAATATAATTTTTTCTTACCCATGATTGATTCCCGGAACCAATCACTCGGAGAATAAGCCAAGCGGCAAAAATAATCTCAATCAAAACTTGAAACAAGAGAAATTTCGGAGTTAAAAAAGCAAAAAGTGCTCTCGGCCAAAAAAATAGCGGTGTCAATAAAATCGCGTAAAGTCCGTAATAAATAATCTTATTCAAATAAAGTTCTGATTTAAACATAGAGTTGATATTAGCACGAAACAAAGGAATTTTGAAGCCATTCTACGGACGTTTATAGGTGTTATAGGTGTCGGACACCCATAAGTTGAGATATTTAGATATTTCTATATTTAGAAATTTCAAAATTTAAATTTTAAGCAAACCAAAAACCCCGCTTTGCGGGGTTTTTGGTTTAGCGCTTATAATTTTTATTTCCATTCAAAGATAGCGCCGATAGCTCCTACAAACTGCCTCCCGGAGGTGCGCATTTGGGAAAAGAAATGAGCTATGGATTGTTTTCGCACAACGCAGTAGGAACCATTCCAGCTATGGTTATTCGGACAAGGACTGCTTGGAAGAAACGAGGAAGGAGGAGTTGAGCTTACACACGCCGTGCCATCCCAGTATTGGCCCGTAGGGCAAGTTGTAGTCGTGGGCGTAGACGATTGTGGCGAACTCCAGCACCCACTATTGTACCAGTACCAACCAGAAGATGTACAAATTGCCGAATCAAAACAATTACTTGGCGTACTGCATCCTGAAGTAGTGGTAGTTGTACTGCAATCACTGGGGCACGAGCCGGAACTTTCTCCAGAATCGCACACGCTGTTGTTATTACACGCAGTAGTCGTGGTTGTTGAACTTACACAAGCTGTGCCATCCCAGTATTGGCCAGAAGGACATGTTGTGGTGGTTGTAGTCGTTGTTGAAGTGACGCAAGCGGTGCCATCCCAGTATTGCCCTGATGGGCAGGTAGTAGAAGTGGTTGTTGTCGTGCCCTGACGCTGTTGACAAACAACAGCTGTGTAACCACCTTCTGTTGAAGCATTAGGATACTCTGCGCAACGAGTAGAATCGTTGTTTAGCATACAGTAGCCAGACATCTCGTGAGCAAAACTGGGGCAAGAACTGCTAGTTATAGTTGTAGTTGAATTCACACAAGCTGTACCATTCCAGTATTGACCAGAGGGACAGGTTGTGGTGGTTGTAGTCGTTGTTGAAGTGACGCAAGCGGTGCCATCCCAGTATTGCCCTGATGGGCAGGTAGTAGAAGTGGTTGTTGTCGTGCCCTGACGCTGTTGACAAACAA
>Ga0209542_10000674_pt1 | contig 81621 bp, 86 predicted proteins | sample RifCSPhighO2_01_FD_184028 | JGI IMG/M metagenome (GOLD analysis project Ga0209542, IMG submission 184028) | Soil microbial communities from Rifle, Colorado - Rifle CSP2_plank highO2_0.1 (SPAdes) (version 2) | ecosystem: Environmental > Terrestrial > Deep subsurface > Rock core/Sediment ...
TTTTGTATCCAGTCTTTTTTCCTTTTCAATGGCAGAGTCGCACCTCTGCCCTGCCCCAACTCAGGGCTAACGCCCTGATGAGGGGCTGTTTTTATTTAAGACTTTCTACAGAGCCCCAGCCACAACAATATTTATATATTGAGTTGGATGCGTGAAATGCATGGTGCAGAAAGTGATTTTCCAAAAGCCAGACGGGGCTGAACTCCAGAAAAATGGATTTGTAGGCGTTGATATGCACTACCACACTGAATATTCTGACAGCAAAACCAAGGTTTCCAGCCTGATTAAGCTGGCAAAAAAGCGCAAGCTGGGCGTGGCTGTGACCGACCATAATATTGTCACGGGTTCATTGAAAGTCATGGAGAAGGCGGAAATCTTTGCAGTGCCAGGCATTGAAGTGAACTGCAGGGAAGGCAGGGACCTCCAGGTTTATTTTTACTCCAAAACAGAGCTCATTGATTTCTATGAAAAGAGGATAAGGGACTACAAATATGCCAACCCGTATGGAAGGCTGAAAAAAACAATCATGCAGATACTGGATGACCTTGAGCATTATAATTGCATAGCATCAATGTCCCAGCCCTATGGCATTCTCTGGAAAGGGTGGGTAAGCTATCTCAACAGGAGTGATGATGCAAAGGATATAATTGGAAGGGTCGGCGCTGTTGAGGTCATCAATGGGGAGGACACGAGGATGAGGAACCTCAAGTCAGTCAAATTTGCCATGGATGTCCAAAAGCCCATAACCGGAGGCAGCGATGGCCATACCCTCAGTGAATTGGGGAGGGTTGTCACTTATACCCATGCCTCAGATGTTGATGATTTCCTGGACCATGTCAGGAAGAAAAACAATTTTGTGATGGGCGTTGAGGGCAGCAGGCTAAGGGGGATATTCAACCAATCAAGGGTATTATCGAAGCGCCTGAGGTACATGCCTTCAATTGCAAGGACAACATACCAGTTTTCTGTCAAGAACAGGATTGATGACCTGAAGCCCAGGATTAGGAAGAAATTTGCAGACACAATGGAAGGCATAAGGAACGGGTTTTCAGGAGTAAACCGTCGTCGTTGAGATTTTTTGCATTGTTTTATATTCTAGTTTTTTATTTTATAGCAAATCACTTTAATAATCGGAACTTTGTTCCTAACGAATAAGTGATTTGCTTATTAGGAAATAACCTTGCACTCATTTCAAAACATACAAAAATTAAGGTTATTTCCTATAGATTCATATTGCATCATTAACGCAATGCCCCTGTAGCCTAGCTATCCTTTTTCTAGAAAAAGGATAGGACCCAAAAAGTCGTTGCCGGCGGAATTTAAGATTCCTTGGCTCCGAGGCTTTGCTTCGCAAAGCAAAAGTAATTAAACGAGATTTATCAAACGATTTTTCATATTGCCCCCGTAGTCTAGTGGAAGAATACGAGGTTGCGGACCTTGAGGCCTGGGTTCGATTCCCAGCGGGGGCGTAGTACTTTTCGTATGACTCCCTAGCAAAGCTTTATATACTTTAAGCCCTTTTTACCCAATTATGCCAGTATTAAATTACGAAAAACAGGCAGAAAGGGCTGTTAGAAATTTCTTTCAGGATGAAAAAATCAGCCAAAAAAATAAGCAGATTGTTGAAAAAGAATTCTTGCCGGCATACCAAGATAGTGTTAGCTCAGCAAGAGTTCAAATCTTCATGGAGCATTTGAGAATCTTTCTTTCAGGTGGCGAAAACATAAAGCAGGAGATGCGTGATAAAAATCGCATGAAAGAGTTGTATAGGAAGCTAGCGTTAGACAAGCCAAGACATATCCCTACTTTGATTAATGTTTCAAAACGCTTCTGCAAAATAATTAATAAGGGAACTCTTCCCATATCCATAAAATTGGCAATAGAGGAAGTTAGGGGCAGGGTGCAGATAAAAGAGAACAAAAGGGATTTGGATACTGATGACATGATCAGCTGGGAAGATGGTTTGCAGATAATAAATGCCACAAACAGCATTCAGCTTAAGGCAATAATAGCCATGCAATTGGACACAGGCTTACGGCCTTCTGAATTCATTGACCTGAACTATGGCGATATTGGCATAAAGAATGACTTTTTGGTCATAAGGATTTTGTCAGGCAAGACAGGCAAGAGGGAACTTGCAGCATGGAGATGTGTTCCAATGGTGCTAAGATGGATTCAAACTCATCCTAGTAAAAAGCAAAATGACCCGCTATGGACACAAGAGTCTCAAAATTACGGAAAATTAAAGAAATACCAATATGCGGCAGTACTCAAAAGGGTAAAGGAAACGGCACGCAAGGCAGGCATTGATAAGCCAATGGATTTCTATTCCCTGAGGCATTCTAGCTGTTATCTTGATAAAAAGGATAATTTGCCAATAGACATTGCAGCCCAAAGGCACGGGCATTCTGTTAAATATTTCGCCGAGGTCTATGGAAGACTAAACATGGAAGACCAGATATCAAGAATCAAGAAGCATAATGGCTTTGCAGTTGAGGAAAAAGATAAGCCAAAACCAAATTTGCCATGCTCCCGCTGCGATTTTATCAACGACCCTCATGCGGAGATTTGCGAAAAATGCTCCGCGGCCCTTACTGTGAAAAAGGCAGTGGAAATCCAGCAGGCAAAGGAGGAGGAAATAAGCAGCCTCAGGAATGACATGCAAGGGCAGATTAACCAAATTCTTAAGCTAATTGACAACAGCGAAGAAACGAAGATAATACTTGATAAATCCTCTCAAGAAGGCTCTTAAGCATTTGATTTTCTAATAAAGGCCTTTTGGCTGTTATCCCAGACAAATTGCTCAAAATAAATCAGGTAATATGGATAGAGCGGATTGTCCTGGTATTCTTTATCAAGAACAGCTTTTATTCTTGGTTCCATAAGAAAGTAAAAGATAAGAAAAAATATAAGAAAAACTCGGAGATTAATTCTCCGAAAATTTTAGCATATTGTCCCGAGCCTGTACCCTGACATTCTCATAGGCTATACCCAGGACTTCCCTAAGCTGTGAGTCTAAGCTTGCCTGATGGCTTGCAGGAGCCATGTCCTTTGCCATTAATGCTAATGAGTAGGTCTGCAATAATCGCTTTATGTTGGCTTCTGTGCCAACTTCATGCGGGCTTTCAGCCACAAGTTTCATTAGTTCATTTGCCCTTGACCTCAAATCGACATATCTGTAAGTTTTACTAATCCTCCTATATTGTGTTTCTTGCATCATTTTAACCCCCCTTAAATGTGATAATAATATGATGGTCATCATTGTATTTAAATGGAACTGTAGACGATAAAGGTAACAAAAATGAGCACATTTCTTTATCCCTTTGGTATCAATATTAGCGTGAACATTGTTAAGCATGGAGACAGAGTACGAGCAGAATAGAGGGGAAAGAAGGAGCTTTTATTGTCCAAATTCTTTGTGGAAGAAATTGGTTGAGGAATGCAAAGGGAAATGTTCTGTCAGTGAGTTTGTAAAGGAAGCGATTATGGAAAAGCTGAAACAAAAAAGTGATAATAAAGATGAGACTTAATCAATTAATAATTTTCTTCGTCTTTTGTATTCATTCTCAAAGGTATCCTTTAGGTCGGTGTCGATAAAATTATTTAAAACCCAAATAAATACTACTGAAGACTCAAGCAAAATAAATAATGCTGTTTTATCGATGTGTTCCTTGCTGTGTATGTCAAGTTTATCATTCTTTGCCATCGAAACAAATGAAGGATGTGAAAACTTACAGACAAGTTCATAAAATTCACTATATTCGCTGCCATTATCAGACATGTCCTTGAAGGCCATATTTCGAATTAAAGTTGGCGAGAAATTTCTTAAAGCAAAGAAATTATCTTTAGTCACAAGATCCAAGATTTGTTGATAATCTTTGTCTTTAAGATAGCCTTCAAACTCTTTTTGTTTCTTTGGTATTTTTTCTTTTTCCTCAAAGGAAAGGTTATTCCAAGATAGCCATCTTCTGCTCTCGAAGGGGTACTGTTTCAAGTATAAAATAAATACACTTGTTTCAAAAATATTTCTTATCACCATCAAAGATTCAGCATATTTATAATTTCTATTCAGAATTATTACTGATTCTACCAATGATATAATCTTTTTATGTAATAATTCCACAACCTGATAAGAGTCATTCTTTTTAAAATCTGAACTTTTACTTGCATTGTCTATTATGTTTACATGTATTCTTTTCAATAAACCAATTGTTTCAATGATTTCCATTTCCATACCCCAACAATATTTAAACTGAATTAAATAGTTTATCTTTTGCCGGTACTAAATAAATTAAGATTATCGACATTATTGATGAATTTCCTTGCATCTTTTTCTAATCGTAACCTCAGTCACCCCAATCAAGTTCGCAACTTGCCTCTGAGTTATCTCTTCACCGCATTCTTTGGCAGCCAAATAAATAACGCCAGCAACAATTGATTTTGGATTCTTCCCTGAATATTCAGGAGATTCTTTCACTTTTTCCATTATTTCCATTGCCTTCGTAAGGCAAGCCTGGCTTAATGACAATTGAGAAACAAACCTCGGCAGGTAATCTAACGGGTCAGACAATCCAATTTTCAGTCCCAATTTCCGCTTCAAAATCCTGTGAGCCCGCAAAAGGCTTCTTTTGCTCACATTGCTTCCCTGGATTATTTCAAATGCTGTTTTTGGCAAATCGTTTTCAAGACATGCTTGATACAAAGCAGCAAGTCTTATACTCTCATTTCTCCTGCCAATGCACAAGTCCCTATTAACAGCTTCCTTGTATATGGCAAAAGCCTGTTCTCTAACATATCCTGGCAAGCTGAGCTTCCAAGCCAATTTATCCATTTCCATGCTTGAATTTCGTAAATTCTTCTCTCTACTTGATAAAAGCCACGAAGCTTTGACAATTTTACCGTCAACTGGTCTTGTTTCTATTTCAGACAATATATTCAATGGCAATGCTTCAGTTCCATAGTCATCAATCACCAAGCCACAACTCTTGCAGATAAGCTCATGATTTTCCGCTTTGAATTGACTATTCCCACAATCCTGGCAGCGTTCAATTGCTTCCATTTTCATCCCTCACAAAATACATGATAACCGGCAATGTTTTTTCTTTGAGTAGTTCCTTAATTCTTTTAGACAGGCTTTCTTTGCTCAGACATAATTCCATGACATAGCTTGCAGTTTTATTTGCCACAATGATGTCCCTGATTGGCTTCTTGAGGTCAATTCTTCGCCTTCCATCATTCCAGAATATCTTGCCTTTGACTGAAAGTATGCTTTGGTAGATGCTTATTTTTTCTGCTTGCACATTCATCCCCCTGAAATTTTGTCACTATTTAGTTATTATAATGTTTTTTTGGTTATTATAATTAATGTTATAATTATTATAATAATTTAAATAATTTAGAATGGTTTATATATGAAAATAAATAACGATTAGGGATAGTGATCTGCTAGAGTGGAAGATTTGTGATATAATGTATCAAATTAATGTACCTGCAGATTTACGCATTCTCCATTGCTGTTTTATCATCGAAGAATTCATACCATGATAGAATGCATATTGCTCCGAGCAGTATCCAGAAGAAAAATTCCTCAAACGGGAATCCTAACCCAAAGATAGTTATGAAACCAATGAATTGGTGTCCAGGATAATACCACTGATTTAATGCTAAAGCTGTGAGTTCGTAAATTATTGAAAAGAAGAAGAAATATACTGCTGTCTTTGCAAACTTAACCCACCTGTTGTGAAATTTTGACACTGCCATAGCAATTGGCGCGATAACAAAAAGCAAGCCCATTACCACAAAAAAATAAGGAATTCTTAAAAGGGATTGATTGAAATACAATAATGTAAAAAATAATACAAGCAATGCCAGACTTCCAACATAAAGATATTTTAGTTGAGGATAATACATCTTATCTTTGAATTTGTGGTCAATAAAGTACTCATAATAAGATATTACCAAATAAATATACAAAAACAGCCAAATAGGTTTTGCCCAGTCCAGTGGAGCCGAAAAATCCAAAAATCCTGCTAACGAAAATGTCTTTTTTATTCTGCTCAAAAGTTTCAAAGGAAAGTCTAATCTCCTCCTTCATCTTATCAGATAAAGGGGAAGTGTTCAATGCATCAAGGAATGCTTCTTTCATTTTATCTTCTTTTGATAATATATGGCCATTAATTGGCTGCTCCGTTAAAATTATTGTTTCCATGCAATCTACCCCTCTTGTTTAGTTTTTTCATCTAACAATAAATTCAAAGCTTTGTATTCGGTGTGTATTAAAGCCATCTGCCCGTATATGTCAATTACAACAATGAAAACTCCAACATCTTTTTCATTCTGCCAAATTTCGCGCATTTTATTTGCAATTGGATAAAACTCGTCGATGCCCAAAGTTTTCTTCATGATCTTATGGATGACTATCATCCTTATAAAGATTTCTATTATTTAGTATATATTTCGCTAATTCAGTAGAAAGTTATATAAATAATGAAAGATTAGCGGATTATATGGAAAGGTATATAAATCTGCCCGAAAATAATATGATAATGGGGGAAATCGGCAAAAAAGTGTTAATTGCTACTCTGTACAATCCAGAGCCTGTTATTCTTGCTACAACTAGATTGGGGCCGGATAGGTTGATACTATTGATTGATAATTCACCCAATAAAGAGCAAGATGCCTCTGTTAAATTGATTTTAAATAGCTTGGGAAAGGTTATAGATGTAAAGACTGTCAAAACAGATGTATATGATATTGTAAAAATAGCAGAGAAAGCTGTTGAGATAATTGATATGCAGCCTAAGGATGATTTAATCTATGTCAATGTTACTTCTGGCCGTAAAACTAAAGCTATGGGATTGCTGTTTGCTGCATATGCTAGGCATGATAGGGTAAAGAAAATTGCTTATAATCCAGAAGAGGACAAGAATGCGATTGTATATTTGCCAAGATTGTCTTTTAAGCTAAATGATTCGCAAAAGAAAATTCTTGAAATATTAGATAAAGGCAAGGGCGAGAGCATAACCGAATTATCTAAGAAGATTGACTTGTCAACTGCAATGCTCTATCGCTCAATTGATGAATTAAAAGACATGGACTTAGTTTCAGATGAATTGAAATTAACTGATGCTGGGAAGATAGCGAGGCTGTGAAGATGGGAGATATTTTTATTCCGGCAAGTAAAACAATTCTACGCTTATTTGATAGCAATGAATATTATCAAATACCTTCTTTCCAAAGGCCTTACAGCTGGACCAACGAAGAGATAGAGGACCTTTGGAATGATATCTTTACAGCAATGGAAGATAATGATGAAGAATATTTTCTGGGATCAATTATTTTGACTAGGAACGACAGCAAAGGCTCGCTTGATATAATAGATGGGCAACAGAGAATGACAACTTTGACAATCTTATTTTGCGCATTAAGAGATTTGTATTACAAAAATTTAAATGATAACGTAAAGAAAAACCGCATTCTGGGGAGAATAAAAAATTTTGAAACTGGCTCCGAAAGATTGCGATTCACAACGCAATTCCATGAACAGAATGTTTTTGAGCAGGAGATAATAAATGGGATTAATTATGATATTCCTAGACATCGGGATGAATTGAAGAAAAACAATTTTCTAAATGCTGCGTTCTTATTTAGGGAGAAAATTGAAGCATTAAAAGCTTCGTCACCGGAAAGCATAGATAAATTTACTGATTACCTTTTGGATCAAGTCAGAGTTATTACGATAGAATGCACTACCAGATCCTTTGCTATCAAATTGTTTCAAGTTCTGAACAATAGGGGTATGGACCTAACTCCTGCTGATTTGATAAAGAGTTATTTGATGGGCCGGTTAAAAAGCGATGAAGACCTCAGAATTTTTGAACAAGATTGGGTATATATTGAAAACAAGGCCAAAGAATTCAATGAAGGCCTGACAAACCTTTTTACTTATTACTTATATTATTTGCTTGGTAGCAACCCCAAGAAATCATTGTATGATGAATTGGAAAGATTGTTCAAACTCAGGGAACCAAAAAATATTATCTATGAGTTTAAAAAACTGATAGATTATTTTGATGAGATAGATGATGAACATTCTAAAGTTATCTATGCCTTAGAATACTTGAGGCATGATGTTTTTTGGAAATCAATACTTTTGACTGCGAAGATGGAGAACTGGAGTCATGAGGATTTTCTTCAACTTGCAAAAACATTACGAAATTTTTATTATGTTTATTGGATAGCGGAATATACCACATCTAAAACAAAACAGACTTCTTTTAATATCATAGCATGGATTAAGAACAAAGAGACTATATCCTCGATCAAGAGTAAACTGGATGCGAAACTGAAGGAAGATCGTGTTGTAATTAGGGCATGGAAAAACTTGAATTTTGGGGTTTATGATTTCTCGTGGTGCAAACCGATTCTAGCAATAATAGAATACCAACAAACAGATAATACAAATATCAATTATATAGATCTGGAAAAATTTGTCCACGTAGAGCATATCTTACCACAAGGATTTGCAAAAATCAGATATTGGCAAAATCTGTTTAAACAGGAAGAAGCTGAAAAAATGTTGAATAGTATTGGTAATTTGACTTTACTATCTGGAAAGAAAAACATTGAAGCAAGCAATAGACCATTTCTGGACAAGCTTAGTGTATATAGTGGTAAAGGAATAGACGGAATGACTGGATTTGTTATAACTCAAAATATTGTTAATGCTGTTGGTGATGACAAGAATTGGACAACCCGAAAGATAAATGATCGAGCAAATTGGATATTCAAGGAACTTTGCAAAATCTTTGAAATTGATTTCTTTTGGGAAGGGAATGCATCTGTAGAGGAGGACGAAAGTATTAGTGCGTCAACACAATTAATATATAACACACTTCAGGAAAAAATCCTTAGCTTAGGGCCAGATGTCAAATTGGAGCCCAAAAAGTATTATATTGCATTCAAAAGAAGGGGAAATTTTGCTACAGTTGAAATACAGAACAGCAAAATAAAGATTTGGATTGATTATGATGTTGAGAAGATAAATGATCCGAAGGGTCTTGTACGTGATGTGTCCCAAATTGGACATCATGGAACAGGTGATAAAGAAATTGAATTGAGCAAAGAAGAAGATATAGACTATGTTATGAATTTCATAAAGGCTGCTTATATAGAAGACGAATTTAGCGATGATGATACAATAGATGATATAAAATATTCTGAGGAACATGCCAAAGAAATGACAAATAACCCCCTCATGTATCAACTGCTTCTGGAATTTAGAAAAGAACTTAGCAAATTAACCCAATTTGAAGAGAAAATAAACAAATATTTTATTGGATTTAAGAATGGTGCAAATTATTTTGCGGCATTCAGATTGAGAGATAAGTATTGTTATATTTCTGTACTAGATGTCAAAATAAATCCCAATCATGATAGTGATTCAGTTAGGTATAAGGACAGAAGATTACGCATCCAGATAAAGAGCATTGAGGACATTCAAAAATATATAAATTTAGTTTTATTATCTGAAAAGTATAACGATGACAAAAGCAATAATCTTCGACCTTGACAACACATTGATTGACTTGGAGATTAAATGGTAAAGATAATATCAAAATTAAAGGAACATTTGTTGAATTTATTTAACTCAGACATCTCTAAGATGGTAGAAGAAGGCCAAAAAAGTATTACACATTGCTCTTGGTGCGGAGCACCCTTGACAAAAAGAGGGGAGTATGTTAAATGTTCATGGCATAGAGCTAGGGTTTTTACCAAAGGTGGATTCATATGTCAGAAATGTGCTAAGAAATGTGATAGATGCAAGAGTTATTATTGCCCTAAGCATATAAAAGACCATCGCTGCCAAGATATGAGATAAGATGACAACATACTCCCATTCAAAGCTAAGCTCATTCGAACAATGCAGATTAAAGTACAAATACCACTATATTGACAGGATTAAGGTAGTGGAAGGTGGCCAGAGCATTGAGTTGTTTCTTGGCTCTCGTGTCCATGAGGCGCTCGAAAAGCTTTATCGCATGCTGCAATTTGGAAAAAAGCTTTCTTTGAAGGAAGTATTGAGATTTTACCATTTGGAGTGGAAAAAGAACTGGAACAGAACTGTCTTCATTGTTAATGATGATTTAAGTCCCAAAGACTACCAGAGTATGGGTGCCAAGTTCATATATGATTATTACAATACTTATGAGCCGTTTAATCAGGGCAAAGTCCTTGGCATTGAAACTGAATATTTCCTTGATTTGGATGAGAAAAATACGATTCATGTAAGAATGGACAGGATTGTTGAATCTTCTCCTGAAGTATATGAAATCCATGACTACAAGACAAACAAGTCTTTGCCAACACAGGCACATTTGGATGAAGATAGGCAGCTTGCCTTGTATTCCATATGGGTAAGGGAGAATTTCAAGGATGCAAAGAAAGTAAGGCTTGTCTGGCACTTTTTGCAGTTCAACAAGGAAATGGTTAGTGAAAGGAATCCTGAGCAGCTTATTGTGCTGAGGAAGAACATTTTAGGAATAATTAAGGAGATTGAAGGGGAAAAGGAGTTTGCCCCTACTGTTTCGACACTCTGTGACTGGTGCGAATACAAGGGCATATGCCCTATGTGGAAGCATCAAGCTGCTATTGAAGAGCTACCTAAGAACAAGTACCTGAAAGAGGATGGTGTGAAGCTTGTAAATAAGTTTGCTGAATTGACATATAAGAAAAGGCAGCTGGAGAAAGAGATTAATGATGAAATGGAATTAGTCAAGGATGCCTTGATTAGGTATGCAGAGTCAAAGGATGTTTCTGTGGTGTTCAGCAAAGACAATAAGGTAAGCATAAAGCAGTATGATTCAATCAAGGTTCCTGCAAAAAACACAAAAGAGAGGGAAAAGCTGGAAAAGCTTTTAAAAGAGCTAAACAAATGGGATGATGTGGCTGGCTTGGATACAAATGCCTTGAAGAAAGCTATTGAGGAAGGGGGATGGCCTGCTTCGGTTGTTAGTTCAGTCAAGAAGTTCATGGAAGTTGAGAAGAGCTATAGGTTGAGCTTGGGGAAGGTTAAGGGAGAGGAATAAAGTGAGTGAAGAATCAGATAATTTTATTGAACAAGTACTAAAGGCGTTCATCCATATTAATAAAGAGATAAGCTCAGAAACACTAGAACACAATTTTAGTCCCAGATTCGTTGACTATTTTGTAAAGTCCGTTCTACATTACCAAGGTAATGAATATATCTTTGAAAGGCAAAGAACTGATATCACTTTACAGGATGAAAATAATTTAAGAGTTGTTGTAATAGAAACAAAAAAACCTAAGGAGGACTTAGATGCTGAAAAATGGAGAGAACAGGCAGGAAAATATGCAGATGAATCCACAAAATATGTGGGTCTGACCAATGGTTATACCTTTTTGTTGTGGCAAAATGAAAAGGGACACAGGGTTCTTAAAGTCAATATTAATTTTAAAAATATTATTGATACTAAGAGAGCAAAGGAAGATAAACTCACAACACAAGAAACTGAGCAAATACTCTTTCTTAAGAATATCTCAAAAGAAGAATTGTGGAATGAAAGCAAATATAACAAATTCAATGAATATTACGCAACAATAGATGTTGCAGACGACAGTGGTTTTAAAAAACTTATTGAACAATTAAATCACATTTCCACGGAGTTGTTAAAACAGTATACTTACAGTGCATTTGATGAGTATTACGCCGGATATGCTCAGTATAAACATACCCTAGGTGAACTTAGTGACTTGAAGGGGGCTAGTAGGAAAAACTCCAAACACGCTGCAGAAATAGCTAAATTCGAGCTAAAAACTGAAGGCAAATACAAAAAATATGCATCTTTCTCTGGATATTATATTTGGAAGGCATTATCCAATCGCTCTGACGACGATGAAGATGAAAACAAGCAGGTTTTCTGCAAAGAATCTATATACGTTTTGCTCAATAGGTTATTATTTATACGAATTTGTGAGGACAAGAACCTTCTCAAAAAAAAGATTTCAAATGGTGGTATTGAGCGATTGCGTGAAGAATTGTCGGAACCAATAGTCGGCGATTCTGAAGTATTCAAGCAAATAATCAAATTTTCTTATGGCGGTGCACAGAAGATTTATTATCACTTCTATGAAAAAGATAATCCTCTAGATTGGTATGAAAGTGGCGATGGTGAGTTAGACCATGTATTAAACAAAGTTATCTGGCTTCTCAATCAATTCAACTTTACTAAGGTGGATAGGGATATACTTGGCAAGCTTTATGAAAAGTATTTACCAAAAGAAGAGAGAAAAAGACTAGGGGAATTTTATACACCAGACGAAGTTATTGATTATATACTTAATGCTGTTGAGTATACTCCTAGTAAGGCCATAGAGGGAAAAGATATAATAGACCCTGCTTGCGGTTCAGGTGGCTTCATTGTTAGAGCTGCCAGAAGACTGATTGCTAGACATGTGGTGAAATTTGGAAAAGCCACTCCTAAAGAGGCACTTGATAATAAGCAGTGGTCAGAAGTTTATGAGAGATTGTCTGCAAAAGAATGTGAGGAGATTGTTAATTCTGTGGCAACACATATTCATGGCTTTGATATTAATCCATTCGCAGTACATATAACTGAAATGAACCTGCTTTTTCAGGTGATTGACTTGTATTCCAAAGCGATAAAGGGTAACTCCTCTTTTACAGTTCCACGCTTTAAGATTTACGAGACAGACTCTCTTGAGATACCAACTGAACAAACTAATTTAGTGCAGTTCCAAGGAGCAACTGGTAAGAGCCTTGCCAAAGACAAATCATATACAGATGAACTAAAAAAGAAGAAATATGATTTTGTAGTTGGAAATCCACCTTATGTTAATACCTCTAATTTAGATAGCAGCATTCAGATAGATAGTTATCGAAAGACATATTCTGAGACAGTTTTCCGTAATTTTGATTTATATATTCCCTTCATTCAGTTAGGAGTTCAATTAATGACTGACAAAGGTAGAATGTCATACATCTGCTCAAATCAATTTATGGTCAAAGACTACGGAAAGAACTTACGCCACTTCCTAAGCAAAAATGTTGGTATTCAAGAGCTTATTGATTTTGAGGACAAGCGTGTTTTCGACTCCGCCACAAATTATCCTCTTATTTTCATCTTTACCAAAGAAAAAATTCAGACAACTTTCTGCGCAAAGGTTTTGTCTAATAATAAAAATATCTTCAAAGAGATACAGGAATATAAAAGTTCTGGCAAGAAACCGACAAACTTGACAATGTTCAATCTTCCGACCAATCAATTTTCAGATGAACCGTGGATAATCAGACCGAAAGACGAGTGGGGGATAGTTAAGAGATTGACTGCTTTGCCAAAGCTTTCAGACCGTGCAACATTTGTTTCTGGCTTGAGAACCGGAAAAGATGGCGCGTATTTTGGCAAGATTGAAGACAACGACCAACCTCTCGTAACAATAACCACAAAGTTAAAAGCTGTAAAAGTTGAGCCAAAAATTGTAAAACCGACACTCAAGGGTAGGGACGTGCGAAGATGGGCTGCAAAAGCTTCTATTTCCGCGATTTATCCCCATAGTGACAGTCCTCCGTACACATTTTCATTAGAGATTATGGCGAAACAATTCCCAAATAGTCTCAGCTATTTCAAGGAAATAAAGGCAGTGTTAGATGGGCGTAAGTGGTTTAAGAAAACTGCAATCGAATTGCACAAAGAATTTTATGCGATGATGTATTTTGATTTGCCTTCTGATTTTGATAAAGCAGAAATAGTAACGCCTGCACTCACCAAAGAGCCGAATTTTGCCTTGAATGAGGAGAAAGCTCTTTTTATAGGTGGTACGGCAGGTATTATCGGTATCTGCCCTAAGATGAACAAGCACGCCCTATTGGGTATTCTTAATTCGAAAATTTTTGCTTATTACTTAAAAACTCAGCCAATAAAGTCTGGCGGCTTTAGACAGATGAGTGTAAATAGCATTTCCAAATTCCCGCTACCACAAGAAAACAAAAAATTAGAAAGCGAGATTGCAGGAAAGGTAACGCAACTCCTAAAAGCGAAATTAAAGAATGAAGAAATTAAGAGCCTTGAAGCCGAAATAGACGACCTTGTTTTCGACCTTTACGGAATCACAGAGGAGCGCAAGATCATTGATAAAGCAATCAAAGTTTGACTTTTTGAAAAATTCTTCTTTATAATAAAAGTTTATATGGGCTCTATTTAGAGCCCATTACTTTCTCCATGTAACTCATTGGTTTGATGTCGGTTATGACTGTCTTGTGGACAAGCCACTTCTTATCTTCACTCATCTGGATTGATGTTTCCAGTATTGGCTGCTTGTTAAGCTGCTCAATCTTCAATGCGCTCAATTCAACTTTCTTGGTTTCTTTTTCCATTTTGGTTGCCTCCTTATTGAAAATAGTCACTTAACATTATTATGCCTATATGTATGGTGACTATTTTGTTTTTTGAGCATTTTATCGAGCTGGTTTGACAAATATCTTATGTCAATGGATTTTCCATATTTTCTGTACTTTTTGGTAAAATTTGGATTGGTGACTACAAAGAACCACTTATCATAATTCTGTTTCAGTAAGCTTACTTTCTCAAGAATTTGTTTCTTCCTATTGTGCAGTACAGTTCCTGTTTCAACCTCGATTGCAAATTTCTTGCCATTTAATTCAAATATTATGTCTGGCTTTCTTGTTGTGAATTTCTGGCAGGGGATGTTTTTGCTTTCAAGATAATTTGCAATGTCATAAACGAGAAAAGCATGGCTAAGGCTTTCATTGAATCTTGGCTTCACAAGAAACTTTTCCTTCTTTTTTCCAAGAAGGCTTTTAGCTTCAAAGCTCCTGTGGCCTTTGGCCATCAGGTACTTGATTTCTTCGAGATTGAGCTTTGAGCACTTGTATAATCCTACATAGGAATCCACATTTATTGTGACTTCTTTTCGTTGTGCATTCTTTAAGCTTTTAGATGGTTTTTCTTTCGTTTTGCTATTTTCTATAATTTCATCTGGATTCGTTGTGATAATTCGATGCTCTTCTTCTGATGCTACAACCTTTATTTCGGTGTGATCATCTTCCATAATGAGAATGCCTTCTCCGACTTGTGCTGTAAGAAGATGGGTTCTTTCCTGATTGCTAAGATGGAAAGCTTCGCAAATGCCTTTTATGACAGCAGGCTTTTGGCGCATTAATAATGTGTAAGCTGAGTTTGCCAAAACTGACTTGCCTGCTTCAGATTCAAGCATTCCTTCAACTTCCTGATTGATTAAAAGTAGGCCGAGATTGAATTTCCTGCACGTCTTTACAATTTCAAAAATATATGTTGCATCTTCTGTTCTTGACAATAATGACCATGCTTCGTCAATTAAGAGGATTTTCCTTGACAAATCTGACTTCATTTTCATGTAAACATAATCAAGGACAAGGAACATAATGACTGGCTTGACTTGCTTTGGCATATTGCCAATGTCAAAGCATACAAAATTGTTGTTGAAATTTATGTTGGTTTTTCGGTTGAGAAAGCTGAAAACGCCATCAACATACATGCTTAATCTGTTCATTAAGCTTCTAATTGTGGACTTTTCAAGCTGGATGGAGTGTTTTTCCATCAGTTTTAATGCTTCAAGAACATCACCAAGAATTGGTGGTGTCTTTTGCCATGTCTCGGGTTCTTCTTTGATGCCTTTCTTGCTGTACGCTTCTGTTATTGCCCTGTCAATAAAGGCCTTTTGAGGCTCTGTTAAATCGCCTAATAAAACAGGCATTAAATCCATTAAAGAAAGGCGTTTTTCAGTGTAATCATGGCCCATTAAATCTAAAGGATTGATTATTGTCTGGCTTGTTCTTGAAAGGTCGATTCTTTGGCCGTTGAAATGACTTACAAGTTCTTTATATTCACCTTGGGGATCAATAATCATTACCTTAGTGCCGTTTAGCAAATATCTTGCTATCAACAGTTTGCAGAAATATGATTTTCCACCGCCTGATTGTGCAAGGACTAGACCATTTGGATTTGGCAATTTGAAAATGTCTCTTATTATTGGAATTTTATTTCTGTTAAGGCCAAGCCATATTCCTGTTTCATCAATTCTGCTGAATTGGCTTGTAAAAGGAAAGAAGGCTGACAATGCCTTTGTGGTTATGTTCCTGTTGGCATTTAATTGGTCTATGCCTAGGGGTAGGATTGACTTGTAGCCCTGGCTCATGCGAAAAGTGGCTATTTTTGGCGCAATCATAAGGCTGTTTAGCTCAGATTCGACCTTTCTTGATAATAGCTCTAACTGCTCTAATGTGTCGGCCTTGCAGCAGATGTAAAGGCTTATGTTGAAGAGCTTTTCTTCGCCTTTTTGCAATTCTTCAAGGATATGCCTTGTATCATTGTACTGTATTTCTAAAGAAGGGTTTATGATTTGTTTATTTTGCATTACGTATAAATCTGCTCTTTGCTTTTGCAGTTCCTTATTCAGGTTGATGAGCATTGTTTCCAATGGGTAAGGCTTGATGTGAAGGCTAAGGTCAAAGTCGCCTTGTGAAGAAACAATCCTGTCTAAGAAGCCTGCTTCCACAGTTCTTGGATAGCCGTGTGCATAAATGATTCTGTTAAATTTCTTGTTTACTTCCAAATGCTTTGGATGGTTGTTGATTTTTGGGTTGGCTTTGAATAGTTTTTGTAGTTGTTCATTGTTTAGTCTTTCAGCTTTGAGGTTAAGATTTTCCAGTTTTTGCAGGCAAATGTCAGCCTGAATTTCGATGTTGTTTTGTTCTGGAATAACAATATAGAAAATCCTGTCCATTATCTTGTTGGATTTGATGACTTTTTGGAGATGGGTTTTGTAATGCTCGAACAGTTCTTCATATTGGTTTATTCTCGATTTTAAAGAATTGAGATAATCTTCAAGTTCCAAACTTTCTGTGTTCATGAGGATTTGGATTGGGAAGTCCAAACTGTTTAGAAATTTCTGGAATGATTCCATTATTGCTTCTTGTTCTCCACTTGGCTTTATCCTGAAATTGATTGGTTGGACTTTGATTATGGCGACTTTGTTTTTTGCAATAATTGTGTTGTTCTCTATTTTCTTTATTCCAATGTAATTTTCGTTATTTTTGAATCTTGTAAAATGCCAGTAGTCTTTTATCGTGTTTTCCAGATTGAAGAACATGAACATTATGCCTAAAGTTGAGGGGATTAGGGCAAGAGTGACTTTGAAGTAGGGTGCTTCGATAGTTTTGAAGATGATTAATGTTATTGTCCCGAAGATGATAGCGTAGAATAACTGTTTGAATGTCAGGCCGAAGATGATTTTTTCCTGGTATTCGAGTTGCTGAGGGATTTGGTAGGCCACATTGAAAAGATTATGGTGGAGATTGGATATAAGTGGGACTCGGAGAATGTATGATTTTATGTAGAGGGTGGAAATCCTGAATCAAATTAATAAAAAACAAAATTTAGCCAGATTCCGTTGCAGCGTCCAATTTTGAAATTAATTCTTTATATCTCTTTAGTTGTGGCTTTGCTTTTTGTAGGGCATTTATCAATTTATCAACAGAATCTTCTGCATTCAGGAAAATTGCCCCGACATCTTTTTGTTTATTTCTATATTTTACTCTGATAAATGGTTGCTTCCATGGATCTGTCAAAACATCAATAAACAAGACTCCGCTATGCATTTGCACATTTTGCTGAAATTCTCCCTTACCATTCAGAAAAAATACTTTAGTGTTCGAACCATACTCCTGTTCATGCACTCTTCCCATTCTTTTCAATTCTTCAAGATAGGTTTTTACGGTACCTCTAGCCAAACCACTTATGTCGATAATCTGTTGTATAGTCATTCCATTTGCGCTACCAATTAATGCTTTTTCAAGTTTTTGTATCGGACTTTCCTCAACCATTCAATACCACCTCTGTAACCCTTGTACCTGTCATTTCTCACAGCTTTAGTATATATAAATTTTGTGTAAATATTAAATTTTGGTATAAGGCATTGATGTGAAAGCCCATCAAAAAGCATAACATTTAAATAGAAGCTAATCCTCAAACGGCGCATGATAGAAAAATACACCCTTATTATTCGCTTGAATTGTCCTTTTGTGAATGAGTTACTAGCAAAGTTGAATCCTCATTCTATTATTGTACCGGCATATGATATTCTTTCATCCCCTAAAACCAGGGGAAAACTGCAAAAATGTGGTTATAGCCTTCACAAAATGCTTGGATATTCCGGGAAGATTAAATTGCATCTGATTATGGAGGATGATGAATGTGATAAAATTTATCACAACAATGCAAGGGACATGGTTCTCCGCCTTGTAAAATTAACAGGCGTCAGGGATTTCATAGGCCTAGACACATATACATACAAAGATTTAGATAGAGAGTATAATCATACTTTCACAAATAACAAACTACAAGCACATTTGGAAACAATGTTGAGTTTAGTCGGTCTGCCGGCAAACATCACCATCACTCCACTAATTAAGGGATACGACATGGAAAGTTTCCGATTATGCTCTCGCTTTGCGTCTCTTTGTGGTCACAAAAATTTTGCTTTCCATTGCGGCAATTATGTTTCTGGCTCGGCTGATGAGTTGAAGGAATTGCAAGCTATAACTGGAATGATGAAAAAACATTGCAATGAATTAACACTTGTAGGATTTAGCTCACCAAGACTTTTTGCAAGGTTTCGACACGCGGATTATTTTGCTGGCATGACTCCTTATGTCTTGGGCTACACATACGGAAGAATACTTGTCAAAAATGATATCGGCAGCGGTTACCACAAAATTGCCTACAACAAAAAGGAGATGACTATCATAGACGCGATAAAGCATAATTATGATTTCATAAAAGAGGCTGCATCGGGCAGCATGGATCAAACCACGTTACTACAGTTTCAAAATGGGCAACCTAAAACCAATTTCACTTTGAAAAATTTCGTTAGAGGATAAGAAAATGGGCATAAACCATGCAAGTGGTGGTGGAAGCAGGGAATTTCAGGCATTCAAAAGACGTAACAAACCGATGTATAGCCAGAGTACATTGTCTGGTTCGAGCCAGGGCCAAAAAGACAGCAAACCAAAAAACAAGGTTTCTGAAATAATAGCACGCGTGGGGAGAGGTATCATTGAAGGAGCTATTGTCGGTGCCCTATGTGCGGCATTTCCTGCCGCAGCTCCAGGGGTTATAGCTGCATACAAACTCTATAAAATGGGGAAATCTATTAAGGAAGTGCAAAAAGCTGTTAAAAAAGAAAAAATCAATAAAGTTGAAGCAGGCGTAAAGGCGGCATCTAAGGAAGGTATCAAGCATGTTGTGGGAAACATTGTTGATTCAGAAACAGATAAAGCAGCTTCTGATACAGTTAAAACGGTATCACCCGAGGCAAGAGATTTGGCATCTGAAATGGTTCGAAATACCATTAAATATGCTAGTCAGGAAAGCTTAAATGAACTGGCATCATACACAATAGATAAAGGTGCAGAAGCATGAAACAGGAAATAAACAATGAAATCCTCGTAGAAATTGGAAAAAGAAAAGCGTTGCTTTTCCAAAAATTAAAAGAACAACTAGAAGCAAAAAAAGAGTTTGCAAAGTTGGAAAAAAAAGACAAAGAATTGGTGCTAAATAATTTCAAGAAGAAAATAGGCGCTCTTGAGCCAACACTTTTTCTTACACCTGAAGAGAAGATGAATAAGAGGTTGGTGAAGATACAAAAACTTGAAAAGTTAAATATTCAGAGCGATGAAATTTTAATCAAGCTCCTTGGACAAATATAATATGAATCATTTTAAATGGACAAATTTATTATTGCTTACCCTAGCCACTTTACTCCTTCCTTTATCACCCTAGTATTTTCCCCGAGGATTTCAATCCCGTATTCACCAGTGTAAACACCATCAAATATCCCATCAACAAATTCACAATAGAAAAAGCAGTTATCATAACCAATATCTTGAAATTGTCAAATATTCCGACATCAATCAGCTTGGAGCAGGCTAGCAATATCACAGCGTCAAAAAAGGTCAAAAATATACAAACCCCCAAATAATTCATTATCAGCTTGCCATATTCTTTCAAAGGTGGGATAAAATATAGGAAAATGGCCAAAGGTACAAATACCACTCCAACAGCAACAACCACATACCTTATCATAAGGATTATGACAGCCATAAGTAAGGCCAGCACATAGAATATTGCAAAAAGGAACTGCAAGCCAATATTCACAATATTGTCAGCAGAAAGAAGAAAAAAGTCATTGTCAATCAAATTAATAATCCCTATTGTCAATAAACTGTTAATGTCCAAAATCAAGCCATAAATGAAATATGATGCTTGCACCAATACAATCATTATGAAAATGTTCCTGAGCCATTCCTTCGCTTTCTCCCTTTTTACAACATCATAGCCGGAAATCATGAAATTAAAGCCGGAATACAGCAATAACAGGCCATAAAACAGGGAAATGATGTAAATCATTATCCCCCACAATGACGCAAACAGGCCAAGGTCAATAGGACTGGTTAATAGCGTCTTTGTAAAGCTTAGGAGAGGCTGCAAAGGGGCATTAAAAATGCCTAAAAAGAAATCAAATAGCTTTTGAGGCAGGCATGTGGCTAGATTAAGCAGGCCACAGTCATCAGCCATTATAATGCACCTGGCCAGGATTTTGATAAAAATCCGTAAAAAAGATAATTTAGCAGACCTAATGCTGAAAGATTGAGGAGAATGTTTAGTCTGTCTTCGTCATTGACATGAACATATGTTTCTGTGGAAAATAAGCCATACTGAGCTGTTATTCTGTTTTGGTATGGCAAAGCCTGAAAGCTGACATTGTTTTTGCCGATTATTGTATAGTTGCCATATTTAACACTTACAGGAATATCTGAAGGAAAAATCCTTACAAGAACTGTTTCATTTGCATCATATTTCAGCTTGTCAGTCTCAATGCGAAGATTAATCTTGCTGAAATTTCCGGATAAAGTCGTATTTATCTCAGAAAAGAAGTCAAAAGTATGGATGCTTGCATCTTGGCCATCTTGAATGTATAAGTAGCCGTCTGATAAAAACGCATTTTGGTAACTTGATTGGTTATAATCCTTAGCCTTAAGCGTGTAAAAATAATAAGGCTCTTTGCTGTGAACAATGCTGTAAATGTATTTGTAAAACTTGAATTCTGAGTTTGGGAAAACAGCTTCAAAAGAATTGCTTAGATTAAGGCTGAATTTGCTTGTATTGGAATATTGGTCAATTTGTTCAAGCCCTGCATTAAGGTTATTGGTATAATGACTTACATTTATGGAGTCTGATATTTCAAGGCTATCTGTCTGAGTTTCATGGTAATTGAAAAGGCATTCATAGAGGTATTTTACGCAATTATCGCCATCCCATTCCAGACATTCTGTCTGTTGCCAAGAATAGTGGTCAATGCCCATTGCAACATAAATGGAAAAATCTGATTTTATAGTTGAGTTTGACAGGATTGTTAGGTTGACAAGTTTGCCATAGTTTTGTAAGATGCCATTTACACTGACTGCATTTTGCGATGTATTTTGTTCAAGAGAGAAATCACGTCTGCAATCTCCATCGCTTACTTTTGGATAGCCTGGACTTAGATAATTGCCTGGAATTTCAATATCATAGCCATATCCGTTTAACAGCTGTGTATTGTCCGGGACATAAAGAGTTTCTCTATATAGAACAGATGGCATTACAGTCAGGTTGCTTAGCCAAGCGTTCTTGATGAATAAGCTTTCTAGTTTAGTGATATTATTGGGTGTATTACTAACCAAAATACCAATATTGTGATTGTATACATAGACGTGATCTGGGTTGTACTTGCTCAAATAATCAAGATTTGAGAGAATGGAGTTTTTGACGGTTTCATTCAAGACTGTAGATTGTATTTGAAGACATTGTGGTTGATTTTGAAAGCTGACAGTGGCGCAGTCAAAAGCCAAGATATAAGGGACTACAGCAAATATGGATATCATAAGAAGGAAAATAGTTTTAGGCATGAGATAGATAGGGTTATGAAACTATTAATGGGAAACTCGGAGAATTAAACTAAGCAGTAAATTGCTCCGCCAAAAGCTATTTATATTAAACTTGTTTACGGATTATGTGTTTGAAAAGTGATACAGGAAAAATTAGTGAACGTGAAACCATTCATCGTACATGGTACGGATGTGTCAAATATAATAAGCATACTTGAGAATGGTCTCTGGTCACAAGGCACTTTGAAAGAAAAAAACATAAATCCAGAATGGTTCCAGATTCCATATGTTCAAAACAGAAATAAATATTTATTTACCAATTCGGTCTGGGTTTATAACACAGATAAAGAAGAGTGGAGTAACAAAGAAGAAAGGGCAGTTAGAATAGGTACTTTATCTACAGAAGAAAGAATTCAGATAATTACAGGAACAGCGGCATTGCCAATAGGTTGCCATATAGCTTATGACTTCTGTTTTGTTTTTCCGCCACATTGGAAAGTAATCAAACCTGATTTCCAGAATTTTGCTTATGAAGCTTTTATCGAAGATACTGGAATTTTGACTTCACAAAACTGTTTGGCAGTAGTCGTTAATGAGAAGAAGTTGATTGAAGACGCCTTTGGTGAGGATGCTATCAAATGGCGAAATGCTGTTATGCAACAAGTTGAATCAGAACTCAAAAAACGTAAAATTCCTTTCATAAAGGATGGCTGGGGAGAGAAAGATTGGGACAAAGAGTTAGATGGATAAATAAGAAATAAAAAATAAATTCTATCCAACAATAAAATTCACAACCAGTGGCGCAGCCCATATCACAATCAAGCCAATGACAACATACATGACCATGCTCTTGGACTGTTCTCTTTTCTTCGGGTCATCGCCAGATGTCATGTAATTTACCCCTGCAAACAGCAGGATAATAACCGCCACAACTGTTGCTGCATACTTGACCAGATTGTATATTTTCATGACCGGGCTTAAAATCTGGTCAAATGTTGCCTTGTCCTGGTCGCTTATGCTTTGGTTGAATTCAACTGCACTTACCAATGGCATTGAAGCCAAAAGCAAAATCAATATTATTTCCCATTTCATAAAGACACCTCCGGAGGTTTTGATGGATGGGAGTGATTATTTGTCATCCTGATGCTTTATTCTCTCAAGGATTTCATCCTTGTATTTCCAATTCAGGAATTTTCTGCAAGTTGAGCAGAAGAACTCTTCATCCTTGCAGAGTTTCTGGCCACAGAGCTTGCATTTCATACAAGACTAAGGTTTATGAAAATAGAAAAGAGGAACTCGGAGAAAGAAAAGAATTAAATATCAGAGTTCATTGTTGAATTCTCGACGGAAATTGTTTTTCTAAAAGCAAAAAAATTGGACGGGAGTTATACTTTTCGCTTTCTTCCCAGCGGGGGCGTATTGACTACTTATTAGTAATTATAGAAAGCAAAGGTTTATAATTTAATGCAACTGAACAGATGCATGGCAGATTTGTTGGTAAATCCGGGCCTTGAAGCACGACTAAAGCAGAAAATCAATTTCTTGTCATCAATAACTGGTTTGCCAATTGTGAAAACTGAGCTTGTCATGCCGGCTTATGACAGCAGCACAGGAACTCTGCCTGATTTTACATTTGACCTGCAATTGGAACCATTGCCAGGGTGCCAGTTGATATGGACAACCTGCCGCAATTCAGGCATGCAAGGGATGAATTCATTAGCAGGTTCATGGAAGTGGCCAAGTCATGGGAATATGATAGCATACATTGATGCTTCAATCTTCAACCGTAAAACATATATCTTCCGGAGTTTCTGGATTCCGTTATGGAAAAGGATTATGCAACCAGAATCTTGCTCTTAATTTTATTCTGTTTCCTGCTTGCAAATTTGGCTGCGGCAAAATATTATTTCATTACAGATGACCAGTCGCCGGCGACTGATGTCGTGATTCTCACTTCTGTTGTTCTTGAGCTGGAAAACATCACTGCGAATGATTATGGCGTCGCCTTGCTGAGCGAGATGGAGCAGCCTGATTTTGACAATGGGGTGACTGTTTTTATCTATCAGGGCAAGGCCATGATAATCATCGGAGGCATGTCTTCCCCCGATGAAAGGGGTTATGTTGATGACATGGGAGACTATCTCCTTGCCTACAAGGGAATCAAGCCCTTAATAGTTGCCAGCAGTGAAATCGAGGGCATTGACATGCGGGAATTGCTTTTTCCCAGTGAAGATAGTGTTGATGATAATGATAATGGAGGCGTGGCATCACCAGATGAAACCGGAGAAGGCACGCATTTATGCCGCGACACTGACGGCACAAATTACTTCACATTTGGAAATGTGAATTTCACAGCAGTGGCGCTGACTTCAATACAGTCTGTAAGCTATAATGATGAATGCGCTGATAATTTCACAGTAAAGGAATTTTTCTGCCCCACAAAAGCATCCCTTGATGTTGCATATGTCGAATGCGAGTTCGGCTGCTTCAATGGCAGCTGCAGGCGCGAAGCTGCAATAATAATTGCCGAAAATGTTTCTGTGGAGGAATCCGCAGATGAAGCTGGGCCGGAACAGGCTACCGATACTGCCGCGCAACAAGATGCGGCCATAGAAAATAAGTCGTGGTGGGGCAAATTTGTTGACTGGCTTAGTGGTTTGTTTTCCTAGGAAAATAAAGTCAAAAGAAAGGGCCAATTCCGCTTTAATATTCCATACATTGCCGTGCCTCTAAGTCTTTCCTTTTTCCTTCCCCATGTACTCTGCATGGCACTGATCAACATAAACTTCAAGGTCAGCCCCGTGAGGGAAGGTGTGGTTCAGCTCATGCTCCCTGAAATGCTTTGAATGCTCCAGAATGGAAAAATATCTCCTTAAGTAATGCTCTGACCTTTTCACCAATTCCTCATTCCCGACCTGCCTGGCAAACTCGCGCACAATTTGCAGGCCTTTGGCAACCTGCTTGAAACTGGACTCTGGCGAGCCAATGTCGAGGAAGTTTGCATATTGGCCAAGCATCCTGTCGATTTCTTTATCCATGAAGTTGGTCATCATGTTCAGATTTATAATTGTTGCGGGCACCTCTGAATTTTGGTTATTGCTAAGTAGTAAATAATACCAAGACTTTTAAAATATCAATCATTTCAAAAAGATTATGAGAAAATTGCAAAGCAATGCAGTTCCAACTGAAGGGTCACTGGTGCAGATCGTCCAAAGTTTGCCAAGTGACGGCTACATCCTCGGCACGCCTGACACAATCAGGCACCTGATTAAAAGGGAATATAAGAAAGATGATGTCCTATCCACTGCATTTTTCTATTCTGGCCATACGCCTGTTTATGCGCTTAATGATGATGGAGACCCAATTCTGTATATGCTGCCCTTCCATGATAGCCCGCTCTTCCAAAGATTGAGAGAAAAGGGGGAAAAATTCCAGGAAAATGACTTCAAGCTATCCAGGAAAGAGCTTCAGAAACTCATATCAGGCACAGGGGCCAAGGCAATAGATGCAATGGGCTTTTTGCCGAGAAACTTGAATGACAGGGTCTCGAAATTATCTTATTATGTCATGGATTTTCTTGAAGATGCCCCACAGCAAACGCAGAATATGGTTCAGGGTGTGTTAAGCCCTGGCCAGAGCCTAAAGGGAATGATTGATTTGTACATTGACCGCAGGATTCCCAAACTGAGGATTATACTGCCAAATTATCATGAATTTTTTGGGGGGGATTATAGAGGGGAAGGGATAATGAGGATAACGCAAATAAGCGGGATTGACCATGGGTTAACAGTGGATATTACCCAAAAAATGCTCAATTATGATGAGATGGTGGCCCTGGTTGTTGGCCCAAAAACAGGCTCGCTAAAGCATCTGGAAGACACAAGGCACGGGGTTGATATAGCAATTGAGCATGGGCCAAAACTAAAAACTGTCAAGAGAGACTACTCTTATGTTTCCAAAAATAAGAGAACGGGCAAGTTCATGCCAGGAACAGGTGTCAGGCGCAGTGAGAGATTATCAGAAGAACATAGGAAAGTTGGTGACCACCTCCAATACCTCAGGGAGGAAATGCAAAGATCTGCACTGGGCCTGACTCGCGAAGGTGCAACAGTATTGGCACAGGCAGTATATTTGTATGTGGGCCATTATGAAACAGCCAAACCGAGCAAGGCAGCTGCCCAATACGCCCAGCTTTACGATGCAAAAAAAACAACTTTTGCTGAGGATCCCGGGGCTGATGCTGCTGTTGCCTATATCAATGATAACTTCCAGCAGGTTATTGAGAACCTGGGACCGAGCCGTGCCACCACTCTTATCAGGGTTTTGCGAAAATACGTGAACAGGGACAGGACAATCAACAGGAAACTGACTTTGGCGCGCAAGAGAATGTAATGCAGGTTGGTTATGAAGATACAATTGGCAAAATTAGCTGTGCGCAAGGCATGCCTTGTTCGATACAATTTTCATATATGAAATTAAATAATAATAGTATATGTGTAGTGTATTAAACGATATATTTAAATATGAGTAGTGTTATTATCAAAGAGTAGTATATTTAATCATGTTCATGATAAGGGGTGTGAAAAAATGGTTGGGCTAAGAACAAGACTTTTCGTTCATGAGGAAGCAACAAAGGACGCTTTTATTAAAGTGAAGGCTGACTTTAGCTCTGTGAGGGATTACATCGATGCATTAAAGGAAAGCATCAATCAGCTGAATAGCGACAATATGGCCCTGAGAAATGACCTCAGGACGGCAAATGAGAATTTCCAGGCATTGAGCAAGGGCATCATTGCACTGAAGGATAATATTTCTACGCTGGAAAAAGACAGCCTTGAAAGCAAGAACAGCCAGCTCGAGATTGGCGCCACTGTTGTCTCATTGTCAGGCGATGTCGGAACATTAAATGGAAAAATGCAGAAGCTCCAAAATTCCAATGCAGAGCTTGCGTCAGCTGCAGAAGCAAGCTCCAAAAAAAACAGGGAGCTGAGCAAGAAAGTCTCAGCACAGCAAAAGGCTGCAAAGAGGCTGCAGGGCAAATCCAATACACAGTCAAAGAAGCTAAGGGCTGCGAGCGCACTTTCAAAAGCCAATGACGAATCAACAAGAAAGCTTAAGTCATTGTTCGCGAGAAAGATGAAAAGCCTGAAAAAGCAGAACCTGGAAATGGAAGACAGGCTTAAGAAATTGCGGAAAAGGATGATAAGCCTGAACAAGAAAATTGATGGCGCCGCATAAGCCATAAAAAATATAAGCTATTCATTCATTTTATAATCCGGTTTTATTTTCATTTCACTAATCCATATGGCCAATCCATGCGGCCCGCCAAGATTTATATAAGCAAGGGCCTGCGCAGGGGACAAAATGACAGTTACTTTGGTTGGACCTCATGATTATGCTGGATCTGTTATCAACAGGAGCCTCAGGCTTTTTGATTTGCATTCCCTTGTCAGGCGTGATTTCTTGAGGGCATCTGATTATTACCGTGCACTGGCTTATCTGAGCCTTATCATCGGTGCTAGCAGGAGCGGCTTTAGGCAGGGGGACAATTATGTGCACATGGATTATAGCCCGGCCGAGCATAAGAAGAGAGATGGCCAGTCTTTCAAGGGACTGGAAGATTTTCTTGGATACACAGGCATGGATGTGATGTTCGATAGCAGGCTCAAGGAACTCCAGCAGAAATTTGCAGCAAGGAAGCCTGAGCAAAAAGCAGTCATGATTGCAGTGATCAATGCTGGTGATGGCAAATTAATCAGCGGAATCAAGCAGCACTTGTCACAGCGTTATGGCCTGGATTCAGTTGTAGTTGGAACCAACAAGGATATTTCCCTTGCAGGATTCAAAGAGGCTGATGGGATGTATGTCATTGCCAGGCCAGGCAGGCTTGAGCATGTTGTGCACAGCCGCGAGATGGGGGAACCCAGGATAATGGCAAGCGTGCCAGATGCAATGCCCAAAAAGGACTCGCTTGCAAATGAGTGGTACGGCATGGTGCCGGATTCATTCCATATTGTGATATCTCCCTGGATTCTCGGGCCGGGAGAGCCATGGAAACAGGAAAATATGCTTGCAAACGTGCATGAGGCAAGCAAGCTTCTCAAGAAAGACGGCATGATGATTGCTGTTGGCCCAAAAGTGGTGGAAGGATACCCGAAGGAAATTTCTGACCCAGGATTAATGGAAATTGTTCTGCCTGAGCGCATGCGCCGGATTGCAAAGGACACCAGGGAAGCCCGGGCAGAAAATACTGTTTATGTCAGATGAGCACCGCCAGAAATGAGCCTTTATCTTTAAGCAGTTGTCAAGAACCACAGGTCAGAGACTGGTGGAATGTCATGTTTAGTTCCACAGACCCGTAGTTCTTGAGCATCATGAAAATGTTCGCATTTTCAGGATGCTGGAAATCGAAGATTTCCATCATGCTCAGAATTTTCCAGCCAAGTGGGAGAAAATGCAAGCAAAGCTTGCCATCAGTCACAGACTGGATGGAAAATTCTGACATTTTATTTTGACTTCTTCTGCCCGTAATACAAATCCTCGACAAAATTAATGTCGCTTGCATCCTCTGCTGATTTTTCCTCTGTCCTGAGCCTGACAAACCTCGGGAACCTGAGTGCAAATCCCGATGAATAGGTAGGGCTTTTCTGGATTTCCTCATAGTTGACTTCAATTACAATTTTTGGCTTGACAGTAACCTGCTTTCGCTTTTCAGCTGTTATGAGCGGCTTCAGCATCACTGTCATTTCAGAAAAGGTTGTGCCGTCCTCGCCTTCAAGCTCTTTCAGCCCTGTGCTCACCTTGCCGATTTCGAGCAGGTTGCCCTCCTCATCCCTGACCGCAATCGCATAGCTTGTCAGCCAGGTTGCGCGCTTGCCCTCCCCCCATTCAGCGCCGACGATAACAACGTCAAGGCTTTCCATGACAGGCTTGAGCTTGACCATGTGGCCGACCCGTGAGCCCGGCTTGTATGGCGCATCCAGCTTCTTGAACATGACGCCTTCCATGCCCTGCTTTAGCGTGCGCTCATAGAATTCCTGCGCCTTGGCCTTGCTGTCTGTTACAAGCTGCTCGGCAAGAACCGCCTTCCATTTTTCCTCGCGCAGTATTTTCCTGAGGATTTTCCTTCTCTCGGAAAAATCCTGCCTGAGAAGATTTTTGCCGTCGCAGTAGACAATGTCAAAAATATTCAGCTCAATAGGGAACTGGCTGGCCAATTTGTCAATGTCATACTTGCGCCTGATCCTCTGGCTGACTTTCTGGAAAGGAAGGTATTTTTTGGTCTTCGGGTCGAATCCAACGGCTTCGCCGTCAAGGATGAATTCCCTTGCCCTGATATTTTTCCTGAAAAATTCGGCAACCTCCGGGAATTGGGCAGTGACATCCTCAAGCCTGCGGGTGAATATCATGACTTTCCCGTCCCTGCCATGGACCTGCATCCTGAACCCGTCATACTTGCACTCGATTGCGCACGGCTTTCCAACGCGCTCAAATGCCTCGTCAACGTCATCAACCTTCTGAGCAAGCATGACTTTTATCGGGCGGTTGACTTCCAGCCGGATATTTTCCAGCTCCTTTTCGCCCTGCCTGGCAGCCTGCGCGACTATCCCGAAATCATTTGTCAGGTCAAACGCTTCCTGGACTTTTTCAAGGAATTTCCTGTAATCCCCCTTGAGCTCGCCTTCCTTTGTCTCCTTGATTTTTTCAATATCCCCAAAGTGGTCCCAGATTATCGCGTCGCGAATGGAGCCTTCGCCAACCCCGACCCTGAGTTCCTCCAGGATGGTCCTGACAATGTATTTTGCCTCCTTAGGGGTTGCTGAAGTCAGGAGCTCTGCAATAAGCTGCATTTTTTTCTGCACTGTGCCCTGGCCTTCAAGCTCTGCCAGCTTTCTCAGGTTGGAAAACACTTTTTGCACCGTGATGTCCATTGACGACAATGTTGCCTGCTTTTTCCTGCCTACCAAAGCCTCTGCAACCTTGCCGAGGTCGCCAGTCTTTTTCCATTCGCTTTCTATTTTATCGGCTTCGAGGCCAACTGCAAGGCCTAACGCTTTTATTACAAGCCTGGACGCGACGCCAATTTTCCGCTCATCCCAGGAAGGATAGATTTTGCCCTGCAGGAGAAGGACAATCTTGGGGAGCATATCGCGGTCTGTTTCGCCCAGCAGCTTGGCAATGTAATAGGTTTTTTCCAGGCGCTTGCTGGTCGCCTCAAGGCTTTCATAGATTTCAACTAGTTGCGAATATTTCATCTTGAACGTTAGTTATTTATATTGGTAGGTATTAAAAGCTTTTTGCAATAAGAGAGGCATATTCAAAAGAGGTCTATTCAAAATGGATGCAATCGAAAATATCATGACCAGGCGTTCTGTGAGGAAATATTTGGACAAGGAAGTCGAATGGGACAAGGTTGGCATAGTCCTTGAGGCAGGCCTGAATGCGCCTTCCTCAGGCAACCTGCAAAATTGGAAATTCATTGTTGTGCTGGACGAGGAAAAAAGAAAGGCAATTGCCGAGGCGTGCCTGGAGCAGTACTGGATGCAGGATGCGCCTGTGCACATAGTCATCGTATGTGAAGTGCAGAAAACAAGGCAGTTCTACGGCGAGAGGGGAGAAAGGTTTTATTCCATCCAAAACTGCGCTGCTGCTGCGCAGAATATGCTTCTTGCGGCGCACGCCCAGGATTTGGGGAGCTGCTGGGTTGGAAGCTTTGACGAGGATATGCTGAGAAAGACTTGCGGAATTCCGGAATATATCAGGCCACAGGCTGTTATTGCATTGGGCTATGCAGCTGAAACCCCGGAAAGCCAGGACAAATACAGGCTGTATGACATAGTGCACATTGAAGGATGGGATGCCAAGATAAAGGATCCAAAATGGGTGCTGAAGGAGCATGCCTGGAGCGTCGAGAACAAATTGAAAAGGCAGGCGAAGAAAATGCAAAAAAGAATCGGGAAATGGGAAGGCGCTTCAAAGGATATTTTTGACAAATTGCGGAGTAAAAAAGAGTGAAGATAATGAAAAAGGCGGACATCGCGCTCCTTTTTTCAAGGCATCTGTGCAACATTAAATTCTAAATATACTCAATTCTGATTAGTATAACCAATTTACCACTTTCCAGCTTAATATACGAAATTCTATATTCTAGAATATATAGTTTATAAATAGAAAATCTTTATATATAAGAAACCACAAGAAAATAAGTAACTTTCCAGTTTTTTGGCGAAAACCGGAAGTTGGCGTGTGTTTGAAATCGAAATTTTGTGTGTGTATTTCGACCCAAGTTAGTCAGATTTTTCGTGTCAAAGCAGTAACATCCCTTGTTGGCGCAAGAGTGTAGCTTTTTCTAAAAAGGTATACAGCTATGAACATATAAAAGCATTTTCGTAGTGGGATACATATTTTGCAAAATATATATTCCACTGTATATAAAAGACTAAAGGGAGAAAGGAGGGTGAAAGATGGACTTCGTCGTTGAAAACGCATTAAAGACAGGAAGCAACAGCAAAAGCGACAATTTGGATGTTGGGCAGGCCAACATAAAGGTTATCGGCTGTGGTGGAGCAGGCAATAACATGGTCAGCTGGCTTTACACCAAAGGTGTGAAGGGGGCTGAGATAATAGCGTGCAATACTGATCAACAGCATATCAATATCAGTGAAGCTGATAGAAAATTCTTGCTGGGGAAAGAGGTCACCCGTGGCCTTGGATGCGGCGGATTTCCAGAAAAAGGCATGGAAGCTGCCAAAGAGTCTCTCCAGGAGATAAAGGAAGCGCTCAAGGGTTCTGACATGGTGTTCGTGTGCGCCGGCATGGGAGGAGGCACCGGAACAGGCTCTGCCCCGATAGTGGCAGGCGTTGCCAGGGATGCAGGAGCAATAGTGATTGGAACAGTGACAATGCCCTTCAAAATTGAGAGGGCAAGGGTAGACAAGGCAGAGTTTGGCTTGCAGCAACTACGACAGGTTTCAGACACAGTAATAGTCATTGACAACAACAGGCTGGTACAGATTGCAGGCAACTTGCCAATTCGACAGGCTTTTGCAGTGGCCAATGAATTGATAGCGACGATGATAAGAGGGATTGTGGAAACAATCGCCTTGCCAAGCCTTGTGAACCTGGACTACGCGGATGTCAAAGCGATTATGACCAACGGCGGCGTCGCTGCCATAGGCGTCGGAGCATCCGACACAAACAACAGGGTTGAAGAAGCAGTCAAAGGCGCACTCGCGAACCCTTTGCTCGACATAAATTATGAGGGAGCAACAGGAGCCTTGATCCATGTGGAAGGCGGGCCGGACATGACCCTCGACGACATCAACCAGATTGGAGAGCTGGTCACAGAGAACCTGGACGACGATGCAAATGTCATCTGGGGAGCCAGGGTCAATGAGGAGATGAAAGGCAGGATAACAGTCATGACAATCGTGACTGGCGTCAAATCTCCGTGGATACTCGGAAAAGCTGACAGCAGGAAAAAGGCGGCTGCAAGGGCGCCTGTAACCGAGGTGATGGATGACGAATTGGGCATAGAGATTGTCCAATGAGTATGTCCGGGCAGAAACAATTTTCACGCTCACCCCTTTAGTCTTTGAGGTGCGGTTTCTTGCCTTCATTTTATATCACCCCCCCAACGAAAATATACAATGAAGGCGGACTTTGGGTCCCCGAACAGGGGACTTTTTTTTCTTTTTTAATTATGAGAAAGGGAATAGTTTTCTAAATCGACCAGGTGGCTTGTCGAAAGATGAGATGGAGCTGCTGATTGCACTCGTCATGGAAAACATCACCATTATGCCGGAGAATGAGGTTAAGGGCAAGATGGAGGAAGCAATTGACATAATGAAGGATATTGATATCAAGGACGCGCCCATCCTTGCATGCGCACTGGCTGTAAAATGCGACGCCATCTGGAGCGAAGATGCGCAGAGAAAAGTCTTTAACGAGCTAGAATTGTTCAGGTGCCGGGAAATGCTCAATGAGTTGATTTCATCATATTTATTAATGGTTATGCTTTGCATTTGATATGGCAGAAAGATATTATCTTGACACATCAATATGGCTGGACTTCTTTGAGAACAGGAACGAGCCCAATATGCCCAAAGGAGACTGGGCGCATGCCTTGCTGAACAAATTTGTGGAGGATGATGACAAGGTAGTTTATTCTGACATTGTATTGCTGGAGATAGGCTCTGTCGGCTACACTCCGGAAGAAATTGAAAAAATGTTTCGGAAAATAAAGCCAGCGCTGGTTTTGTGGAATCAACAGAAAAACAAACTGGAAAAGCGAAAGATTTGTCATCGAAGAGGAAAGTGCCGAAAGCCGATGCTCTGCATGCCGTTCTTGCAAGAGACAACAAGGCTGTGTTGGTGACGTTGGATAAGCATTTTAAGAAATTGTCCGACATCTCCAAGCCGAAAAGACCTCAGGACCTCATTTAAACTTCTTTTCGAGGAGTGCAAAGGCTTTGTCCCTCACAGAATGCAATTTGGCATCACTTGTTTTTCTCTTGGATGAGCCCTTTAGCATGGACAAATTCCTAAGTATTTTTTCTTTGTCTAAATCTGAGAGTTTTTCCCTTATCGCGTCCCTGATGAACTCAGTTCTGGTACTATACCTGTGCTCTTCCAGCTTTTGGTCTATCTCATCCAATATTGCGTTTTCCATCTTTATGGTTATTGCTTCCATCGTAATACTTAGGATATACAAAGTAATATTTAAAGTTTACTGTTTCCGCCTCTATAAAGTCATTACCAAATTAGTTAAAAAGCAATAATTCTGTTATATGTAAAATAATTCTTGCTGATTGTCTGCCCGCAAGCCAAAAGCCAGCGGAAAGCTCGGCTTCTGAAATAACGATTGCATTTTATGACGAGCTTGCGCTTCTTACAGAAATATAGCTGGAAGCCAATATTACAGCCCCGCCAATGAAAACATAGGTTGCTGGAACTTCGCCCAGGAACAATCCTGCAAAAATCACTGCTGACAGAGGCTCAAGATAGGATATTATTGCGACTGTCTGAGCCTTGATTTTGTCAAGTGCCTTGAGAATGAAAATAACCGCAATGCCCTGATGAACCATGCTCATTGTGAGAATGGGGAAAATCATACTTGAGGTTAGAGTTGGCGGCGAATAGAGGATGAAAGGCAGGAGCAAAACAACTGAAACAAACATCTGGGAAAATACCAATTCTTTCCATTCGAATCCTGCATGCAGTGTCAAGCGGTTGTAAATAGTTGTCAATGCATATGTAATTGCAGATACAAATGCAAGAATAAAGCCGAGGATTTGCCCACTTGGAATTGTGGCAGAGCCAGGCTGCAACATGATAGACAGCCCGGCCAGGCCGAGCCCCAAAGGCAGCCACGTCTTTTTTCCTACTGTTTCATGCAGGATTAACGGCGCAAAAAGCATGACCAGCACAGGTGCGATATAGTGCACCAAGGTTGCTGATGCGATTGTGGTCAGATTGAACGCCCAAAAATAGGTGATGTTGGTCATAAGCGCGAAAAATCCCATAGATAATGGAAGCCTGAGATTTTTCTTTTTGAAAAATGGAAGCAATTTGCCCTCGGCTATAAGCCATGCGGTCATGATCACCAGCATAATAAGTGCAACAAAGAAATAAACGGCATGGCCTGGCAGGTTGACCATTCGCACAAAAATGCCCATTGTGCCCCAGATTAATGGGGCTGCCATTGCATAAATGTAATATTTGTTCATGCTGGGCAAACCATAGGTGGCTGCATTATAAAGCTTGCCATCGTCTTGTCCCATGCTAAACTATCTCTCAAACAATCCCTTGAACCATGTGCCAAAATTCCTGATGTTCTCGGTAATCTTTCCTGTGTTCAGGCTGATTTGGTAGCTGCTGCGGGTGCGCGCAACCCCGTTGTCTGCCCTTTGCCAGGAAAAATAAATGTCATGAGTCGGATAAGATGACTGGCCATTCTCCAGGCTGGGCGCATAGGATTCTGCGGCTTGGGGCGGGGACTCTATCTGTGCCGCATTTAATGGCGTGGAATAGCCATAGCCTGAATTTTGGTAAGGGGGGATGACAGGTGTATTCTGCTCGGCAATTCTTTGTTCAAGCGAGCTTATGTATTCCCTTATCCTTTCCTGTTCAAGCCTTTGCTCAACTGCCTGCAGGGTTTCATGCCTGAAACTTTCGAGGCTGGCGCTTAAATTGGCTGGATTATTCTGCGTTGCGACAAATTGCTGGCTATTGACGGGAAAATTGGATAAAATGAAGTAGCCGGCTGCGCCCAGCATTGCTCCTGTTATATAGGGTTTTGCCTTGGAATTTTCCATAAGGGGATAAAAATGCAATTGTTTATTTCACTTGCCCGGCAATATCCGGAGATATTCTGCCGGCAGCGCAATGCTTTGGCAATATCGCTCAAAATTTTTCAGGTTTATCCTCAAAATGGGAAAAAATGTGCATTATGGCGAAAGGCAAAAATCTGGAGCAAAGGGAATTCAAAATAAGTGAATTCAGAATAAGGAAAGCCAGATGAAAATATTGCCCAGGAAGATTGTGACTGCAAATGCGAGCAGGAAACTCGGGACAAATGGTATGCCCTCCTTCATGAGCACTTTTCTTATCTTGCCCCGCTTCTTAAGGGCAATGAGTTTCTTTATTTGCTGCATTTCAATTCCGAGATCTTTTGGGCCGCAGATGTATTTCCCATCGACTTTTACGTCGTTCACAATCCAGTCGCCCTCTGTGAGTTTTTCAGGGTCAACCAGTTTGTGCATGCAGGACAGTTCAATTGACTTGACACCGACCCAAATATAGTAGCTCGCAAATGTCAGCGTCATCAGCAAAAGGATCAGCAGCCTGAAAAGGGAATCATTGATGAAAATAATGGCGACAAGCAGGACAGCAAGCAAAATTGTTGTCATTTTTCTGATGAGGGCGTAAGAATGGTTGTGCAGAAGTTTTGAAAACTCCATTCGAAATTTTTTCCAGTGCCTTGCCACGAGGATTGTGCTGAAAGCCATGCTGTAAAGGGCACCGAAAATTACAAGATTTATGAGGAAGCTGACCAATGTTGAGCTGAAATCCAGCTTTAAGCCGAGCATGGCCCCTATTCCAATAAGCAGTTTTGTATCCCCTCCGCCCCATTGGCCTGAATAGAACATTCCCATGGAGAGGGCAAGCATGGCACCAAAGCCAAAAAGGCCTTCAATAATCGGCTGCCAGCTCAGTGTTATGAGAGAATCAATGCATCTTATCCCTATGCCAGCTGCAATAAGGGCATAGCTGAGCCAGTCCGGCACTTCCCGGGTACGCATATCTGTAACTGATGCCGCCGCCAAGGCCAGAAAAACCAGTGCATAAATCAGCTCGACAACCATGCTGCATTGAAATGCCAAAGCTATTTAAATGTTTTTTGTTGCATGATACACATGGAAAATGAGATTATCAGAGTGATGGTATTCGGCACATTCGACATACTGCATCCCGGCCATTTTTATCTTTTTGAGCAGGCAAAGAAGCTGGGAAACTTCCTCATAGTTGTTGTTGGAAGGGATGAGACAGTTAGGAAAGTAAAAGGCAAAATGCCAAAGCACGACGAGAATGAAAGGCTTTTGGGCGTTTCCAAAAATCCCATTGTAGACAAGGCTGTGCTTGGAAATTTGGATGACCCTTACAAGGTCATTGAAGAACATCATCCTGATATAATATGCCTTGGCTATGACCAGGAGTCCTACATTGCGAATGGGCTGCAAGATGAGCTCATAAAAAGAAGCTTGACTGCAAAGATAGTGAAGATTGGGCCGCACAAGGAAGATGTGTACAAAAGCTCTAAAATAACGGATTGAGATTTGATAGGGGAAAAGACAAAAATCCATTCTATAATGGAGAACCTAAGTTTCCAATATTATTATAAGGTTCTCCAGTATATACGGGGGAGCATAAAGCTCTTGTTATGATTATTAATTATTTATGCTCCCCATTATAATTTTCTTTTTCCATGCGCTTGATTGTTGCCTGGCAGAGCCTTTCATAGACCTTGTTTGCAATGCTTTTCATGTTGATGCAGTCCTCCTCATTGTATTCCACCAGGAGCCGCAGGTAGTGCTCGTCGCCGCTGCCCCTGAACATTCTCCACATTGTGATTGCATCCCCGCCATACATTCTCTCGATGATTGGATTGCTTCTCCTGATTCCAAGCTCGCGCTCTATGGATTTTAGGCCGCCTTTCAGCCCCACCTTTGCGCATGCATGCCTCAAGTCAATGTGGGGAACATCAGGCAGCGCCCCTGGAAGCTTTTTGCTGATTATTGGCAGGTCAAAAGTCGAACCGTTGAAGGTGACAAGAAGCTTGTATTTTGAAAGCTCTTTTGCGAGAGAAACCGCATCCAGGTTAATGCCCCTGATGAACGGCTTGCACTCTATCCCGTCGAAAATCCCGATCATCGTTATATAGGAATTCTCTTCAAGCCCGCTTGTCTCAATGTCCAGGAATGCGGCCTGGTCCTTGAAAAAATCATAAAGCCGCCATGTTTCAGAAGAAGGCAGCTTTCCCTTGAAAAATGCTGAATCAAAATTGTAAAGCCTTTTTTGGGCTTCCAGGAGAAACCGGTCATAGTGCTTTTTTCTCGGCATTGACAGGCCCTGGATATAGCCAGCGCCCAGGAAGTCCTGCCAGCCCTTAATTCCCTGGTTCCACAAATTTTTTTCAGTCTTGGCGCTGATTCTGTCCAGAAAAATGAAGCTTCGCCTGATCATGGCTTAATCAGAAAATGAGTGGGATTTAAATCCGTCGCCCGAATGTCCTGTGTCCAGTGGATAATCAGCAATTTGGTTGCCTGGAGAAATCCTACTGTATTGGCTCCATGCCAGCATCCTCAACCAGGGAGCGTGCCAATGGGATGAATATTTTCGTCGGTATAAGCCTTATCAGGGAAAATGATATGGTCTCTGGATAAAACTGGATATTTCCTTTTTTGTATTCAGTGACAAGGTAGATTCCCCCGTGGCTCTGCATGGCCGAGCCGAACATTGCCCTGAAAATCGCGCCTTTGAATGCACATCCATTCGGGTAGATTTCGTGTATTTCTGATTCAATATTTCCTGCCAGCTGCGCGTCATAATCCTGGCCAAATTCTTTTCCAAGATACAATTCCACATAAGTTGAAATTGGCGACGGGCTGTCAAGGATTGAGAATGCCTCGGATTCTGTAAGGGCAATATCCTCGGTGACAAATGAGCCTGTCCCTGCAAGGGCATCGGATTTTATAAGGATGACTTTATAATATTCTGAGCCAAGTGAGCCAACCCCATTTGCAGTTATTTTGCCCTGCAATGCAGACAGCTCCTGCTCGCCAAGGTAAACAATGGATTCGTCAAGGCTTCGCGCAGTGAATGCGCCGCAATATTCGTCATTGTGCATTGGAAGGAACAGCTTTTGCTCAACCGGAAATTTCTCCTGCAGATCGCTCAGGTCCCTGAACACGAGGAAAGCGAGAAGGGCTATTGCGACAAATATCACGGCATTTGCCGCGATATAGGCGAGAAGTTTTCTCCTGATATAGATAAAACAGCATGCAACCAGCACACCGACAATGACAATCCCAAAAACAAGTCCAGCCATGCCCATTGTATCACTGACCTGATAATTTGGCTGTTGTTTAAATATTTTGCCAAAAGACGGGCTTTGCCCGAAAAATTAGTTTGGGCATCAATTTTGCGAAGCTCATTCAGGGAGTGGTTAAGCATTTTTGGGGCTGCAGAGGAGGAAAAATAAAGCCGCTGCAAAAATGGCCACGAATTTAAAATGCGCGAGTTAAAGCCCAAGGATAGTGATAGCGACCCCATCAAGGATGATGGAAATGCTTTTTTACAGAAATGCTTGACTTGGAAGAAATGCTTTTTTCAGCCTGTTTCATGGCTGTCCTGAGAAGCACCTCGCGCTCCTTGAGAAGGCCGTCGATTATTGCATCTTTTCTCTTGAGCTCATCGGTGTAGTATTCCCTGAGCTTTTCGAGGTCATTCAGGGTATTGCCCAGGCTTTCAATGCCTGTCTTTTCCCCCCTGTTGCTGCTATTGTCATTGATATTGTGGCTGCCTTTATTGTTGATTGGGGAATCAACCATAGCTCCTCCAGGTATGGCCGCATTTTGTGCACCTGTTAAACCTGGTTTCAGGCTCGTCTGCAGCCCTTGTTTGAACATGCCAGTAAAAAGCCTCTTCGTTTTTGCATTTATTGCAGGTCGCGCGAATTTTTGGCAGCATTTCTGTCTCGCTTTTTTCAATTACCTCAATTGCCTTGCTGTGGTTGCCTTTTTCGCTGATCCTGACATTTGTCTCTGAGTTCTTGTCAGAATGGCCGCATGAAGCGCAGGCCAGTCCCTTCTTTGACTTGCTTGGCAGCATCAGGCCGCCGCATTTCTTGCAAAACATCCGTTCACCCCTGTAAATCCGTTCCTAAAGCAGTCGCCAATTTTGGCAACCGTGTTGACAAAGCCTATTTTCACCCAGCCGAGGTAGGGTACCCTGAACAAGGCCTTGCCCACTATGAGCTTGCTGTCGATTTTGACCTCATTGTTGTTCAAGCCTGCATTATTGTCGCCTTTTGTGCGGAAATAAAGCCTGCCATTCTCCTCGGTGATCGAGATTACCCTGTGGATTATGGGGATGGTTTCAGTGCCGCCCCAGTAAACCATGACATCGCCAACCTTAAAATCCTCTGGATTGGTGCCCCTGATGACCATGATGTCCCCAGTATCAAATCCATTGCGGAATTTAAATCCCTGAAACATCGATGTGCTGATGTTATAGCCAGCATAAAAATCACGCTGGGCGCATGGCTTTCTCTGCCCGCAGATGGCCATGTCCTTTTCCCACCACAGGTCGAATTCCCCACCATGCTCCATGGAAGAAGACATTACAGCAACAACAGGGTGGGTTGTCTGCAAAACCAGGCCAAACCCTGGATAGACTATGAACTTGATTAAGATAAATGCCAGCGCCACATTGGCCAGCCAGCTCAACAGGGATTCATCTTCCCATATAAAATGCCAGAATTTTTTCCAGTATAGCTTCAGTTTGCGTGAGGCCAGGTTTGCCTGAATAGCCGGCTTGCTTTCTGGTTCGGCCGGTTTCTCGCCTTGTTGCTTATCCATGTGCGAATGTTAAAATAGCCCCATTAAAAATGTTTGTTTTTTGCCCTGAGATATGGATGCAAAGGGCAGGTAAGACATTTTTGGCAGGCTTGAACCGCATTGAAATGCTGGACAGCAAGGTTTATATCCTGTGGCGCATTTGAAAAGCGCATGTCGGCCGACCTTATGGAAAACAGGATTTTCCGCAGTTCGCAGTATTACGAAGGCATCTTGCAGCTGAGAAACCCCAATGATGAGATAATTGGTTTTATACTGCAAGAGATGGAGGCCAAAGGGGATGTTTACATAACAAAGAAGATTAGGGCAAAAAATGGGATTGATGTGTATGTCTCATCCCAGCATTTCCTGCAGAACCTGGGGAAAAAACTTAAGCAGAAGTTTGGCGGAAAGCTGAAAGTAAGCACAAGGATCCATACAAGGAACAGGCAGCGAAGCAAGGATGTTTACAGGATTACTGTTTATTATGAGGCACCGCTTGCTGGCAAGAATGATGTTGTGCTTGTTGAGAACAAAGTTGTCAAAATCAACGTCGTTGGCAAGACAATCATAGGAATCAACCTGGGAACTGGCGCAAAAGTCACGCTGAATGCAAAAGGGCTGGAAATGGTCAAGCTTGAAAAGCATAAGACAAAGGTTACTACAGTAAGGCCAAGAGTGGAAGTCCTGCATCCGGAAACCTACCAAAGTGTAGGTGTTGAGAATGCCAAAGCGGAAAATTTTGGATTGGAGCCTGGCCAGAATGTTACTATTGTAATGCACAATGGAGTATATATTGTATAATTTGTTATCTGATATTTTTGCTATATATAAATATAAAATAGTCTAAGGATTGATCTCTGGCCCAGTTTTACTTCCTATCCTTCCGATATTCATCAACCAGCCTGTCAATTAAGTCCTCCCGGACTGCCAGGGACTCAAGCTGCTTGGCATCGGCCAGGGCAAAATCGCCCAAAACATGCAATGAAATCTTGTTGCGCGGGATGAGGGTGAATTTTTCGCGGAGAGCCTTATTGCCTGAATCGCTTATAATCCCCCTGATTTTTCCGGATAATAGGTCAAGCGACTTTTGGCTCATGGAGTCTGCTGAATCAAGCAGGATATAATCATTTTCCCCGATTTTAAGTTTAGCTATTGTTTCACTGAGCTCTGCCAGGCCAAGGCTCCTGACTCTCTTGACCAGGATTTTCCCATGCATGGAGGCCAAAAAATCAGTGAACTTTTCCGCTGTTCTTGCCTGCTGCTGAAGATGGTCTTTTTGCAGGGCCAGGCTTTTTTCCAGCTGCCTTATCCTGTTTTCCCGGAATTTTAACACCATTTGGATTTTTTGAATTTGGGCATTGTGGAAATGGCGCTTTTTATCACCATCCTTAAAGCCAGAAATAAGCGGTTCCTGCTGATACTTGGCGAGCTTAAGCCCTTGCTGTTCAAGGCTTTGCCTCAGACCCTTATTTGATTTGATGAGAAGAGAAATTTCCTGCCTGAGCCTTTGTATTTTTTGCCTGGCAAATTCCAGCTTGCCGGCAATATCCTTAACATCCGCATTTTCAAAACCAGGGTCTGCATTTTTGATGAGCCCCGATTCAGTATTGCTGGTTGTGCCCTTGGCCGCGAAATCCTGCGCAATAATGCTTTCTGCGGTGCTATGGTAGCTGAGATTTGAATTTTTAAGAATGCTTTCCCGTAATCTGACCGCAAGGCGGTCTTCGCTGTATTCCTTTACAAAAACATCTATCTTGGCAAGGGAATTTCTGACCTGCTTGAATGCATGGAGCGCAGAAGCCAAGGCGTCTTTTTGGTGCGCATTGGCCGCATGGATTGATTCATCAGATTGCCTGTAATCATCCAGAAGCTGCCTTTTTTCCTCCAAGGAGAGATCATAAGCCGGGCAGATTACCCTGGCGCCAAGGCTGGCCGCCACTTTGGCTACTGACAGGGGCGTTTTCTTTTTATCAGTTGCAACCACAACTATCCGGCCAAGCTGGATGACATCAAGGACAAGCCTTGGAAGCCCGAAATCCTTGGCAGAGCCTACCTTAATGCATCTGCCTTCCAGATTTAAAACTGCAAACCCGAGGGTAGTGCCCGGGTCCACTCCCAAAATAAGCAGGCTGCGCTGCCTTTCAGATGACAAGTTTCAATCCCCCGATTACAAATTTTAGTTCAGTTAATTGATTAAGTTCAGTTAATGGATTTTATGGATTTCCTTTTGAAAAGAGTGTGATTTTAGATGGTGCTCTTTATAAGGATTATTATTTTATGATGATGATATTTCCCCGGCCTTTTTTAATCTTCTTGACATCGCCACGCTCCTCCAGCTCAGATACCATGAGGCTGATTTTGGCTTCGGAAAGCGGGATTTCCTTCCTTATATCCTTCTGGGTCATCCTGCCCCCATTGTTCTTGATGAGCTTTAACAGCTCATCTATGTCAACTTTCTCCGGCACAGGGATGGCAGGCGATGATTGCTTAGGGATTTTTTCAGCATCGTTTGCATCACTGCCTTTTGTCATGCCATCAGGGGATGGTTGTGAGTCTGGCTTTTTATGCGGCTCGGCCTGGGAAACTTGGCGCTGCCTGGAGGACCGTGTTATCAGCAAATAGCTGATTCCGATGATTGCCAGGCCAAGCAGGATTCCGCCGCCATACATGAAATACAGCTTGTAAACATCAAAGAATGTTTTAGGCTCTGCCGGAGGCATTTCACTTGCATTGCCTTTTCGCGGCAAGGGCTTCAGGAATAAGTCCCGCAGGTAACGGCCATTCTCATCCACCCTGATAATTTCATGCGCGACAAATGTGTCTGTCTGGCCTTCAAAATAAGCTGAAATATTATATATGCCCAGGGGAAGGCTGAAAAGGAAAGTGCCATCCCTGGCAACATACCTTTGCAAAGGTGTTGTATTGATTTCAATAATAACATCCTTTAGGGGCCTTAGCTCTGTGTCATACGCTATGCCCTTAATTGTTGCTGCCATGGAAGGCAGAATAAAAAACAGCGTTATAGCGACTGCTAAGCCTATTGAAGCGTAAAATCTCCCCTTGCCCATTGATAATGAGAAATTCATTATTCATTATAGCTGTGGAATACGCTATTTAAATGTTTGTTCGGCCAGGCAGTAAATATTGAAAAAATAAGGAGCTATAACTGTTTTTATTATAAAATAAGCTGTAATAGAGCTTTATAAAGTTTTAAATTCGGCCGTAAAGCTTTAATTTTTTTAATTAACAAGTATATTTATAAACAAAATTGCTTTTTCTACTTATAACCGGTCAAAGAACTGGTTTAGGCTATCAGTTATTTGGTGTGTGCGTCCTATGATGTTCACACTTTTTTCTTTTTTTTTCTTATTATGATATGTCATGGCTAGCAATCTGAGTATAGCCAAAGATATGGGACTAGGGGTAAAAGGGAATGCCGAATCTCTAAAGAGATAGGATATGAATCTATATAGCGATTTACAGCAATGCAGAACTGCAGCAATGAGGCAATATTAACAGTCTAAGGTAGTTGATAAGCGATATAATCTGTGATATAATCGTCCTAGAACTTGCAGCTAATAGAACTTAAGGCTAGCCAAGCAGGGCTAAGTCAATGTCTGTCTTAAGGTCCTGCAATTCAAACCTGAGCAATTCCTTCCTGTGGTCATCTATGCGCAAAGAATCATATGTGCTTTTGGCCTGCAGCAGCATTCTCTGGGCTTCGCTTATTTTCTTTTCCTTAATCATTTTCTTGACCTGGGTGATTATATCGGTAAGCTGACCCAAGTTTGCGGCAGCAACTGCTTCCTGATTTTCGCTCGGCAACACAGGTGGCAATTGTCTAGCTTTGCCTGTGTCCTTGGTGTACTTGCCAAGCACCTCATTCATTGCTGCCTTGACCTCACGATCCTTCCAGCCTGCACCAATCAAGGCATTCATAATCCTGTCCTCCCTAAAGCCCTTCTTGATGTGCTTTTGTATGTAAGTCACAAGCTCAGGCCTGATTTCATCAAGCTTTGCCTCATAAACCGGATGCCTTACCTTAGCAGTCTCAGCACTGATTTCCTTGAGTATTTCATCAATATATTCCTTGAATTCGCCATCTTCAAGCTCTTTGTATTCCCGATGCAGCTTATCCTCCTTTTGCCTGACCTTGGAATCCCTGTCGGCAAGCATTGCCTCAGTCTCGGCTATCTTCTTTTCCTTGTCTGACAGCTTTTTGCTCAGCATGGCAAGCTCGCCTTCTTTGCGGACAACTTCCCTTTCCCGCACTGCCACTTCCCGCTCGACTGCTGATATCCTGGCTTCCCTTTCTGAAAGATGGTCTTCTTTTGCAGAAGCCTGGGCATGCCTGTCTTCTGCCTTTTTTTCCTTATCAAGAATCATTGACTCCCTTGAAGTGAGGTCCTGCATCCTGCTTTCCAGGGCTTTCCGGTCTGCGAATGTCTGGTCCGCGAGCGCCTTGAGCTTCTCCATTTTTTCAGACTTGGTGCTGATTTCATTGCGCAAGGCTTCAATGCCAAGCTTCAGGTCCTCAAGCTGTTTCATTTTTTGGTCTATGATTTTCTCCTTCTGGTCCAGGATTCTCTCATTGTCCTGCATCATTCTCATTTTTTGCGAGTGCTCTTTCTCAAGCTGCGTGAGCTCTTTTCTCATGGTCAGGACATCTTTCTGCACCTTTTCGCGCTTTTCAACAAGCTTCATGACTGCCTTGCTGGGCCGTGCTGGCCTGGTGGCTTGCTCTTCCTCTGGCGCTTCCATTATTTCCGGCTCTGCAAGAGATGGCGCTTCAGCATCCGGGGTCCATGCTGCAGGCATAGAAGGCACAGGTGGTAATGATTTCTTTCCGGTTGCAGTTGCCTTGGCCGCAATTCCCAACACTGCCTCTTTGCCCGGCACTTGCGCAGAAATTCCTGATAGAGAAGCAGGCTCAGCAAGGCAGTGGACCTCTGCCTCTGGCTTCCAGGAATCTGAAGTCCATGACAAGCTATCAAAGTGGTCAAAGGAAGGCGGCTCAGGCAGATTGACATCCGGCAATGGAGGTAGCGCGGGCTTTGATGGCTCCTCTGCAGGCAGGGATGGCAACTCAATTTTTTCCTCGGCAGCCGCGGGCTCTTCTTTCTTTTTCTTGCGGAAAATATCAAAAAGGCTTTTCTTGCCTGCATCTTTTTTGATATCAACAGTTGGCTGCACAAATTCCTTGCCTGGCTGCTCAGACCCAAATCCGGACTCAAATGCTGACATGTCTTCTGGGTGTTCTATCATTGGCTCCGGTATGAGCTCTTCAGGTGGCTCAGGCAGAGCAGGCTGCACGTTTTGCATTTCAGCAGGCAGTTCAGCAGGCATTTCAACGCCTAACTGCTCCTCGTCAGCCTTCAGCTGCCTCTCAAGCTCAGCCTGTGCAGAAGCCGCATCCAATGCGCCTGTTTCAGAAGGCGCAAACTGGTATTCCTCTTTGGCCTGCAGCTGTTCAGCCATTTCAGGCATAATCTCTGGCTCTGCTGGCTTGGGCTCCTTTTTCCTGGCAAATAATCCAAAAAATCCGCCTCCTTTTTTCTTGGCTTTTGATTCAGGCAATGGTATTGGAGGCTCTGGCAAAGGTGGCAGTTCAATATCCTGGTCACTGGAAGGCATTGGTCCGAATTGTTTTGGCTCTGGCTCGGCAAAGTCAACACTGCTTTCCGCTCGGTGCATTTCCTCTTCTGATGCAGGTATGGAAGAGGGCATATTGGCATCAAGGTCCGGCACCATTTCCGGAGGCTCAATGGTAGCTTCAGCTACTGCAGACTGCATCTCTCTCTTTTTCCGCGCCTGTGCCAGAAGACCCATATTATCATGACTCCCTTGTGGATTTCACAGGTAATTTGCCCGTTATCCAACTATTTGTTATCCCACTATTGTTTTCCAAGGCCGTACCTTGACATGATTTTTTCGTAATTCTCAAATTCCGATGATTTTGCAAATTCATCTATGACTGGCTCTGGCAGCTTGCCTAGCAGGTCATCCATTATCTGAAGGATGTTTCTTGCCGCAGGGTCTGTTGTCTCCTTTGGAGTTTTCTTGGCAATCTTCTTCTCAAGCTTGGATAGCTGCTCCTGTTTTTTCTTAAGCTCTGATTTCACTGCCTTTAGCTCTGATTCTGAGGACTTAATTTCATCCCTATTATTCTGCAGCTGCCTTTTGAGCGAATCAAGCTCCTTTCGAATGCCTTTTGCCTCATTTTCGCCTGCCTGCTTCTCTGCAATTTTCTTGGCCATGTATTCATTTGTCTCAAGCAGTTCCATGTCCAGCTTTTCCTTCTGAATTTTCAGCCTGCCAATTTCTGTCTCGGCTGTTTTTCTCTTTTTCTCGAAGTCCTCAAGAAGCTTGGCCTTTGTTTCGAATTCCATTTGTCGCCTGGTGAGAAGCTCGTGCATTTCCACATGCTCCTTCTTGCTCCTCTCCAGGTCTTTGCCAGCCTTTTCGAGTTTCTTTGAGTCCTCGAGGATTATCCTTTCCTTGTTGTTCAGCTCGCGTTCTTTTTCATTCAGGTCGGTCCTGAGGCGCTGGTTTTCGTCCTTGAGCTGCTCACGTGTTGCGGCAAGCTTGTCAAGCTGCTCTTCCATGCGCTTCATTTCCGTGTCATAATTCTTGATACTGCCCTCCATGATGCCCTGCTGAAGCAGTTTTTTCTGAAGGTCTTCATGCAGGTCAGCATGCTGCTGCTGTTTTTCCTGAATCAGCCTTTCACGCTCAGCAACTTCTATTTCCTTCTTGACAAGCTCCTTGTGCTTTTCATCAATTTCCCTTTGCTTGTTCTTTTTCTGGACATGCAGGGCTTCCAAATGAGCGGAATGCTCCTGGATTTCCATCTCCATTTTTTTCTTGGCGTGGTGCAAATCATCTATGCGGCTCTGCATTGCCATGTCTGGTGCAGAGGCCAACTTTGCTTTGGCATCAGCAGATTCTTCAGGGAGAGATAAAACAGGCTGGCTATCCTTTTGGCTATCCTTTCCCGCCTTTTTCTCCTTGCCTTTTAGCTTGGATTTTTTCTTTTCATCCTTGCCTGAAAGCATTGGTTGCGGGGCAGATTCCGGTAGTGTATCGGGTTCAATAGCCATAGGTGGAAGCATTATCGTATCCATGGAAGTGGCAGTTTGCGTCTCAATTTTTGGCTTTTTCCTGAACAGGGAGAAAAAGCTCACTTTTGGCTTCTGTGGAGTGGGTGCTGATTCAGCAGGAGGAGATGGCATGCCTGATTCAGGAGGCGCGGGCAACTCGCCATCCAGCTGTGACTCCTCAAATTCCAGTTCCGTCTTTGCCTTTCCTGCCTTGACCTTTCCTTTCTTGGCTGGCTGCCCCATTTTGGCTTGCATCTTTTTGTCCGATGACTTTTCAGGAAAGACTGAATCCCCAGAAACAGGAGAGACAGCCTTGGCCATGATAGTTGATTTGGTTTCAGCTGATGGAACAAATCCCAGTTCATGCGCTGTTATTTTTGAGATGCCGGATTTTGGGATTTCGGATTTGGTGATATCGTCCTTCTCAATTTTGATTGGAGGAAGCGGGATGTCCGTGATTTCAGCCTCTTCCAGCGACCTTTCCATTTCATCGAGCTCATCCGGCCTGACTTCCCTTGGCTTTGCTGCAAACAGGCGTGCAAAGAATCCGGGTTTTTTTGGCGCCTTGGGCAAAGATAAAGAAGGCTGCTTTGCCTCATCAAGGCTCGGGGGCTTTGGAAGCTCCAAATCCGATTGGGAATCCTCGAATTTGCCGGCACCACCAAAATCAGGGATATCCGGCAGCTCAGCGCTAAGCTCATTCTCAAGGGACTGCAATTCCATATCCTCATCCATTGCAGACAAGTTTTGAGGGGAAGCCCGCGCGCTTTTGGAGATTTTAGCAAAAGATTTTGAACCCTTATTTTGTTTTGCGCTGGAAGCAGGGCTTTTAGCAGTTTTATTTGGCCCGGACTTTACTTTTGCGCCCTTGTTGGCCTTGGCACCTGAAAGCCTCTTTGTAGAACTTTGTTTTGACTGCCTTCTAGCTTTCAATATATATCACTCCCCTTTTACTTCAAAATTACCTTTGCATTATATATACTTTTATTGTAACTCTGGAATAATTAATCCATTTTAAGCCAATATTGGAGGTATATGAATAAAATCACAAGCTTTTTAAGCGGCTGCAAAAATCTGAATTCAGCTAGGAGGTTAGCAATATGGAAGACATTGTCTGCATTTCAACCAAGAAAAAAGTGACTAATACTGAGGGTGTGTCCCAATTTGACTGCCCTTCATGCGGGAAGCACAGGATAGTGCGGTCAAGGCATGCCAGGGTAATAGCAGCAAAATACAAATGCCCACAGTGCGGATTTGAGGGGCCAAACTAGACAGAAAAATGGCAACAGTAGTAGTAACCCTGAAAATCATGCCGGTCAGCCCGGATACAGACCTCAAATTTATTGAAAATAAAGCTTCTGAAGAAATTTCCAAATTTGGCGGCAAAGTCGGCAAAGTTGAGGTTGTGCCAATAGCATTTGGCCTCAAGGCCATAAACCTCATTTTTGTAATGGATGAAAGCAAAGGTGCGACTGACTCTCTTGAGGAAAGTGTAGCTGGCATCGAAGGGGTAAATTCTGTTGAAGTGACTGATGTCAGAAGGACAATCGGATAATTAATCCGGTAATTTTTCCATTATTTCTTTTTCCTGTTCAAAGACCTAATTGTTCTTATAATGCTATGAAGGCTGGCATCAGTTTTTATCGCTGTTCCTGAGACATGGGTTGCCACTGACTGGTTTCCCTGTTTTATTAAAGCATTGCGCAAATCTTCCTTTCGCGGAATCTCAAGATGGCTTATTTTGCAAATCCTGTGGATGTCATAGAACCCAACTATCCCTGATTTATATTCGGAAGCAAGGACAGACAGGAATTTCCTGTCTTTTTCATTTGCAGATTTGGCAGCCATCTTATCAGCCAGGCCCGGGTCTCCCATGGCATTGCACCACATCGGCCCTGCCTTTTCGAATTTGGGGTCCTTGCAGCATTTTGAATCCTTGCCAATATTACCTGTTTTTGCAGGGGACATTTCATTTATTACCCACCTGCTTGTGCAATTTCTGCAATACAAAATGCATTTATACCCGCGCATTGCCTTATCTGCCTTCCTGGCACCGTGCTCTATCCTGAAAATAATCCGGTAATAATGGTCCCTGTAAAAAGAAAGGATTGGAACAGCAGCCCTGTCAAGCTGGGATGCGACCAGCTGCACCTTTCTTGCAAGAATCCTCAATCCAGTTTCGTGCATAAACTCATTCTTGAGCGGAATGGCCCAGTACTTCCTGATGCCTGCTTCAGGGAATGCACCTGCCAATGCGCCAGTATCAGTGGCTGTTACTGCAAGGATGCCATTCCGCTTTATTTTTTTCAGTGAATTCCACAAAAAAAAATTAGGGCTGCCGAATGGGTCAATGTCAATCACATCAAATCCTGAAGAATCCTGCAGCAATTCATTGGCGTCCATGTTTTTTACAGCAATCCGCCTGTCCTTTCCCAGCCCATTAAGACTTAGGTTTTGCCTGATATTTCCAAAGGCCTTTTTGCTCTGGTCATTCAAGACCATGGTTCCAATAATGCCTTTCTTAAGCTCAAGAGCAAGCCTTATTCCCCGGGCACCGCTTGCAGAAAGAATATCAGCAAATGAGAGGTTCTTCCTTCCAAGGCATTGCAGCAGCAGAACAGAAATGTCCCTGTTGAATTTCATGACAGGATTGTAAAATACCGCCAGGCTGCTTGAAATCTTTTCGCCTGTGGGGACTTTTAGAACTGCTTTTCCTTCCTTGATGATTGACAGCATGGCTGCCTGATTAAATATGGAGTTATAAAGCTATCGCAGCGAGTAGGCAGCCCGCCATTAATTCCTGGCAGGGCTTATTATTCGGAAACATTTAAAAGATGGCGCAGCATTCCCTGTATTGATGTTTTATGCAGAATATCCGGAGCCCTATTTGCACAGTAGTGGGACATGTAGACCACGGAAAAAGCACCTTTCTTGATAAGATTAGAGGGAGTTCCATTGTTGACACTGAACCCGGCCAGATCACGCAGGCAATAGGCGCCTCCCTCATACCCATCAGCACGGTCAGGCAGATTTGCGGTCCGCTGGTGGAACGGATGAACATGAAAATAACAATCCAGGGCTTATTATTCATAGACACCCCTGGCCATGCGGCATTCTCAAGCTTGAGAAAAAGGGGAGGTACCCTTGCTGACATTGCTGTCCTTGTTGTTGACATAAATGAAGGCTTCAAGCCGCAGACAATAGAGGCCATAGAGATGCTGAAGCAGTTCAGGGTGCCATTTGTGGTTGCCGCAAATAAATTAGACCTTATACCGGGATGGGTTGCTAAGGAGAATGATATTTGCTTTTTGGATGCGCTGAAAGCACAGAATGAAAATGCCCAGCAAACCCTTGACAGAAAGCTCTATGAGACAGTGGGCAAGCTTTTTGAGCACGGATTTAATTCCGAACGCTTTGACAGGGTAAGCGACTACACAAAGCAGATAGCAATTGTGCCGATTTCCGCAAAAATGGGGATAGGGATACAGGAAACGCTTATGGTCATTGCGGGCCTGGCACAGAAATTCCTGGAAAACAACCTTAGATTGGATGTGGCGGGCCCTGCTAAGGGCACAATCCTTGAAATCAAAAACATAAAAGGCATGGGCACATGCATTGACCTCATTATTTATGACGGAATCCTGAAAGCAGGTGACATCATAGTGATTGGCGACATGGAAAAGCCAATTGTAACTAAAGTCAGGGCAATATTTGAGCCAGCTCCCCTCTCTGAGACAAGGGATGCAAAGAGCAAATTCCATTCCGTGAAGGAAAGCAAGGCAGCATCTGCAGTCAGGCTCTCTGCGCCGGACGTTGAAAATGCGGTTGCAGGAATGCCACTGAGAGCAGCAACTGAAGAGACTCTTGAAGCAGCCAAAGAAGCAGTGCAAAAAGAGGTCAAGGAAGTCATACTCGAGACAGACAAGAATGGGATTATTGTCAAGGCTGACACCCTTGGAAGCCTTGAAGCCTTATTGAACATGCTGAGGGACAGGAAGATTCCACTGCGCAAGGCAGCTGTCGGCAACATCTCAAAAAAGGACATTTCAGATGCTGAAAGCAATTATGACGAAAACCCGCTGGACTCTGTGATATTGGGATTCAATGTTGTGGTGCCGCCGGATGTAGTCCAGCTGCAAAAAGTGAAGATTTTCACGAACAACATAATTTACAAGCTCATTGAGGATTTTGAAAAATGGAAAATCGATGAAGCCAGGAGGATAGAGGCCAGCGCAGTTGACCTCCTGACTAGGCCGTGCAAGATTGAGCTGATGAGAAATTACGTCTTCAGGCAAAGCAATCCGGCAATCTTGGGGATTGAGGTCCTGTCAGGCACGCTCAAATCAGACATGCCATTGATGAAAAATGGCCATGCATTGACATCCGCCAGGAGCATCCAGCATGAAAAAGAGACCGTAAGCCAGGCTGAGAAGGGGAAGCAGATGGCGGTTTCAATGGATGGTGTGACCGTGGGGAGGCAGATAGTTGAGGGGGACATCCTTTACAGCGCAATCCCGGAAGCAGATTTCAGGAAACTAAAAGAGCTGAAAAAATACCTTTCCAAAGATGAGATGGAAACATTGAAGGAGATTGCCGGCATCATGAGAAAGGAAAATCCGATATGGGGCGTTTAAGGAAAGGTTAGGCCTCTTTTTTGAAAATGGAAAAATTAAAAATCCTAAACAAGAAGGAAACAGAGGATATACTGGGTTTGATAAAGGAACAATGGGATGCAGACATGCCCATCCAGTATGTTTACCTGATGAATACCCAGGACAGGATATATGTGACAAGCCGCGATGTCTTTAACCTGGACCTGGACAAGCTGAAAATTAATTCTGTTGGCATGTATTTTGGGGAAATCCTGAAAGGCAACCAGTTAAGGCTGTCAATCGAAGGAAGCCAGCTGGCCGGGCCGCTTTCAAAAAAAGATGTTGTTGACCTGGATGATGAGGAGGCCAGAAAATGGCTCAGGGGCCTTGACCTCGATATCCAATTGGAAAGCAAGGGGTTTGTCCTGGTCAGGCATGGAAGGGATTTTCTTGGCTGTGGCAAGTCAATGGGCGACAAAATCCTCAATTATGTGCCAAAGGCGAGAAGGGTGACTAGCAGCGACTGATATTAGCAACGACTGATTGAAATTCAGGATTAAATTCTATTTGTGTTTTGATGCCTCTGGGCCGGCTCCAACACAGGACGAAAATGCGTGCAAAAGCGGGGAGCCAAGAGGCACTGATTCCCTGATTATTTTTTGCACATCTGCCAGCATTTCTTCCAGGCCATCCTGTGATTCACTTAACCAGTCATCGTCCTGCACAGCTTCATCCACTGTGTTGGCCTGGATTTGCTTATAGGTTTTATGGGTGTCTTCAGTCCTCAGGAAATTATTCAGCCACCACCTGATATAAGGATAAAATTGGACCTGGATTGCCTCGTCCCGGACTATCTTTTTTTCCCTGCCTTGCAGGCCTCCAAATTTCTTATTTACCCTGACAAAGTATTCTTTATACCCTCCTCGTGCCTCCCCGCCAATCTTGCCAGTTTCGAAATCGAGCTTGTCCCAGCGCCTGTATCGCTGATCCATATCAAGCTTCACCACCCTTTTTTCAAATTTTGAGACTAACTGTTCTGCCTCATCGGGCTGAACAACCAAAATTCCAAAAGTGTCCCTGTGGATTTTATATTCTTGCGCAAATACTGCTGGATCAAAAGTCGTGTCCTCCCCCCTGTAACCGGCTGCGTGCATGGCTGTATATATTCTGGAAAGAACTTTTTTCAAAGTGCTTTCCCGGGACTTGAGCCTGATGTATTCTGCCAGGATGGGGAATGAACGGTTCCTATTTTTGCGAACGAACAAAACTGATTCAGGAGCGCCTGCATCCCTATAGCCATTGAATTCCCGGTTCCATTTTTCATAGGATTCTCCCTTGCTCCAGTTCTTATCAACAGTTTTTCTCCAAAGGCTTGCCATTAAGGTGAATTCCCTGCGGGCCTTCTGCAAATCATTCAATGAATAATCCTGCTTGAGGATGCCAAGCAATTTATCGTAAAGCCTGTCATAATTGATGTTTCCGGTTTTTCTTTCCCGCAGGGGGATGAGAGGCTCGATATGCTTTTCCCACATTTTTTTGGATGCATCTACTGCCTCGTCAGACCTGTTTTGCATCATGTTGGTCATTAGGTCGAACTCACTGTTTATCGGCATTCCCCTGTATGCTTCTTCGCCTGCAGATAATTGTTCCACAATCTCCCCATGAAGCCTCCTGAGATATTGGGATAGGATTATGATTTTCTCAGCCCATCTTTGCTTAATTTCATTTCTATAGGAATATGCGATTTTTCCGGATGGCGCAATCAAATTATATGGATTTGCAATTATCAGCGCATAATGGGATATCAACAAGTCTTCTGGATTCCTGTTCTTCGCCGCATTCTGCAGCTTTCTTAGGTCGACTGCCATTTTTGATCATTAACTTGGAAATTTTTGCAGGGGATCAGTCCATATGCTGTGCCATGTCAAAGAATGGCCTCATCAGGCTTTCGCTTCCACGATAATGGAAATTGGGATCGCTTGCAAATTTATCAGCGTGGCGCTTAAAAACTATGCTGGCTATCATTTGTGTCAGCCTGTCATTCTTGAATTTCTCTTCCTGTTTTTCATCCTTTCTCATGATTGGGACAAAAGTCCTGAAAAACATGCTTGCGAGCGCACCGTACTTTGCCTGCTGGTCCATATCAGATAGGGTTTCAGTGATTGTGTAAAGTAGGCCATCCCTCTCAAATTCAGCTATTTTCCGTTCCTGCATCTCCACGAAGTCCCTGGTTATATCCTTGCTGTTTATTATTAAGTGCCTTTGCTGGAGGTGAGCCTGGCGCGCTATTTCCTGCATCAGTTCCGACTCAGCCACGCGCCTAGCTTCCAATGATTGAGCCACAAGTGGATGTTGGTAAAGCCCTGAATCGCTGGCCTCAATGTGCTGCCTTGCCTCAATCAGGTGGTTGCCTGCGAACAATCCCTTCCACATTTCGACCAGCCTGAAATTGCTATCCATGCTGTTCTTGCTCTGGGGGCTCCGCCTTTTGTCTATGGAATCAATTCTCTCCTTCATTCTTTTGTGCCTGTCCTGGGAAGTTTCCTGCCTTTGCTGCATCAGATCAAGGGTCTGCTGCTGGTCCGCGCGGCTAAGGTAATTCGCATAGCTGTACATGTCCGAGATGTTGTGCCTGCGGTCCCCAAATTTCAGGATTCCTGAATTTATGTCTGCAACCAGGATGTGCAGCCGTGTTTCGTGGTCAGAAAGATAGTCCCTGCCATCCCTGTGATTTATGCCAGGCCGCACTGTGTAGGGGGCTATTCCAAAAATATGCCCGGCGTAGCTTGAATCCAGGATTTTAAGCCTGCTCAGGTTTGTGATTTGCCTCATGCTGTAGTCAATTGCTTCCAGACCCTTGAATTGGCCTGTTGCAACATTCCTGACTAAAAAGCTGTCCATTGACTCCTGCAATTTGTCGAGGTATTGCTGTGTAAGGTCACGCCTGATGCCAGTTACCAGAACAGCCTCCAGGCCCTGGTTTATCTCAGAGTTTATTTTCCCATACATTTCCTTGATTGCCTCAGGCTCATTGCCCATGGCTGGCCTAAGCTGCTTTTCTCTAATGTTCGTATAATCATTGATTAATTTCCTGTAGTTTCCATGTTCAACAGAGCTTAAATGCTCATATGAGCGGAAAAGCTGATTTCGCAGGGCTACCAGGAATGTTGGCTCAAGGCTTTTGATGCTATCAGGATCAGTCCTGATCTCCTGCACAACAGTTTTCACCTTTGGCTTAAAATCAGTTCCCCATCTGCGTGCAAAATCCTCATCGCTTAATTTTTCAGGGGTGTCATGGAGCAGGGCTGAAATCATGTCGAGATAGCTAAGGTTATGCCTGGCCGAGATATTCATAACGTTTAGGATGTGGAACATGTATGACATTCCCGTTTGCCTTGGCTCGCTCTGGTGCGTGTTATACGCCACATTAAGTGCCCAATTCACGGCAGCCTGCTGATCCTGGGAGAGTGAGTGCACATAAGAATGGAAAGTGGTTACTGTCCTGTCAACATCAGCAAGAAAGTTGCTCAGGAATTTTTCCGAAACAGGCGCTGATTCATATGTTAAAATGTCATCCAGGATATCAGGCTGTGAGAAATCAATCATTCCGGTATTCCGCCCGTTCTTGAAAATGTAGGGAATCGGGTAACTTAGATCGCTCGCATAAGGTACTTCGTTCCTGTAGCCTATATCGCGGCTCGTTCTTACATCTATGAGTGACATGGCTTTTTGTCATGAATTTGGCTTTAAAAAGCTTTGCTCAATTTGTTACTAGAAAGTGATTATTTAGCGATAACCAGATGGCCTGCGTCAAATTTTATAAGGGACAATGACAGTGAATGTGCTGCCCTTGCCTTCAGACGATGCGACCTCAACCTTGCCCTTGTGAAGGTCGATAATTTTCTTGACTATGGCCAGGCCAAGGCCTGTGCCGCCCTTTGTGCGCGTCATATGGCTTTCCGACTGGTAGAATTTGTCAAATAGCTTTGGTATGTCCTTGTGGGGGATGCCCCTGCCCGAATCCTTGATTGAGAGTGCCCATTCGCCCTTTCTTTTTTCAGCTGTCACTTTTATTTTGCCTTTGTTATCTGTGAATTTAATTGCATTGCCCATGAGGTTTACAAACACCTGTGTAATTTTGCTTGGATCGGCATTGACCTTGAAATTTTCAGGGATTGAGAATGCAACTTCAATTTCCTTTCCCTCTGCGCCCGCGTAGTAAATAGGCTTTTTCAGCTCGTTGAGGTCAAATTCCCTGATTTTCAGATGCTCCTTGCCTGACTCAAGCTTGGAAAGGCTGAGAAGGTCATTGATCAGGCTTGAAAGCCGGTCCGATTCTGACTCGACTATCCTTACGGCATTTTTTTGCTGCTCATTTGTCTCGCCAAACTTTCCGCTTTTCAGGAGGGAGAGGTACAATTTGATCGATGTCAATGGCGTCCTCAGCTCGTGGCTGACAACTGACACAAATTCATCCTTCATCCTGCCAAGTTCCCGCTCAATCTTGTATTTGCGCTCTGCTTTTGTGAGCCTCTCGCGAAGGTATGCCTTGTCCACCAGCTTCAGGAAAGTGACCCTTGTCAAGAGCAGGATGGCAAAAATAGGGAATGGCTGGACAAAAAGCCTGAGCCGGATCGAGCTGTTGCCATAGAAAAAAATGTTGATAAATTCGGCAACAGGCACGACAAGGTAGAGAAGGAACGCGGCATAGATGCTTCCGCTGTAGCGAAAATCCTCGTCTGGATAGCGCAAAAGCTCCACGATGGCATAGACTATTATGGAGAATGTGAGCAGGTGGTGGATATAATTCCCCCAAAAAAAGACATAATTTTGAATGCTCCTGCTTCCCAGCCAAAAAGCTTCGATCAAAAGTGAAATAACAGCTATGGCAACAAGCTGCGCACGGTAATCAACCTTGAACCTGAGAAGCCGGGTCTTGAACGCCGGGAAAATAAAGGCATTGACCAGCAGCACCAGCGTAATCAGGTCGAGAAACCTGTCCAGGACAGGCCAAAAAAAGCTGATGGTGCCGATGGAAAACCCGCCAAACAACACCGTTGCATAAATTGAGACTTCAAGGAGGCTGTTTATCAGCAGGCTTACAAAGGCTATGCTCAGGTATTTCAGCTCACGCTTCCTTTCATTGATTTGCGTTTTTGTGTATTCCGAGATTACCATATATGAGAGCAGAATTGAGATTACAAGCTCTATTGAGCTCCTGTAAAATGCGCCCTGGTAAGTGCCAAGAAAGTAGAAAAAGCTGTGCCACAGGTCTGATGAGAATAATGAGACATATTGCTCCATTGTAATCAATCCCCTGTGATAAAAATATTTCTCCTGCCGCAGTTATCAGTCACGGAGAAGCCTTTTCACATTGTTCATCAAGTCGTCAGGCTCAAATGGCTTGGTCATGTAGATGTCCGTGCCAACCATCTCGCCTTTCTTCCTGTCAATAGGCTGATTAAGGGCTGTGACCATGATGATTTTTGTATCCTTCAGCTTGTTGTGCTGCCGGATGTTAAAGCTGACATCATACCCGCCGCGGTTTGGCAGCATAAGGTCGAGGACAATCAAGTCAGGCTGGAGCTTCTTGGCCATTTCCAGACCCATATCCCCGTCCGGAGCAACGTGCACTTCATAGTCTGACTCCAGCACAAGCCTTTCAGCCTCTGCAATGTTCGGTTCATCCTCAATTATCAAGACCCTTTTTGGCATAATCCCACCTCAACTCCCTGACCATGCCGGAGTATAAAAAGATTGGCAAAATAATTGCGGGTTATGTGCCGAGGGTTATGTGCCGCCCTGATTGGAAAGGATATTTTTTTATAGGCACGTGGTTTCCAGAGCATATGGATGCCATGGCAAAAAATGAACTGCCGGGCCGGGCAGCGTACGGGGAAATCTGCAGGAAAATCATAGACGAAGTCAGGCAGCAGAATGTTGCAGACCAGGCAGGATTCAACAGGATTAAGATGTCCCTTGTAAAGAGGGCAGGATTGAAAAGCATCCCGCGGAATATTGACATTGCGTCCTTTGCGACAAATGATGAGCGGCAGGAGCTCAAGGAACTCCTGACAATAAAGCCAACAAGGACAATTTCCGGCGTGGCAACTATTGCGATTATGCCAAGGCCGATAGCATGCAGGCACGGGAAATGCTCTTACTGCCCGGGCGGGCCAGGCAGTGTTTTTGGCAGCGTTCCGCAGGCATACACCGGGAAAGAGCCGGCAACCAGGCGCGCAATCAGGAACAGCTATGATCCGTATCTCCAGACATCAAACAGGGTTGAGCAGTACCTTGCAATGAACAAGGTCCCTGATAAAATCGAAATGATAATCATGGGAGGGACCTATACCAGCTTTCCAATAGGCTACCAGGAGGAATTTATCAAGTACAGCTATAAAGCCCTGAATGACCTGTCAGACAAGTTTTTTGAAGGGCCGGGCAATGAGTACATGGATTTAGAAAAATTCAATGAGTTCTTCAAGCTGCCTGGCAATCTTGCAGATGAAAACAGGACAACTGCAATACAGGAGCAATTGCTTCTGCTGAAAAACAGCCCTGCTGATGTTGGCCTGGAATCAGAGCAGCTGAGAAATGAAAAGGCCAAGATGCGCCTGGTGGCATTATGCTTCGAGACCAGGCCTGACTGGGCCAATGAGCCGCAGATTGACATGATGCTCAAGCTTGGCGCCACAAGAGTGGAGATTGGCGTCCAGACAGTCTACAGTGAGGTGCTCGACCGGATTAAAAGGATGCACACTGTCGAGGACAGCATCAGTGCAACGCGCAAGCTGAAGGACAGCTTCCTGAAGGTTGGATACCACATGATGCCGGGATTGCCTGGCGTAACCCTTGAGCAGGATTTGGAGTCGCTCGGGCAGATTGTGAAAAACCCTGACTTCATGCCTGATGCAATCAAGATATACCCCTGCATGGTTATGAGAGGGACACCATTGTTTGAGCAATGGAAAAAAGGTGAGTACCTGCCCCCGACAACGGAGCAAAGCGCTGAGATAATTGCAGAGTTCAAAAGGGATGTGCCAGAATGGCTAAGGATAATGAGGGTGCAGAGGGATATCCCGACTTTCATGACTGAATCAGGGGTTGACCGGACGAATTTAAGGCAGTATGTTGAACGGAAAATGGAAGAAAAAAATGTCAAATGCAGGTGCGCAAGATGCAGGGAGCCGAGGAGCAAGGAAATCAGCTGGGACAATGTCGAAATAAAAAAACAGGAATATGATTCTTCTGGTGGAAAAGAGTTGTTCATTTCATGCGAAGACACAAAAAATGACCTGTTGATTGGCTTTGCCAGGATGAGAAAGCCAGGCATGCCGCACCGGCCGGAAATTGACGGGAACACGCTTGGCATCAGGGAATTGCATGTGTACGGCCCGGCTGTTAACCTTCAGAAAAAAGACAAGGCAGCTGCACAGCACAGGGGCATTGGAAAGTCCCTCCTTGCCGAAGCCGAAAGGCTGGCAGCTGAGGATTATGACGGCAAGAAAATGCTGGTAATTTCCGGAGTCGGCGTCAGGGAGTATTACAAAAGGCTTGGCTATGAAAGGGAAGGCCCCTACATGGCAAAGAAATTAATATGAGAGGATTTTGATTGCAGTTTGAGGTGAAAAAATGACTGGAAAAACAAACACGGACGAGCAGATTGGATTTCACAAGGGCGCATTGTCAACCCTGGCCAAGGAAAGGGAAGAGATGTTAAAGATTCTCAACATAGTTGAGCAGCTAATGAGAATGCACCTCAAAGGCCTCAAGGATCTGGGCGTTGAAATAAAGACAACCCAGGCAACAGGCAAATCCTTGGAAGGCAAGATGAAGAAATAATGCGGAAAATGCCAAAGGAGATAAGCTTTGCCTGCAGCGGCCATGCCAATGTACTGGCGACCCACGGGAATTCCCTTGAATTTACAAAAGACACCGAGCTTTCTGTGAAAGGGGACTGCATACTTGGAGTTGGCTGCGACTTTAACGCTGGTGACCTGGCTGACATTGCCAGGAATTCCGGGAATTTTGAGATGAATCTGGAAGCAGGGGATGCAAGAGATTCTGTGCACGGCAGGATAAACGCAAAATTTGGCCACAGGGATGAGATTGTGATGAGGATAGGAGAATTTTCCTCAGAAAGGACATTCGGGATAAGGTGCGACAAGCCTGCTGCAATGATAAACAGGAGATTAATAGAAAACCTGAAAAAAGGCGCACGGCTGAATGTCAGGATAAAGGCTGTGTGATTATAGGATTTCTGGAAACATGCGCAATACAAATAAGTGTATAATAGCCAAAGGATAGGTTAATATAGTTAGCTTGCCGCGATTTCCATTGGCAAAATGAAAGATGCGCTGAGTGATGAAGTCAGGGAAAACAGAAAACCAGGCTATGAGATACACCCGATTATCCTGAATAGGTGGTCTTCAAGGGCACTGAGCGGCGAGGAAATGACAGATGATGATCTCATGCCCCTATTTGAGGCAGCGAGATGGGCCCCTTCCTCTTCAAACAACCAGGAATGGCTATTTCTTTATGCAAAAAATAATTCAGGTGAGTGGCCAATTTATTTCGGGTTGTTGAGTGAGGGAAACCAACGATGGGCAAAAAGGGCTGCTGTGCTCGTAATTGTGCTGTCGAGGAAGATTTCGGACAATGGTGAGAAACCCATCAGGACCCACAGCTTTGACACAGGCCTCGCGAGTGAGAATCTTCTGCTTGAGGGGACAAGAAGGGGCTTTATTGCGCATCCAATCGGCGGCTTTGACAGGGACAGGGCCATGTCGGAGCTGAATATTCCTGACGTTTACAATATAGAATGCATGATTGTTATCGGAAAAAAAGGCAGTAAGGACATGCTTGAGGAAAAGGACAGGGTCAGGGAGATACCGAGCCAGAGAAAGCCATTGAATGACATGATAAGGAAAGGGATGTTTGGATAGTCATCAGGTCTGCAAATAAGTAAATTCATCAATTCCTGGCTCCTCATAAGTTCCTGTTGCCATCTGCCAGATTGTTGCCCTGATTCTTGTTTTTGCCCATGAGGTTTGCACTTTTTGTGCCCTTGTCTGGTTGATGTAATGAGTGGTAGATAGGCACTCAGTCAGGTAAGGAGGGGTAATAATGTCCTCTGCCCAGAAATTGTCAGTGTCATTATGCATATCTGTCATGATTTCAATTTCCTCTATAACACCAGCTGGGATTGTGACTTCGACTTTGCCGCTGTAGATGTCAGCCTTTTCCACTTTTGCATTGGGGTTCCCTCCATTTACCGAACTCCACGGGTAAGTATCCCTATTGAAAAAGGCAATCTGCACTGTGAATTTTCCTGCTGTGCCCTCGAGGTTTTTCAGCATCAGCGTTGGCGTTAGGCTGGTTCCGTTTTTCTTCCATGGCGAATTTGTGATAAAGGCGTCCTCAAACCTGTATGGCCGGGTGATGCATTCTTCCTCCTGCTGCTTCGATTCAATGTAAGATTGGTTGTCAAAAACAGGGGTGGAGATTGTCTTGTAAGGAAATTTCATCACAAAGATGATGATATAGAGCATCAATGCAAGTGCAGCAGAGGCAATTACTGATTTGCGCCTTTTTTTTCTCTGCAGGCCATCAGCTTTGGGCACGGTCTCCTCCATGAGCAGGGATTTGTATTTTAAAGTAAATTAAATTTTCGCTTGGTGATGCGAGGCCAATAGGGTTTGCCCGAAAACCCGCCTTTCGGCCCGGTTTGGGCATCCGCTCAGCATTGCAGCTTCTCTCGAATTGCATTTTTCTCCTCTGCAACCCCGAAAAATGCATAATCCCTCTGGAAATGGGCTTCGCAAAATTGATGCCCAAACTGACTTTTCGAGCAAAGCCGGCGAATAGAAATTATTTGAGGAGGTTCGAGCAAATCGATACAATATGCTCGGCCTGGCTTATGATGTCGCTTCCGTTTGAATCCGTGTCAATGCCCTGGATGAAGGGGCTTTTCCATTTGCTGCCCAATCCCTGGTCACGCTCACGGTACATGCCGCCGCCATTGTGCTCCAAAGCCCTGGCTGTTGTGCCGCGGATCACATAATACCCGGAGCCATCATTTTTCAGAAGCTTGACTATGCCCACTTTCCCGCCGATGACAAAAATCTCCAGGAATGATGCCTTTTTGCCGCCTTTCCATGTCTCGACAAAATAGCTTCTCCAGCCATCATGCCATATCCTCAGCGTTTCATCCTGATAAGTGCCCATTATCCCCTTGAATTTGCTGCCAAGCCAGTCAACCTCAGTGCCCATTAATTTTGCTGAGCCAATTTTTCTGATTAAGGCAGGGATATGCGCCGAGTCAATTGCTGATGCGTGCGCGGTTTTGTATTCATAGTCGCCGAAATATCCTTTGTCAATTTCGATATCCCTATCGCCCACTGCCTTTATCCCCTTGAAATCATAGTCAAACTTCACCCCTGACATGATTGCGCCAATTTCAACCAGCGTTGCCTGATTGTCGATATCCAGATTATTTGGGATGTGGATTCTCTCACCGCCCTGAATGACCTGGACAACCTGGCCTTTATCATCGCCAGGGAAGATGCCTTTGTTAGAGAAATAACCGCCAATTATTGAGTTGGCAAGCAGAACAACGACCATTACACCGGTAATCATGCCAGCGCGCTTTGCCATTGCCTGCCTTGAGAGTTTGACTGCATAGTCTGGGAGAATCCCCTTGAGCTTCTCGACATCATCCCGCATTAAGGTGAAATCCCGGAACAGGTTTTGCTCACGCCTGTAGTATTCCTGGTAGTCCTGCCAGCGATGCCGTTCAGCAGCAATCAGCTGTTTTTCAAGAATTGCGAGCAGGTTGTTGCGCGGCTTGTTGAACGATGCATTGAGCATCTTGTGAAGCTTGTCGATGTTGAGCATCACTGTCCGCAGGATGCCCGCATTTGCCTCTGCGCCGGAGCCTGACAGGCCACTGAACTGTTTCCTGTCCTGCACAAGGGCATCGATATCTGCCTTGACGATTTTCCAGAATGCAATTTCATGCTGTATGGCATTTGTAAGGAGTTCGAGCTCAACTGCACTGACATTCAGGAAGGTGAGCCTGGAGGCTATATCGCCGGTGTCAACACTATTGGCCAGCTCTTCTGCATGGGGCAGCAGCCTTGCTGCGATGCTGTTCAATTTTGCCTTTTCCGCCCTGAGAACATCATAAATCCTGAAAAGCTTTGCTGCCCTCATGTGCAAAGCCCTTCGCTGCACTGCATTTGTAGCCATGGAGCAATTGTTTCTAAAGCGGATTATATATTTTTTGGTAGATGAAGGGCTTGGATTTTGTCTAAAATGGAGCGGCATATGATGGACTGCACTCAAAAATGCCCAGCCTGTCATCCAAATGGCAGTATTGTGATGTCAGTAATTGCGACATGCCCTGGCTGAGAGGCAATGAAGTATATTGCCGAGGCAATTTCCTCTGGCCGAAGCATAAGCGGAAGCTTGCCCTTGTTTGCGGTTTTTCTCCTCCGCAGTTCATGCTGGCTGAAAAAGCCAGTTTTGACCATTCCGGGGCATATTGTGGTGACCTTGATTTCAAAGTCATTAAGTTCTTTCCTCAATCCTTCAGAGAAGCCCATTACCCCATATTTGGATGCGCTGTAAAACTCACGGCCTGGCCCGGACTCCTTTCCTGAAATCGATGCGATGTTTATGATGTGCCCTGTTTTTTTCTTTTTCATGGATTGAACAGCGTGCTTGCTTAGCAGGGCCACGCCAATAAGGTTGACATTTAGAAGATTTAAATAATCCCCGGGCTTGATGGTGTCAATAGTCTCAAACAGGCCCCGCCCTGCATTGTTGACAAGAATGTCGATTGCGCCAAATTTCTTTACAGTTTTCTGGACAATGATTGCCACACTAGCCTCATCAGTCACGTCACCCTGCAGGACAAGGTATGAGGCCTGCGGAAATTTTCCGCCAAGCTCTTTTTCCAGTGCTTTGCAGCTGTCCCCGGACCTTGCAAATGTAGCCACATTATGCCCGGCTTCCAGAAACTTAAAAACACAGGCCCTGCCCATGCCGCTTGTGCCGCCACTGATTAAAACAGTCTTGATTTCTGACATGGAATTAATTTCATTGCCATATATTTAAATTTTTTTGATATCCGGACAAATGCAAGAATGCAAGAATGCAGATATTGCCTTTGCAGACATATTTTGAAACTATAGGAAATAACCTTAATTTTTGTATGTTTTGAAATGAGTGCAAGGTTATTTCCTAATAAGCAAATCACTTATTCGTTAGGAACAAAGTTCCGATTATTAAAGTGATTTGCTATAAAAGAATTGTCCTGGCGCCATGCCTAAAAAAAAATTGATATGAAGCCTCTGGAGGGAGTTGCACCCTCGACCTCGTCCTATTTGTCTTCAATTGAATACCAAGGACGCGCAATGGCTACTATGCTACAGAGGCGTTTATGATTTGCAAAGCAAATCCTCGACCCGAAGGGGAGGACTCTTTGGGTTCTATCCTTTCTCTAGAGAAAGGATAGCTATCTATGCTACAGAGGCATAAATACACTATTTGCCCGCTCTTAGAATCTAAAAACTGTTTATAAAGTTACTGAAAATGAACGTTGACTTCCCCCAGGATGGAGCTTAGTAGAAAACTTCGCCTGAAGGCTCAGGTTTTGCCATCGGCTCGCACGGGCATCTTATTCACGAGGGCAGTTTTCTCCCTGGAACTCCGAAAACTGCTGTCTGCCTTATTTCCAGATGCTCGCAGAATTGATGGCAAAACGTAAACTTTTCTACTAAGCCCAGGATGGTAAAAACTTTATAAACAACATGCATCAGATTAAAACCAATGGGGGAAGAACAGAGATACATCACGCCTCAGAAGCAGCAATCTACCGACTATGGCAGGCGGAAATTCATAGGGAACGGGCTCATTCTCCTGGCAGGCTATGCTGCAGGGACAACGCTGCTGGCAGGCGCTGGATTCGCAAAAAGAGACTCATGGCCCCCACGGAGCGACAAGGAGCTGATTATTGGCTCGATTGATACTGCTGTCATGATGGCCCACCTAGACTATGATGCGATGGTGGAAAAAATAAAAGACAGGGCAGTGAAGGAGGAAATGCCGGCTTTCTTCCGCTTTACAAAGGTTTACCGTACACTTAACAGAGGGGATGTGCCTTCGCCCATCGACGAAAAGTTACAGCTGATGCTGTCCGGAATAACGGAGAAGGGCAACAAAGTTGATCTCCATATGGATCTGGAAAAGATGAAAGGCGAATGCCTGCTGGACTCAATGGGGATGCCTTACCATATAGACGCCGCGGATTTGAGGATGCGCAGCATTTATTATTCTGATTTTTCAATAACCATATCGCAATGGAGCCGAAAGCCCGCAGTCATCGACCCAGACTATCCCCTCTATTTGGACCCAAGGGAGCTGCATGCATTCGGGCAGAAAATCTTTGAGTACCTGCACAGGCATTTTCCATTGCCTCAGCCAGACGAGAAAGACGGTGGCGGGCCCAAGGAGCCCGAGCCCACAATCAACAGGACAAAGTGGGGCACTTTTCTGACTTAGCCGGCCAAAACCAAAGGTTTATATACATCTTGATAACAAAATAACACTGGCGGGGTTGATTGAATAATGGGACAACAGGAAGTATATGATTTTTTGAAGAAAAATAAAAAAATGTGGTTCAGCTCAAAGGATATTGCAAAGAAGCTGAAGGTTTCCATTGGCTCTGTGACCAATAGCCTGAAAAGGCTGAGGGAAAGCAAGCAGGTCCTTTTCAAGATTAAGAAAAAGGAACCAATGGCCAGGAAGATATTTGAGTATAAATTCAAGAAGTGATTGAGTTCTCCGCGCTTAATTTTTCAATGATAAAAGTTTAAATAGTCTTTACCTTTCTGTGATTTTGCGGGAGTAGCGAAGCCTGGCCAAACGTGCAGGACTTAAGAGGGGCACACAGCACATGTTGTGATTTTTCCTTTATGTTATCCTGTCCCTTAGTGGGTTCGGGGGTTCAAATCCCTCCTCCCGCATAAACTTTATAAATGAACAGCGAAAGAACATTAATAATAGATTATGTAGGGATAATAGATTATGTAGGGGGGTGCGATACATGAGAGATTATTTGAAGATATTGTTGGTTTTAGCAGTTCTGACAATTTTTGTTGCTGCGTGCAATACGCCATCGGCAGACACTGGCAATAACGGCCAGCAGGCTGATGATAATGCTGCAGGAGAACAGGCAGAGGACAATTCTGATGCCAGTGATGCATCTGTGGATTCAAATATGCCTGCATTGGACAGCGAGAATGCTGAAGAGACGGTAGTGGAAGATGATAATGATGGTGACGTGCCCATGCCAAATGTGGCCGCGGAAGCATCAGCCAAAAGCCTTGGCATGGACAAGCTTTACAACTATGGCATGCTAAAGAACTATGAGTATAGGGTTACTTCAACTGCAGGAGGGGTTGACACTGTCACAAACATGAAATATGGCGTGACATCTGACCCGGTCAATGGTGTGGCAGCATGGAAAACATCTGTCAATATCGAAAGCCAGGGAGCAACAATTACATCAAACACCTGGCTGAGCAAGGCAAATTACAAGTGCCTGAAAATAACCACTACGATAAATGCCATGGGGCAGAATATTGACCAGGAAGCAGAGTGCCCACAGGAAGGCCCGAATGCAGTCTCAAGCCCTGATGCAAGCATGCCGCAGCTCCAGTTTGTTGGGAGCGAAAGCGTGACAGTGCCGGCAGGGACATTCAGCGCAGAGAAATACCAGCTCGAGAGCGTTATGTACTGGTATTCAAGCGGTGTGCCATTGCCAATCAAGGTGACATACACTTCTGCGCAGGTTTCAACTGCAATGGAGCTTGTAAGCTACAGCTAAGGTCTGTAAGTTTTTATTTTCTGTAATTTTTTATTTTTTTATTGTTATATTATTATAATGTTTATATGGGAGAAAAAATAATAACAGAGGACAAGATATAGCCTTGGCCGTGCTATTGTTCAAGCTCAATCTCCAGCCCGCCTGCAAATTTTGCAACCCAATTGTAGAATAGGGTGTCTCAATGCTTCTGCATATTCAAGAACTTCCTGACCTGGCTTCGCAGGTCGTGCACTTCCTGTGCCAGCCCCTGCTCATACCTTTCTGTATGAATCTTGTACACATACTGGTCAAATATTGCCCTGAGAAAGTAGAACATTGGCTTTTTCTCCCACCTGTGCTCATAATCCAGCTCAAGGTAGCCGTCAAACTCAACCTCCACTTCACCCTTGTTCAGCTTGACCTTCTTTTTGTCAATTTCCACAGTCACTTCTTTCAGATGCTTCATGGTAATGAGCACTTTTATGACATATTTAGCGTAATCAGTGATTTTTCTGTAGGGCTCCATGTGAACTTCAACCTGCTTGCCGGAAGTGTAAACATGCTCGTAATTCCTCAGCTCATGCTTGGTGTAGGCACGCTCACGGAAATAATAATCAATAAGCTTGTAAAGCTCGGTGGCATCAAATAAGCCATTATATTCCACCTTTAGATTGTCAACGATTATTCTTCTCTCAACCATGAGTTGCACCGCTTTTTGGCACAGTAAATTTGGCTTAGCATATTATTTTCCTAATACATGTCAGCAAACTGGTTTCCGCGGCCCTGCATGTCCAGCCATTGCTTGATAGTCTCCTGAAGGTTGTGGGCTTCATACTCTATCTTGTCCGCATAAGACTGAATTTTTCTGTAGGTTATGTATTTTATGTAAAAATCCCGGAGGGTTACATGGAACTGGCTTGATTCCCACTTGTTCTCATAGTCATATTCAAAATCAACCTGGATGGTCAGCTTGAGCCTGCCTTTTTCCATCATTATTTTTTTGTCTTCCTTGACAACAGTGACTGGCTGAAGGTCCCAGGTGTGGATAAAGATGCCATACCTGACACGCATGAACTCTGTGTCATTCCTGTATGCGAAAATCTTGATTTCCTGGGCATCCCCCTGCACCGGGTGCTTGTCCTTGAATACAGGCTCATGCCACTCGAGCTTCCGTGCATCAAACCAGTTGTATAGGGTGCGGTATAGGCCATCCATGTCCAGGATGCCCACATATTTCACAATAAGCTCCTTGTCCGGGCCCCAAATGCTATCAGTGACTGACATAAAGCAAAATGTTGGAATAAGGTTATATATATTTTTCTATGTAAAATTGCCATTGGTAAATAGAAAAACATTAAATCTGCAATTCAGTATGATAAAACATTTGGGTGGCTAATATGCCTTCCCAAAAACAAGCTTCTTGTCCTGCTCGGATATTATCTGGTTCATGAAATCCGCAAATGCGAGATTCGCCGTAAGACGGTCAGGGTTAAAATAGCTTTTGACAGGCAGCAGCATCTGCTCAACCTTGCTGAATGGAACATCAGATGTTACATCCACTGTTAGTTCTTCGAAAGGAACCACCCTGGCCAGGACAGGCATGTGCTCAGCTTTGCCGTCATGGAGCATTTTTCTCAGCCTATCGCCAAGGACTTCACTCAAACGCATGTCATACTGGCTCGGCCCGCCCATTCTTGGATAATAATCTCCATGCTGGCATCTTACGTCAACTGCTCTGACTATGCGGTACTCCTCTTGGTTTTGCCTGCCATTCGGATAACTGATTTGAACAACATTCCGTTTTTTCAATGCATCTTGTATACCATCAATTGTTCTTTTATCATCCACCGGACCACCCAGTGAAATCAAGTCGCCAACTCCCCCCAGCTTTCTTTTTCCATAAGCAGTCTTCTTGAGCTGCACGCCATCAAATTTGGTGCCTTCTGAAACAGCGACAACGCAGCTTTGCGATTCCCTGTACATCTCAGCAACAAGATCATAGAGTTGGTTCTCCACGTCAGATGAAACATCAAACTCAGGGACTATCACAAATTCTGCCCCTCCATAACATGCCGCGAGTGCAAGCCAACCAGCATCTCTGCCCATTGTCTCTAGTGTAAAAACCCTCTTATTCGTTTCAGCTGTTGTCTTGAGCCGATGCGTCAAGTCCACAATCCTGAGCATTGCTGTTGGTGCACCAGGAGCAACTGCTGTTTCTATGGTCTCATTTTCGAAATTTTGGGATGTAAAAGTCCGAATATCATTATCAATTGTCCTTGGAAAAGCATACACTTTACAATTGGTCTCTTCATGGATGTATGGCACAGATGCTTTTGTGGCTGCGATTGTGCCGTCGCCCCCTATTGCAACAAGCACATCGATATGCTTGTCTTTGATTGTTTTAATTGCTCCTTGAAGTTTTGCTTCCCACAGTTGTTTTTCTTTGGGGTCGACCGGAATTTCCAGCGGTAAGGGGCTGTCCCTTAGAGAATAAAGTATAGAGCCGCCCTGGGCAGGCTCAATCTCACGTTCTGTTATGTCTTTCATTCGACCTTCAATAAGGCCAAGATAGCCCCCTTCTATGCCCCAGATCTTGTCAAAGCCCTCCATACGGGCTGCTTTTTTGATAGCTGCCAGAACAGAATTCAAGCTCGGCGTGTCTCCGCCATTTGTTAGCATACCCAGCGTTTTCATGCTATCGCCCCCTAAACATCAAAAGTATGATAAAGTATGATAATAGCAAAGCTGAGAATTGATATAACTTTAAATAGGTTTGCATTGGCAAGTAGTAATAGTCAACATAGTTAAGAAACTAGTAATTCAGCAGAACTTCAACATCCCTTCCAAATATGACCTTCATATCCTCAAAAATGGGCTCCTTGATGAAAACCTTTGGTGGAATAACCACTTTGGCAACTGCACGCTCCAGCTCCTCGAGGTTGCTGGCTTCTATCTGCCCCAATCTTCCTGAGGGCATCAGCCTGGCCTTGGAGATGTTCCTGTCCTCATTATCAATATCATGGATTATGTAAGCGATGTCATCCAGCAAAAGCACCTCGCCATATTTGTCGCCGTGCTTGACCCTGATTTTGGCGCGCTCAATCTCCCTGCCGCGCTTGCGCTGGAGGTATTCAACCAGGAACTTGAAGAGCTCCCCCGAAATCTTCTTGACCTCCTCCACCTCGTTCTTGCTCAGCCTGTTCGTATCATAATCCTTTTTGGCCTTGACAACAGTTTCCAGCAGCCTTTTGTACCTTGCCGGGACCTTGCCGGGCACAACAAGCTCTTCGTTGAAAATCCTTATCATCTCGTTCTCAGGCATCTTGCTGACATTTTCCAGCCTCAATATGTCGCGCACAACCGTGACCATGTTCTCATAAATTGTGGCAACGTCCTGCTCTTCCCGCTTGACTTCAATTTGGGCAAAAAGCTTCTTGATTGCCTTGAGGAATTTATCGGCGTCCCCGAGCAAAGTGTCGACTTCCTTGCCTGAAAGCTCCTTCTTGGTGCCATGCTCAATGTCCTTCCTTATTTTAACAACATTTTCCAGGATTTTCACATCCTCGGCGCGGAACATCTTTTCCTTTTCAACAAAAATCTGCCTCAAGAGGTCAGCTGTTTCCTTTGGCGCGGGTGGAGGGATGCCATACATCATCAATGCTGCCTGGCTAGGAGTCAAGATTGCATAGTAAATGTCCTCCATACCAATCTCCTTCAGCTTGAGCTCGACCCTGCGGAGCATTTGCTCGCCTGAAGACATGAACATGTCAATTGCCTCTGCGCTTGGCTTGATTTTGCCGCTTTTCAGCAGCTGTTTCCATGGCATGAATATCCCGCGGTCATAGAATGGGACGCCATCCCTCAGCAATGTGAAAATGATAGGATTTGCCTCTTTAAGGCTGTCCCAGAAATCAGTGAGGATGTAAACCTGTATGTTGAGCTTGTTCCTGATGCCGGTAAGCTCGCCTGCTTCCATGCCCATGCCAATTATGATTGCGCGCAGCTTGTCCTTCAGCTCAGCCCTGGTCATTTTCTTGACGTCGGTGTCATCAATGACAATCCAGACATCTATGTCGCTTGTCTTGGTGGCCTTGCCCTGCACCAGTGAGCCTGCCAGGACGTAGCTGACAATGTATTTCTCAAACTTCTTGATGACCATTGTCTTGTGGATTTCGGCTATCTTGATTGCAGAGAGCATGCCTGTATCATAAATCGGCGCGCCAAGGGCAATTGTCTGCAGCATCTCAAACTTGCCGTCGAAGCAGTTCTGCCATAGCTCGCTGAGGATTACTGTCATTGGGTTGAGATTCGGGTCAATGTCCTGCGCAGCCTTCTCGATGATTTGGGTCAGCTTTGTCTTGAGCTCGACTTTTGACATGCTTTGGCTGTCAGAATCATCAATAAGTATCAGCACATTGATTTTTTCATTATCCGGCGGCGGCACCTGTGGCGCATTTGCCCCGGGCTCTGCATTTGGAGGCGGCGCCTGGCTCTGCTGCGGCGGGAGAAGCGAAACGCCCACTATGTACTTGTCAAACTTCTTGAGAACCTCGGTCTTGAGCAGCTCAAGCTTTTTCTTGATGTCCTCAAGCTTTTGCCTGGCCTCTTTTGGAAGGGAATCCAAGAATTCCTTTTGCCTCGGGTCTTCTGGAACTGAACTGTCCTGCTTGCTGGCGCTTTTGTTCTCCTTTGGCATAGAAAATTCATCTCTTTTTCATTCAAACCGAATTCATATTGATATATAAATGTTTACCTTTTGGGTTTTCAGCCCGCTGCTGCCACATGCGCTGAATACCGCACTCAATGCCCTGGCAAATAGAGGGTTATCAGCAAGGTCACAGCAACGCCAAGGCAAATTGCAAAAATGTGCTCCAATGTTTCCCAAAGCTCGCATCTCCTGTGCAACTGCGGGACCAAGTTTGCGGCTGCGATATAAATGAAATTGCCTGCGGCAAAGCTGATTATGAAATACTCAAACCTGGCCATGGTTCCAATTATGAAGATTCCCAGTATCGCGCCGAGAATGGCAGCGGCAGCTGACAGCAGGTTGAATACCACTGCCTTTTTCTTTGACATGCCGGAGTACAAGAGCACGCCAAAGTCGCCGATTTCCTGCGGGATTTCGTGGAATATGATGGAAACAGTGGCTGCAATGCCCACTGTTGTGCTGACAAAATAACTGCCCGCAATGACCATGCCGTCAATAAAGTTGTGGATCCCGTCGCCAATGAGATTAATGGGCGCCAGGCTGTAGGCATGGCTGTGCTTTCCCTCAAACTGCTCGTTCTTGAGAGAGTGATGCCAATGCACGAATTTTTCAAGCAGAAACATTAGCAGAAAGCCAGAAAGGATGTACAATGCTGAGGTTGTGCTGTAACCGTGCTCTACAATCTCAGGGAGGAAATCCAGCACAACAGTGCTGAGCAGGACGCCGATTGAAATGCTCAGCAGGAAGAGGAGAAGCTTTTCTGATATTTTTGATTTATGGATGAATGGGAGGATTACAATAATTGAGATGAGTGACACTGCAATGACGCTTCCGATTATGTACAGGGTTTGCATTGTTCTCTGGAGATATAAGGTGTTTATATAGGTTGGTGATTATAAGAATTAATTTCTTATTTCTGCTCGGAAAATGCTCATTTGCCAAAAACTATTTACCACTTTTGAATAGTTTAGTTCGCAAAGCTTTTTAAAATGGCAAACAAGAACGCCATAGGGGGATTAAGTGGCTGACAGTGAGAGCTGCAAAGGGATACAATGATAAAGAAAGTTCCAGCTTCAAATCAGCAAATTAATTTGGAAGCAAGGCTCAAAGTAGTGAGGGATCCGAAAAGAATTCCGAGCTCTATCTTGATTAATGGTGTTTTTGATAAGGATAGCCTGGTGTATTACAAATCGCCTGATCCATCGTTGATTGCTGCCAAAGGAAAAATAGATGGCATTGAATGCGTGGTTCTCGGCCAGGAGCGGCCGAATACTGTCAACCCATCAGAGTCTTTATATTCAATGACCCCTGCTGGGTATTCCTATGCCCTTCAACGCTTGGATGAAGCGGAAAAAGCAGCGATGCCTGTGATAACTTTCATTGACACAGTTGGAGCGGATGCATCAATGAAAGCTGAAAAAGGAGGGCAGGCACTATTAATAGCAGATTGCATAAAGCGATACTGCGACATAAAAGCACCTGTGATTTCCGTAATACATGGTTTTGGTGGGAGTGGTGGAGCACTGGCTATGCAAGGACACGACAGGGTATTCATGCTTGAAAATGCCATGGAATCGGTTATTTCCCCTGAAAGTGCCATAAGGATAACTATGAACAGGGAACTGGCAGCAGGCACTCCGATGAGTGAGCTCATTCCATTAGCTCTTGATATGCTCCATCCGGAAGCCGAGCATCTTAAGGAGATTGGCATGGTGGATTATATTCTTCCCGAGCCGAAGAATGGGGCAAACAAAGGTTATAGAGAAGTTATAAAAACAGTTAGGGATGCAATTTCGGCAACCTTAAGCGAATGGACTTACAAGGATTCCAAAACAGGAGAAAGGGGCCTTACTAGGAGGAAAATTGACCAGATCGTGCGTGATAGGTACAGGCGGATTATGGATTATGGCAAGTTTGAGGGTCGTGTGGTTGGAAGCCTCCACGATTTCTGGACCAGATTTAGAAAAAGAGAACCCAAGGAATATATGCAGGACCTCACTTTTGTCGACGTGAATGAAGCTAATTTGAAAATCTCGAAAGAAGAATTTCAGAAGAGAAAAGAAAAAGGGACAAAAGGCCTGGGTGTAATGTGCGAAAGAGTTGAAGCTGAGGAAAAAACAACTTTTCCCCCATCCGGCGGGTGCGGGACTATTTCCGATGAAAAATGGATTCAGAATTTCTATGCCTGCCCGACTTGCGGAAAAGGGGAGTATTTAGCAATGGAAGAACAAATTAGGAAAATCCTGGATGAAGGCAGTTTCGCTGAGACTGAGCGAAACCTGACTTTAAATAATATCAAGGATACAAAAAGATATTCAGGCAACAAATATAAATCCGTGCTAAAAAAAGCTGAAGAAAATTCGTTTTCAAAAGAAGCGCTGGTAACAGGAACAGGCACCATTGATGGCAGGGAAGTGGTTGTTGCCATATCAGACATACAATTCATAGGGGGCTCCTTTGGTGCCGTGTTTGGGGAGAAATTCAGGCGTGCGAGCGAGCTGGCATACAGAAAGCGCGTGCCTTTGGTATCAGTGACCTCTTCAGGAGGGGCAAGGATGTATGAAGGGCCAATGGCCCTGGCACAAATGGCAAAGATGATTGCATCACTTTTGCCTTTGAAGCAAAAAGGGATATCATACCTTAGCGTCCTGGCTGACCCATGCACAGGCGGGGCATATGCAAGCTATGCCTCTGTGGGGGATATAATAATTGGTGAAAAGGGAAGTCTTGCTGCCTTCGCAGGGCCAAGAGTAACAATGGGTGCAGGCATTGAGGTTGATCCCGCCACAATCACAACTGACATGCTCTACAAAAATGGAAGGATACACCACCTGGTCAACAGAAAAGATGTGAAGGAAGTCCTGTCCTTCCATGTTGAATATTTCTACAACCACAAGTATCCATCACAACGAAAAAATACTGGAAGGATGCCTGTGATAAGGCAATAATTTCCCTTGCAGAAAACTTTTTCACAAATCCCCTTCAATCATGACATTGTCATCAATTTTTGTATAAGTGGGATTTTTCAGGCTTATTGACGGAAAAACTGGTGCATTCTGCCCGCCCCTTACATTGGGTGCAATGAACAGGATAACTTTGTCAGCAAGCTTCTGATTGATAAATGACCCATAAATTTTTGCCCCTCCTTCAACAAGAATGCCTGTTATGCCTCTTTTTCCCAAGAATGACAGGGCTTTTTTCAGGTCCACCTGGCTATTTCCGGCAACCTGGATTTCATAGCCTTTTTTCTCCAAGAGCAGTTTCTTGGCCTTATTGCATTTTGCTGTTGTAAAGATAATGGCATTCCTGTCCGCCAGCACCTTTGCATTCAGGGGCAGGGACAGCTTTGAGTCAAAGATTATCCTCATTGGGTCAATGCCTCCCCTTATCCTGCTGGTCAGCCTTGGATTATCTTTGAGCACTGTTCCTGAGCCAACCAGGATTGCATCATATTTGCTTCGCATTTCATGGACAATCCGTCTTGACTTCCTGTTTGATATCCACTTTGAATCGCGATTTTCAGCTGATATTTTTCCGTCAAGCGAGATTGCTGCCTTAAGCACAACAAGGGGCCAGCCCGTTGTGATAAAATGATTGTAGCCGTCATTTATTTCCGTTGCTGATACGGACAGGACTCCAGCGGTTATTTTGGCAACATTTTTCCTTAGGATTGAAATTCCCCTGCCGGCAACAAGCCTGTTCGGGTCCTTTGCCCCAATGACTACCCTTCCAATTTTTTCAGCCAGTATGCGATTGGTGCATGGTGGTGTCTTGCCATAATGGCAGCATGGCTCCAGTGTTATGTACAAAGTGCTGCCAGAGAGATCAGGAAGTTTTCTTTTTGCACTGTTGATTGCGTTAATTTCAGCGTGGGGCTCCCCTGCCTTGCGATGATAGCCTTTCCCAATGATTTTTCCATTCTTAACAAGGATTGCCCCCACTCTTGGGTTTGGGCTCGGCCTTGCCTTTTTGGCTAGGTCAATTGCAAGCCCCATATAGAATTCATCTTTCTTTTTGGAAATGGGTGAATTTTTTTTTCTCATATTGCGTCACTGATAAGGTGCCCAAACTTGTCTTTTTTCGTATTGAGATAGCCCTTGTTTTGGCTTGTTGGTTTTGTAATGCTCGGCACCCGTTCAATCACCTTGATTCCGCACATTTTAAGATTCTTCAGCTTTTCAGGATTGTTTGTCATAAGCCTTATGCTCTTAACTCCCAAGGATTCTATAATCCGCGCAGCAATGTGGAAATTTCTTTCATCAGCTTTCAGTCCAAGCTTAAGGTTTGCCTCAACTGTGTCCAGGCCCGTATCCTGGAGCGCATATGCCTTTATTTTGTTCATAAGGCCGATGCCCCTCCCTTCCTGGTCAAGGTAAATGATTGCCCCTGCGCCTTCACCTTCGATTTTTTTCATTGCGCCTTCCAGCTGGGCACGGCAGTCACATTTTATTGAGCCGAAAGAGTCGCCGGTAAGGCACTTTGAATGCACGCGAACAAGGACATTTTCCATCCCCTTGATTTTACCCTTGACCAATGCAACATGGTCTTTCTTATCCTGGCTGTTGGAAAAATAGATAATTCTAAAATCGCCAAAAGCTGTTGGGAGACTGGCCTCTGCCTCCTGTCTGACTTCTATTTCGCATGAAATACCATGCCCGCTTTCTTTCTTGCCTTTTTCCATGCTCATTGCCTCATGACATTTATCATTTTTGAAACAGTTTCAACAGCCCTGACAGAATATTCCTCGGCTCTTTCCTCGGCGTGCTTAATCGTTGCCTTTGGGCCTATGACACCTAGGCCAATGGGTATGCTGTGCTTCAGGGACAGCTTCATGATCTGCCTTGCGCAATTCTCTGCCACAACAACATCATGGCCGGTATCTCCCTGCTTGACTGCACCGAGCACAACTGCGCCGTCAATATTTTTTTTGGATAAAACATGCTTCAATGCCAAAGGAATTTCGAATGTGCCAGGGACATGTACCACGCTGGTAATATCCAAGCCAAGTTTTTTTGCTGTCTTCTCAGCATATGCGAGCATTTTTGAAGTAATATTGCCGTTAAAATCTGAGACTATGATTGAAATTCTGTGTTTCATTTGTTCTTCACCTGCCCTGCATCATTCCTGCCCTGTCGCCTGCCTGTCCCTGCATAAGGGCTAAGGGCTGTCTTTCCTTTTAGCAACTCAATGGCATTCAGTGCATGCTTCGATGCCCTGTTTTTTGCCAGATTGTGCAAGTCTTTGTCGTCCTTTGCCTCATCCATGTGCACAAAAACCTCAAGTATGTGCCTGTCAGCCATCAGCTGCACCTGCTGGATTGCCATAGATGCCTCATGGCTGCATTGCTTGTCAATTGGCTCAGGCCCGACCATGCCCAATGCCATAACAATATCGCAATTGTGGTGCTGGAGCAAGCGCTTGCACGCCAATGGGAGATCCTTGACGCCAGGAACAGTGTACCTCTCAATTATGATGCGCTTGCCCACCTGGCTGAATGCCTGCTCAACAAAAGCGAACATGTCAACCCTGGAAAATGTCGTATCAGCAACCCCGATTTTCATGGCCCATCCCTCTCAACTGAAATTTCGCTGCCATCCATGAGCGAGAATTTCCTTCTCAGGTTTATGGGAGCAATCAGCTCTGCTATGTTCTCTGGATGCCTTGCCCGGACCGGGGCAATCAGCGCGCCCTTTACAGATTTGCCAATTCTTACTTTGTAGCAATGGACTACGCCAAATGTGCGGGTTTTTGTCCTGAATTCCGGGATAGTGATCTGCTCAGACCCTGCAAGGAAGACTTTCTTGGATGCCGGGTCAACCTTGATGTTAAGGGTGCCTGGAAAGGGGGCGAATCCAAGCATTTTCCTGAATTTGCCGGAATATATCTTCACATAATACCCCCCTTCGCCCATGCCGCTTGTGACTTTGCCATTGATTTTGGAGGTTGACTCAAAGATGCCCTTAAGGAGCATGTATTCTGACTTGAGCATCAGCAGGCCCTTTTCCTTAATGCTGATTGTCATGCCTGACGGAGCAGAAGCCCGGAGGATTAAGCCTTTTTGCTCAAGGCTTCGAAGCTTGCGGGAGATGCTTTGCTGGGATATCCCAATTTCAGCTGCAAGCCTGCCAGTTGATGTCTTCAGCTCGCCACGGCCAGAATTCCTTGCAATGCATAAAAGCAGTTCATCCAATATCCCACCGAGGTTACGGATACTTTGGCTACTTAAAAAGCTTATGTTTAACAGAAATGAGTAACAGGGTTTTTTGGCCCAGACTTTTTGCAAAAAAGGCTGGCTGCATTGTGCGACAGAAAAAAGGACTATGAGGATGATTATCTCGGAGGGTATCGCCCATATTGCTGCTGATTCTGCGCTTGTTGGCCTTGTGGTGGATACTGTTGCGGATACTGCTGCTGGCCTGCCGGATATTGCTGCTGGTATTGCTGCTGGCCTGCCTGGTCCTGCCGGTATGGGTCGGATTGGTAAGCAGCTTGCTGGTATTGCTCCTGAGCATTGCTCTGGATTTTATTTCCCCTTTTTCCAAGGAAAAGAATGACCAAAAAAACTGTTATGACTACAATAACAATAAGGCCGATGTCCCATAGCAGGTTAAGTTCGCGCGATTTTATGTAAACATTTTCCGAATCGAGCATGTCGAATATGTCAATTGTGATTTTATCTTCTTCAATGGTGCCGGCATCAGCTTCGTAAATCGTCCCGGGCATTTGAACAACATAAGTAAAGGACATGCCCATTGCGCCAGCCGCAGCTTTAGCCTGTTTCAATTGGTCTGTGTCAAATGATTGCCCCTGGGCATCTCCCACGTCGGACAAAATTGAATTGACAGCCTTGGCGTCAAATGTATATGTAACATAAGGGATGCTCCTGGAAACTTTGAATGCCGGGTTGCCATCAAGCGATGTTTCGCCAGACATTACAACCTTAAGGTCATCTGTCACAGAGCACCTGGGATTTTGAAGGCTTGTGGAGTTATAGAATCCCGCACATGATTCTTCCATCTCACTCTTGGAATCAGAGGCATCCTCGCCATCAGCAGACTCATTGGCAAATGCCTGGGCCATTGCAGATAGGGCAGACATGTCATAGATCACCTGCACCTCAGATGAGCCGTCTGCGTTGATAACCTGGTTAATAGTCAGCTTTATGCAGCCAGACATTAGAACAGCTATGAGAATCAATGATGCCAGTATCACTCTTTTTTTGGTAATCACAGTAGCCAGACAAGACGTAAAAGCCTATATATATTTTTCCATAGCGATTGTGAAGCGATAGTTTAGAGATTAAGGATTATTTTCAACTAAATTTATCCTTTTTTGAAAAAAGGGTAAATACCAAAAACTCACTATATTTCGAACCATTTATCAATTTCCTTCGCAAGAGCTGGCCTCGGCTCGCACGGAAGCTGGGGAGACGCTCACTTCGTTCGGTCTCCCGAACTGCAACTAAAGATAAAATTATGTATAACTTAAATTTCGAACCATTTATCAATTTCCTTCGCTATTTGCTTAAGTTCATTGCAAGTCCGTTTCATATCCTTCTCAATGTCGTTGACCAAAAGCTCAAGGGTGTCTTCCCTGAGGATATATTTGTTCCTCTCATTCATCACAATGCCTGACTCTATAAGCTTGTTCATATGGTGCATGACTGTGCCGCGGGAGAGCTTCAGCTTTGTTGCAATCTCATCGCTTGTCAGGGGCTTTTTGATTTTGGAATTCTTGAGCAGCTCCAGGAAAACGCGGAACATTGACTTGTCCTTGTCCCTCAGGCCAAACAGGCCAAGAGACGCTCCAAGCCATTGCAGGTCGGCATTGATATCATTACGCTCTGGCTTCTGGCTTCTGATGATGGTTATGCGCTGGTAGGAGTATCTCATATTTGGTCACCGGATTCTTGAATAGACGTCACTATATAAATTTTGCCTGATTCATTCACTGTTCGGATTTCAGCCAAAGCGATTCAAAATGTTTTTTATAAACTGCAATCATTTCCTTATTCTTGCTTACAATCACCCTGAACTTTTTTTCAGTATATAAAAATTGAACAATCAGGTTATCAGAGAGTGTTACACAGGAAGGCCCGCAATAATCCCTATCCAGGAACCGGATATTGAAATTCTGCCATTCCATCATCCTCACGTCAAAATATTTTTTCGAATTATCATCATTGTAGGACACTAACCTGGCCGGAATCTTGTTTATCATTCTTTCCTTATGCCATTTATTGCTGAACTCTCTCCCGTAAATCTGGGCCAAATCCCATGAAAATCCAAAACCAACGAGTTCTTTGGCCCCCTTCGCAACAAGCTCCATCCATGCCCGCTGAATCCCTTCGACGCCTGGGTAGATCTTTATTTCGCGGTCCCAGATGCTGTAAAAAATAATGAATTTTCTTTGGCTATCTCCTCGCTTTCAATCAATATAGCAACCGGATTATCTGCCCATATTGCGATTATGGTGTTGTTTCCAAATGTGAAAGTGGTGGTGTTGTATTTACCATCCTCGCCCAGCAGGTCAGATTCAGAGTATGGCACGCTAATATTCTCGTTGGACAGCAGCTTAATCATGATTTTTTCCTTGCGCCTCCTTTGATTCCAGATGTCATAGTAGGATTCCATAATTTCAATGAAAGGAGCAATTGAGCCATGAATCAAAACTTCCTTTTTTTCCTTTAAGATTAGATTCAATGCCGTGCGAATGCCTTTTTTGGAGGAGTACAATTCGACTTTGGGTCCTTTTTTTATTGGCTTTTTCAGTCTTTCGAGGTCAGGCAAAATTGACTTCAGCTGCTCCTCTCTTTCTTTTAGAATGGCAAGAAGGTGTGATGGCTCGGCAGGCTTGAAGTATTTTTTGCTGTCCTTAATTACATAGCTGGCCATGCCCAAATCCAGGAGTTTCTTAAGCCGGTCATAGGTAAAGGTTCTATTGGTGTTCGTGCGGTCAGCCAGCTGGTTTGCCGTGCCTTCGGCAAGATTCAGCAATGCAATGTATAATTTGACTTCTGCCTCAGTCAGTCCAAAGTTCTGGAGTATTTCTTCGCTTTGCATTCGATGTGAAATGTGTCCTGGTAAATAAACTTGTCGTTTTATTTTAAGACAACATAAATATAAATATAAGAGATGTTACTACTATATTGTGATTAAGATGAAACAAAGTCGTATAAAAAAATATGCGGAACTTGAAGCCAGAATAGGCAATACTCCCTTGGTTAAGTATTCAGGGGAAGTGCCGAATGGGAATTCTATTTTTATCAAGAGGGAATGTGATAATCACTTCGGCAGCCATTATGACAGAGTCTACCTGGCATTGTTCAAAGCATTCGAGGAAACTGAAGGGTTAAAGCCCGGAATGAATGTTCTAGAGACAACTTCTGGAACAGCCGGAGTTTCATTTGCCGGCATAGGCAAAGAGCTCGGGTACAATTGCTTTGTTATGATTCCAGACGATCCCATCAAGCAGAGAAGGATAGAAGCAATCAAAGCACAAGGAGGGATTATTCTCCCGACGCCGGCCATTGAAGATATACAGGGGTTTACAAAAGAGAGAATCATAGATAACATCAAAAAATATGGAGCAAAATTTCTAAATCATTCCATGGGCCCAAAAGGAACAAATAACGAAGTAACCTTGGGAGCCTTGTCACAGATTGCCCAGGAAGTTTTGAAAAAAATCGATGTAGATGTGTATGTAGGGGGAATTGGAAATGGGTCAAGCATTGTCGGGCCCGGCAGGGTCTTTAAGGAGTATGATCCCGACACAATCATAGTAGGTTATAAACCAAGAAAAGCAGGGAAAAGTGAATTTCCAGGCTTGATGAACCAAGATGGGCTGGAGAAAGTTATAGATTTCCCGCATATCAGGGAAGCCAATCAATTGATTGATAGGGTATTCCTGGTGGATGATTGGGAGAAAGGAGTTTTTGACCAGGAAGATTTGGGGAGATCCGGCAAGGCAGGAATAGTTGTAGCTTTGGACATAGCAAAAGGGGTTTCTGGAAAAAATATCCTCGTCCTTGGTTATGACAAAGCGGAGAGGTACTGAGATTATAATTTTATTGTTAAATCCCGTCAGTTTGTATTCGTATCTCTGTTATCCCGAAACTGGTTTACATCACGAAACTGCTTTACATAATTCGTCCCAAACTTCTTTTGGCGTTTTGTAATTCAAGCTCATATGGGGCCTTGCCCCATT
>Ga0209542_10000675_pt1 | contig 81563 bp, 87 predicted proteins | sample RifCSPhighO2_01_FD_184028 | JGI IMG/M metagenome (GOLD analysis project Ga0209542, IMG submission 184028) | Soil microbial communities from Rifle, Colorado - Rifle CSP2_plank highO2_0.1 (SPAdes) (version 2) | ecosystem: Environmental > Terrestrial > Deep subsurface > Rock core/Sediment ...
GGCGGATTATAGTAAAATCGCCCAGCAACTTAAGCTAAATTCAACTGATTTTATGGCATGCGTTAACAGCAGAAAATACGCGCCTTGGCTTGAACAAAAAAATCAGGAAAGGCTAGAGGCTAACTTAAATGAAAGCAATATTATGGTTTTGGTGAACGATATGTTTTTATCGTCTCCACAGCTGGAAGATATAAGCGCGGCTATTGATCGCGAAGTTGGCGGGATGAAATAAAATTTATCCGCCTAAATTTTCAAATATCACGCATTGCGTATATATTTTATAGGTAAAAGGGATTATGGTTTATATGTTGGTTGTAACTAATACAGCTAAAAATTTTGGCGGATAAATATGCCCAGTAATACATCTTCCAGTTTTAATAATAGCGAAAACCATAAATAAGCATTTTTTCATGAAAATAATTCACGGGGTTAAATATTTAAATATAAACTTTGGCAAACGCTACGCGTTTGCCGCTGGAAGTTGATATGCTGGGTATGATTTTTAATAAAAAAACACCTAAAATCGGATCTTTGCGGGAGTTAAAAATCCTTATTTTTGGTGGTATAATAAGTATAGTGATTGCGGGCTCAGTTCTGGCATATAAACCGCAAGCAACTTATCGGCAGAATAGCACCAGTTCATACGAGTCGTTCTTGACTTCTGTTGCTGACATGCCATTTTTGGGCAAAGCAGAGGCGCCGATAACCGTAATAGAATTTGCTGACCCGCTATGTCCTGGAGCTAAAAGTTTTTTTGATATCGTGGAGTCCGGATTGAAAACGAAATATATAGAAACCGGTTTGATAAGATTTTATCAGTGGCCTACGGTTATAAATAAAGTAAATACCAGTATTAACGCTTTGGAGGCCATGCACTGTGCCGATGATCAAGATAAATACTGGCAGTATAGGGATTATTTATTAACTATAAGGCCGAGGGAAGACTTTTGGGCAGTTTTTACACTCGACGATTATAAGCAATTTGCTCAAGTATTGAATTTAGATACTGATAAGTTTAATGCTTGTTTTGACGGCGGGAAATATGAAAAATGGATACGAGAGATAGATTCTCAACGCGAACGAGCTGGCATTAATTCCAGCCCCACGCTTTTAGTGAATAATCAGATACTTTCGTTTACGGCGTTTGATGAACTCGATGCCGCTATAGAGAGAGAAATAATTAAAGAGAATGGTTTGTAACCTGACCCTAAGTTTATTTCAAAAATTAAAGTTGGGTCAACGCAATGCAACATATGCTTTTCAATAAAATGTTTCAATTGACGCTTTCGGCTCTTATAGTCGGCGCTTCTGTTGGTTTTGCTGTTACCCACATTACTGTCGTGGATGAAATAGCCGCACTTAACGCTGAAATTGCGGCAGAAAAGGATGCGCTGGCGGTTGAGAGCGAGGTTTTGGAGAATAAGATTTTTAGTGAATGGCGCGCTACTGTTACAGGGAACATTTTGAGCCTTGATGAAAAAAACATCACCGTAGATAGTGAAAGCAACAAGGGCTCTCAAGTGATCGTTTATCTTTCTCCCGACACCCACTATAGAGATGCGCGGAACGCTCCATCTCCTGCCCAAACGCGCCAGCTTCAGGACTTAAAAGTGGGGGATAGGATAGCCGTTTTGGTTATGTTCATTGATGGCAAACCGGTTGCTAATGCCGTAACAATTGAACCAAAACTTAGCACTCTTTAATTCATCCGCCTAAATTTTTAAAATATCATGCATTGCGTATATATTTTACAAAAGAAAAGAGATTGTGGTTTGTATGTTGGCCGTATTAATACATTTAAAAATTTTGGCGGATAAATATGTCCAGAAATACAAATATTAAATTAATATTCGGTGTACTCATTGTTTTTTTGAGCGGTGTCTTTTTAGGATATGCTTCACGGAAGTTAATAAGCATGGAAGAAATCGCTGTTCTGCAAAAATCTATCCAAGAACAAAATTTTTCGTTTGTCGTGCCGAACGATATTTTAACCAATGAGGCATTTACGGAGTGGCTGGCTAATGCTTCGGGTACAGTGAGTGCTCAAGATGCCTACAGCATTACTATTAAAAATGATTCGGGTACCGAAGCGGTTTTGCGCCTTACATCTTTAAGCAAAGCGCGCCTGGAGTTTCAGAAAGAGAACGGTGATATTGAATATACAACAATCAAACCTCAAGATATGGTTATAGGAGATCAAGCGGATGCGATTGTTTTTTTCCCAGACGGTAAAACCGAAGCCAAATCAATAAATATTTTCAGGCCCTTTAGATAGCAAACGGTATTTTATGACGATTATGCATAAAAATAATATAATCAGGAATTTGCTCTTATTCTCTCTGCCGGTGGTTATTTATTTTGTTTTTGCCGGCGCGGAAAAGGTTTATGCAACCCATTATAGTTGTACTTATACAATGCCTTCTTGCGGCACTTGTCCGTCTGCGTCTGATGCCGGATGTCCTTACGCAAGCACTGGAAAGAGCGCGGAGTTTTGTGATGGCCTTTGGCGTTCTTATTATGCCATTTCTTGGAGCCTGGCCACCAGGCAGTGCGAACCACTTATAGGCGAATATTGGTGTTCGTATGATGATAGCCATACCACTGAACAATTTGCATATTGCGGTAGCGGAAATTGTCCGGCGAGCCACAATCTTTGGAATACTACCGGAAAAAAAGTATGTACTACTTCTACGACATATGATGAAGAATGTAGGGGCCAGCTATCATGTCAAGTGAGTGGTTCAACTACAAGTTGTGTTATTGGCTCGCAAGTTGTTAGGCAGTGCACCTCTTCGACTTGTCCAAATGGCGGCACGTGTTCTCCTGCTTGTGGTCCAGGCGACACTTCAGGTTGCGGTGTCGCTACCTGTTCTGCTGCGCGATATGCGTGTTCCGGAACTTCTTGCGTAATCGATTCAAGCGGACCCTATACAACCAGCACTTGCGATGGTAAGTGTACTGCTTCGTGTACTAACGGAGAGGATCGTTGTACGGGTTGTAATACATACGAAGTATGTGAAAGCAACAAATGGGTCGCCAAAACATGTCCTACAGCAGGAACGTATTGTAAGACCATTAGTTCTACTGACGCTTCATGTCAAGCTCCCACGTGCGGTAACGGCACATGCGAATGCGTTGAAACCGCTGCGTCTTGTCCTGCTGATTGCGGTGGCAGTCCACCTCCTCCACCTTCTACATCCAATGATTATGGCTGCGATTCAACCGGCGCGATATGTGTTTTTAAAGGAGCGGGTCTTGGTTCTTACGGTGCTGGTTGCAATGGTGCTTGTTCTGGCGGTACACCTCCGCCTGTCGTATCAAATCCTCCCCCGCCACCTGATCCGCCCAAGCCTCCTATGGTTATAACCGATCTTCCTACCGGGTTTACTCCAACTGCAACAACATTTATGGGAAGAACGATTCCAAATGGCGACGCATCTAACACAGCAACCGCTTGGTTCCGTTGGGGCACGACAAATCCTGCTTCATGCGCCAGTTGGGTCGGCGGCACTAATACTGCGTCCCAACCCATGGGTTCTGGAACAGACATCGTGTCTTTTTCACAGTCTGTCAGTACGAGCGTAGGTACTACATATTTTTATTGCGCCATTGCCAGCAATAGTTTCGGTATCGCGTATGGAAGCGTTGTTTCGTTTAGGGCTTCAAGCGGTCTTCCGCCAACAGTGCAGACTGACGCGCCGACAAATGTTACCGGTTCTTCGGCAACACTTTGGGGAACCGCAAATCCTAACGGTAATTCTACGCTTGGATGGTTCAGATATACCGATAACGCCAGGATGCCAGCTTCTGGTCTTTGCAGTGATCTTAACGATTCAAACAGCACAAAAGTGGCTTTGGGAGGCAATAAAAATATCGCGTCCGATGAATTTGCGGCTCAAAACGTTACGGCTGTGAGTAATTTTATTTCAGCATTATTGAGTTCGATCGGTGGAACCGTTGCCGATATAATAACGGCAATTAGTTTTCCTGATTTTAAAATAATTCCGGCTCTATCGGAGATTATTTAGGAATATTTTTATATGCCCAGGACAATTATAACTTATAAAAAAATACAGATGTTTTTAAACGGTTGGCTTATAGTCCGAGCGGTTATTTTTGTCGTCTCGTTCATGATTTTCTCGTCTATTGCCGGTATCGCGATAAATAATTTTCAGGCTGGGCAATTGCCGCAACCGCAAAGTATTATACACAAAATTCTTGACCTTAAATTTGCTTCTGCGATAGCGTGTACTTCGAGTTGCGCCACCATATGGAGTTGCGACGCCGATAACAGCGGGTATCATAATCATTGGTGCGATACGAGTATAGGTGCCTGTCGAGATAATTCAAGTACTTCGTGCGGTACGGATTATTATTTTTGCATGGATAATTCAGTTTATTACGATAACTTTTATTGTAGACCCTCTGATGTGAGCTGTGGGGCAACCTACTCTAATTTTGTGCAAGATTGCACGGCATCGGGCAAGATTTGCAGCGGTGGCGCGTGTATCGTATCCAATTGCACCAGCGATCCTCAGCCTTCTGGCGGTTGTTCCGGCGACTCCAGCAGTCCGTCATGCGGATATCAAGTTTATAATTATACTGGCGGCTCAGCGGGGTGTACTCCGATTTACGCCTATACCCAGAGTTGTGATTATTGCGGTATTAATTTTGGCTCCGATTATACTTGCAGCGGCGGCTCATGCGTTTATAACCCCCCCATTCCAAACTGTACTCAAGGCGAAGTATGTAATGCGTGTGGAGGTGCTGCCGCAAATACTTGCGTTAATAATGGTACTTCAGCTTGTTATTATACGACTCATCCTTCAAGCGCCTGCAACCAAGTTTTTTCGCGCAGCCTTACATGTTCGTATGATAATTGTAGCGCCGGTTATGCGTGTAATATTTCAAGTGAAACATGCAATTTGATCCCGACCGGACAGGATCTTGGTTTCGGGACAAGTCCGGTGCGTTTTTCAAAAGGCATTACCGGGCTGACTGCCGGGACCACCTATCTTTATTGTGCGGTAGCCCAAAATTCCGCGGGAACAGCTTACGGCAATATGGTATCGTTTGTCGCCAGCGTAGGAGTGGATCTTATGGTAATTAATTCAGTGTTTTCACCTGCGATTGCTTTAACCGGCAATGATATTTCTTTTTCCGGCGACGTTACCAATTCCGGCAGCAGCGGTACTGGTTCTAGTTTTTCGGTTCAGCTCAGCATTGATAGAGATAACAATAGTTCGTGGGATTTGAATGATACAAAAACTGGTATAGGACCCCTGGCTTCCGGAGGAACCCAGGCGGTATCATGGACTAATTTTTGGACGAACGCGCCTTCTGGCACGCATGTTTTCAGAATTTGCGCTGACCAGCCTACCTCGGCAATTGCCGAAACCAGCGAAAGCAATAACTGCGTTTCGCAGGTATTTACTGTTGGCGCTAAGCCGCCTACGATTTTCACAAATAATCCTACAAACGTACTTGCTTCAGGCGCTACTTTGAATGGAATAGTAACGCCTAATGGGTCTGCGACAACCGCTTGGTTCAGGTACAGTACTTCCAATTTGACATGTTCTGCTTTCAACGATTCAAACAGCACTCGTACGGCTTCGGGTTCAGATACAACTGTGGCGGCTACGTTTGGCGCAACCGATTATACTGTTTCAGTTGGTGGCTTGACCGGAGGAACGACATATTTTTATTGTGCTATTGCCAATAATGCTGGAGGGGTTGCCTATGGCAATGTTGTTTCATTTGTGGCCTCAAGCGGAAGCCCACCCGATTTAATAACATTAAATGCAGAAAACGTGACCGATACTTCGGCTAAATTGGTTGGTACAGTTGATCCCAACGGCGCCAATACCGGAGCGTGGTTTAGGTGGGGAGCAGTTCAGCCTGCAGGAAATATATGTACCAATGATGCGGCGTTATGGCCGGGGAGTTCTGTTACGAGTACGACTTTTGCTGGTAACGGCACATCCGCGATTCCTTATGCTTATTCTATAAGCGGTTTGACTACAGGACAAACCTATTACTATTGTGCCATAGGCAATAACTCTGTGGGTATGGGCTACGGTGCAGTGGTTCCTTTCACCGCCGTTTTGCTTAAGCCTTCTGTGGTTACTAATCCTGCTAATCCTGTTAATTCGGATTCAGCGGTTTTGAACGGTTATGTTAATTCAAATGGTTCTGCAACGACAGCATGGTTTAGATATTGGGAAGGAACTTCACCGGGTTCTTGTACTGAAGCAAGTGGCACGCGCGTCCCGATTTGGGCTACGGATGATACCAGCATTAGTTCCGAAATAAAATGGGTGCTTTATTCTAATTTTCTTAGCGGCTTAACGATTAACACCAATTATTGGTATTGCGCTATTGCTAAAAGCGCTATAGGAACAGCATTGGGCTCGCTACAGCAATTTACAACAACTGCCGCTTCTCCTTTGGTTGATACTTACTCGCCTCTTGATGTCACTCTTACTTCAGCCACTCTTCGTGGCGCGGCAAACCCAATGGGCGGCGCAACTACAGCTTGGTTTAGATATTGGAGGGATGATGATCCTGCTCGTCCTGCCATATGTGCCGATAGCGGCGGCACCCGCCTGCCGCTAAGTAGCGGATTTAACGCTGGTTCAGGCACAGCCTATCAACCATATTCAAATAATACGGGCAACGTATTGGTCGGAGGACATACATATTTCTATTGTGCTATAGCTCAGAATCCAACCGGTTTTGGATACGGTTCAATGGTGTCATTTGTAGCTGGAAATGCTACTCTTTCGGTTGATTTAACTACTACTCCGCCCAATCCAGTGGATCCTGGTATAGCCTCTTATTTGTACGCGGATGTAATCTATACAGGCAATCCTACAGATACGATAAATTATAGTGTTTGGTGGAATTGTTCTGACCCAACAACAAGTGTTGGCACGGCCGTAACTTCTTGCGGCGCGTTACCCGTGCCAGTTTCCGGCTCTTGTGTGATAAACTTAAATGGAGCAAAATGCGACGGGGTTTTTAGTGATCCGTTAACCTTAACTCATGAATATTCTGTAGGAACCCATACCCCAAAAGTTATTGCCGAAAGGGGGCCTGTCGGAGTTTTACCGGCACAAGATCAGGAAAATATTATTGTTCAGGCTTTGCCTGATTTGGTGGTTATTAATTATGGATTTACGCCGACTTCTCCTCTTCCCGGCGCCGTATTAACTTTTTACGGTACTGTGTTAAATGATGGCAGCTTTGCGGCCGGAAATTCGCAAACTAGTTTGCGTATAGATCTTAATAACGATGGCTCATGGGATATTTTGCCTGCTGCCGTCGCTACCCCCGCGTTGGAAATAGACTATGTATATAGGGCTTCTTGGCCAGATGTTGCTACTGCCCAGGCCGGAATACATAAATATGAAATATGTGCCGATACTCCGGGGAAATCCGTTAATGAATCAAAAGAAACAAATAATTGCGTTTCAAAGATTTTTTACATAGGTTTCTGTGTTAATGAATGCGCGCCATCCGGAGCCGATCAATGTTATTCCATACGCACTTATCAGGATTGCGGGGAACATGATGTAGAAAATGGAACTACTCCAGATACTTGTTTGGAATGGGGTCCGGATACGGGAGTTGAAATACCCCCGCCAGCCACGCCGCCTGACACGCCTTGTCCCCCAAGAAACACATGCGTTGCCGGTTTATGTGTTCCGGCGCCCAACTGGATAGAGGTAGCGCCTCAGCGGAATGAATAAATTTGCGAAAAAAGTGAAGTCGCTCTGATGGTCATCAGAGCGACTTTCGTTTAGAATAAATACATGCCAGGTAGTGAAAATTTGACCGTTCACCGAAGGTGAGCAACGTAGTTAAATATCTGGCAAAAATAAATTTATATACTTTTTAGAATTAATTCAGTAGAATTTGATTAGCGTTACAGTAAAGTCAAATTTCTACTACCTGGTATGACTACACCAGTAGCACTAATTATTTTGGACGGATTCGGTATAGCCAAACCCCATCTTGGTAATGCTATTTCGCGCGCCCATTTACCTACATTTGATTATTTAAATAAAAATGCTTTTGTTGCCTCTCTGCAGGCTTCGGGAACAGCCGTGGGTTTACCTTGGGGCGAAGCCGGAAATTCTGAAGTGGGGCATTTAACAATAGGAGCCGGACAAATAATTTATCAGTATTTGCCGCGTATTAATATGGCTATACGCGACGAATCTTTTTACAGTAATTGGGCTCTTGAGGGCGTGACAAAATATGTCAAAACCCAAAACGCCACATTGCATTTAATGGGGCTGGTTTCTACCGGCACGGTGCATGCTTATATCGATCATCTTTATGCTTTGGTTGAGTTGGCCAAACGTCATGGAATTGAAAAAGTAGCTGTACATGTTTTTACCGACGGTAAAGACGCGCTTTCAAATGAAGCTCTTAAATTTTTACCTAAAGTTCAGGAACGTATGGATAAAATTGGTGTCGGAAGAATATCTACAATAATAGGAAGACATTACAGTATGGATCGCGATCAAAATTGGGACAGGATAGAAAAAGCTTATAGATTGATGACAATAGGGGAGGGCACGCACACCATTGATCTTAAAAATTATATTGAAGGCGAATATAAACAGGGCTTAACAGACGATAAAATTGGTCCGGCCGTTATTATTCCCGGAGACGGAAAGTTGCAGCTAATCTCCGATAAAGATGCGGTTGTATTTTTTAATTTTCGTGAAGATTCAGTTCGCCAGCTCACCCGCGCTTTTGTTGATGAAAAATTCGATCATTTTTCCAGAACAAGATTGAACTTGCGTTTTGTTACTATGACTGAATATGAAAAAGATCTTAACGCGCGTGCAGCCTTTGGTCCCCCGGAAGTTTCCTCAACGCTGGGAAAAGCTGTTGCCGATGCCGGCTTGAAACAATTACGTGTTGCCGAAACAGAGAAATATGCGCATATCACATATTTTTTGGATGGCGCAAAAGATGTTTTGTTGCCTGGCGAGAAAAAATTATTGATACCCTCGCAAAATATCGGAGGCACAGATGAACATCCTGAAATGCGCGCTCCGGAAATTACCGAAGCTATCGTACAGGAATTAGAGAAAGGAGAGTTTTCGTTAATAGCCGCAAATTTTGCTAATGCTGATATGGTAGGACATACCGGAAATATTGATGCCGCAATAAAAACCGTGGAATTTTTGGATGCGGCGTTGAATAAGATATTGCGCGCCATAACAAAACATAATTATGCGTTGATCATTACAGCAGACCACGGGAACGTTGAACAAAAAATGGACCCGATTTCAGGACGCGCTCTTTCTAAGCATTCGCTAAATCCGGTACCGTTTTATGCTATTGGGGCCGGAATAAGGGGCGGCAATTGGGAGGGTTTATTGTATGAACTTGAGCCAAATGGATTTTTGGCTGATGTCGCACCAACGCTGCTAAAAATCATGGGAGTTGAAGCGCCGAAAGAAATGACAGGCAGAAATTTGCTTGATGACCACTAATGATATGAAAAAACCATCCAAAAAGATTGTAGTTATAGGAGGAGGGACCGGAGTATTTACTGTTTTATCCGGATTGAAACATTCAAAACATAAGTTATCGGCTATTGTTACAATGGCTGATGACGGCGGCTCTACGGGTATTTTACGCGAAGAGTTTGGTATACTTCCTCCAGGAGACGTGCGGCGCGCTCTTGTAGCTCTTTCACATGACGAAAAAACATTGGCAGATCTTTTTGCCTATCGCTTTGAAGAGGGAAGAGGATTTGAAGGACACAGTCTGGGTAATTTATTGCTTACGGCACTTGAACGGATTCACGGCTCTTTTGATAAGGCAGTGGATGAAGCGGGAACGATTTTGGGCATAAAGGGCCAGGTTATACCTGTTACTTTCGATAGGGTAAAACTTCTAGCTTATTTAGAAGACGGAAAAATGATTAGTGGAGAGGCGCGGATAGATAATCTGAAAAAGAACAGAAAAAGAGCAGGAATAAAAAGAGTTATTTTGAAGCCTGCAGCGCGTGCAAATAAAAAAGCGGTTAAAGCTATACTGGAAGCCGATCTAATTGTTTTGGGTCCCGGAGACTTGTATACATCTATAATTCCTAACTTGCTGGTAAAAGGCATAGCGGGAGCTATCCGCAAATCACACGCGTCCAAAGCGTTGGTAATTAATATAATGACCAAAAGAGGAGAAACCGATAAATTCCAAGCCAAAGATTTTGTTTATGCGATAGAAAAATATTTAAATTCAAATAATATATTAACCCATTTGGTTGTTAACACCGCCTACCCCAAGAAAGAAATTTTTAATAAATATCATAATACCGAAGGAGCAGATCTGATCATTTATAATCCGGCTGTCTGGAATAAAAGTAAATTTAAAATTTTGGCAGGGCCTCTAATAAGAAAAGACGGGAAATTTATCCGACACGATCCTAAAAAATTGGCGCAAACACTATTAAAAATATTGAAATAAACAATGCGTAGACCAGGAATAATTTCTCTTCCAACGGATGACAAATCTTTAAAATATAGAGATTTTTTGCATAAAGTTTCAGCTATTTTAAAAAATGGCGGGGTTGTAGTTGCCCCCACGGACACTGTTTACGGTCTTTTGGCGCACGCTCAAAAAAAGAAAGCAATATCCAGAATTCAAAACATAAAGGGGCGGAATATAAAAAAGCCTATGCCTGTTTTAGTGGGTAATTTTAAACAAGCCGAAAGGTTTGGAAAATTTTCGTTAAAAAGTAAAAAATTAGTCAGAAAATTATGGCCGGGCCCTTATACCGTTGTGGTAAACGGGCGGGAAAGGATGCTATTGGGCGCCATATCGCCAGACGGTTCAATTGGCTTACGTATACCTAAAAATAAATGGCTGCAGGACTTAATAAAAATTACAGGAGCGCCGCTTGTTGCAACATCCGCAAACCCGGCAGCTAAGAAAGCGGCAAAAACAGCAGGACAAGCCGCAAAATATTTTTTGAATGCGCACCATAAACCCGATTTATTTGTAGACGCAGGCTTGATTTCTAAAAGACCTTCAATAATAATAGATTGCCGCGTATGGCCTCCTATAATTTTGCGCGGCAGAATAAACGTAAAACTTAAAGCGCAAACCAAACCCAAGAAACAACAACCAAGAAAACAAACACCAGACAAATCACAATAAACAAAACTTCAAATTTCAAACCGCGTTTGATTATTGAATATTGAGATTTGAATATTGTCTGTATCTTGTATCTTGAGATTTGATTATTAAGAACTGTATTTCGAATGTTAAATTGTTCTTTTTTGTTTTTCATTTTACATTTTTCGCTTAAACTATGGATTTATTAATAACTCATTATTTATATTACAACATTGCCCACAGAAATCCGACATTGGATTTTATGATCTTTTTGTCGGCAGAAATTTTTCCTTACGTTTTTGCTTTGGGAATTTGGGCATGGTTTTTAATAAGGAAAAGATCAAGACAGGTTATATTCATAGGTTTGGTGGGGTTGGCCTCGGCATTCGTATCGCGATTTATTATCGTTACTATTGTTCGCTTTTTTGTAGAAAGATCCCGACCCTTTGCTGAACTTGATTTAACACCTGTGTTTTCGCATGATCCCAGCAACTCTTTTCCTTCTGGTCATGCAGCATTCTTTTTTGCTTTAATTCCTGTAATGTTGGTATTCTCAAAGAAGGCAGGTTTGATATTTTCTGTTATTGCTATTGCTATGGCTTTATCCAGAGTTATCGCAGGAGTTCATTGGTTTAGTGATGTTTTAGTTGGCGGATTAATAGGTTTGTTTATTGGGCACATTCTAATGATTTTATATATTTATCGATATAGCAGCAAAATATAATAAGGGTTGATTTTTATACATTTATATCGTAAAGTAAGGTAAAAGTTTTCTTGAAAAATAGCGAGGTTTCTAAGTGACATATTGGGCGCTTATTTGGGATTTGGATGGAACTATAATAGATTCTGGGCGAGACGGTCTCGCAAGATTTTTTATAGTCGCACGAGAGCGTGGTTTGCCTATTACTGCTGAAATGGAACAAAAAGTAATGAGTATGTGGGGACAAAATCCGCGCGAACTTATTACTAGCTCATGGTCCAAGGAAAACGTAGAAGCATTTTACGCTGATTGGGTGGCATATGACGCCGCACATCCGCACAAGTTGCTTGAAGGCGCCGATAGTTTGATACAAGAACTTGCGGCTTGGAAGTTTTACCAGGCTATTTCTACAAGTAGAAGCAGAAAAACCACGCTTACGCAATTGGATCACAATAAATTAACCGACTGTTTTAACAGAATCGTTTGTTCTGACGATTCTCCATATAAGAAACCTGATCCGCGCAGCTGCGAAGCCATTGTAGAAGATCTTAAAGCGTTTGATTTGGGTTATCCCAAGGGCGTTCTTTATATAGGCGATAGTTTAACTGACTATGAGCTCGCACTAGCTTTAGGTGTCACGCCCAAGCTCATTCTTGCCGGTTCCTTAAGCACAAAAGAAGAATTTTTAGCCTCTGGCGTACCCGAAGAAAGCATTCTTGAATCAATACAAGATTTAAGCGATATGCTTGATGCGGACCTCTAAAGGAGCAAGCGTGAAACACTTTGTTTCGGTTTCATGTAATGGTGAATATTGTTTTATGTGCGCAGATAAAACGTCTGCTACGCATAAGGTGGGGGAGGAGATACTGCATGACGATCCTAATCCCGCCAGACATAATCTCACGGCGTATGTTTGCTGCAAACACTTTGCTTTAATCTTTGGATCGTTAGCGAAAAAAACATGCAAAGTATAAATAAAGACCTCAAAAGAGGTCTTTTTTGCTGAGCGGGATATGCAACGCCTGCCCGCCTCTGGAGGGACGCTAGAACCTATTTTGCAGCAGATAAACCATTCCTAATAGTCAATTTATAAGTTATATCCATTTCGGCTTGCCCAACGTACAACAATTGAAAAGCGCATAGAAAACTCTATGCGCTTACTTTGTTTAAATGAAGGACGTTATGTGGTCTGAACGCTTTCTCTTGTTGACCACAAATCTTCGGCAAACTTCTTTAGAGAGAGAACTTCTCTAAGTGCTCCTGTGGCATGGTCAAAAGGAATATAGCCATCATGCCAATCTAGATTTAAGCGCTGTAGATTTACTAGTCTACAAAGCTCAAGTCCGCGAAAGTCGGGAGCATATACATATACGGCTACAAAATCATCGTATTCACGATCGTAGGAATCTGGATTTTCAATGTCAAAGGGCTGTTCTGCTGCGGCTGATGCCGTACACTCATCAAACAGATTGATGGTAATAGGGTCGCTGACAATAACCCCAATCTGGATATCTCTACCACCTCTTACGAGATCAAACTTCTTGAGATCGCTGCTCACTATTGAGCTCCTTTCTTTGACATTCCTGTCAATTGCTTGATTTGCGCGCCGTAACTTAAAGAGTGTTCATTTCGAACCTCTGTGCTACGAATAATATAATTATTTACGGCGCGCTGAATCTCATGCATTTTATATAATAAATTTGATTGTTTGTCAAAATAATTTACGTGGCGTGGTTCGATTTCGCTCAAAGGTATTAAAAAATCGTCTTAACTGATAAAACTGTTGGGTAGTCCTCCTTCGCATAAAGCTTCGGCGGGACACCACAATTTAGCAACAAAAAATTCCTCAAGTCTAACTTGGGAATTTTTGGCTAAATTGGGTGAGCGGGATATGCAACGCCTGCCCGCCTCTGGAGGGACGCTAGAACCTATTTTGAACGGAGCGAGAAGTTCTTTATTCCTATTTTTGCATAGAAAAAACCGCTGGGCGAACCATGCGGCAAAATATCTATTACTGATTTTTACCGTTTCTTATAATGCCTGCGCCTATAATTTCAAAACCTAATTTTTTATAAAACGTTTCCAGTTCCGGATTATAAATAAGTTCTATAAAAGGAAAATTTTCTCTTTTTAAATCTTCAACTGCCCTACTTAATAAAAGTCTTCCCAGGCCTTGTTTTTGATAACGTGGATCGACCATTAAATCTGCAATATAGGCGTGCAGGCTATGATCAGAAATAACTCGAACAAATCCAATCAACCGGTCTTCTTCAACTATTGAATACTGGCAGTAGCTATTCTGTAAAGCTGTTTCTAGTTTTTCAGAATAAGAATTCCACCCAACCGTAATTCTAAGGTTTGCAAACTGAATAGAACTAATTTTTCTATTTTTCACTACTTCACGTTTATCCATATTGTCCCTTCTGTTATTTAGTACAAGGTAAAAATAAAATAGCATAAATGTACTATCTGTCAATCTGAGCGGGTAAGGGGAGTCGAACCCCTGTGTCGAACTTGGAAGGTTCGCGTAATAGCCGTTATACCATACCCGCAAATATTATATTTTTAAAATATTTTTTATTCTTTCCGCTTCTTTCTCAATTACTTCGCCTGTGTATTCTCCACTATGCGCGCTTGAGCCTTCATACGAAGGTTTTTTCTGATCCAGATGCAATTTAAGTATTAATTTATTTTCTATGAAAGATGGATAAATATGAAAGCGGGGATAATCGGTTCCTTGAAGAGGGCGCTCATAACTGGTTTCTCCTGTTTTGTGGTTTTGCATTTCAATATAACTTAGTTCGCGCATAGCATAGCGTAAATTTTGAGTTAATCTTTCAATTAAAATATTCATAGAATGTCGGGCCGTTGGCCCAGCTATTAAAAACTGTGTCGGGGTGCCGAGAATTGAACTCGGTCTTCGTGCTCCCAAAGCACGCGTACTACCGGTATACTACACCCCGACACAGTTTTTAATTATATATACCCTGGGAAATTTTTAACGCTCCGTCAGAAGTCCCCGCTAAATTTCTCGTTTGAGCCAAGCAGTTGGCTCAAGCCCTAAAGTATAAGTATGCGTACTGCCGGTCTGTCTCGCACAGAACTTATTCTGGTGCGGGATATACGACGGCCCGGTAAAATCAAAACAAACGTTAAAATTATGCCCAGTATAGCTATCTCTACAGTTGATTTTGCGTCACGTGAAATCAGCAGGCATATATGTAGTATTCAATATTTCAACAATAAACTTTAAATTGGTTTCTCGATTTTATCTTAATTCTAAAGCCGAGATAATTCTACTGGGTATGGTATAATAGTAAGTATTATGAGGCTTTCGGGTCAATTAACGCAAGTCCTGAGGCCTCAGTTTTGTAATAAACCGGTTCTTTAATGTGGAACAAACCAACGAAAAAAAATTAGGCTTCCTTTCCTATTTAAGATCTGAATTGGATGTAGTAGGTCAATGCCGCAAGATAAGAGTGCCTTTATGGCAATGCCCGCGTCTTTTATTTATAGGAATGGGCATGGTCATTATTTTGGCTATAGTTTTTACATATTTTTTTGTTGTAATAAGGACCGAGCCGGAAATAGCCGCGTTGATAGTTATGATGGTTGCGGGCTTTTTAATGGTTCAAAGTTATTTAATTCTTTTTGCAACTGAAAATTTAGCCGAAACCAACAGATTAAAAAACGAATTTATTAATATAACATCTCATCAGCTGCGTTCTCCGTTAACAGCCTCCAAGTGGGCGTTGGAATTAGTTCTTGAATCCGCCAAGGACCTGCCGCCGGAAGCACAGGAAAATTTCAGGATCATCGAAGATTCAAATGCAAGGATGGGTAAATTAGTTTATCTTCTTCTGCAGGTCGCGCGTATTGAAGCAAACACACTAAAACAACACAAGAGAGATGTTTCTTTTGCCGAAACAGTTCAAGCAACAGTCGATCAAAATAAATTTTTTGTAAAAGCCTCGAACATAGAATTGGAATTTATTCCGTCAAAAGAAGATTTTGAGGTAAATTTTGACCCTGAGCAATTACGTTTTATAATTCAGGAAATTTTAGATAACGCTATAAGATATTCCGGGGGAGGAAAAATAAAAATATCTTATGTTCGTGCCAATTCAAATATTTTATTTGAAATTAAGGATAGCGGTGTGGGTATCCCTAAAGACGAACAAAAGAATATTTTTCAGAAGTTTTATAGAGGATCAAATATTTATACTCTTTCGCCGGGTGGAACGGGATTGTCTTTGTTTATAATTAAGAAAATGCTTGAAGCCAATGGCGGCAAAATAGGTTTTAAGTCAACGACGGGGGAAGGAAGCATTTTTTGGTTTACTATTCCTTTGATAAATAATTCTTCAAAAAAAATAATTCAAAATAAAAATCAGGTTTAAGCGTAAAATAAACGTTGCTCTTAGCCTAAGAATTTTTAATTAAAATATATATATGAAAAAAATACTTTTCGTAGAAGATGAGCAAGCCCTACAGCGCACAATTTCTGAGGCTTTGCATCGGGAGGGTTTTGAGGTTTTAAACGCAATCGATGGCGATAGCGGAGCCCGTCTGGCTAAAACAGAAAAACCGGATATGATCCTGCTTGACCTTATTTTACCGCGTAGAAGCGGCTTTGACGTATTAAAAGAGCTTAAAGAAACAGAAGAAACTAAAGATATACCTGTTATTGTTTTAACCAATCTTGAAAGTCCGGCTGATGTTGATCGTGCCATTGAACTTGGGGCCACAACATATTTAGTTAAAGCCAACTATGATCTTTCGGATATCGTTAAAAAAGTAAAAATGGCAATAGGGACAAAGTAAGCTAATTAATTATTTTTTATTATACAGCTCGCATGAGAATAGAAGACGCACAACTAAAGGCATTTATAGTAGACGGCAATCTAATTCCGCCCAAAGAAGTTGATGCTGCTGAAAAAGAAGCTGCGCAAAGCAAAAAAAGATTGGCCGATATTATTCGCGCAAAAAACCTTCTTTCTGAAGAAGATCTTTTAAAGCTGGAAGCATATATTTTGGGTATTCCATTTATTAATTTGGAAGGCGAAGAAATACCCCCGGATATTTTAAGGATCATTCCCGAACCTATTGCCAAAAAACACAATATTATAGCTTATCGTAAGGAAAAAGGTACGCTTGAGGTCGCAATGCTGGATCCGGAAGACCTTCAAACCATAGATTTTATCAGGAGAACAGTTCGTCTGAAACTTTTACCCCGTCTTACAACAGTAGCGTCAATAAAACACGTTTTGCGGCAATATCAGAAGAGTTTGGAAGCGGAGTTTGGAGATATTATTCGAGAAGAAGCCGGAGGAGTAAAAGCTACTTCTGAATTTGCGGGACAAGAAGGGGAAGAAGGAGACTTGAAGCAGGCTGCCGAAGAGCTGCCAATCGTAAGAATAGTGGACACATTACTTAAACATGCGGTTTTGCAAAATGCTTCAGATATACACATCGAGCCTCTCGAAAAAGAGGTTATTGTCCGTTATCGCATAGACGGTATTTTGCATGATGCCATGACATTACCCAAACAGGTTCATTCCGGAGTTGTGGCGCGCATAAAAATATTATCCAATTTAAAAATAGATGAACATCGTTTGCCTCAAGACGGAAGATTTAAGCTTGAGACCGATGAATATAAATATTCACTGCGTGTTTCAATACTTCCTGTGTACGACGGAGAGAAAATAGTAATGCGCCTTTTGCCCGAAACCAGTAAAGCAATAACTTTGGAGGCATTAGGATTTCGTGGAGAGGCACTTGAACACGTATATCAGGCTTTGCGCAAACCGGTCGGCATGTTATTGGTTACCGGACCTACCGGTTCCGGTAAAACTACCACGCTTTATTCAATGGTAGATATTTTAAATACTCCCAATGTGAATATTTCTACGGTTGAAGATCCGGTCGAATATCGCATGCAACGGATCAATCAAACTCAAATAAGACCGGATATTGGTTTAACATTTGCGAACGGATTAAGATCTTTGGTTAGGCAAGACCCTAACGTAATTATGGTGGGGGAGATACGCGACAAAGAAACAGCAGATTTAGCAATTAATGCTTCGCTAACCGGACATTTGGTCCTTTCAACTTTACATACTAATTCTGCGGCAGGCGCTTTGCCTAGGTTAATAGATATGGGTGTTGAGCCTTTTCTTATCGCCTCAACTATTAATGTTATTATTGCCCAGCGTTTGGTTCGTAAGTTGTGTCCGGAACATGATTCGTATCATTTAACGGCCGAGGAAGCAAAAGTTTTTGGGAGCAACGCTTTTGTCCGTGAAGATATGTTGGCTATGCTGAAAAAAGAAAAAATAAAAGGAGCGGAAAAAGGATTTGAGGGAATTGAATTTGCCCGTCCCAAAGCGGGTGTCGATTGTCCGGATGGTTATAAAGGAAGAATGGGTATTTATGAGATTTTGGTAATAAATGAAACCATAAGGCGTCTTATCGTTCAGAAAGCATCAAGCGATGAAATTTTAAAACAGGCCAGGGCCGAAGGCATGATGACCATGGTTGAAGACGGAATGATCAAGGCGGCTCAAGACATAACCAGCGTTGAAGAAGTATTAAGAGTTATAACAGAATAATTATTTAAAATGCTTTTTAAATATACAGCGAGAAATTTAGACGGCGAGCAAACAAAAGGCGTTTTAGACGCGCCGGACAAACACGCGTTGTCCAGAATTCTTAGAGAAAAAGGATTCGTTTTGGTTTCGGCAAAACATAATGAGGACGAAAACGCGTTTTCTCCGATTAAAAACATAATCGGATCAATGTTCGGAGTACCATTGGTTGAGAAAATGACCTTTGTGCGTTATTTAGCCGTGCTTATATCAGCAGGAGTTGATATAAGCCGGGGATTATCAATTCTTGAAGAACAGGTTAAAAATATCGGTTTTAAAAAAATAATCAGAGCAATACGCGAGGAAGTTATGCGCGGTAAAACTTTAAATGAAAGTTTTGCGCAGCACCCCAAAGCTTTTTCCGGATTGGTTGTTAACATGGTTGCGGTAGGAGAAGAATCGGGTCGCCTGGTTGAATCTCTTGAGTTAGTGGCTACACAGCTTGAACGAGAACACGAACTTGTAAGTAAGGTACGTGGAGCTTTGGTTTATCCGGCTGTGGTTGTAAGTGCCATGGTTATTATCGGAATAGTTATGTTTATTTATGTTGTTCCTACCCTAAAATCGGTTTTTGGGGATTTAAACGCAAGCCTACCCATAACCACTCGTATTATATTTGGTCTCAGCGATTTCTTGTTGAATAAATGGTATTTGGCTTTAGCCTTTATAATAATATTTGTTATTTCTATGCGTTTTTTGTTTGTGTTGCCGGTTACCAAGAAAGCTATAGATTTCGGACTTATGCAGGCGCCGATGTTTGGCCCCCTGATCCGTAAAATAATAAGCGCGCGTATAGCAAGAACTTTATCTTCACTTATTGCCTCGGGTGTCCCAATTTTACGCAGCATTGAGATAACCTCAAGTTTGATAACCAATATCGCTTTTACCTCGTCACTTAAAGATGCAATGAACAGAGTTCAAAAAGGAGAATTATTAAGCGCTTCTTTGGGCTTATATCCAAAAGTATATCCGACGATGCTTATACAGATGATCGCGGTGGGGGAGGAGACCGGAAAATTAGGCGATATGTTAACCCGTACAGCTCTTTTTTACGAAACCGAAGTAGATCGATCCTTAAAAAACTTGACCACAATAATTGAGCCGTTACTTATGTTAGTTATTGGTGGTGCTGTGGGCGTTTTTGCGGTTTCAATTTTGGGCCCAATGTATACGCTTATCCAGAATCAGATATAAACATGCATATATCAAAAAAAGGATTCACAGCCATAGAGCTTTTGATAGTAACTAGTTTGATCGCAGTGGTTGCTACTTTGGTGGGTTTGTCTTTTGGTCAATTAAGAACCAGCACTCAGCATATTGCTCAGGCTCAAAACATAGCAAGCGTTGTTGCAGAGGCCAGGTCCAATACAGTAGCTGGGCAAAGTAATTTACAGTGGGGAGTTCATTTTACAACCGATGACTATACTTTATTTCGCGGTTCTTCATATAGTCAGGGCGCCTCAGGCAATGTTTTATATACGCTTCCTTCCGGGGTAACAATTTCTTCCATTTCTTTAACGGGCGGCGGAGCAGATGTTATTTTTGATCGCCTAAGCGGAGGCACAAGCCAGCCGGGGACTATAACCGTGTCATCCGGCGCTTTGACCGCATTATTAACTGTTCGGGCTGGAGGAGAAATAAGTGTAGGCGGAACTTTAGCCACACCGCAAAATACCAGAGTTGTTGATACGAGGCATGTGCATTTTAATTTGCCTTGGTCCATACATAATGCAACAACACTTACGCTTACTTTTTTAGACCCTCCAAATCCTCCAACAGTACAAAATATTATTATGGCCTCGTATTTTAGCGGAGGCAATTCTGTTTTTAATTGGAGCGGCTCATATACAGTCGGTGCCACTACAGAAGTTTTAAAAATACACACACATTTAATAGACGCCGTAAACAATATAACAACTCTATCGGTGCATCGCGATAAAATGGAAAACACGAAAGCTTTAAATATTACTATAGATGCCCAATCAGTAGCCGATTATACTTCAGCCGGCGCAGTGACTCCGGCTATAGGCGTTACTTACGTGACCCAATAATTTTCTTATTGTATGCTCAAATTTTCCGCCAAAAGCGGATCCGCTCCAGGCGGAAAATTAAATATCCCAATAGGTACGAATAAGAAAAATAGCGGTTTTGCGCTTGTTGAATTGGTTGTGGCTATTGGAATAATCACGACGATTCTTTTTTCCGCTCTTCAGTTCATTAATACAACAACACGTGCCATGCGGACGGAAAGATATATAAGGGAAGCCACGCTTTTAATGGCGGAAGGGGAGGATGCGGTTAAATTTCTGCGAGATGCAGGATGGAATACATATATTAGTCCAATAACTCCAGAAACCACTTATTATTTGAGTTTTTCCGGAAGTAACTGGACTTTTGGGACTTCAGATCCGGGCTCAATCAACAATCATTATACGAGAAGCTTTGTTTTTCATCAGGTTTTTCGGGATGCGAGCGGGAACATAGTGCAGTCGGGCGGCTCAGCTGACGCAAATTCCCGGAGAGTTACAGCTACCCTTTCGTGGCAGGGAGTTACCGGTCTCCAAACATTAAGTAACGATTTTTACGTAAACAATATTTTGAGAAATTAAGATTTAATTTTTAGAGGCACAAAACCTTTTTATATATGAAGAATCAGAGGCAAAAAGGAGCTACAATAATTGAATTTATTATTTATATTGCAGTTTTATCATTGCTTAGCGGAGTTACCGTTTCTTTTTTGGCCCGAATGATGCACTCTTATGCGCTTATAAGGATAGATAAAAATTTTTCTCAGAATGCCGCATTGATTTTTGAAAGAGTTTTTAACGAAACTCGCCATGGCCGTCTTATTTATACTCCAACAACCACAGCGAGCCAGCTTTCCGTTCGAACCTCTCTTAACCCTCCGAGCGACGAGACTTTTACATATGTAGATTATTATTTAGATAACGGGGTTGTGTGGGAGAAAAGAGAGGGGAACGCGGCGGTTTCTTTGACCGGCGCAAATGTTGTTGTTAGCAATTTTGATGTTAATCGTTTTTATTCGGGTGCCGCCGAAGGCGTAAGAATAAATTTAACTTTAACAACTCCGGTACAAAATAGTACCCTATCCAGAACTTTTTCATGGACAAGCAGTTCAACATTAAGAGGTTTTTAGATCGGTTTTTATTATGTTTAAAACTTTAAAAGTTTATTTAAGCATAGAGTTAAATAAAAATATGCGCACCAAAAATGGAGCCGCGGCTTTAATTGTTTTGATTGTTGCCTTAGCCATAACAGCGGTTATGGTGAGCGGATTTTCTTTTTTAGCAAATAGAGAAATAGCAGTAGTTCGTCAGGCAGAAGATTCAAATCGGGTTCTGCAAGCGGCAGAGTCAGGCATTGAAGAAGTAATAACACGCCTTCGGGCCGGAGGCACACCGCCCTCTCCTTTAACTCTGCCGGTGGGTAGCGCTACGGCTACCGTAACCGTAACTGCTGCCGGAAGTCAACGCACAATAACTTCAGTGGGTACTTTGGGCAATATTACGCGAACCATTCAAGTTGTGGTGGATTTGAATGTTACTGAGTCGGACTTTATATACGGTATTCAAGTGGGCGATGGCGGGTTAACTATGGCTAATCTCGCGAGAGTCAATGGAAGCGTTTATTCAGATGGCGATATTTTAGGAGGGAATAACGGCTCAAGAATTACCGGCGATGCGTTTGTTGCCGTAGGCACGCCTCCAGCAGCCAACCAATCTTGGACAACTCAGAATGCGGATTTTGGCGTAGGAATAAGTACAGGCAGCATAAGTACTTTGGTTGATTCTATCGGGGACATTGGTGAATACGCTTCTATTGCTTTGGGCGCAGATGGCTTTGCGCGTATAAGTTATTATGATTCTTCCAATAAAGACTTAAAGTTTGTTCGATGTACAAACATAGATTGTACTGCAAAAAATATAGCAACTCTCGATTTTTCCGGAGATGTCGGATATAGGTATACTTCTATTGCTATTGGTTCAGATGGGTTTGCCCGTATTAGCTATTACGATAATACTAATGACGACTTAAAATTTATCCGCTGTACGAATGCGGATTGCACGACAAAAAACACTGCCGTAGTGGATACGAGCGACGGACAATATTCTTCGATGGTCCTTGGGTCTGACGATTTTGCTCGAATCGCATACTATGATGGGGATTTGAATTTTGCGCGATGTCTGGATATTGATTGCACAACAAAAAATATAACCGAACCGGATGATGTTGGGGATACGGGTCAATATACTTCGATTGTATTGGGTTCAGATGGTTTTGCGCGCATTAGCTATATCGATACTTCAAATGATGACCTTAAATTCGCCCATTGCTTAAACGATGACTGTACTTCTAAAAATATTTCTACCGTAGATTCCTCCGGAGATTTAGGACGCAATACTTCTATTGCTTTGGGCGCAGACGGCTTTGCGCGCATTAGTTACATGAAAGACGACACTGAAGATCTTAAGTTTGTGCGCTGTACCGATGCGGATTGTTCCACTAAAAATATTGCAACGGTAGATACCAGTGAAGGAGCCTATAGCTCTCTTGAATTGGGTTCAGACGGTTTTGGCCGTATAAGTTTTTATAACGGAAGCGATTTGGCTTTTGTCCGTTGCACTAATGATGATTGTACAACCAAAACTATTACAACTCCGGATACAGCTGGCGATACAGGACTTTATACTTCTTTAATTTTTGGAGCAGATGGATTTGGAAGAATAAGTTATTATGATTCTACAAATAGAGATTTGAAATTTTTACGTTGTCTTGATGCGCCATGTTCTACTCCGGATTATCAGGTAGATGTTGCTCAGAGCTTCCAGCCCACAATAACTGACCGCGTAGTTAGTGCAGAAATATATATTAAAAAAACAGGCACTCCCGCAAACGCAACATTGCGTCTTATTGAGGATAGCGGTGGTTCGCCAAGCACAAACGCTGGAGATGTTTTGACCACAGGCATAATAAATGCTTCTCAGGTTACAGGAAGTTATGGTTGGTTAACCATCAGTTTTGTAAGTACGCCAACACTAGCCGTCAACACCACGTACTGGTTGGTTGTGGACACGGTTTTAGATACCGCTAATTATTTTGTTTGGGGAGGAGACTCGTTATCCGGTTACGCCAGGGGTACAGGGAAAAAATCCCAGGATTATACTGTAGGTGCTTGGTCGGATATTGGAGGAGATTTGGATTTTAAATTATATATGGGAGGCGCGGATCATAAGATAGATTCCATGAATATAGACGGTAATGCTAACGGCCATACGGTTGAAGATTCTGCGGTTGGAGGTAACGTTAATGCTTTTACTTTAACAAACAGCACGGTAGGCGGTAATGTAAATGCTGATTCCATAGCTATTTGTACTATTGGCGGCAACGCTTCTTATAACACTAAAGATACTTGTACGATCGGCGGTACCGAAACCACACCAACTACTCCGCCGGATGATCCGTCAAACATAGCTTTGCCTATCAGCGACGCGTCCATTGCCCAATGGAAAGTTGATGCCGCAAGCGGAGCAAATTGCGTACAACCGATATGCGACGCCAGCGGAAATCTTACTTTAGATAACGGACAAACGCTTACTATCGGACCTAAGAAAATAACAGGTAATCTTACGCTTCAAAATAGCTCAAAGTTAACTTTAACAGGAACGATTTGGGTGGTTGGGAATATAGTTTTTTCAAACGGCGACCCCAATGATTATATGGTTCGCCTAGATGCCGGCTATGGTGCAAGTTCTGGTATGATAGTTACTGACGGTACAGTAGCGGTTAACAACAACGTGATCTTTCAGGGTTCGGGCACCCCGGGAAGTTATGTAATGGTGCTTTCAGCCAAAGACGCGATTTCTGAAGAAGTTATTTCAATTGATAATAATTCTGTGGGTGTTATCTATTATGCAGGCAGAGGACGCATGGGTTTTGCCAACAATGCTAAAGCCCTTGAAGCCACTGCTTATGGTATAGATCTTGATCCTGGGGCAACGATTGATTATCAATCCGGACTTGCAAATGCCCAGTTTAGCTCAGGTCCCTCGGCGGGATGGTCAATATTATCATGGAAGGAATTATAAATGTTTAATTTTATTTACCCAAAACTGAATGCTTTCGGTCTGGATATTTCTGACCGTTCTTTGAAGGTGGCCAGAATTGAAGAAAATACCAAAAAGGATCAGCTTAGTTTAGCTTCTTATGGTTTATTTAATTTGGATCCGGGTTTAATGGAGGGCGGCAGGGTAATTGATAAAGAAAAATTAGCCGTAGCAATTCAATCGGCGGTTCAGAAAGTAAAAATTCGCACCAAGGCAACAATTGTAGCTCTTCCGGAAGAGCAGTGTTTTGTAAGGTTGGTCCAATTGCCGCCAATGCCGGAAAAAGAAATATCTGAAGCCGTTGCGTCAGAAACAGAAGGCAATATACCTCTTCCCATAGACGATGTTTATTATGATTGGCGGATCATTACTAAGCCCGAAGCTTCTACCGGTGGTCAAGCAAGCGATCCTAAACATTTTGATATTTTGGTTGCCGCAACGCCAAAAATAGTTGTTGAAGAGTATGAAGATCTTATAAAGAGCGCAGGCCTTCTGCCGATTGTTTTTGAACCCGAATCTTTTGCGATAGCACGCTCTGTTTTAAGAAGACATATAAGCTATTCTCCTCTTTTAATAGTTGATCTTGGGGATACCCATACAACCTTGGCAATAATTTCGGGCACATCTATTCGCGTTACCGCATCTGTGTCGGCGGCAAGCGGATCTTTTACTCAACTCATATCTACCGCATTAAAAATAACAGTTCCCGAAGCAGAAAAAGTAAAACAGCTTCACGGTATTAGCCAACAAGGCGAAGGCGCGAAGGTTTTTAAAGCATTACAGGATCCAATTGAAGATTTATTACATCAGATAAAAGGATATCTTGCCTTTTACGCTTCGCATTCTTTCCACGAGCATCAAGTTTGGACTTTGGCCGTAAAAGTTCCTGAAGTTAAAAGTATGGGCACTTTCGATTTTCGTCCGGTTTCCCGCGGGGAAGTTTTGATGGGTCGCAATAGCGAGGGGGGAGAGGAAGTGGTTAGCCGTACTCCGTTGACCGGGATCTCAAGGGTTTTCTTAACAGGCGGAGGAGCTAATTTAGCCGGACTGCCTGAATATTTAAGCGCCAATCTCAAAATTTCTGTTCAAAGAGCTGATCCATTTATAAATATAGTTCCGCCTGCCAAACACAAAACAGGAATATTTTCTTTTGATGCGCTTACATTCTCCACGGTTTTTGGTTTAGCTATGCGCAAACCCGAATCATTTTTATGAACCCCGTTAGAAAATTGTTATTATTTATGGATTATCATTTGCGTAAAATAGATTGTTTGATTAGCTATCGTCAAACAAGTTTTGACTTGTTTGACCGTTATCTGATCGGCAATTTTCTAACGGGGTGAAAAAAGGCCAGGCAATAAATCTAGTTTCATTCGAAGCCCGAGACAGCATACGTTTTGAAATGCTTTCTATTTTTGTCTTGCGTATAGGGGTGACCATTTTTTTGATGTTTTTGGGCATGCTTATTTTTATGTTAACCAGTCTGGGTTACGTAATTAGTATAAAAAGCGGCATTGAGCATCAAGTTGAAATATGGACGAATTTGGAACAAAACACGGAAAACTCAACGGTTAAGCAGGACATTAAATATGTTACAGCTCTCATGCAAGATTCGGCCAAACTCGTAAAAGATGATTTTTTCTGGAGCGCTAAAATAGAAAGCGTTGTTAAGTCTTTGCCGCCAAGTATTCATTTGCTGACATTTAGCGGAGCACAAACACAAAAACAGATAATTATGGGTGGCATTGCTCCCACGCGAAACGATGTTTTGGTTGCCAAAGACGAGTTAAGTAAGCTTCCTTTTGTCAGCGAAGTTAAATCTCCTTTAAATAATGTGATTCCGGAGAAAAATATAAATTTTAGTTTTACGCTTATTTTAAAATGATTAAAGTTCATACTTCAAAACAAAAATTTATTGTCGCATCCGCCAGCGTGTTTTTATTTACCCTCGCGTTGCTTTTTGGCGTTTTAACGCCTCTTTATTTATACATAAGGGACAACTCAATAAAACTGCAGGACGTTATGATAGAACAGGTTACGGCTCAGGCTAAATTTCATGACGGCCAAGAGATCACAAAGGATCTTAAGGCCATTCAACCCTCTGTTGAGGAGCTAAAAAGTTATTATTTAGGAGACGATAGAGATTTAAGCAATACGCTTTCTATTGTTGAAAATTTGGCCAAGGACAATAATCTTTCTTTAAATACCCAGCTTCTTACGGGTACAGCACAGAGCGCGCAACTTTCTTTATCAGTTGAAGGCAACTTTTTTTCTGTGATGAATTTTTTAAGACGTCTTGAGCAGTTCCCAAAATTCAGCAAAATTGAAAGTTTTAATATGGGTTCAAGGGCGGTATCGGATAACAGCAACAATTTGGGATATGAACTTGATGCTTCTTTTTCTTTTGTTATTTACTCCGCTCCGCTAAAAGTTGTTGCAACACAAGAAAAACCCGTCGTAAAAGCTAATAATACTCAAGAGGAACAATAAATTATGAAATTCAAGATCAATTTTTTTAAAAAACCTGCAAATTCCGGCAAAAGAACCTCTGATTTTGTTATAAATCATATCGGTGAACTATTTGTTTTATTTTTTATTTTAGTTTTTAGTTTGGGTTTCTATGTTTTTTGGAAATATGCCTGGAGCGTTTCTAATTTTCAAGCTCAACCCAGGGCAACAAGCCAGACTATACCGCACAAAACTCTGGAGGGATCTATTCAATATACTCAAGATAGAAATAGGGTCTTTTTGGAGTCTCTTGTTCCCCTAGATATTCGCGATCCGTTTATTCCGGGAGGCGGGACAAGTTCAACATCAAACGGTACAACTCCTTAATCTTTTACGTAAAAAACATGCCAGGTAGTGAAAATTCAACCGTTCGCCAGAGGCGAACAAAGAATATCGTTATCCGGCATTAATAAATTGAGATTAAATAATAATTAATGTAGAAATTCCTAAATTATTAGTTGAATTTCTACTACCTGGTATGCCAACCATTCAAAATATAATAAATTGGTTACAAATAAACGGCGTTCCACTGTTGCTTACTTTATGTATATTTTTTATTGCGTATGAAATTACTGTAAAGGTTGCTGCTCGAGCAATGAAAGTTGCTTTGCATACGCTTGTAGACAGCGGACGGGCAAAAGCAGAGTTTCTTTTTTCAGCAGCTGTATTGAGGGTAATACGAATAGGTTTTGCTATTTTGCTGGCGCTGTATATTCTGCAGCTTTTCGGGATAAATACAGCCCCTCTTTTGGCCGGGTTAGGCATAGGGGGCATTGCGTTGGGTTTTGCCTCACAGCTTCTTGTGAGGGATGTAATTTCGGGTATAGTTTTGCTTGCTGAAAATAGATTTAGAAAGGGAGACACGATACGTATTGGTGAAATAAAGGGAGTTATTGAAGATTTTGATTTGCGCGGCATATATGTTAAAGGGGAGAATGCGGAGAATCACTATATACCATTTGGTGAAATTAGAATACTGACAAAATATTAAATCACGGTGAATTTAGTGCATGCTGCCCCTATAGCGAAATGGGTCAAAGACGACTGCTCGTCTTTGACGGGAAATTTAGCCGGAGCTCCCGCAAAGGCGTAAAAATTTCCCGGGGTTTCGCTTGGAAAGCGAAAAGCAAGCTCTTCTCCCGTCACATATGCCCCCGTAGTTCAATGGATAGAACACCGGACTTCTAAGCCGGTTATGGGGGTTCAATTCCTCCCGGGGGCGCATTTCTCTGGGGCATATGACGGAATCGCCCTCCAGAGGCGGACAGGCGCAAATTCAGTCGCTCATTGCATTCGCGGGAATTTGCGGGACTGGCGGGGGCACATCCAATCTACTTAGTTTGCTTGCAAGCTGTAGCAGATTGAGATGCCCGCCTCTGGCGGGCACCCATTTTAGAAGAACTTTAGCCCGAGCGGCGAGGCGGGAAAATTTATTTTATACGAATATTTATTTATGAAGAGAGAATATCCATTTTATCAACATCAGGAAGATAATGATGAAATTGTCGGAGAATTTAGAAGAATAATGGCCAAACCGGAAGGGGAGCGCATTGATGGCGAAACGTTAAATATTATAAGAACGCGATTAGCTGATCGTTTAGAGGCGCAATGGACAGATCCCAAAGAGCTGCTTCTAGAAGGAAATTCTACGCAGATTGTCGAAACACTAAGAAACGGTGGACGAATTCCTGATTCTGTTGAGACAAGACAGGCTCTTGCACAGCTTTTACAGGATTATAGATTTTCGTCCGATGATAAGGACGCAATAAAGGAAAATATTTTTGAAATACAAAAAAGCGCATAATATGCGCTTTTAGTTAAAATAATTGCTATGCCCAGAAATACAACTTTCAGATTATTCGTTCTAAGTTTAATACTACAACAGCCATAAATTTTAGTATAAAGATTATCTAAATATTAATTATTGTAATAAAAGTTTGATCCCGCCTAAGGCGGGATCGCTGAAAGTTGATATACTGGGTATGGAAAGCGAAAGATTCTATAGCGAAAATATGGATTTAAATGAACCAGAAGAATCAAATTGTCCTGCAGGAGTAGGGGATATAAAAGAAGAGTTTTTCCGTTCAGGCGGTAAAGGCGGCCAGAATGTAAATAAAGTCGAAAGCGGTGTGCGCCTGCGGGCAAGAATAGCCGAGCCTGTTTTGCTTGAGCGTCTGCGGGAGATCTATCCAAGCTCTGTTACCAAAGACGGTGAATTTTTGGTGACATGCACCGAAGAACGTACTCAAGCGCAAAATTTGCGCATAGCTCGGGAGCGTTTAATGCAAAGATTAGATATCGCAACACAACAGCCGACAGAAAGAATTCCAACCAAAATACCGCGTTCCTCGCGCCGCGAGCGTCTTAATGAGAAGCGGCATCGGTCTGAAATAAAAGGGTTGCGCAAACGAGCAGAGGAATGATAGGATAAAAAAGCAAAAAACGCTGTTTTGTCTTTCTCGTTTTGCGTTTTGAGCTATCATGGTGCCTATAGTTTAATGGTAAAACTCCGCTCTGTGGCAGCGGTGACAAGGGTTCGATTCCCTTTAGGCACCCATCTAAAATCACCTTATTTTGTGAGGCGATTTTTTATTGAAAATCAAATTGTTCGACATAATAGCGGTTATTTTGTTATGATATGAAACATCATGTTTTCTAAAAAGAAATTAAAACCTATCATTTTTTTAAGCTTGGCCTTGGTTATCGGTGTTTATTTTTATGCGTGGGATGCGAATAATATTCAGCACAACACATCAGAGACGTTGGCAGCTAAGTTTGAATATTTAAGTAAGAATGGTAATTCGGTTTGTTCTACTGATTTCACTAAATCAATAGAAAACGGTTTGCAAGACAAAAATATCCAAGGTTCTTGTTGTGGCCCCATGGATTTCCACCGTTATATAGAACAGATAGAAGGACTAAAAAAATATTATAAATATTCTATAATTCCGCCAGATCCTTATGATATAGACTCTCAATTAGCAAAAGAATTAGCGGCGCACTATGATGACGCGCTTACTCTTAAGCATCAGAAAGCGTATGATTACGCGATGGAAAACTCACACGAGAAAGGCCCTTGCTGTTGTAAATGCTGGCACTGGTATGTTTATGGCGGTTTGGCAAAATTATTAATTCAGCAATACAATTTTTCAGGTGAACAAATTGTGGATGTTTGGGATTTGTCTGACGGATGTGGCGGAGCGGGGGAGCATGCGCAATAAATAAATAGAGGATTAAGATAAAAAACAAACGCGCTTTAAAGCGCGTTTGTTTATACCTAGTATTCTTTTACGGCATCGGAGAGACGGCGCCCGGCTGTTTTGGATCTTCCTACTAAGGCTCGCTTGGTTTAGTGGAATCCTCCGGACGAGAGAGCGTTCAAGAGGATAGGGTTGCCTATTTCAGCGGCTTCCTTCCTCCGTCTCTCCTAGCACCCCCAAGTGGTTTTTTTGAACGTTCTATACTTTTATCTAATCATATATATAAATATCAGCCAATGGAAAAGAGCTCTTTTTATTTAAATTATCTATTGCGCAATAAAGCAGAAAAAAGTCTTGTTTTGTTTGGATTTTTAGAAGAGCAAATATTTAAGTAGCGCATAAATGCCGACATTTTGGTCATATTTTTTGGTCCTAAAACAAAATCAAATACAAATTATTGGGCTCAAAGCACCTTTTATTTTATGAGATTGCCCAAATCTGATAGTATAGAGAATAGAAGACAGATCATATATATTTATGGATAGAAAGATAAAAAATTTCGATAAACTTGCCACAAGCGAACTTAGAAAAGAAGCGCTTATTATAGCTGAGGCTGGTTTAGACGCGATCGATACCATAAAAGTATTAAAAAATATAATAAAAATTGAGGATAAAAGTATTTGCATAAACGATGAAGTGTGTACGATACATAAAACACAAAAAATTTTCTTTGTAGGTGTGGGCAAGTGCGCGATAGAGGCAGCCTCTTTTTTTGAAGAGGCTTTAGGCGAGCGGCTTGTTGGCGGGATTGCGCTGGATGTACGTGAGCCTGAAGTATGTACATTAAAGAAAATAAAATGTTATGGCGGGACACATCCGTATCCTTCCGATAAAAATATTGAGGTAAGTAAGGAAATAGTAGAATTGCTTAAAAATCTAAAGGAAGAAGACTTGGTTATTTTTATTATATCCGGCGGAGGTTCCACCCTCTTGTGTTTGCCTGACCAAGGGTCAACCTGCATCGATGAAAAAGTTATTCTGCAGGAACTTTTCCGCTCAGGCGCCACAATTCAGGAGATAAATGTTGTACGTAAACACATATCTTTTGCGCGCGGGGGATATCTGGCCAAATATGCTCATCCCGCTCAGGGACTGGCATTGATCTTTGTTGATGTGCCCGGAGGGGAAATGGCATTTGTGGCTTCTGGTCCGACAATAAAAGATGAAACGACAATTCAGGATGCCGAGGCTATTTTAAATAAATACAATATCCTTCAGAATTGCGGCATGTCGCATTGCGGGCTTATTGATACTCCTAAAGAAGACCGATATTTTAAAAATATGAACAATAAGGTCATTGTCACAAATGAACTTGCTTTGCGCGCCATGGAAGTTAAGGCTTTGGAATTGGGATATAATGTAAACGTTGAAGTAAACGGTCTTCGTGGAGACGCCAAAGAGTTAGGTAAAAGAGTGGCCGATAAATTGAACGGCAGTCCGGAGTCTTCGGCGTTTATTTATGGAGGAGAAACGACCGTTAAAATATTGCACAGCGGAAAGGGAGGAAGGAGCCAGGAAGCTGCAATTTCAGCATTGAGAACTATCGGAGACGGAGAAATAATACTTCCTTTTGCCTCAGACGGACGTGATAACGGGGAATATGCCGGAGCCATTGCCGACTTCGAAACAAAGGAAAAAGCAGAACGGTTTAATTTAAATATAGAACAGCATTTAACAGACAATAATTCCACCACATTTTTTGGAAAAACCGGTGATCTGCTTGTTTGCGGAGATACGGGAGCAAATGTATCTGATCTTTTAGTGGCATTAAAAAAATGATATGACAGATGAAAACAAAAAATTTATTGTTTGGATGGAAGAGGTCGGCATTGAAGATGTCGGTTTGGTTGGCGGGAAGAATGCTTCACTTGGTGAAATGCTTACAGATTTGCAGCCAAAAGGTGTCCGCATACCTTCGGGCTATATTGTAACCGCTGCGGCATACTGGCATTTTTTGAAAGAAGCCGGACTCGAAACTTTTATTAAAGATTCTCTTACCGGATTAGATACAAGCGATATCGGTGATTTGGCTAAGCGTGGAGAAAAAATACGTAAAGGAATTATAAACGCAGATCTTCCCGAAGACTTAAAAGGACAAATAGTTTCACAATATGAAGAGATGGAGAAAAAATACCGTAAAAATGTAGATGTAGCCGTTCGCTCAAGCGCAACAGCTGAAGATTTGCCTGGCGCGAGTTTTGCAGGAGAACACGAAACTTATCTTGGGATACGTGGCGCGGAAGATGTTTTGTTGGCAGTAAAGTCTGCAATGGCATCATTGTTCACGGACCGGGCCATTTCGTATCGGGTTGATAAGGGTTTTGATCATTTCAAAATAGCTCTTTCTGTTGCGGTGCAACATATGGTCAGGTCAGATAAGGGAGCCTCAGGAGTTATGTTTACAATTGATACCGAATCAGGTTTTCGCGATGTGGTTATTATAAATGCGTCATGGGGTTTGGGAGAGATGGTGGTTCAGGGTAAAGTTTCTCCCGACGAATACCTTGTTGCCAAAAAAGAGGGCTTGCCTCTGCATGTCATTTCAAGAAAGTTAGGGAGAAAAGAGGATAAAATGATCTATGCGGAAGGCAAAGGGGGGATAGTGCCGGTAAAACAAATAAAGACGCCCCATAAGGAACGCGATAAATTTGTTCTTACTAACGCTGAAATAGAAACTCTTGCCTCTTGGGGTTTGGAAATTGAACGTCATTATTCCGAAAAGAACGGAAAATGGACACCAATGGATATTGAATGGGCTAAAGACGGCATAAGCGGAGAACTTTTTATAGTGCAGGCACGCCCTGAAACAGTTCAGGTTTCCAGAGACCTATCTAAAATAAAAGAATATATACGCACAGAGGACGGTAAAGAAATTGTAAGAGGCGTTTCTGTTGGCAGCAGAATAGCCACAGGTAAAGCGCATGTGATAAAGGACGTAAAAAACATTTTGCAGTTTAAAGAAGGCGAGATACTTGTTACTGAAATAACGGATCCTGATTGGGAACCGATAATGAAAATTGCCGCAGCTATCGTTACTGATAAGGGCGGACGTACTTCGCACGCGGCTATAGTTTCGCGCGAGTTGGGCATTCCCGCGGTTGTTGGAGCTCAAGAAGCCACTGACAGAATAAAAACCGGGCAAGCCATAACTGTAGATACCACAGGAAGCGACGGAGTTATTTTTGAAGGCACGCTTAAATTTAATATTAATGAACATGATATTGCGGCAATACCAAAGATCAAAACAAAAATAATGATGAATATTGCCACTCCCGATACCGCATTCGGCAAATCATTTATTCCAAATAGCGGAGTTGGGCTTGCGCGGGAGGAATTTATTATTGCCTCGGATATAGGCATACATCCCCTGGCTCTGCTTAACTTTAAATCTTTGTCTCAAAAATTAAAAAAACAAGTTAACGAAAAATCTTTAGGCTGGGAAGACAAGACAGCTTATTATACCGATAATCTCGCTTATGGCATCGCTAAAATCGGTCTGGCTTTCCATCCAAATCCGGTTATTGTGAGGTTTTCTGATTTCAAAACCAACGAATACCGCAGTCTTATCGGGGGAGTATTATATGAACCCGTGGAAGAAAATCCGATGATAGGCTGGCGTGGCGCTTCGCGTTATTATGATGAAAAATTTAAAGAAGCCTTTAAACTGGAATGTTTAGCTTTGAAAAAAGTACGTAACGAGATGGGATTAACTAATGTTATCCCTATGGTTCCTTTTTGCCGAACTCCGGAAGAAGGCAGAAAAACTCTTAAGATAATGGCACAAAGCGGATTGGTAACAAATTATACAAAAACGGAAAACGCGGAAAGCGCGGTCGTTCCGGTATATGTGATGTGCGAGATCCCTTCGAATGTGTTATTGGCGGAAGAATTTTTGGGAATTTTTGACGGCATGTCCATTGGTTCCAACGACTTAACACAGCTTATTTTAGGACTTGATAGGGATTCGGGTATAGTCAGTCATGTTTCAAACGAGCTTGATCCTTCGGTTAAGAAAATGGTTTCTGAAATAATAAAATTGTGTAATGAGAAAGGAAAATATATAGGTATATGCGGACAGGCGCCAAGTGACTATCCGGAATTTGCCAAGTTCATTGTTGAAGAGGGGATACACAGTATTTCTTTAAATCCTGATACCGTTGTTAAGACAACGATGGCTCTATATGAAGTAGAAAAAAATAAAGATAAATAAATATGATCAAAGTACATTTTTTCGGTGTGAAACCGTGGGAAGGCGAATATATAAAAACAAAATTCGACCCTTCCAAGGATATAGATGTAGAATGTATTGAGCAAATTATTTCTCCCGACAATTTACCCAAAGATGATCAGGCAGAGATTCTTTCTGTTTTTGTTGATTCGATCGTTAACCGCGCAGTAATTGATGCGCTACCGAAACTTAAACATGTCAGCACGCGTTCTACGGGATTTGACCATATTGATATTAAATATTGTGTCGAAAAAAATATAAGCGTTTCCAGCGTCCCTTCCTATGGCGAAAATACCGTAGCTGAATTTGCGTTTGCTCTCCTTCTTACGCTTTCGAGAAAAATATATTGGGCCGTTGACCGCATTCGGGAAACGGGAAGTTTTAGTTTTGACGGTCTTCAGGGTATCGATCTTAAAGGAAAAACCTTAGGTGTTGTGGGTACCGGACGTATAGGAAGACATTCTGTTCAGATCGCTAAAGGTTTTGCTATGGATGTTGTTGCCTATGACGAGCGGTCGGATCAGGCCTTTGCTTCGTCTCTGGGTTTTAAGTATTTAAGTTTTGAAGAATTGTTGAAGGTTTCGGATATTATAACTTTACATGTTCCTTATTTGCCGACTACGCATCACATGGTTAACGAAAAAACACTGATGCTTATGAAACCCACAGCAATTTTAATAAATACAAGCCGGGGGGCTGTTGTTGATACCGAGGCATTAGCGCGCGCCCTCAAAGAGGGGAAGCTTGGCGGAGCCGGACTGGATGTTCTGGAAGAAGAAGGCGTTATCAAGGACGAGATGGAATTTTTATATAAAGGACATCCTGAGGAGCACAATCTCAAAACCATAATTGCAAATCACGTTCTTATAGATATGCCCAATGTGATAATTACTCCTCATAATGCGTTCAATACAAAAGAAGCGCTTGTGCGTATACTTGATACAACTCTGGAAAATATCAGTAATTTTTTGAAAGGTACCCCATCAAATATCGTAAAAATATAGTTATGGCTTCTATCCGGTCAATTGACGCAAGGAAAATACTAAACTCCAGAGGAGAGTGGACCGTTGAAGTTAATTTAACATGCGAAGATTTTTCAGTTACCGCCTCTGTTCCTGAGGGGAAAAGCAAAGGGAAATTTGAGGCTGTATCTGTTGATGCTGAAGCGGCAGTAAAAATAATCAATGAAAAAACATCTCCGGCGTTAAAAGGTTTTAATCCCGAAGATCAAAACAAAGTAGATAATTTATTAATAGAACTGGATGGAACTCCAAATAAATCGGTTTTTGGCGCAAATAGCACGCTTGCAGTATCTATTGCCGCAGCCAGAGCCGCAGCAAAAATAAAGAATGTGCCGCTGTGGAGATATATCGGAGGAATATCCAAAAGAGCCAGTAAGGCCCCCGATCTTTACATGAACGTTATAAACGGAGGTTTGCACGCGGGCAACTCTTTAGATTTTCAGGAATATATTATTATTCCAAAAGCAGGAACTATCACTAAAAATATAGAATTGGGCGTGCGGGTTTATTCGGAACTTGCGAAGGAACTTTTGAACAATTTTGGTAAAGGAGCAACTCTGGTGGGGGATGAAGGAGGATATGCTCCAAATTTTGAAAATAATTCACAACCGTTTGAAATAATTAGTGCCTTGTTAAATAAGTTGGGCATAAGCGATAAATTTAGTTTTGGACTTGATGCCGCCGCTTCCAACATCAAAAAAACCGCAGACGATCTGAGACAGGAATACGAAAGCTTATTGGCCAAGTATAATTTGGAATATCTTGAAGATCCGTTTGACGAAAATGATTTTGATTCTTTTGCCCGATTTTTGGAAGACCACGGCAGTAAATGCTTAATTGCCGGAGATGATTTAACCGTTACAAATGCACAGAAAATAGCCGATGCATACACCAAAAAAGCAGTTAATGCTGTGATAATTAAGCCGAATCAAATCGGCACGATAACAGAAGCTCTTTATGCGGTAGCAAAAGCGCAGGAATTCGATTGGAAAGTTGTGGTATCACACAGATCAGGTGAAACTAATGACGATTTTATCGCAGATTTTGCCTATGGAGTTGGCGCAGACGGTTTCAAACTTGGAGCTCCCGCAAGAGGCGAGAGGGTTGCGAAATATAATCGCCTTATCGCTATTGAGAAGGAGACAGATTAGATTTTTGATATACATACACCAAAAGAAAGTTTTATAACATCAAAAAAGCCGTCTCAATAGACGGCTTTTTTATTCACTATATATTATTTTCTGCGCGTCAACGGCATGCCGATCATTAAAGCGGCAAGGCCCATAAAGATGAAAGCAGCGCCAAGACCCATAACAAGTTCAGAAAGTTTCCAGGCCATATAACCTTGAAGTAGTGCGCTCTGTAGAGTGGTGGATTGGGTCCAGATATCTCTTGCGGCGTTGAGCATCATGACAGGCTTTCCATCTTCGCCGATTATTTGATTTCCTGCCTCATCAAGTTTAGGGATTGTACGCGGCATTTCAGCAAAGGTCAGACCCTTAGTGCTAGTTAATGTATGCTCGCGAATGATTTCTCTTTGCCACAGCAAAGCATCGGGAAGTTTAGCTTCCGCCAGCGGCTTGCCTTGATACACGGCAGGAACAAATTCTGCTACAGCCTCATCTCTAGTGCCATCAGCTTTTTCCGCAACGCCCAGCGCTATTTTTTCAGCAGCAACATTAGCCTTAACATCTTTTTGCGCCTGGAAACCCTGCACGGCCATTAAGGTTCCCGCGCCAATAAAAGATACGGCGATCAAAATAATCCAACCAATAAAATATTTATGCATATTTATATTCCTTTTATTTAATATATATTTAATACCTTTATTATAGCACAGCGCCGTCATCGTTGAGGGTCTAGCGCAAAGCCGTCACACGCAGCAGCTAAACAGAAAAAGGAACCACTCAGTAAAATTTTAACAAATAAAAACCCAAGCAATTGCAAAATACCCTTAAAATAAAAGGTTAATTGTAAAGCCAACACGACGCAAGGCATAATATATAACGACTGAAAAGACGTCATTTTATATTAACTTTTAAAAGCAAGCATCGAAATATTTAGTGGAGGCCTAGATTTATTAAAATTGCCCCATCTTTTTATATTTTTAGGCGTTTTTGATGAAAAATTGACTTAGTAACGATATGAGCATAAAATAAGAAAGGAATGAATAAATTTATTTTAACAATTTTGCTTCTTTTAACCGTAATCTCGCTCGGCAGTTTGGGTTTTTTTGCTATGGGACATCACGCGGATCATGACGGATGCATTGCGGCAGTGGCAAATAATGTTGTGTGTGCGGCGTCTGTCAGCGGCCTCCAATTTGTAGCATTTCATTTAAACGCTTTTAAAAGTTTTACGTTGGGGCTGGTGAATGATGTATTAACAACAACCTTCTTTTTATTTGCGTTAGTTTTTGCAGGGATCTTTGTCTTATTTAAAAATAGATATTTAGAATTAATTCAAAAGAATCATTTTAAGATATTCAGATATAGCCTGGAATTATCTATTGTTTTTTTAGAGTATAAACTTATCCGCTGGTTAGCTATTCACGAAAATAGTCCTTCTGGCGCATAAAAGACGCTTTTAAAAACCGTTTGTCGAATGGTTTTGTTTAGCGTCTTTTTTCATCCCGCAAAAATCGGGATTTTTGTTTATATCTAAATTTATATGAAAAAAAATATCATTATAAGTATCTTGTTCTGTGTGGCGGTTGTAGCAGGTGTAGTTTTATTGGTTGCTAAGTCCGCAGCTACTTCTGATGGCGGGGTAAATAGCGGCGGGATTGACTCAAGCTTTCTTTCTGCCGAAGAAACATATTTTGATTTCGGGACCGTTTCAATGTCTAAGGGCAAAATAAGCCACGACTTCAAAATTCGGAATACTAGTACAAATTCGGCAACTATTAAAAAAGTTTACACTTCCTGTATGTGCACGAGCGCGACTTTAAAGATGGGCGATGAACAAATGGGGCCTTATGGCATGATGGGACACGGAGCTATTCCTACAATAAACAAAATGATGGCTGTAGGCGAAGAGGCCACAATTACTGTCGTGTTTGACCCAAATGCTCACGGCCCCGCCGGAGTAGGACTTATACAGAGGACAGTTACAATTGAAAATGACGGGAAACCGATAGAGTTCTCGTTTAAGGTAATAGTTACTCCTTAATAAGTTAAATTATGATTAAAAAATCTTTAGGGATTGTAATGTTGGGATTTGTTGTTATTGGAACATTTTTGTTCTTTAGATTCAGTAATAGCGGTATGGCGGTTTTGTGGGGTCTAAGTAAAGAAGGAACGTGGCTGTTGCCTTTAGTGGTGGTGGCTTCACTTATCGATAGTATTAATCCTTGTGCCTTCTCTATTTTGCTTGTGACCATAGCTTTTCTTTTCAGTTTGGGTCGTATGCGTTCAAGTATTCTGACAATAGGCGGTTTTTATATCGCAGGCATCTTTACTGTTTATGTATTGATAGGCTTGGGAATACTTCAAGCATTGCATTTGTTTAATACGCCGCATTTTATGTCGAAGGTGGGAGCTTTTATGCTTATAGGTTTGGGAGGAATAAATTTAATAAATGAATTTTTCCCTTCTTTTCCCATAAAATTAAAAATTCCTGATTTTACCCATAAAAAGATAGCACAGCTTGTTGAAAAAGCATCTTTACCGACGGCATTTTTTATGGGCGCATTGGTCGGGTTATGCGAGTTTCCGTGTACCGGAGGACCCTATCTTTTGGTGCTGGGGCTTTTGCATGACCAGGGAACATATATTAAAGGGTTGGGTTATTTGCTGCTGTATAATATTATTTTTGTTTTACCTCTTGTGTTGGTTCTCCTTATGGCAAGCGATAATTCACTTCTTAGTAAAGTTCAGAGATGGCGTAAGAACAATCTTTCAAGGATGCGTTTATTTAGCGGTATAGCCATGGTCACCTTGGGTCTTATAATTTTATCTATGTAATTAATCTTAAATAAAACATATGAATGACGATAAAAAATTTGAAGAGCTTTTGGATAAAGTTCAAAAGTTAAAAAAGGGAAACAAAATAGACCTCTCGCTTGAAGAAGATTTGAGTATTGCGATCATGAATTTGATCAGTCTAGAAGAACATTTCTTTTTCACCGCTATGAAGACCCAAAAACCTGATTATCTTGATATGCTAAACGAAACTCGCGCCATAAGAAAAATCATGCTTGCGCGCATGATAGATAAGCATGAGGGGGAAACTTGGTGTGTCTCGAAACATCTGCTTGCGGCAACCATGCGCCTTCTTGAGGTTGGGACAAAGTATCTTTCAGACGGCAAAAAGAAGGAAGCTACGGAAGTATTCGAAAGCGCGCATAAGATATATGCAATGTTTTGGGCTTTGAGACTTAAACTTATTGATATGCAGGGAGTTGCCAAATTGCCTGAAGATAAATTAAATATCCACGATAAAAATAAAGGTAAAAGTCGAGCGTGGAATGTTGAGGACATAGTTAATAAATTAGTTGATTGCTGCAATGAATAACAAAAACAAAAAATTAAATAAGGTTTTTGGAGGTATTCTAGTAGCAATTATTTTTGTTGCTTTCTCAATATGGCTTACAGAAGCTTTCAAGAGTGTACCTCAAGGTAAGTATGATAATTTTGCTCAGTGTCTTACCGATAAAGGAATTATTATGTACGGGGCTGATTGGTGCCCGCATTGCCAAAACGAAAAAAAGGTTTTTGGCGATTCATTTAGGTTAATAACCTATGTTGAATGCCCCGATAATCCACAGCAATGCACTGACGCAAATGTAGAAAATTATCCAACATGGATTTTATCTGACGCCAGGCGTCTTGTGGGGGAGCAGGGTCTTGAAAAGTTATCAGAAGAAAGCGGCTGTATTTTGCCGCAAGAAGATTAAAAAATATTAACTTTTAAAATTTAAAATATTATGGAAAACAATAACCAAGAATTTTTAGAGCCGATATTACATCCTAAGTTAGGTATACCGGCCGCACTTATTTTAAGCGCTTCAATCATTTCCGGCACTATCCTTTATGCGGCAATTATGCTGAATAAGTCATTAGTAAATTCTGACATAGCGAATAATAAAAACGCATTGATTTCGACGTTGTCGCAAGGAACCGAAAATAATCAGTTAGGAGAGGAAGCCGGCTCATCCGCAACAAGCGCATTAAATGCGGCGGTTGAACAACAGGTACTTCCCGCAGAAGGAATCGTGTTGCCCGTTTCCTGGGGAGATATTGGCATGAAATTAGTAAATGCGGGCGTTATTGATAGATCAAAGTTTGATGCGCTATATGCTGAGCGCGGCGGATTGGGATCCGAAGAAAAAGCCCTCATCGAAAGTGCCGATAACGGACAATTAAAGATTACAGCTCAAAATTCAAGTTATATCCTTAATTTGTTGTGGGCTTTTGGTTTAAGCAATAAAAATCAAATTTTGGATAAAGGGCCTATGCAGGATAAACAATATGGTGGCGCGGGCAATTTTGCTTCAACCGGCGGATGGTCGTTGGCCAAAGGTAACGCCATGGATCATTACAGCGCGTATTCATTCATTAGTCTTACGCCAGACCAACAAGCATTGGTAGAGCGAGTCAGTCAAAATATTTATCGTCCTTGTTGCGGTAATTCTACTTATTTTCCTGATTGCAACCACGGCATGGCTATGCTCGGATTGCTTGAACTTATGGCCGCACAGGACGTAAGCGAACAGGATATGTATAAGGTTGCGCTTCAAGTAAATTCATTTTGGTTTCCGGATACATACCTTACCATTGCACAGTATTTTGATTCAAAGGGTATTAATTGGGATCAGGTCGATCCAAGCGCTGTTTTGGGAGCCAACTATTCTAGTTCCTCCGGCTATCAGCAGATAAAAAATCAGGTTGCGGCACCAGCACAGAAAAGTAGCGGGGGAGGATGTGGAGTCTAGATGCTGAAAAATTATGAATAACTATAAGCACATCTCTCATGAAAAACATGAGATAATTTACATCTGTCCAATGCATCCTGAAATACGACAAGACAAGCCGGGGATGTGTCCTGAATGCGGCATGAATTTGGTTCCCGTGAAAAAGAAAAAGGATTATATGGAGCATGATATGCACGATAAGTCCTTCGATGCGGCTCAGGATAAACACGCAGGCCACAAAACAGAGTCTTTTTTGCGTAAATTTTGGATAGTATTGGCGTTAACAATTCCAATTCTTGTGTATTCGGAATTGCCGGAAAAAGTCTTCAGTTGGAGCGCTCCAAAATTTCCCGGTTCTGATTTTTTGATTCTGGCTCTTGCTTCAATCGTGTTTTTTTACGGTGGTTCGATATTTTTGACAAGTGCATGGAGAGAGCTCAAATCACGTCTTCCTGGAATGATGACCCTTATCGCTTTGGCAATTATCGCAGCATATTCTTTTAGCGTCTTTTCAGTTTTAAGCGGCAGGGAGCACACACTATTTTGGGAGCTTTCTACTCTTATTGCAGTGATGCTTCTTGGTCATTGGATCGAGATGCGGGCGGTAAGGGGCGCGCAAGGAGCGCTTAAAGAACTGGCAAAGTTACTGCCGGATACCGCGGAAGTTATACGCGGTAATACCATTCAAATAATCCCGCTTAACGAATTAAAATCTCAAGATTTGGTTTTGGTTAAGCCCGGAGGCAAGGTGCCCTCGGATGGACAAATTATCGAAGGTCATTCGGAATTAAACGAATCTATTATAACAGGAGAGTCTAAGCCCGTTTTAAAAAAAGTAGATGATGAAGTGATCGCAGGATCCATAAACGGCGACGGCGCTTTGATGGTAAAGGTAACAAAAATCGGGGAAGCAACTTTTTTGGCTGGCGTGATGCGTTTGGTGGCGGACGCGCAGGCATCTAAATCACGTCTTCAGATGCTTTCTGACAAAGCTGCTTTTTATTTGACTTTGCTTGCGGTTATATCAGGCGGCATTACTTTTGTAGCGTGGCTTTTGGCCGGTCCTCCAAATGGGGGAGATATTGTTTTTGCTACAGAACGGTTAGTTGCGGTTTTGGTTATTACCTGTCCTCATGCGCTTGGACTCGCTATTCCTCTAGTCGCTTCTATTTCTACAACAATGGCGGCACGCAACGGTCTTTTGATCCGTAAACGTTTGTCGCTTGAAGCGGCTCGTAAAATAAACGTTGTTCTTTTTGATAAGACAGGCACGTTAACCCGCGGGGAATTTGGTGTTGATGCCATAATTGTAAATAGCGGAAAAACTGAAAATCAAGTGCTTGAACTGGCCGCCTCAATAAATAGCCACTCAGAACATCCTCTTGCTAAAGCAATAGTTGAAGAGGCACAAAAAAGAAATATTTTACTTATCGGAGTTAAAAATTTTGAGCGTATCGCAAGCGGTGGAGTTAAGGGACTGCTTGGCAATTCAGAGGTTTCAGTTGGTAACGATAGATTGCTTGGGGAATTGGGTGTTGTTTTGCCGCCAGAATTTAAATCTCGCGCGGAGATTCTTTCCCGACAAGGTAAAACAGTTATTTATGTGGTTGCCGACAAAGAACTTATTGGCGGCATTGCGCTTGCCGATATTATCCGCGAAGAATCGCGTGAAGCCATCAAAGCTCTTAAGGAATTAGGCGTAAAAATAGCAATGGTCACCGGTGACTCCGAAGACGTTGCGAAATGGGTTTCTAAGAAGCTTGGGGTTGATGAGTATTTTGCCAAAGTTTTGCCGCATGAAAAATCAGAAAAAGTAAAATTTTTGCAGGCCAAAGGAGATAAAGTGGCTATGGTAGGGGATGGCGTGAATGATGCGCCCGCACTTGAACAGGCCGATCTTGGTATTGCCATTGGTGCCGGCACAAACGTAGCAATTGAATCAGCCGGCATAATACTGGTTAAGAGTGATCCCCGTGACATTCCCAAAATTATAAGATTATCCAAGTTTACTTATAATAAAATGATCCAAAATCTATTTTGGGCAACCATATATAATATTATTGCGTTGCCTATTGCCGCAGGAATTCTGGCCTCTAAAGGTATTATTCTTCAGCCCGCGGTTGCCGCGGTATTTATGTCACTTTCAACCGTTATTGTGGCATTTAACGCTTTGCTTTTACGCAGACAAAAAATTTAAATTATATGCAGAACTATAATAAAAGTATATTAATACCCGCTACTCCAGAAAATATTTTTGCCTATATAGACGACCATGCTCGTTTTTCAGCGCATATGAGCAAATCGTCTTGGATGATGGGCGGAGAGAGTATGGATGTTACGGCTGATGAGGGGCGAGGTCAGGAAGTGGGGTCTCATATCCGTTTAAAAGGGAAGATTTTTGGAATTTCACTTTATCTAGACGAGGTAGTCACGCAGCATGATCCGCCGCATTTAAAGACGTGGGAAACGGTTGGGATACCCAAACTTTTAGTTATTGGTAATTACCGCATGAAAATATTAATTGAGCCAAAAGAAACAGGAGCGCTCTTTTCGGTATCTATAGATTATGATCTGCCCATAACAAATACTTGGTTGGGGAAATTGTTCGGCAAGATATATGCGAAATGGTGCGTTGAACAAATGATCACGGGCACACGCAAGTATTTTAATGCGTAAAATTCTTAACAAAGCTATAAGATTTAAAGTTGATATATAAAAATACCCACTTGTTATGCGGGTGTTTTTAGTTCATTTTTTAGCGAATTTCGGTTTGTTCCCATATAAGGTCAAAGTACATTCGATAAGTTTTTGCTACATCCGAATCTTCTATTATTAATGCGGTGGGGGGATTGCGGCGCAACGAGATTATGGCAACCAGATTCCCGGATACATATGTTGCAGTATGGAATTCATAATTGCGCGGTATAAATCGAGTTTGGCGGAATTCTTGCATATCCCGTTCTTTCATTTTTAAAGATCCCGAAGTGCGGTTCGTGAGCATTTTTATGGGTATTCTTTTTGCGATTCTTTGGTCTATAAAATCATGAAAATATTCAGGTGCGATTTTTTCCATATCTTCAATTTCGGTAATAACCACAAAAGGCCTTTGTTCCTGAAGCAGACGCCAGAAAATAAGGCGTAGTCCTTCTTTGCCGTTAAAATAATGAACGCGCGGCATATCACGCAAAATGCGATGATGTTTTTCAAGACGAGGAAGAGCGTCGCGGAATTCTTGCAGTTGTTGAGATAAGCGATCCAGAAGTTGTTTTGGCGGTATTACAATAAAAAATTTACGCTTGCGTTTAATAATAATATCGATAAAACCACCCGTAAAAAGTTTCTCGAGTATAGAGTGGCAGGTCATTCGCGGCATGCGCGTTTTGCGTACTATGTCGGCAAGTGTAGATTCCGGATAATCAAGCAAGGCCAAATATATCTTTGCTTCTTTGCGGGACAAGCCAATGTTTTCAAGAATTGTATGTAGTTGTTTTTCGTCCATAAATAATGACGACTTTTATGTCATCTTTTATTATACGCTTAAACGGTAAAAAGCAAATAAAATCAAAGGTTTTCAAGAAGGCAGCCGAGAGTATTGACATTTTAGTAATTTTGTTGTCTATTTTTTAGGTGAATGATATAGCAGAGTTGATAAAAGATTTATTATGTATATAACAATTATTTATCGAAATAGACAAAAAGGCGACCAATACGAACCCGGTTTTATAATTACGGAGCATACGGAAAACGGGAACGTTGTTGCTAACTTGCCGTATTGGTATACGGATGTCCGGTGCGATACCTTAGAAGAAAGCCGACATGTCGCTCATTTTTTGGCACGCACAGAAATCACGCGCCGTTATCCTGCGGGAATTGTCGTCCGGGAACAAAACGCAGAAGCAGCCACCATTGCACAATCTTATGGGGATACAAATTATTCACCCGATTTGACTTTGACAAAAAGCGATCTGTTTATGATCTTTGGCTCAACGTTCCTGTATAATACGGGTAGGGTTCGAATGATGCCAGGCGATAAATTATTTAACAGAACAGTTAAGCGTATACTTAAACACGAAATGCGGCACGCTGAACAGGTTAGAAAATCTGAAATTTCGGCTCAAAAACAAAAAATGAAAGAAAGAGAGAGTTATTATCCGTCAACATATTAGTTTTATATATGAAGGTAAAACCGGAAATAAGACAAAAAGCCATGCATTTTTTAAAAAATAATAATGTAATGGCACTTGCAACAATAGGAGAAGACGGCAAGCCTCAAGTTGCCGTTGTTTATTATGCTATAGATAGCGAGTTTAATTTTTATGTTTCAACGCGTAAGAAGACCAGAAAATTCAGAAATATTCTTAAAAACCCGGACGTTTCTTTTACCATAGGAACGGGTCCCAAGGTTATTACTATTCAGGGTGGGGGAGAGGCAGAGTGGAGCGAAGAGAAAGCAAATAAATTTGTTTGGAGTCTTATTGAGAATTTTGATATTATAAAGGTTTCTATCCGCTGGCCGCTTCGCATACTTCCGCATAAAGACGTCGTGGTAATTAAAATAAAACCCAACTGGATGATTTTGTTAGATCTTGAAGGTGGGGTGCCCATAGAAGATTATGAGGTAAATTTTCAACGGGTTTTATAGAGATATATCGACAAGAGCACAATTTTTAAGTTATGCTCTTTTTAGTACTTTTTTAAAGGAGAAAGAAGTGAAACTTGTTTATGCGCAAGAACCTTTTCCTGAAGATCTTGAAAACTCGATTTTTTTAGCCGGTCCAACACCGCGTTCGCCCGAAGTTAAATCTTGGCGACCAGACGCCCTCACGATCCTTAGAAAGAAGAGTTACAAAGGAATTGTTTTTATGCCCGAGCCACGCGATGGAAGTTTTGATGGAGATTTTGATTATAATGAACAGATAGAATGGGAAGCTAGGGGATTAGAGTTAGCCGATTGTATTCTTTTTTGGGTTCCTCGTGACCTTAAAACTATGCCGGGTTTTACCACAAACGTGGAATTTGGGTTATGGGTTAGTTCGGGCAAAATTGTTTTTGGAGCTCCGGAAAATGCACCCAAAACTAAATACTTGAGAATTTACGCCGATAAATATGGAATCCCGTCATCTGATACTCTTGAGCAGACAATTAGCGACGCTTTAAATATGTTAAAAAATAAAAACCCTGTTTAATAACGGGGTTTTATTTTTATTTAAGGCATCCAAATATACCAAGGTCCGGGGTTTGCAAGCATCAGCGATACAGCGTTTATTTCGGGGAAAAGATTTGTTTTCATTTCAAGCGCACCCAAAAGGTTGCCAAACCTAGATTGCTTCGGTAGTAGTTTTACCCAGGAATATCTATCGAGCGGGATGTTTGGATATCTTTCTTTCAGATAATGAAGGAAAGCAGCTCTTGTTTGATATATGGTACCAATGCCATCTATTAAGCCAAGAGCTTTAGCCTCTTGGGCATGGAATACTTTAGCAGAAAAAACTTCTTCTTCGCCAGCAATATCCCGGTTTATACGAACAAGCATCTTGAAGCGTTCAAAGGTATGCGCCAGAAGTCCTTCCAGGTATTCTCTTTCAATTTCGTTCATTGGTTTGAATTGAGAAAATGCGTCTTTTAACGGAGCGGATTTTATGGTTTCGGCTTTAATGCCTATTTTTGCGAGTCCTTCGGAAACATCTATTTTTTGCATGATCACGCCTATTGAACCGATCCAAGCTGACGGCTGAGCAAATATTTTGTTTGCGCCAAGCGCGGCCATATATGAACCCGAAGCGCAAATGCCATCAGCATAAGCAAAGATGGGTATTTTTTGTCTGATTAGATCCAATTCGGTATATAATGCTTCGCTTGCTGTAGCCATGCCACCGGGAGAATTTATCCGTAAAAATACTCCGCGGGCATTGGGATCATTTCTTATCCGTTGTGCAATTACCTCAAAGTATCGCGCACTTACCTGTGCCGGGTTGCGCCGCATGAGGCCACCACCGGAAGCTTCATCTACTATGGGTCCGCATAAGTCAACTGTATATATTTTATATTTTCCATTACCGTTGCCATCAACTATGTGTTCCACAAGCTGCATTAGTTTTCCGCCTTTCTTTTGTAAAATTGCTGGGCTCAGTATAACAAGAGAGGGTTATTTGGTCAAAATAATTTTTGCCTTATAGTAATTTAAGTAATATAGTTTATTTCATATGCCAGGTAGTGAAAATTCGACTGTTCGCCTATGGCGAACAAAGAATATTATTATCCAGCATTAAAAAATCAAATTTATATGATAATTAAGTAGAAATTTGTAAATAAATAGTCGAATTTCTACTACCTGGTATGCCCGAATTACCCGAAGTAGAAATAACCATGCGAAAACTTGCGCCTCAAATAAAGGGACGCAAGATAATATCTTTTGTTAGCGATTGGCCGCGCGGATTGCGGGCCGAATATAAAATACCGTATTTGCAAAAAGATATTTTTGGAAGGAAAATCGAGCAACTTTCGCGAATAGGGAAAGTTTTATTTCTGCATCTTTCACCGGCCGGTAAGAGAAAAATTTCTGTAAAGTTAGCGTTTCACCAGCGCATGTCGGGGCGCTTGGCGGTTTTAGATCGGAATGAAGTTGAAAAAGCCACTAAACACGCACGGATAAGAATAGGTTTAGATAACAATAAATTTCTTGTGTTTTTTGATCCGCGTAAATTTGGCGTTGCCTGGTATGGACACGATAAAGTTTTAAATAAGGATAAATATTTAAATACTCTGGGTCCTGATGCGCTTGCCGTGTCTTGGCGGGAATTCAATAAACGTTTGGAAGAGGGTAAGGGAACCCGTTCGATGGGTTCGACAGGCTCACCACAGGCAAGCTCAGGGCAAGCAATAAAACCATTTTTGTTAAAACAGAACATTCTTGCCGGCATAGGAAATATTGTTGTAGACGAGACATTGTGGTTTGCAAAAATACATCCTCAAAATAAAATAAATTATTTAAGTTTAAAACAACGACGAGCTTTATTTTTAGCGCTTAAAAAAGTTTTAAAACGCAGCATTGCTATGGGTGGAAGTTCTATGCGCGATTGGCTGCATCCGGATCAAAGCAGGGGAGGATATCAGGATAACTGGCGGGCTTACGGTAGAGCAGGACAAAAATGTTATCGTTGTAGCCGCATACTTAAGAAAAGTATTGTTGGTGGTCGTGGAACCACGTATTGTCCCTTTTGCCAAAGGGTTTAATGAAAGTGTAAAATTTTGCTATCGCAAAGCGGAACGCGTTATTAATCGTATTCCTTGAAAGACAAGGTCGAAGACCTTATAATATATGAATGGAAAATCAACAACCCTCTAATACACAAAGTCCCGTAGCTTTAGCTGCTCAACCGGCACAAAAACTATCAAGCCAGGGAAAAGTTATATTTGCCGTGGCTATTTTTATTTTGGTGGCAATATTTGGCGTTGGTATGAATTGGATATTTTCCGTCAGTCCTGCTAACGCGCCATTCTTTTTGTTTGATTATGCCGTGGGTTTGTCGATGATCTTCTTGCCCTGTACTCTTCCGCTCGCATTTGTTGTGGTTCCTCTGTCTATGGGTAAGGGTTACGCAAAGGGACTTGGTATAGCTCTTTCTTTTGGCATTGGCGTCGCGATGACCCTTAGTTTTTATGGGGCCTTAATTGGAGCTTTCGGCCAGGCATTGGGAATTGCTAATGTTGAGCTGGCAAAAAATATACTTTATGCAATTGCCGGCGCTATGGCAATATTTTTTGCTCTGGGCGAGATAGGTCTGACCAATATGCGCATGCCTTCTTACAGCGGAAAGATACCCGATTTTATTCAAAAGAGACAGGATTTTTTGAAAGCAGGAATGTTGGGGTTGTTTTTGGGAAACGTCGGTGTGGGATGTCCTAATCCCTTGTTTAACGCTGTTATAATCCCAAAAATAATAGCCGAAGGAGATATATTTCAGGGTTGGTTAATAATGTTGGTCCAGGCGTTGGGCAGGTTTACGCCTCTTCTTTTGTTGGCCATGTTGGGCATTCTTGGCGTTAACGCAACCACTTTTCTTATTAAGAGAAGGGGAATAGTTGAACGCGCTACCGGATGGGCAACTGTTTTTGTCGGAGGTTTCATGCTTACTTTGGGTTTATTCACTCATGATTGGTATGTTTATTCCGGCACGCATAGTTTACTTGAAACAATAACGCGGGAAGAAACAATCACTAATATGTTGGGCAGTAGAATTGCAACGTTAGGCCACACGCATGCGGCACCCATGGGATTGGGATTATTTGGTCAGCCGCTTTGGTGGGGTTCATGGTTTATGGTGGCAGTATGGCTATTTCCTTTGTGGTGGTATTGGTCGCGCAAGAGAAAAGAAGCAAAAAGCGCGTCTGACGCAGACAAGCCCTTGTTACAGACTAAAGTACGATGGATGGCATCTTTTCTAGTGACTTTGTCTTTGTTGTTGGCATTAATTTTTGGTTACGCTTTACCGAATTGGTTTATTACAAAAATAGCACCAATGCATGACACCCAAGGAATTGAGGAAGAAGCGCCTACGGCTATTGCTTGTCTAACAGCCGGACCTTATCCGCTTCAGATCGAAGTTCCAACAGAGTTATCTTTCAAGTTTTTGGAATCAGGGGATTGCGCCAATTCAGAGACACATAAATTGCTTAAACCCATAGGCATTGAACACGAACGCATAATGCACGTACTTATCGTTAAGGAAGATTTCAGCACATTCGCCCACATTCACCCTGAAGATTTGGGGCCAATAACACAAGAAATGATCGATAATTCACGTTTTGAGGTTAATTATACTTTTCCATCTGAAGGCGTGTGGAGAATAGTAGCTCAAGTTTTACACGATAACACGCACACTATTACTAAATCATTTAATTTAGTTATCGGAGAAAATTTAAGCCCGGTTCTTATAACTAAAGATTTAGCTGTAAATAAAGTTTTTAGTGCGGAAGACGCTTCTATCTATAACGTAAGTATTGCGCCCGACGGCAAGATCCTTGCCGGACATCAGGCAATCATAAATTATCATTTCGAAAAAGACAGAAAACCGGTCACCGACCTTTCTCCATATTTGGGAGCCGCGGCCCACTTTGCTATTTGGAGCGTTGATTTGGGTTCGTTTGTGCACGAACACGGTGTGCTTGAGGTGAGTGAAGATGGCACTGAAGATCATCACGGCGCAATAAATATTGTCTATGCGCATGGGGATGAAAATGAACCAATTAGCGATGGCCACGCGGACGAACACGAACTTTCGACTAGTTTTGGTCCGGACGTTAAATTATTCTATGTTTTCCCATACCCCGGGTTATATAAAATATTCGGACAGTTCAAACATGGGGACCAGGTAATAACAACCGATTTTATGGTTATAGTTGATCCGGATGATCATGGAATGATGATGGATGAAGGCGAAGATCACAGGCATTAAAAATATACGATAACTAAACCGTTCAGCTCTAATTAACACTCAACGAAGAAAAAGCGCATTGGTAAAACAATGCGCTTTTAAATAAATAGAATTATTGAATAGAAATTAGGACCGGACGGTTTTTATTTGCGCGGGCATAATAGATATGATATTTTGGAGGTGCGTTCTTTAAAAAATAGCTGAGGCAAGAAATGCCCAGATTTTATAACGATTTATATGTAGAAAAATGGATTAAAGAACACCGCATTCCTGATTTTGGTCCTCTCGATATGAAGGCAATGGCTAAAAATTTTAATATGAAAATAGTTTTTAAGGATCTTTTACGCGCTAAAGGTTATTTAGTTCCTTCGGCCAAGTTTGGGTATACAATTGAGATTGATACGAAAGATTCTTATAGCGAACGATTATTCACATTTGCTCATGAAATCGGTCACTATTTTACGATTACGATGCTGGGCTGGACAGCGAGATATTACAATGAGGGTGCGCATGCCGATTGCGAATTGTTTTGTGATTGGTTTGCCCGAGAACTTTTGTTGCCAAGGAGGTGGTTAGATAAAATGCCCTTTAATGATTTATACAGTTCATATATTGCTATTTCTGATCTTTGTGTGAGCGAAGAAACTTTTTTACTTCAGTGTATGGCTCGAGGCGACATTTCGCCCCAATTTAAAATGTCATCCGATGAGATTTTATGTTTAGTGTGTTGCAATTATGAATATTATCGGAGGTCTTGCAGCTGTCAGCCGCAACGAGAAAAAATAAGAAATTCGGCTCGTTTGCAAAGAGATTCACAACTTATGCTGCCCTTAAATTTTAAATATTAAAAACACCTCGTATAACGAGGTGTTTTCTTCTGCACGAAAAAATTAATTTTGCGCAGGGCTTGCGCCGTAACCAACTTCTTCAACTGCTTTTACCACGGTTTCCTGATTGATTTTTTCATTATCATATTCAACCTCGCCAAGTTTTGTATTGTAGTCAATAAAAGCATTTTTAACTCCATCCGTATTGGAAAGAAACATTTGGATACCTGCGGCACAAGCACCGCAATGCATTCCGGTAATATTGAATTTTTCTTTGACAACAGCCATGCCGTAATTGCCTGCGAGCTTCGCGAGCAGTTGCAATTACGTGCATCCTGAGCGAAGTCGAAGGATTAAATTAATTTTTAAACTTTTGGTTGAGTGTCGTTTTTAGGTGGTTCTTTGCTTTGCTTTAATTTGAGCCAAACAAAATATCCTCCTGCTCCGACAGCTGCTGCGCCAAAGACTGCAATCGCACCAGGACTTACTTCGCCGGAACGTCTTTCAGGTCCAGTTGTTTCTTCGTGTTCATCCACAACATCGCCATGAGCTAAAACAATAGGCGCTCCACTTAGAAAAATTATAGTAAGTAAGGATAAAATATATTTCATCCCGTTAGAAGTCTGTAGTAATTGTTAATTTTTACAATTATCCAATTGATACAGACTTGAGTTTAATGTCCCGTTATTTTGCGCATAAAAATTTGAACTAAATTTTTATGCCGAAGACTTCTAACGGGATTTCATACTATTAATGTTAACTCTTCAATTCTGTCCTTGCAAATTTGGGTTCGCGGTAGCGTTTAAGGAGTAGGGAATTGGCAACCACCGAAACAGATGAGAAGGCCATGGCAAAGCCGGCTATTTCAGGGCGTAAAGAGGTTTTGGTGAATGTTAAGAAGAAATCGCCAAGCCATTGACCCAGAGTCGGAATTTGTGCCAAGGTCTGCGAAACTCCTAACACCCAAGCTGTTGGTTCAACGCCTGTTGCGGTTGCTTGAGTTGTAAGTAATAGGTGCATGCCGCTTGCTACGGGTATTGCTACAATATTATAAACAAAAGCCCAAAAGAAATTCCCCCAAATTTTTCTAACAGTTTTTTTAGAAAGATCTATCGCAGTTACAACGTCACGAAGGTCGTCTTTAATTAAAATTATCTCTCCGGTCTCAACGGCAACGTCTGTTCCTGAGCCCATAGCAATACCAAGATTGGATTTGGCTAAAGCCGGCGCGTCATTGATACCGTCTCCGACCATTGCCACTATTTTACCTTGCTTTTGAAGGTCGGCTATTAAACCTTCTTTATTTTGCGGAAGAACTTTAGCAAAATATTTATCTATGCCTAGTTGTTTTGAAATTGCCTGGGCGGTTTTTTCGTTATCGCCTGTTATCATTATTATTTCCTTTTTCATTTTTTTAAGTTCCGCGATCGCTTCTTTGGCATAGGGTTTAAGTGTATCGGCAATACCCAAAAGTCCGATGAGTTTGTTTTCGTAGACAACATACACTACGGTTTTTGCTTCGCTTTGTAGTCTGTCAGAATCCGTAGCTTGCGAAACAATGGCAATATTGTTTTCTTCCATAAAAGTATCGTTGCCTATTAGAAGCACCTTTCCTTCAATTGTTGCGCTAATGCCCTTTCCTGAAACTGCCTTAAAATTTTCAACCGTAGGCAACGTTTGATTTTCTCCGGCTTTTACAACAGCTTTTGCGAGAGGATGTTCTGAGCCTTTTTCCGCGGCCGCGGAAAGACGTATAAGTTCATCTTTTGAGATATCTCCGCCAATAGGAATAATATCAGTGACAGTGGGTTCGCCTTTTGTTAACGTTCCTGTTTTGTCAAAAGCGATTGCAGTGATTTTGTGTGCTTTTTCAAGAGCTTCAGCTCCTTTGATAAGAATGCCGGATTCGGCGCCTCTGGCCGTGCCAACCATAAGGGCCGTTGGCGTAGCCAATCCCAAGGCGCATGGACAGGAAACTACAAGGACCGCAATGGCAAACAGCAGTGAAGGTGTAGCGGTGTATCCTTGTACGAAATACCAGAAAGCAAAAGTTATTATTGAGAAAACAATTACTATTGGCACAAAACGTTCTGAAATTTTGTCGGCCACATCCTGTATCGGAGCTCGCGTTGATTGAGCCTCTTCAACCAGACGCACTATCTGGTATAGCAGTGTATCCTTGCCGACTTTGGTGGCTTTGCACGTGAGCAGTCCGTAGCTGTTTACGGTTGCTCCAATAACTTCATCCCCAGTTTTTTTATTTACCGGCATAGATTCTCCGGTGACAACTTTTTCATCTAATGCTGACTCGCCTGATAAAATTATGCCGTCTGTGGGAACTTTACTGCCCGGTTTTACGATAAAGGTATCGTTAACTACAAGTTCGGCCAAAGATATCTCTAGTTCTTGGCCACCGCGCACCACAAGTGCTTTTTCAGGAGCTAAATTGAGAAGTTTGCGTATAGCCTCGGATACTTTACCGCGAGATAACGCTTCAAAATATCTTCCAAGTATAATGAATGACATTAGGGCTGCGCTTGATTCCCAGAACGGATGATCAAAACCTTCCCAGAATTGGTTGAGGAATGGAATATCGGAAAAAATGAACCCAAAAAATGACATAAAATATGCCGCACTGGTTCCAAGAACCACCAGTACATCCATGGACGAGGATCCAACTTTGAGCGCCGTGTAGGCATTGCGATAAAATGGCCATCCTACCCAGAATTGTATAGGCGTTGTCATGATCCAATAAATCCAGTTGAGATCAAGTAATGTACCGCCTATACATCCGTTTGCTCCATCCAATAAACCTCCGGCGCCAAAACATAACGCGTGAATATGCGTTAAGTTAAACATGTGTGTTGCCATGTAATAACCTATAATCGGGGAGGCAAGAATAAAGGAAATTATTGTGCGATTGCGTAGGGAACGGAGGTTCATCTTGCGCTGTTTTTCGGCTTCCTCCTCCTCATTTGCTCCTTCTTTTGGTAGAATAAGAGTGTAACCTATTTTTTTGAGCAATTCTTCTATTTTACTCAGCTGCACTTTTGAAGCATCGTATTCAAGCGCAAGGCGCTCTGTGCCGTAATTTGCCGAAGCAGAAATAATTCCCGGAACACGCGATAAGGTTTTGTTTATAAGAATAGAACAAGAAGCGCAGTGCATTCCTTGTACTTTGTAATAGATGTGTTCGTTTGGCATAGTATTTTTATATGAATCTCGTTAGAAGTCTTCGGCATAAAAATTTAGGATTAAATTTTTATGCGCAGAATAACGGGAGGCTATTAACAAGTATATATAAGCTAGATTATTTTAAAGATTAATAATTAATACAGACTTCTAACGGGATGAATAAATTTAAGTTAATGAGCATCTTCTTTGTGTTTTTGATGGTAAATGGGATTATTTATCAGAATTTTTATCGTCCGCAAGAATTGGCTCCGGTTAAGGCGTCGGGGAATATTGTTAATATAGATATGCGTATTGAAAAAGATAAATGGGTTTTTAATCCCAGTAGAATTGAGGTAATGGTCGGTGATACTGTTAAACTAAAAATTTTTAATGAAGATTCTTATGATCACGGATGGGCTATTGAAGCATTCGGACAAAATAAAAGACTTTTTCCAAAAAGAGATACCGAAATTGAGTTTGTTGCCTCAAAAGCAGGAGAATTTCCTTTTTATTGTTCGGTTCCTTGCGGTGAAGGACATTATTTACAGACGGGTTTGTTGGTAGTTAATCCGGCGGTGACTACTAATTAGTTGTTTGGCTCTGTTGAGTTTTTTTCTTGGCAAGCCAAGCATCTATACTTATGGGTCCGCTTCCCGATAGCCATAAAGTTAAAAGGCCTCCAAGTAATCCCATATCGCGATTAAGTGTAGGATCCTGACTAAAGCCGTATTTTGAAACCAGACCTCCGAAAAACATTAAGACCATAAAAGTTCCCAATAACGAAGTCCATTTTACGAAAGTTCCCGTGAAAAAAGATGTTGCAACCATTAGTTCGGCAACACCAAGAGCATAATTTAAAGCAGAAGCGTCTCCCAGTTTGAAATTAAGTAAAAGTTGTATCTCTGCCCGACCCTGTTCAGGACTTCCTAATTTCTGAATGGCAAAAAGCAAAAATACCAGACCTATGCCGAATCTTAAAAATAAAGGCGCATAATTTTGTAGGCGCTCTCGTAGTTTATCTAACATATTTTATTTTCCGAGAAGCTCCCGCAATTTAGTGCTAAGTTGATTGCGGTTTACCCCTCCGGTTGAAAAAAGTTCTCCATTTATTAATATGCCTGGAGCCGAGAAAATGCCATAATCTACGACCATTTTCTGGCCTTCGGCTGAAGTTGCGTCGATCTTTTCATACTGCACTTGAGGAAATTCTTTCTGCATTTCTGCCCAGACCTTATCGAATTGAGCGCAGGCAACGCATCCGGGTATGCTTAATTCCTTTAATATAACAGTCAATTCACTCATAATATTTATTATACCATATGGCAGCCTTATTTTCTAAAGCTCCAAATACAATCAGTGAGGGTCAATTTGCAAAAGAATTGCTTACTTTTGTCGCGGGTCTGGAAGAAGCAAGAAAGGCCTTCCCGAGAACCAAAGAAGAGATAATTTCTATCTCAACACTAGAGCGAATATACGATAAAGAGCGTGCCGCAGCAGAGATGTACCGAAGAGCCGAGAAATTTTTAGTAGCAAACTATCCTGCTCGATACACAATTGAGAAATTGCGGGAGACGGTTTCAAGAAAGTTACATCCCGAAAGGATATGTGAGGGTTCGGCATTATTATTTTTAAACAACGATATGCGCGCCATATCTTTGTTCCGTCTGTTTGTTAATTCCTTTGCGTTTCGAGTCGGACAATCCATGGGCAAAGAAGCTTTTGCTGCTATTTTGCGCGAAAGGTTTGCCGATCAGGATTTGGTTAATCTATATATAAGTAAAGGATATATTTCTTGGGAAGATATTAATCTTTTACTAAAAGATGTCCCGCAAGGCGAAAAATTAGTTCATATCCAAGACAGGTTTTCAAGATTAATTTCATTTCTTATGAATTTATCGCGTGAACGAGTCCAAGACGCCCGCACACAATTGCTTATTGAAGATGTGTACAAAACGCTTAAGAGAGAATATATTTTTCTTGATGATTTTCCGGTTGTTTTGTCCATATTTGCAGATCAAAATATTTTACGCGATGAGCGCGTGGGTATGTTAAGCAAAACTCAGCTTACCGAACGTTCACGCATGCAGACCAGAAAAGTAGAAGAGACTTTAGTTGAATTGGAGCACGAAAAAGATGTGCTCCAGGATACGTTGAAGCAATTAGAAACTTCGCAGGAAAAATTAAAAGCATTAGATTATGCCAAGAGTCAGTTCATTGAAGTTGTTTCTCATCAGTTTAGAACGCCGCTTTCAACAATACGCTGGACATCGGAAATGTTAAAAGATGAATTCGGCAAAACAATCCCCGACAGAGGCAAGGGGTTTTTGGAAAATATAAGTTTTAAGTCAAGATTTCTTATAAATATTTTGAACGATATTTTTGATGTTTTGCAGTTGGAAGGCGGAAATTTACAATTGCAGAGAAAACCGGCTCAATTATGGGAATTGATAGCAGATCAGATAGAGGATATGAAAGACGAGGCAGAAAGTCATAAGGCCAGTATCGTTTTTGATAAATCCGGAGACCCGTTAAAAGAAGTTTTAGTGGATCATCAGATGATACGTCGTGTTCTTGAAATTTTGATCCGTAACGCTATAAATTACGGTCCGGCCGAGAGCGGTCAGGTGACTGTTAAAATGGGAATAGAGAACAAAGAAGACAAAAATTATGTATGGGTTGAGATAGCTGATAAGGGTATCGGTATCATTCCTGAAGATCTGCCTAAAATATTTACAAAATTTTTCCGTGCGCAAAATGCTGTTCATAAAGTTGCTGACGGCGCGGGTCTGGGTTTATACCTCGTCCGAAGTATTATCGAATTACACGGGGGGCACGTAGCTGTTTATTCTAAACCGGACCAAGGTTCAAGTTTCAGATTCTATATACCGATAGCGGCTTAATCTTATCTTTCCTATTTTGTTTTTGATTTTTTTGTGGTAGACAAAAAACAAACGTAAAAGACGCCAGGTACCTTTAAAACAGGGAGCTAAATAAAACGTTTCATTCCTTAGCAGGAGAAATGCTAAGCAAAGGAGTTTTTGTGTACAGTAAAACGCCCGGAAAACCGCCTAGCGCGAGCGCCTTGCGTAAAACTTATCAAGTAATGCGCAGTGATCTTAATATAAAAGGCACGTTATATGGCGGCCGCATGATGTATTTGCTTGATGAGATAGCCGCAACCATAGCCGAAAAGCATACCGAAAAAGTTTGTGCCACGCTTTTGGTGGACCAGTTGAAATTCATTGCTCCGGCATATAGAGATGATTTTTTAATTTTTGAAGGTGCCGTAAATCGTGCATGGAATAGTTCGGTTGAAATAGGTATTAAAGTTAGCGCACACGCACCAAAAACAAGGAAATTGTGCCATATCGTTTCGGCATATTTTACTTTTGTTGCCGTAGATGAAAGCGGCAGACCGGTTTCTGTACCGCCCCTTACTCCCGTAACGCAAGCCGAACACAAAAGGTATCTTAAGGCAGATGAACGCAGAGCTCAGCGTTTGGCCGGTAATAAAAAATGACCCCGATGTTACGTCGGGGTTTTTGTTATGGTATTATTTGGAATATATGCCAGGTAGTGAAAATTCGACCGTTCGCAAAGCGAACAACAAGGAACGGCACTATTTGGTATTAATAGATCAATTTTACATAATAATTAATCAGAAATTCGCAAACTAATAGTCGAATTTCTACTACCTGGTATGGAAAATACATCAGAAATTAAATATATTTGTACGGGCGGTTGCGGCGGCTCTGTAACAGAAGAAGAATACAATGCCGGCAAAACCGTTTGCGGAGATCCTGACTGTCCCAAATACGGACAGCCTTTTGAAAAAAGGATTCACTGTACAGAATGCGGACAAGATTCGCCGGAAGAGCAGAATCATCAACATACTAATAGCGTATAGCGGTTAGCGTGTAGCGTTTAGGGTATGTAACGAGACTAAACGCTTAACGCTTTACGCTAAACGCTGGTTTTGTGGATTTTAAGGAAGCGTCAGTAAAAAAATCTGAAGAACTTTTTGGTTTGGTCAAATCTCAGCCGGACGGTTTATTGAAAGAAGAAGCCGAGCGCAGATTTAAGTTACAAAAAAATGACGCTATAAAATTCCAAAAGATTTCGTGGTTAGTCATACTTTTGCGTCAATTCCATTCGGTTTTTGTGTATTTATTGCTTGTGGCCGCAGGCATTTCTTTTTTTCTTGGGGAGCGTACCGATGCGCTTTTTATAACACTTTTTCTTATCATAAACGCCTGCATAGGTTTTTTTCAGGAATATAAGGCCGAAACTTCAATAAAACTTCTTCAAAAATTTATACAATGGAAAACGCGCGTTAAGCGAAATGGACAGATAATAATAATTAATGCTGAAGAAATAGTCGAAGGAGATATCGTGTGTTTGCGTGCCGGCGACATGATACCCGCGGATGGATATTTTTTAAATTCCGAAAATATTACCATAGACGAATCGTCATTGACCGGAGAAACGGTTCCTGTTGAAAAGATAAGTCATCCGTTGGATGTTGAGCCTGCAGATTTTTTTAAGGCAAAAAATATTGGTTTTTTTCGTACAACCATGGAGAGCGGGGACGGAGAGTTGCTTGTTTTTGCAACCGGTAAAAATACCGCCGTGGGGCAAATTGTCACACAGATTGAAGAAGTACACGATCAAAGCGGTTTTGAAGTAGGCATTAACCGGTTTAGTTCTTTTATTTTAAAGCTAACGCTTATTACTATAGGGTTGATGTTGCTGGCTAATATTTTTATTCATAATGGAGAAGTAAATATCAGCACGTTACTGGTTTTTGCAATTGCTTTGACCATAGGCATTATTCCCGAAGCTCTTCCTTTGGTGACCACGCTTACTATGTCGCAGGGCGCATTGCGACTTGCGCGCAATAATGTTGTTCCGCGCAGGCTTTCGGCTATTGAGGATTTGGGTAGTATTGAGATTTTATGTACAGATAAAACAGGAACCATAACTGAAAATAAAATGGAGGTTGCGGAAGTATATGGGGAATACGAAGAAGTTATTTTTTGGAGTTTGGTCGGCTCAGCTACATATAGAGATAAATCCGGAAGCGAGTCGGAAAACATATTTGATAGAGCTTTGGAAGAGAAGAATTCAGACGATTTTGAGGCAAAATTTAATACTAAAATTAAGATAAATGACGTACCGTTTGATCCTGTGCGTAAGCGCGAAAGCGTTTTGATACAAGATGGATCGTTTCACGTTCTTATAATAAGAGGTGCGCCAGAAAAAATTCTGGATGGTTCAAAAGATCCGCATAGAGAAAAGATGTTGCTGTGGGTAAAAGAACAGGGCGAAAAAGGCAGAAGAGTTTTGGCTGTAGCAAAAAAGATATTTGCTGACGGTTATGATCCTAAAAATCTTGTTTCTTATGAACAGCAAGCCGATATTATAGGCTTGGTATCTTTTTTTGACCCCCTTAAAGATACCGCCCGGCAGGCGCTTTTGGATGCGGAAAAACTCGGCGTGAGAGTTAAAATTATAACGGGTGACAGCAAAGAGGTTGCCGGGTGGGTAGGATACGGAGCCGGACTAATAGAAAACCCTCAATTTGTTTTAACCGGAGAAGAATTGATGCGTTTGTCCGAAGAAGAACAGGTAAAAGCCGTAGAAGATTATGATGTTTTTGCCAGAACAATGCCTTTGGATAAACAGCATATTATCGGGTTGTTGAAAAGAAAATATATTGTTGGTTTTTTGGGTGAAGGATTCAATGATGCGCCGGCGTTAAAACTTGCACACGTTGCTTTGGCTGTAGATGGCGCTTCAGATATTGCTCGAGAGGCTTCAGATATTATATTGCTGAACAAGAGTCTAGAGGTAATAGTAGATGGCATACGTGAAGGCAGGAAAATATTCGCAAATACGATCAAATATATTAAGGCTACGCTAACCTCTAATTTTGGAAATTTTTATGCACTGGCCTTTGCTTCTCTTCTTGTAAGTTATTTGCCCATGCTGCCCATGCAAATTTTACTTTTAAACCTTCTTACCGATCTTCCAATGGTAAGTATTGCCATTGATTCTGTTGATGAGAACGATTTAAAGAAACCTAAAGGTTATAATATAAAAGAAATTGCTTTGGTGGCTATTATCTTGGGTTTGGTAAGCACGGGATTTGATTTTGCGTTTTTTGGATTTTTCGTGAATCAAGGAGAATCCGTATTGCAGACAATGTGGTTTATGGGCAGTGTGTTGACCGAGCTTGTATTATTGTTTTCTATACGCACTTCATCTTTTGTCCTGAAAGTAAAATCTTGGCCCGCACGCTCAATCATTATTATTACTGGTATAGTTGCCTCAATTGCAATATGGTTACCCTTCACAGATTTTGGACAAAAAACCTTTTCTTTTAAGGCGCCTGAGCCGGAGCATATGATAATAGTGGCAATACTGGTATTTATGTATTTTGTTTCTACGGAAACAGTTAAAACGCTGTACTACCGTTTAGTTGCGAATAAGAATGGCACCAACGATAATTTTTGAAATAGCTGTGTATAAGTATATATGTTTGACATATTATATCTCTATTGATAAAATCTAGTGAGTCAATTTAAATTATAATTAAAATAAAAAAAACATATGGAAATAAAAGAAGAAATCAAGTTCAAGATGCCTGAGATACGTCTTAGCATTTCTACTCCCGCATCTGTCATAATAGGTGCCGCGATAATAGCGGGTGCTATTTTATATACTGATAGCCCGCTTAATTTCAGATTGCGTGGTTATGATGTAAATAACACAAGCAATCCAAGTCCGTCTGTTGGTCAACCCAACCCCAGTCAAGTGGGCGGAGAGATTCCTGTAGTGGCTGACGTTACCGCGGGTAATTTGCCGTTTTTGGGTGACGCTAATGCTCCAGTAGAAGTAGTTGAATGGGCAGATTTTCAATGTCCTTTCTGCGGAAAGTTTTATTCAGAAGTTGAAGGCCAAATTATTAAGGATTATGTAAATACCGGAAAAGTTAAGTTTGCTTATCGTGACTTTGCTTTTTTGGGTGACGAATCCAAATGGGCCGCAAATGCCGCGCGATGCGCAAACGACCAAGGAAAATTTTGGCAATATCATGATTATCTATTCAATAATCAAAATGGAGAAAACCAGGGCGCGTTTTCAAAAGAGAATTTGAAGAAATTTGCCGCAACACTTGGTTTAAATACCAGTAAATTTAATTCCTGCGTAGATGCCGACACTCACGCAACTGAGGTTGAAGCCGATGTACAAGCAGGACAATCTGTAGGTGTTAACGGCACTCCGGCCACATTCGTAAACGGTAAATTGTTATCAGGCGCTCAGCCATACGATCAATTTAAGCAAGCAATAGAGGCTGCGTTAGCCGGAAATTAAATTTGTTTGTTTGAGTAAGAAAAACTCCGTCCCAAAGGACGGAGTTTTGTTTTTAGATTTAGTAAGAAGGATTTTTTCTATATTACCTTCTTTTTGGTTAAGCCATCTGGCCACAGAGAACAATAAAGAGGAAGAACGGTTAAGGAATTTTATCAGAAGAGGATTGTCGTTTACGTTAGCGGCTAGCACCGTACGTTCGGCTCTTCTGACCACGTTTCTTGCAAGATGGAGATTGGTTACCGCGGATGAGCCGCTTGGGAGTATAAAGGCATTAAGTTGCGGCAATTGATTATCGAGTTCTGCAATGAATAGTTCTATTTTTAAATATGCCTTTCTTCTATCCGATGAAGCGGTTTTTTATCAGCAGAATAGGCGGAAATTTCAGCGCCAACAGTAAATAGTATATTTTGCAGATAATCGCATATTTCCAGGATATTTTTTTCTTCGGTAAAAGAAGCCGTAACGCCAATCGTCGCATTTGCTTCATTTACTTCGCCAACGGCAGTAATGCGGGGGTCGTCTTTGGAAATCCTGTTGCCGCCCCACGTGCTTGTTTCTCCGGCGTCTCCCTTTCCGGTATAAGAACGCGTTGTCATTTTGATCTCCACTCTTCTAATTTTACCGTAATGTCTTTTTTGTGTTTATTGCGTAATATTGTTAAAACCAAAACGGTTCCAACCTCGGCTTTGGTTAAATGCGCTCCGAATGGTTCATGCTGGTTAACGTCCTTGCCATTTACCGCGATTATAATATCTCCTTTTTGCAGACCGGCTTTTTCTGCGGGACTGCCCGGCTCAACAGCTCTTTCTTTATGTCCTTGGCTTGATATTAATGCTCCGGAATTTGTTTCAAGTCCAAGTTCGCGTTGAATATTATCTGTTATTGGGAGATATTTTATTCCGATATATGGTTTGCGTATATAGCCGAATTTTTTGAGTTCTTCAAGATCACGTATCGCAATATCAATCGGAACGGCAAAGGAAAGACTTTGTGCTCCCACGATCATGGCTACATTTATACCCACAACTTCGCCCTTGAGATCAATAAGCGGTCCTCCGGAATTTCCGGGGTTTATAGCAGCATCCGTTTGTACGAGCCCAAATAATTCTTCTGTGTGTTGTTCATCAATTTGAGCCATTAGTGACCTAGAAAGACCCGATACAATACCGGCTGAAGCAGTGTTAGTAAATTGTCCGTAAGCATTTCCAATAGCAATAACCGTTTCTCCAAGCTCAAGATGTTTTGCGGTACCCAAAGGCGCTACCGGTAAATTTTTAGCTTCTATTTTTATTATGGCAAGGTCACCCGGGGGGTCTTTAGCCAGGATGCTGGCCGCGAACTTACGTTCATCAGTAAGCGTAACAAAGAATTGTTCCTCATCTGAAATAACATGCTGGTTGGTGAGAATAATTCCGTCTGCAGAAACAATAAAACCAGAACCGCCTGAGGCCTCAACCACACTTTCGTTTTGGTGCTCGCCGCCTGGCCTGAGTGAAATCGAAGGGCTCACAACATATTGATCTTCAGGTACTTTGTGTGGAGCCGAAGCAATTGATACAACGGCGGGCGCCACGCGTTCAATAGCTTTTGTAATTGCAGATGTCATAAGTTTATTTTAACATATCCCTATGCCCTCATAGCTCAACCCCGACGCATAGGCTCCGACGTGTTAGTCGGAGAGCCGACTGAAACGTCGGCTTCGGGGCTCCGACCCCGCTATTGCGGGCGTCGGAGCGGATACTTTATGAAAGGATTTATCTACATTTTAAAAAGTGATTTAGGGGTTTATTATGTTGGCAGTACAAGCGATATAGATAGGCGCTTAAGACAACACAAAAGCGGCACCACAAGGACAACAAGGAATAAAAATATTCAAAATCTAGTTTTTCTTCAGGAATATAATTCTTTATCTCAAGCCAGGAAGATTGAAAAGAAAATAAAAAATCTTAAGAGAAAAGATTATATTGAAAGAATTATTGCTGACGGATATATTAAAGTAAAAGAATAATGCCCTCATAGCTCAACGGATAGAGCAGTCCCGTCCTAAGGGAAAGATTGGGGTTCAATTCCTCGTGAGGGCACCGACTAGAAAACATTATCTCGCTTTTGGCGAGATTTATGTTTTCAGGAGTCCCGTTGAGTTCCGAAAACCTAGAGGAACCTTAGCCCAAAAGGGTGAGGCGAGAATTATATGATTTGACCCCGTTAGAGACAAACCCACCCTCACTTATTATTTACATACCGTAAAACAAAAGGATAAATTATAGCATGCGAGATTCGCGCATGATTTACGGAAGCGCTTAGGTAAGCGCTTCCTGTCTCTAACGGGGTTTGACACAGAGACGTGCGCGATATAATATTGGGTAGTTTTAGTTGTAGTTCCTTGAGAAGGAGCAATAGTGAATTTATCCGACTCGGTGATCAATCTTGTTTTAGGCTTTGTCTCTCTTATATTGAAGTACGGTTTTTTGGTATATATTATTCTCTTGATCCTCAGTCTTTTTGGAGCGCCGCAAAATAAGCCAAAGGTTTTGCTTTGGAGCGCATATGTGGCATTTGCCATCGCCGCTTCAACAGCAGTAGCTGTCTTATACACCAACACATTTGATTTATTTCCTCTTCTTATGATCGGCTTGTGGGGTTTTATTGGGTGGATGAATTATTCGCAAGCAAAGCGCTATGGGCTCTAATTTTAAATATAAAAACCGTTCTTTAAAGGACGGTTTTATTTTATAATTATTTCTGAGGAGGTAGAGATTGTATGGGGTAGAGGCAATCTCCAGTTCTGGTTGTTTTATAACAACCACTGCGCGCGCAATCACGTTTCATGCGGGTACACCAATGTTGCCATTTTTCCCAGGGATATTCGCCTAAATGATGGACAAATACTTTATATGGCGCATTCCAGCTATGCAAGGAAAGTAGACACAAGATTTTTCCCAGCATCACGACTCCTTTTAATAAAGAACTATTTGTATAATCTCTTTTTTATATAAATTTGTCAATTTTGACAAATAAAACGTAGAACGTTATTGTTAGTGCAACCGTTCTTTTGAAGGAGAATCAATGGATAATTTTCTATTGATTGCTGTAACGATCGTAAATCTTATTCTTGCAATCAGCGTATCAGCGTTTGGCTTCGGTTTAATCGGTCTTGCTTTTCTATTTGGAAGTAATTTTAAAGAAGGCAGATCTTTCGCGTTCAAGCTTTTTGGATCAGGTTGGGCCGGATTTGCTGTTGCCTTTATTGCCGGATACATACTTACGTTTGTATATGCAGCAACAAGCTATCCCGTTTTACTGATACTGGCTGTTATTTCTATTGTGGTTACCATTTATTCTTTTAGAAAAGCAAAAGAATACAAAAATATAAAAAAGGCCTGATTCAGGGCCTTTATTTTTAATTAGCTTGCTTGCGCCAGAATGGTTTATGATATAAAGTTTTATGCAGAACTTTGAAATATAAAGGAGAGCCATAAATGAATTCGATCGCGGGCATCTTCATTGTATTAGCTATCTTGATACTTTCTATTATCTTGCATGAGATCGCGCACGGGGTCGCGGCTTTATTTTTTGGTGACTACACCGCAAAAAGAGCGGGTCGTTTAACTTTGAACCCCATTCCGCATATTGATCCTCTGGGGTCAATTTTTATGCCGCTGTTGGGACTTTTAATGGGAGGCTTCATAATTGCTTGGGCCAAGCCCGTTCCGTTTAATCCGGCTAATTTTATAAGAAATCCAAGGTTAGGATTATTTTCTGTAGCCATTGCCGGAGTTGCGACCAACTTTATTCTTGCTGTATTTGCTGCCTTAAGCGCGCGAGCACTTTTATCTTTGGACCAAGTTGATCTGGCACAACTTATGGTGCCCGTGGTGTTCTTGAATATATTCCTTGGGATTTTTAACCTGATTCCTATCCCGCCGTTGGATGGTTCTAAAGTTCTTTACTCAATTTTTAATGTATCTAATTGGCAGCAGCATCAAATTGAAATGAGGATAGGCGGTTTTACCGGATTTTTTATCATTATTATGTTAATGATGCTTGGTGTTTTGGCGCCGGTGTTTAATTTTGCTCGCCTGGCGGCCCAGTGGCTTTTACTAGTTTAAAAAATATACCATCCTAAACAGGATGGTTTTCTTTTTGTGGACCCGAGGGGAATCGAACCCCTTACTCCTCCATGCCATGGAGGCGTGTTGCCGGTATACTACGGGCCCGGATTTATATATCCTCAACTATCTTATTGGTATCGAACAAAAAAATCAAATATTGAAAAACTATCCATAAGGACGGTTCATTTTTGTAATACGGTGTAATGGGTTGGGTAGGGTCCGTAGAATAATCCGCTTTTGATAACCCGCATTGATGTTGATTTTTTTATTCGATTCGGAGTCAGTCTATGCAGATGAAATTTGCGTGCCAGTATTGGGTTGCCGTGTGCTCTCCAGGCAGATAGCAGATTGTTTGAACCTCGGAATATTTCCCACGGATAAATCAAAACCGCTATTCCGTTGGGTTTAAGTACCCGCTTCATTTCTTCCAAAGCGCCACCGAAATCAGGTACGTGTTCAAGCGTATGAGAAGAAACTATTTTATCAAAAGTATTTTCCGGGTATTCCAGATTATCTGCCTGCATAACGGTAAGGCCAGAAACCGAAGCTGTTGCTATAGCGTCAGCATTAATATCGCATCCTGTTATATCTGTTTCCGGACAAAGTTCTCTTAATTCTGCAACCAACTCACCGCGGTTACAGCCAATATCTAATATTTTTTCTTTTGGTTGGGGGTTTAAAAGAGAAATAATTTTCCCGTAATGAAAATGTTTTCTACCCCAAAAATCGGTCACACCTTTTTGTGAGAACCTATGATCGTAAAGAACGGGTTGTTTTTGTGAATTATGTTCGTTAAGCATGAACGCAGAAATTTATAGATACTTAAAGCGCTTGATTATTCTATAAAACCACCCGCTTGATTAAAAGGCAAGCGCATTTTAAACTTTAATGGTTGTAATAAACAAATATGTCATTATCTATCGGTATCGTAGGCCTGCCAAACGCAGGTAAATCTACTCTGTTTCAAGCGCTTACGCGTAAGCAAGTGCTTATTGCAAGCTATCCCTTTGCAACCATCGATCCCAATAAAGGCATTGTACCCGTTCCGGATGAACGTTTGTATAAACTAGCTGAAATTTCAAAATCTGAAAAAATAGTTCCAACTACAGTTGAATTTGTTGATATTGCCGGTTTGGTTAAAGGAGCTTCGCAAGGCGAGGGTTTGGGTAACGCTTTTTTAGGTCATATCCGCGAGGTTGACGCTATCGTTAATGTGGTGCGCATATTTTCAGATTCAAATGTTATACATGTTCACGGCAAAATTAATCCCAAAGACGATATAGAAGTTATTGAATACGAACTGATCCTTGCCGATAAATCCAGCTTGGAAAAAAGATTAGGTTCTGTTGAGTCAAAAGTACGTGCCGGAGTAGGGGATGCCGCAGCAAAAGTTTATGTGGCGTTACTTGAAAGGATCAAGCAGGCATTTGATGAAGCAAGGCCGGCCCGTTCACTTTCTTTATCCGAGGAAGAAAAAGAATTATTGAAAGATTTAAATTTGTTGACCTTAAAGCCTATATTGTATGTATTCAATGTGGATGACGCATCAAATGATATTTCCTCATATATTCCTGTTGGCGCAAAAGGTTTGGCAGTGAATGCAAAAATAGAAGCAGAGCTTGCGGATCTATCCGAGGAAGACGCGAAAGAATATATGAAAGAACTTGGCATGAAAGAAAGCGGTTTGGACAGATTAATACGTGAAGGATATGATCTTTTGGGTTTGATAACTTTTTTAACTTCAGGACCAAAGGAATCGCGCGCATGGACAATAAAGAAAGGAATGAAAGCTCCGCAAGCCGCAGGAGTGATACATACTGATTTTGAAAGAGGCTTTATCCGTGTAGAAACAGGCAATTGGAAAGATTATGTTGAATATGGCGGAGAAGCAGGTTTAAAACAAAAAGGTTTATGGCGTACTGAGGGCAAAGAATACGTTATGCAAGACGGCGACGTTTGTTTATTCAGATTCTCTGTGTAGTTAAGGATTTAAGTATTTATCTTTCGCTTAACGCTTCAGCATAAGGCAAAATAGGTTTCGTACCTGCACGAATTTGCAGAGCGGGCCGCCTTCGGCGTTTCCTTTTCCGCAAATTCGTGGGTACTTAACTCTATTTTGCAACTTATGCTTGCGCTAAGTTGCTCAAGACAAATACTTAAAAATAAAGAATAGAGAATCTGAAAATATTGTAGAGGTGATATAATAAATTTGGAGAGGTGACTGAGTGGCCGAAGGTGCCTGACTCGAAATCAGGTGTACCCGCAAGGGTACCGAGGGTTCGAATCCCTCCCTCTCCGCATTGCTTGTAGATTAATCTGTGGGCAACTACGGGATCGCGCAAATTCAATCGCTCATTATATTCGCGGAAATTTGTGGGAGAATCCCACCCCCACCGCTATTAAGTCGGAACGACAATTAAAATATAAAGGTGGGTTCGAAGGGTGTCTAAACGACACCCGGGGTCTGCACCGAGGATTTAGTCCGAGGAAAGACGAATCCCACCCCCACCGCCAGATTCGCAACTTTGAACCGAAGCAAAATAAGACTATTTTGGGTCAAGAGAGCCACCAAAATCATGAAAACAAAATTTTCAAATTCAAACCTCCATCGGGCAGCCAAAGTTAAGAATGATGAGTTTTATACTCGACTGGTTGATATTGAAAAGGAACTGAAACATTACAAGGATCAATTTCGAGGTAAGGTTGTTTATTGCAACTGCGATGATCCCTTTGAAAGCAACTTCTTTAAATACTTTGCGGGTAATTTCAATGCACTTGGATTAAAAAGACTTATTGCTACTAGCTACAAGCCGTCACCAATTGCTAATACGCAATTAGACCTCTTTGGAGGCAGTGAGGTATTGGACACACCAAAGGGTCGCCCGAAGGTAACCGCCAACAAATTCGTTATCAATGAAGTGAACGATATAGACGGCGATGGAGCTTTTGATTTGAGCGATATTGCGGAGCAACTTAAGGCTAACAAGAACAACGAGTGGGCTCCGCTTGAGCTCGAGGGAGATTTTAGGAGCGAGGAAAGTATTGAACTGTTGAAGCAGGCTGACATCGTTGTAACAAATCCTCCTTTTTCTCTATTCCGTGAGTATGTAAAACAGCTAGTTGAGCAGAAAAAGAAATTTCTAATTATTGGAAGTGATAACGCAAGAAAGTATCAGGACATATTTAAACTAGTTCAGGAAAATAAATTATGGCCTGGGTACAGCAGAGTTAATGAATTTATGCAGCCAGATGGAACGATCAAGAAATTTGGTAATGTCGGCTGGTTTACAAATCTTGATGTGTCCAAGCGTCATGAGCTTTTGACGCTCTATAAGAAATACTCTCCAGAGGAATTTCCTAAATATGATAATTATGATGCAATAGAGGTCTCCAAAGTTTCTGAAATTCCAATGGATTATAAGGGTGTAATGGGAGTCCCTATAACTTTCCTTGATAAATATAATCCGAATCAATTTGAGATTTTGGGGATGTCAGACAATAGAGATCCCAATTACGAATATCGTACGAAGCTGTATACACCAGAAGATTCACCCGAATATAATGATTTAAATAGAGGCACCGTGATAAAAGTTGGTGGAAAACTTCAATCTACTTATACTCGTTTGTTAATCAAAGCTAAAAAATAATATGAAAATAGATCTACATAAAATCAAAGTGCGAGAAGTGGTTGATGGCTACAAAGATAGTAATGAAGAAGGGGTCGTGGCGTACGGTGGCAAGCTCGATGTCCGCCCAAAATATCAGCGCGAATTCGTCTATAAAGATAAGCAACGCGATGCTGTGATTGAAACAGTTAAGCAAAATTTTCCGCTCAACGTGATGTACTGGATGGTGCGCGAAGACGGCGGCTACGAAGTGCTGGACGGCCAACAGCGAACTATTAGTGTCGGCCAATATGTGAATGGCGATTTTTCGCTGAATGAAAGATATTTCCATAACCTACTCACGGAGGAACAAGATCAGATTTTGGATTACGAACTGATGATTTACTTCTGCGAAGGCACAGACAAAGAACGGCTGGATTGGTTTAGGATTATCAATATTGCCGGTGAAAAATTGACCGACCAAGAAATTCGTAATGCAGTTTATACCGGGCCGTGGTTGTCTGACGCAAAACTGAAATTCAGTAAAACGGGTTGCGCAGCGTATCATTTGGCAAACGACGGCGGAGCATTAGTCAGCGGTTCGCCAATTCGGCAAGAGTATCTGGAAACCGCACTTTCATGGATAAACAACAGTGAAGTGGCGGACTACATGGCCAAACATCAGCACGACGAGAATGCAGAGGAGTTGTGGACTTATTTCCAAAGCGTTATTGCATGGGCGCGAAAGACATTCCAGAATTATCGCCGAGAAATGAGTAATGTGATGTGGGGAGAGCTATATAACCAATTCAAAGACAAAAAACTGAACGCTTCTAAATTAGAAACCGAGATTGCTAAACTGATGCAAGATGAAGATGTAACGAAAAAATCCGGTATTTATCCGTATGTTTTGACGAGGCAAGAAAAGCATCTTTCAATTCGCGCTTTTACCGACAAGATGAAGCGTGAGGCGTATGAACGGCAAAATGGAAATTGCCCATTTTGCAAAAAGCAGAAAAAAGAGAAAAAACAATGGGGTATTTCTGAAATGGAAGCAGATCATATTAATCCGTGGCATGATGGAGGAAGAACTGTCGCTGAAAATTGTCAGATGTTATGTAAAGAAGATAACAGAACTAAGTCTGGTAAATAGCCTAAATTTGATACTAAAGAAAATAAAAGGTAAAAAATGCGTGATAATATAAGCTTAAAATGTAAATATAAAGAAAAGGACACTTTTTCGTCAAAAATGCTTGACTTTTAAAACAAATAGGAATATAATAGATATATTATTACAAATTAATGTAATTTTATATATATGTTAATAACAAGAATTAAAGCAAGTAACTTCTATGGGATAAAAGATCCTGTAGAAATATCGTTTACCGAAGGGGGCGAAAAAGAGAAAATAGGATATGTAAATACAGGGAAAGAAAGAGTCTCTCTTATCTCTGGTTTTTATGGTGCTAATGCTTCAGGTAAAAGCACTATATTAAACATAATTGATACTATAGCTAGAGTTATGGTATCAAAACAGCAAGAGTTTATACTTGCTCCTAATGGCATAAAAACGGAAACCGTTATCTCTCTTCCTAATTACACTAAAGCAATGCAGTCGAAACCTATAGTAATGGAGATGGATTTTATAATTGGAGAAACTAAATATAACTATTCAATTTCTATTATAAACGAAGGTAAAGAAATTTCCGAGGAGGTATTATACAAAAACAACAAAAAAATCTTTACTAGAAAGAATCATAGTATTTCCTTTGAAACTAACATAGAAAGCAAAATGGGTTCTTTGGCGAAGAATATTGTAGCACCAAAAAAGTCTTCTTTTCTCTCTGTGATTTTAGATGACAGTTCGGATATTTCTGTATTTGCCAATCTTAAAGAAGAAATTGGTGTTTCTAATCTCAACCAAATTAAAACTAATTTTTGTTTTATTACTGATAAGCGTTCAGTTCAAATGGGGCAAAATAATCTAAATGGATTACTTGCTTTTGCGGTCAACTATCTCAACAGTAATAGTGAAATACAAACTAAAATGCTTGGTATAGTTAATCCTATAGTTAAGTATTTCGAACCATCTTTTGAAAGTCTTGTCATTAAAAAAGAAGGCGATGCTAGCCCCATAAATAAATCTTTCACTTTTAATTATGAGGCAAAATATAACAACTTTTATAAGAACCTTGGTGCTACCGAGCTTTCTGCTGGAACACGTGAACTCATAGCATATATAGGTGATATTCTTAGGATATTAAAAATAGGAGGTGTTGTTGTTTATGATGAAACGAGCAAGTTTTACCACCCAGATATGGAGATTGCTATCCTTAATCTTTTTAAAGATAAAGATATAAACAAAAACAATGCTCAAATATTCTTCTCTTCTCACAATCACGAAACTTTTGACCTCTTGCAAAATGACCAAGCCCACATATTAGAGAAAAAAGATGACAATATCATTGTATCAAAAGTCTCAGGTTATGATGTCAAAGAAAGAGACAATATAAAAAGGGTTTACCGCTTAGGGTCTTTAGGAGGAGTGCCGGACACTATTGATTTTAATAGAATCATAAATAATTTACTTTAAACCTATGGATGAGAAAAAAGAGTTTAATGTATATTATCTTGTTCTAAGCGAAGGTACTACTGAATTTAATCTGTTTGCGTATCTAACTAAAAACAAGTTTAGGGGGCTATTTGATGGGTCTAGTGTTAAATTTAGTAACAGAGTTGAAATTATCAAAGATGGTAACCAAATAGTCTCTCAGGGTAAATTAGATGGTGTAAGCACTATTGCACACTTCACAGCAAAACATATTTTGATTAAAGCGAAATATACAGGTCAAAGATTATTTTATTTTCTTGATAAAGACATAGATGATTCCTCTGTAATAGAAACATTGATTACGAAAGATGGTGACATTGTTCAATTTATTGAATACAACTCTGAACACCTACTACTGAGACTGGGTGGTAAAAATCCTAAAAATCCATCGGATTTTGGAAATTTGAGCGATTTCAGAACTTATTGTAAAAAAGAATTTGTAAAGCAGTTTGGGAAAAATGCTCACAAATTTAAAGATACTGATTTTGATTCTGTATTTAAAAATGTTAAAGACAATGAAATAAAAAGTTCTTTTGCTGAGTTATTTTCTACTTTATCTTGATTTACTAATAGTTCTAGTAAATAAAATTCTATTAAATATCTAGGGAGTCCCGCTCGCATCCCTCTTGTCCTTGCGAGCGGGGATATTGCGCGCGAACGGGAGGGTGGGTCAAGCGCAATATGATTTGCTTGTGCGATTCGATAGTTTGGCACAACCCGCTTTTTTAGAATTACCACGAACACCGCCGAAGTCACAGAGCAAACACGAAGCAACATCGAGCAGGCATCGCGAACGAATGTGAGTGGCCAATGCGAGGCGGAAGGAGAGTGCGGGGAGGGAATTCCGCCCGCCGACCTGTCCGTCGAAGTTTTAACGCAGGCGGGGCACAGAGAGTTCCGTTCGGATATTTTCAAACAGACACCGCCAGATTAGATAAATCAAATTGAGCGTAAGACAATTTTTGGTTCAATAAATAATATGAAAAACAAACGATTGAGTTGGGATAAGTATTTTATGGAGATAGCGAAGATGGTCGCCAAACGTTCAACTTGTGACAGACGAAATGTTGGTGCCGTAATAGTTAAAGATAAAAACATTCTATCGACCGGCTATAACGGCTCTCCAAAGGGACTTCCTCACTGCGATGAAGCGGGACACGAGATGTCCGATGGACATTGCGTTCGCACGATACATGCTGAAGCAAATGCGCTTATCCAGGCCGCAAAACATGGGGTTGCCATGGATGAGGCAGTAATGTATCTAACCGATTCGCCCTGTTATGACTGTTTCAAAATGCTCGTTAATTCCGGCATTAAAGAAGTCGTCTACGGTGAATATTACGACTCCAGATACGGCTCGTCGTCAAAGGTTCTTAAGCTCGCAAAAAAGGCGAGAATCAAAATAAGAACTTCATTCTGACACGGCCCGAATCCTTTCTTTAGATGATACGATAAAATATAAATATGAAAACAATCGAACAAAAAAGGATCAGAAAATTTATGCGCATAGCCGTTGAACTTTCGCAAGAGGGGATGCGCAAAAACAAAGGCGGTCCGTTTGGTGCTGGTATAGTTAAGAACAATAGAATAGTTGGCCGAGGGTTTAATCGTGTTACTTCGGGCAACGATCCTACGGCACATGCTGAAGTTGTTGCTATCCGCGACGCCTGCAAAAGACTTCGTACTTTTCAGCTAGATGGTTGCGAATTATTTACCAGTTGTGAGCCCTGCCCAATGTGTTTGGGCGCTATTTATTGGGCAAGACCTAAAGCAGTTTATTATGCAAACACCAGAAAAGACGCCGCACGCATAGGTTTTGACGACAAATTTATTTACGATGAAATTAATAAATCTATCACAAGGCGCAGATATAAACTTAAAAAAGTTAATCTCAAAGAAGCAAAAGGACCATTTAAGGAGTGGCAGAAGAAAAACAATAAAACTAAATATTAATTTTAGATTTTGTTAATAAAACTATGAATCCGGAAAATCCAGAACACAAACAAGAAATCACTCTTGGAGAGTTGCAGGCTTTTATTAATGATCCTGTGCTAGAGTTGCCCCAAATGCGGCGCGATATCTCAAAAACAGAGAATGTGCGGTGGTTATTAAGGAATTTGGGGATACAAAATAAAGATACGCCTTTATTTATATACGAAGCTTTGGAGAAAATATCAAAACCATAAAATGGCAGCATTTAAAATTACAATTTTGGGTTCAGGTACGATGGTGCCCACAAAAAGACGCAATCCCGCCGGATTTTTAGTTGAAGCAGACGGTAAAAAAATACTTCTGGATTGCGGTTTTGGAACAATACGCCGACTTGCGGACCTGGGGTGCGCGCTTGAAGATTTGGATTTGGTTTTTATTTCTCACTTTCACACCGACCATTTCGGAGATGCATTTCCGCTGATACATTCGCGCTGGGTGAATGATATTTATAAGTCTAAACACAATAAGCCGCTTTTATTTTTGGGGCCCGGCAGTTTAGCAAAACGCTTCAAGCTGTGGCGTAAGATATTTTGGGTTGAGCCAAAAGAAAACTACCCGGTTTATTTTAAAGAGGGGACAGTTAAAATAAAAACGGGAAAGCTGACAATAAGAACTTTTGCCGTAAAACACGTGCCGTGGTTTAAATCCGTCGGTATAATATTCAGTTATAAAGGCAAAAAGATAGTTTACACCGGAGATATAGGCTCTAAGCATAATTTTGAAGAACTGGTTAAAACAGTAAAAGGGGCTGATTTGCTTATCACTGAAGCTGCTTGTGAGAAGCCCACGCCAAATCATTATACAATTGCTCAGGTGAAGGAATTAAAGAGTAAAAGCAAAGTTAAAAAAGTTTTAATAGTACATGTGCGCCCACAGCACGAGAAAAGTATAAAAGCTTTTTGTCGCAGAGAGAAGGGTTTTGTTTTTCAGGAAGATAAGTCAACTGTCGTGATATAAAATATTTGAAGAGCAGCATAATACATTTTGACTTATATAACTTTGTCCTGTTAAGCTTGGATTAAACATCCGGGCTCTTTTTAAAAGAAATAAGGGCAGACCAAATGAGTCTCAGTAAAGCCCGTTTGCGTGAAGCAAAAGATCTGGTTTTGAGTTGCGTTGGTAGACTCGGTATTTATGCCGGGACATATCGATATCGTTATCAGTGCTGGACCAGAGATCTTGCGTATAGTGTTGATGCGCTCCTTAATTTGGGTCAGGATAAGGCCGTTAAAACGCATTTATTGAACATAGCGAATAAACAGACAAAATCCGGCAAAGTCCCGATCGTTTTTATAGAAAACAAACTCGGTTTTATTCGGATACATTTGCAGGATTTGATAAGAAATAGGCGCGGAGTTATTAAGCAGATAAAAATGAGTCGTGGCAAGATCGGTTTTTGGAACAGTTTTCGCATTCTATCTTTAAATTTTGAGAATATTTCTCCTTTATTTACTTGCGATAATGGCAATAAAATAGTATCTTGAATTTAGATATGACCTCTAATATTTCAACGATTTCGGCTGTTTTGGCCTTTATTTTTTCATGCGGCGCAGTGTTGCTTGTGTTTATGTTAAGGCAACGCTTCAACGATTTTTTTAATGTCGGCAAAGGCGAAGGATTGGAAGGAATATTGGCAGAACAAGGCAAAAAAGCCCGGGATATGGCTGAAGATCTTAAAAGATTACGTAATGATGTTGCCCGTATTGATGTTATGGCCGAGACCAGTATTCAAAAAGTCGGCATGGTCAGGTTTAATCCTTTCGATGATACCGGGGGCGATCAATCCTTTGCGGTTGCTTTGCTGGATTCTGTCGATAATGGCATTGCGGTTTCAAGTTTACATTCAAGAGAGGGCACGCGCATTTACGCCAAACAAATAATTAAAGGAGAATCGAGAAATCATCTTACCGAAGAAGAAAGAGAAGCAATAAGGAGAGCTATAGCAAGGGAATAGTTTATGGTTAAACAAAATAAAGAAAAGAAAAATAGTGTTACACGACCACCAATAGTGGTCGTTTTAGGGCATGTTGATCACGGTAAAACAACTCTACTTGATACTATCCGTAAAACTAATATTGCGGCAAAGGAATCAGGAGGAATAACTCAACATATAGGCGCATATCAAGTTGAGCATAGCGGCAAACTAATAACCTTTATAGATACTCCCGGACACGAAGCATTCGGACAAATGCGCTCAAGAGGAGCTAATGTTGCCGATATCGCGATCGTTGTTGTTGCCGCAGACGAAGGCGTTAAGCCTCAAACCAAAGAAGCTTTGGATATAGTTAAAAACGCAAACCTGCCTTATATAATAGCCTTAAATAAGATCGATAAACCAAACGCCGATGCCGATAAAGTTAAAAGAGAACTTGCAGAAAATGGCGTGATGTTAGAGGGATGGGGCGGCGACATATCCAGTCTTCTTATTTCCGCAAAAAGCGGGGAAGGGTTATCGGGTTTGCTGGATTTAATATTGTTGATAGCAGAAGTAGGCGAGTTACAATCTGATCCTCTAGAGCCGGCCTCAGGCGTTGTTATTGAGGCGCATAAAGATCAAAAGCGCGGCTCTTTAGCCACTCTTTTGGTGAGACAGGGCACGCTTAGATCATCCGCAAATTTAGTTATAGGCGGACAGTGGGGAAGAGCGCGAAGTCTTGAAAATTTTATGTTAAAACCTATTGAAGAAGCCGGTCCCTCAACGCCTGTTTTAATTTCAGGTTTAAGTGAAGTATCCGATGTGGGCGAAACATTTATTACTGTTGCTTCCGAAAAAGAAGCAGAGGAGATCATAGCAAAAGAAAAAGAAAAAAGGCGCTTCGCTGTTAAAATCGGAGGAGAAAGTCCGGAAGTTATGAAAAAAATAATCATTAAAGCGGATGTCGTCGGTTCGCTTGAAGCTATTGTTGAAACTTTGAAAAAAATATCTTCACAGATCGTAGGCTTGGATATTATAGTTGCGGAAACCGGTAATATTACAGAAAATGATGTTAAGTTGGCTTCTAATTCCGGAGCCGCAATAATTGCTTTTCGTACTAAGGCCCCATCTTCTATTGAACTAATGGCTCAGAAATTAGGAGTTACTATTGTGTCTTCAGATATAATATACGAATTAGTTGACGGTATACGCGCGGAAATGGAAGCTGCCGTACCTCCTGAAATAATCAGGACGGATCTTGGAGTCATTAAGATTTTAGCTACGTTTAAACAGGAGGGCGCTAAACAGGTTATCGGCGGAGAAGTTACTAAAGGCACCATAAAACCAGCTACTTTAATTGATGTTGAAAGAGGAGGACATCCTATGGGAAAAGGTAAATTAAATAGCGTTCAGATGAATAAAGTATCCGTAGACGAAGTTCCCCAGGGCAAACAATGCGGATTGCAGATAGAGTTAAAGGGAATGAGCATACTTCCCGGAGACGTTCTAAAATGTTTTATGGAAGAGAGGCACAAAAGACCGCTTTTATAAGGTAATTCCTCGACTTCGCTCGGAATGCACGCTGTTGCAACCGCTCGCGGAGCTTGCGGGCAACAACGGCATGACTTCAATTAGACGCATTGAGCGTTTACAAATAAAAATACGTGAAGAATTGGGTAAAATAATTATTAAGGAGTTTGATTTTGCTTTCGGCACATTGGTTACAATTACACGTGTCGAGCTTTCAGAAGATTTGACCGCGGTTCGCATATATATAAGCGTTATGCCCGAAAGAAATGAACAGGATGTTTTAACTGAAATGAATAAAGAGATCTATGTTGTCCAGCAGAAGTTTAACAAGAAAATGGAAATGCGGCCGGTGCCGCGCATAAGATTTTTGCTTGACGAAACGGTGCGCGAGGCAGCTAAAATAGAGGAAGATCTTTATAATTTAAAAAATAAAGATAAATAGTGGCGCGGTGGCGAAGTAGCTAACCCAGCACCAGAGCCCCGCACAACAGCAAGCTGTGTGCGGGGTAGACGCCGCACGGTACTGGGCAGGCGCGACGGACTGTCCCGACGAACCATTTAAAGATATATTAAGGAGGTCGGGATTACGACATAAAATTTTGGACATGGCCATGTGGCGAAGTAGCTAACGCGGCGGTCTGCAAAACCGCTATTCACGGGTGCAATTCCCGTCATGGCCTCAAAAATTTTATGTCTAGACAAAACCGTTAGAGTGGGGCTCGACACAATTGTTTGTGTCGAGCGGGCAATTTAGCGAAGCGTCCTTGCGTAGCGTTAAGAATTGCCCTGGTCGCGGAGCGAAAATCCCATCCGCGCCTCAAGAATTACTTTTGATATTTAAATTGGTGTTTGGGCATGCCCTCACACCTAAAAATTAATTTTAGCATTTTGGTTTTTAATAAAGCGTGATATATAATTTAGTAAAGTTTGTTCTTAAATACCTTTAGGTGTGAGGGCATGTGGCGGAATGGTATACGCTCACGACTTAAAATCGTGTCTCTAACGAGGTGTGGGTTCGACTCCCACCATGCCCACCCTTCGACTTCGCTCAGGGCAAGCAGATAAATTAGTTATAAGTTGTGTGATATTAGTTCGGCTTGTGGTGAGCTTGTCGAATCCACTCCCACCATGCCCACCCTTCGACTTCGCTCAGGGCAAGCAGATAAATTAGTTATAAGTTGTGTGATATTAGTTCGGCTTGTGGTGAGCTTGTCGAATCCACTCCCACCATGCCCACAAGTCGGAATAAAAGTAGAATATTTATTAATGTATACTTTATTTCAAATACATAGAGCAGATATATATGACCCCAATCATATTTTGGTTGAGGGGGAACTGGTCAGGGGAGAGATAGAACTCGACCAAAGACTTTTTTTGAAGCATAAAAAATTCATTATTGATTCAATATTGGCCGGCGAAGATAGAATCAAACATAAAATTATAAAACCGGGACGTTGTGTGTTTGTTTTGCGCGCGTCCACAACTAAAGATATTACCCCGGAATTAATCCGCTTTATTCAAGGTCAAAGCGTTCAGGTGTTGTAGAGTTTGACTCATTAGAATTATTTAATGTAAACTATTTTTAAATGCGGGTGTGGTATAGTGGCTATTACACGTCCTTGCCAAGGACGAGATGGCGGTTCGATTCCGCTCACCCGCTCAAATTTTGAATTCAAAATGTGAGCGAGGTTCGCCCGCAGGGCGGTCCGCTCATTTGACAAATAGTACAAACGTGCTATTTTATTTTTACGAAGCACATTTAAAAGGAGAAAAATGAAAGGCCAGGGCGTAGAGCTTCCGCCACATCTTCTTAAGACAGATTTGATTCGTAATATGAAAATAAGCGAAGAGCGTTTTACCACGCCGTGGGCTATGATGGTTGATGAGGATATGCGGTGTTATTTGAATGGGACTTATCTAATAAGCGAAAGTTCTGGTGGAACTGTTACAATGCGTATAGAAAGACGGTCTGACGGCTATCATGTTTTTATTCCTGATGGAGAAAAATATCTCCCATCAACTATTCCTTGGGTTGGTGCAAAAGAAGGCGATCTTATTCCGGTAAAAGAAGTGCATTCAAATAGGATAGGTGTTCTTATATCTAAAATTTGAGGCGGATAAATATAAAAGATATAGCACATTTCGTAAACACGGAGGTGGGTATGAAAATCAAATCCTTTCTTCGAGCAATTCTTGATGGCTTTGTCAGTATCGGTGAGGGGATGGCGTCACTATCATTGTTCCCTTTAAGTCGTCTCCTAAGTTACGAAGAGAGGTTTGGAACCGATGAGGAACTCCTAGCCTCCGATTGGCAGAAGGTGGGAAACGACCTACGCGACGCAATGCATCATTTGGAAGACGAAAAGAAAAATTCATGAAAGTTGGCAAAAGCCAGCTTTTTTATTTTTATAAAAATTAAACAGAAGAAAGCCTTTGTTATTTAGTAAGTCGGCTCTAATATCATTTTCTGACCGGGCAGGCACCCACCAGTTCAGTTGCAAATAACACTCAATATGTTATTTTGTTTTTGTACTTTTACAACAAAAAGGGGATAAAGTGAACGAAGACAAAAGAGACGAGCGGCAAGACATATCGCCAGATATTATTGCGCGTCTAATACAAAATCTTGAGCGTGGTAGGTATGTTGGCCCCCTCGAAATACAGCCTATAAATTGGACTGATACAAAAATTTACCGCGATCTTGTCCAAAACTTTTTTGACGGCATGAAAGAAGTTGCAGGGCGACCTACGCTTAGCGGCGTTGATTTTTCGGACAGAATGGTTAAAGATGGAGCGGGTCAATCAGCTGTAGAATTTACCATTCGGTCTCCTGCAAAATATGATCATCGTTATCTCATCCATCATGGCGGTACGACCAAAGCGGGTGACGAAACCGTAGTAGGCGAATTTGGCGAGGGCTTGAAAATAGCTTCATTTTTACTTATTAAAAATGGCGTGACGGAGCAGATAGAACTTGGTTCAGATCACTGGAAGGCTTATTACTACTTTCAAGAGTTGCCTCCCGATGAATACCCTGGAACGGTTAAGGGTCTGTATCTTCGTGCAGAATTTGTAGAAGATAGTGTAGGGGGGAATTTTTTAAGATTTAGCACTAATGAAGATGCCGCTCAAGGAGTACGTAACCATCTTATAGAGATGAAAAATTTCTTTTGGCATGAAGGCAATCCTGATTTTTGCGGACCAACGTATCAAAATGAGTTTGGCGGTTTCAAAATACTTCCGAAAGGGCAAAACGGAAATCTTTATGCGGCCGGACAGAGACATGAGTATGGAAGACCCGAAGTGTGGAGCAATGCAGTTTATGGGGCACATGTATGGACGTTCAAAAAGGCGCTGGAAGGAACCCGAGATAGAAATTATGCAGTAGACTACGAAGTAACGAGCAAAATACTCGAACCCCTTATCCATTCAATGGCCAA